>JACCDQ010253105.1_pt1 | contig 88137 bp, 172 predicted proteins | sample 7446031 | NCBI WGS metagenome assembly JACCDQ01 (sample SAMN15323442, study PRJNA562643) | freshwater metagenome | isolation source: river surface water | place: USA:Blue River Watershed | collected 2017-08-17
AGAGAAACAAAGAAACTCTGGATGATGCATATCTGTATTTTTCCAGATCTGAAATCCGGTGCTCCAATATACGGTTTTGATGTTATATCTGGTGCGAACAAGATAACTGGTGCATTCCACGATTTCTCACCAGTAAATCTGAATGATCCGGCACTTAAGTTCTTTTCTGATGTGTCGAGTAATTTAACTTGGAAAAAAGAACGAGAACTTCCAGATTGGGCTAAAGCAATTTTTTCAAACAAAATGATTGCTGTTGGTAATATCCAAACCGATGAAGAAGTTCAGAAGCTTTGTTCGGTAGTTCTTGCTAATACCAGATGGTATATTGAGACTATGAAGATAACAGGTGATATGCCTTCTTCATATGGCCATAATCGTTATGCTTATTTTCAGAAGCAAAATCCACACACCGAAAGAACCATGAAATCACTTGGGTTAAATGAAGATGATGTTGATTTCTTTGTGAGCAAATGTCTTTTCCCTATGGTGGGCTAATGGTAACAACAGATATAGAAGCCTATCAAACATACCCAAGATTGCGGAATTGGTTTAATAAACTTTGGCTTTCGGAGTATCTGGGTTATAACTGTGGACCTGCAGGAATAGCACCAACTTATTCTGCAGATTACATAGTAAGGCCAATAATGAATCTTGTAGGTATGTCTGCAGGCGCTGAAATTAAATGGATAGACACTGGGGATAATTCAAAGGTAGAACCTGGTTATTTTTGGTGTGAAATGTTTAAAGGTCCGCAGATTTCCATCGACTATAAGTGGGTCGGTAGATGGGAACCTATATCTTGTTGGGAAGCAACTATTGATGCTGCAAATCTTTACATGTTTAAAAAATGGACTCGTAAATCTACGTTTATAGAACTTGGTTCTATCTTTGATGAAATAGCAGAAAACAATGTTACTGAACTGAATGTAGAATTTGTAGACGGTAATGTAATTGAGGTTCATTTCCGTCACTCACCAGACCCAGAATACGATGAGCTGATACCAATATGGGAAGGCCAAGAGAAAAATGTTGACTTTTTCAATAGGTTAGGGTATAAGTATATATCTGATTATGATAATGCTGGTGGAAATATTCCGACACCAAGGTTAGGTTTCATGGTCAGAAATTATAAAGGAGATTGATATGTTTTTAACTACATATTTTAAGGAAACACCAGAAGGCCAATACAAGGCAGATATTCATCAAAGTGCAACAGGCTACTTTGTAGAGTATTACAAACCAACAGGTGAAAAGTTCAAAACCGAGGATTTCTCGGCACAATCCATTCACTATGTCCGTGATGCTGTTGAAAATTGGATTGATGGTATTAAGACATTGAACGGATAATTCAATGATTGAAACACAGACCCCAGAGAAAATACACCACGAAATCTCTGATAAACTAGCAAAAGGTGCTTCATATATAGAAGCACTTGTTGATTATGCGAAAGAGCGAAATTTAGAGATTGAAACTGTGGCAGAAATAGTAAAGAAGTCTGCTGTTATCAAGGAAAAAATTCGTTCTGAAGCTACAAAACTGAAACTTGTGAAAAGAGATAAGGATGCACGCCAACTATGTGACTGAAGGTTCATTTAGGACCTATGTAGATTACTTGGCGCTGAAACGACACTTCACAAATGATAGTTATGATTATCAGAAATACAATGGAAAAGTAAGGGCATCCTTTGATTCGTTTCAGACAAGAAACGATGCCTTTTACTTCCATAAATTGTCACAGCGACAAGATGCTCATCATTTGATGCTAGCCAATATAATACGAAATCCCAATGTTTGGGTAAGAGAACTGTGCGAAGAACCAGCCGAGCAAATGTATCTAGACTGGAAGAAACGTATTGATGGTCTCACTTATCACTTTAAGAGTGAATTAAGTAAACTGAATGAAGATTATAAATCCAATTTTGCGGTGCCCCAAGATGGGTCTCACCCCAAACTGATTTCACTATATCTTCAAAAATTAATATCCCTTGAAACCTTTACGCTTTTATCTCACTTGTCCAATGTTTTCCCATATTGGAACACTGAGGTGAAAGACAAAATTGTGGCCGGTGATGTAATTAAACTGAGCCAAAAATATTTCCCGTTTCTGAACTTAGACAAGAAAAAATTTCAGTCTATCGTAAAAGAACGGTTCTTCTGATATAAATACTATTGCTTGTCTGACACAGGCAACACTTGTCTCATACACTGCAATATTTTGTAAAACACATCGCATATACAAGGAGAATACGATGACCACATCTTTTGATTCACTTAAAAAGAACCGCAGCAAATCGCTGGAAAAGCTGAATGAGCAGCTGAATAAAATTGGTTCAAAAACCTCATACGCCAATCCCGATGAAGGTAAATACTGGAAACCAACCCGTGATGCGGCTGGTAACGGTATGGCTATTATTCGCTTCCTACCTTCTCCTGGCAATGAAGATATGCCTTTCGTACGTCTTTGGGACCACGGTTTCCAAGGCCCTACCGGTAAATGGTATATCGAAAATTCCCTTACTACTCTCGGCCAAGAAGATCCAGTTGGTGAACTGAATAAGCGCCTCTGGAACAGTGGTAATGATGAAGATAAAAAGCAGGCTCAAAAACAAAAGCGTCGTCTGCACTATATCTCGAACATCTATGTTATTAAGGATTCCGCTAATCCAGATAACGAAGGTAAGGTTTTCCTCTTCAAATACGGTAAGAAAATCTTCGACAAACTCAACGATCTGATGAATCCTTCATTTGAAGATGAAGCACCAGTCAATCCATTTGATCTGTGGGAAGGTGCTAACTTCCGTCTCAAAATTCGTCTGTTTGAAGGCTATCCTAACTACGACAAGTCTGAATTTGACTCGCCAGCTCCTCTGTTTGATGATGATGATAAACTTGAAGCCGTTTGGAAGCAAGAACATTCACTCAAGGAAGTGATTGATCCTAAGCACTTCAAGACATTTGATGAACTGAAAGGCAAACTGCATGCAGTTCTTGGTCTTGATGGCGGTGATACTCGTCGCGGTGGTTCGTCCCGTAGTGCCGAGGAAGATCTAGATGAAGATCTGGATATGAGCAAACTTTCTGCTCCAAAATCAGCACCTGCACCAGAAGCTAAGTCTGTTTCGTCCTCATTTGAAACTGACACGTCAAGTGACGGTGACGATGATGATCTTGAGTTCTTCAAGAACCTAGCCAAAGGCTGATAATCAAAAAACATAGGAAGAGGTGTAAAGCCTCTTCCTTTACTCATTTCTAGGTCCTAATATTTTAGGCCAATAGGAAAGATTTCAGAAAGGTAGTGAATGTCGACTAAAGACGTTGATACAATAGAGGATTTTGATTTTGGTTTCAGCTTTACAGATGAAACAGAACAGGCAAAAGTCCAAGTAAAAAATCTTACCGACGATCTGAATACTCAAAGATCAGAACTAGAAGATCTTCAGTATCGTCTGGAAAAACTATATAATGCAATTACTCCATTCCTGGATAATCTTTGCCGAGATCCAGATAAGCCCACTATTCATTGGCCGAATAGAGTGGAGAAAATACAGGATTACAAAAAGAAACTTAAAACCATAGTAGAAGGGAAAACTCAATGAGTCTCTTAGACAAAATGCTGAAAGCTGGCAATATTAAATCGGCATCTGTTTTATCTAGATCTACATTTTTCAATGCTAGAGAAGCTATTCCGACAGATCTTCCGATCCTCAATCTTGCTTTCAGTGGTTCACTAGACGGTGGCCTACTTCCAGGACTTACCGTTGTCGCTGGTGCATCAAAAAGCTTTAAAACCATGCTTTCACTTTATTGCATGAAGGCATACCTTGATCGGTATACCGATGGTGTTGCAATTCTATACGATTCTGAATTTGGTATCACACCAGAATATCTAAGCAGCTTCGATATTGATATTGAACGTGTGCTTCATATTCCAATCACAAACGTTGAAGAACTTAAGTTCGATATGGTCCAACGTTTGGGTGAAGTAGAAAAGAATGATAAGGTCTTTATCATGATTGACTCTATTGGTAACCTTGCTTCTAAGAAGGAAGTAGAAGACGCAGAGAATGAAAAATCAGTTGCCGATATGACACGTGCAAAAAGCCTGAAATCGCTTTTCCGCATCGTTACACCTCACCTGACGACGAAGAACATTCCTTGCTTGGCTATCAACCATATCTATATGACACAAGAAATGTACTCTAAGCCAATCGTTTCTGGTGGTACCGGCATTTACTATTCTGCAAACCAGATCTTCATCATCAGTAAATCACAAGAAAAAGATGGCGATCAACTTGCGGGCTTCAAGTTTACAATCAACATTGAAAAATCTCGTTATGTGAAAGAAAAATCAAAACTTCCATTCACAGTTCTGTTTGACTCAGGTATCATGAAGTGGTCCTCACTCTTTGATCTGGCTCAGGAATCTGGCCATATCATTAAGCCTAAAATGGGATGGTATCAAACTGTTGATATGGAAACTGGTGAAGTGAGTGAAAAAAGCTATCGTGCTAAGGATCTTGAGAACAATGATGCTTACTTCAGTAAACTTGTACAAGATAAAATCTTCAAGGAATTTGTTGAGAAGAAATTCAAACTTTCTGGCGGACACGACGACAGTGGCGATGAAACAGGTGACTTTGACGAAGAGTCGTGATATGATCTACTCAATCCCATAAATGTAGATCAATTCTGTGAGTGGCTGCAATATGCCACTCACATCTTTATACGATAATGAGGTCAGTATGTTAGAGAACACTATACTTTCTAACTTGATATACAATGATGAATACTGCCGAAAGGTATTCCCATATATTAAGGAAGAATACTTTGACGATAACAGCATGCGCAAGATTTTTGCAACATATGCTGATTATGTCAGTGAATACAAAGAACCCCCTTCAATTGAAGCACTTAAGATCTCGATCGACAAGAGAAAAGATCTGAATGAAGAAATGTTCAAAGACGTCAATAAAATCATTGACGAACTGAAAATAGACGAAAAGACAAACCAAGAATGGCTTGCCGCAGAGACGGAAAAATTCTGTCAAGATAAAGATCTTTATAACTCTATCCGCAAGGCAATTCTTATTCTTGATGGTCAGGATAAAGAATACGATAAAGGTGCAATCCCTAAGTTACTTTCCGATTCATTGGGTATCAGCTTTGATACTAATATCGGGCACGATTTCCTTGAGGACTTTGAGTCTCGTTATGATTACTACCATCGCAAGGAAGAACGTCTTGAGTTTGATCTTGATCTGATGAATAAGATCACAAAAGGTGGTCTGCCTAGGAAATCAATGACTGTGCTGCTGGCCACTACCGGCGGTGGTAAGTCTCTTTTCAAATGTCATATGGCCGCTCAACAGCTTCTGTTCGGACGCAATGTTCTGTATATTACAATGGAACTTCCAGAAGAAGAAGTTGCTAGACGTATTGATGCAAACATCATGGACATTACTCTAGATGAGGTTCGTGAGGTTCCACTTGATGTTTTGGAAAAGCGAATGTCTCGTTTCAAGGACAAGACACCAGGCAAGTTGATTATCAAAGAATATCCAACTGGTTCAGCACATGCCGGTCACTTCAGACATTTGCTGAATGAATTACGTCTGAAGAAAAACTTTGCACCAGACATCATTTTTGTTGACTATCTCAATATCTGCGCATCGTCACGTGTTAAAGGTGCTGCTTCCGCAAATTCATATACTTTGGTTAAATCCATTGCTGAGGAAATCCGTGGTCTTGCTATGGAATTTGGTGTTGCTATTGTCACATCGTCTCAATTTAACCGCTCTGGTTATGACAACTCTGATGTTGATCTTACCAATACATCGGAATCCATGGGTATCACTCACACAGCAGATGCCATTTTTGCTTTGATTACTTCAGAAGAACTTGAAGGTCTTGGTCAGCTTATGATCAAGCAACTGAAAAATCGTTGGGGTGATCTGAGTTACTTCCGTAGGTTCGTTATTGGTATTGACAGATCTAAGATGAAATTGTATAACCTTGAGGACAGCGCACAAAACAATGTGCAGTCAGAACCTAAGGCAGTGTCCGACAAACCAGCATTTGACAAGAGTGCATTTGCTGAACAGTGGGATAACGAGTCAAAAGGCAAACGTGGCAAGAAAAAGCAACTTTTTGAAGTAGGAGAACTTACATAATGAGCTATCAAGTTGTCAAATCCGAGAACGCATTCAGCATTTTCGAGAAGGAAAGTGACATCGTCATTGATCTGAAAACAGACGAAAAGCGTGCACGTGATCTATGCCGCAAAATGAATCTAGGTTCTGGTTTCAATGGCTGGACTCCTCCTTTCTTTGCTGTAAAATATCCGTTGACAGTTAGCTGATAATGTGGTAAGTTTATAGTAACAAAGGAGATATAAAATGGATTATGATAAGATTAAAACAGAAGTTGATAAGGTCAAAGGTTCGACCTTCATCAGCATCGACACTGTGACTGAAGTGAAACTGACCGGCGGTAAGAAAAACCCTCTCCAAGGCCGTGTCCGTAAAATCACTCGCGGTGCCAACGTGATGATTTTCTCTGGGACCGAACAGAATGGCTACGAGAATATGGTCAAGCGTCGTATGCTTGAAGAAGGTAAAGATCCTTCGACATTTACTCTCGGTAAGCGTGCCTGGGGAACTCGCATCGGTGAAACTCCCTTCATCGAGCATAACGGTAAACATTATCTGGAATGTGTTTTCATTTCCAATGGTAAATCTGCCTACTTTGTTGACGGTGTTGAAACCAGTAAAGATGAAATTGAAGGCATCCCTGAAGTCAAAGAAAATACTGAATCACAAGGCGGCATCGAAAACAAGGTCATTATTCGGACCTTTGCTCTTGACTCAATCGCCGCAGTTCGGATGAAGGGTGTAGAACTGGTTTGATTTCCCATAGGTTGATAAATAAAAGGAAGGTGCGAAATATATCGTGCCTTCCTTAAACTATTGATAGGATGATTTTATGAATACAGATAATGACAGAAAGAAGGAAATTGAATGCATATATGCTGAAATTACCTCTTCTAAGAAATCCAGACCAACATATTCAGATTTTGTAGAATATAGCGTTTCAAGAGATGCAATTCGTTCTCGTTTTGGTGGAATTGAAAAGTTGCATGCTCATATGGATGAGCATTATGGTAATCTTCTTGCTGAAAGTTTTATGACACTTGAAAAAGCATTCTCAGAAGAGAAGAGTGTCGAAAAATCAGATAAAAAGCTATACATTATAACGACAGCTGTTGCTGATTCGAAGCCACATGATGGCTTCCTAAAAGCATTAGACACATACAGTAAGGAAAATGATGCACAGATTGTTATCATGCCTTGTGAAAGTGTTACAAATAGTTTTGAGAAAAAGACCGCAGTCTTTGATAGCATTTTCCATGATCCAAAATATCTGTTTGTTTCAAATGATATTCACTTAAACTCTAATATCTGCCTGTGCAGTATTCAGGTTTCAGCAAAACAAATTCGTCCTATTACTGGACTCAGCCGAATTGGGAACCGTGAAGGTTCGTTTGTTTTTGCCAGTACAAAGCAATTCCTAGAATTCATTCCGAGTGGAAACAAACGTGGCACAAATTACTCTATAATGACCACCGGTGCTTGCACATTACCATCATACTACTCCGAGACATTTGTTTCAAAGCGGCTTTCTTATATTGCCGAGCATGATCATTTAATCGGTGCTGTAATCGTGCAAATTGAAAATGATCGTATCTTCCATTTCAGACAGGTTCAAGCATCTCCAGACGGTTCGTTCATTGACCTGGGTTATGAATATAAAGTAGACGGTAGTGTTTCAAAAGTTGAATCTAGTATAGTCTTTGGTGATCTTCATAGTGCCAATATAGACCAAAATGCTCTTGACAAGTTTCTACGGTTGTTCTCTAATCTTGATGTCAAACGTGTATTTCTTCACGATTCCTTTGATGGGTATAGTATCAGTCACCACGTGACTACTATTGCCGAAAGATCTATGCGATATAGAGATAATGCATCAAATCTTTTTGATGAACTTCGTACAACATATAATGTAATCAAGGATATAGACTATCTGCTTCTACCTGATGAAGTAGTTATAGTCAAATCAAACCACGATGAATTTTTGACTCGCTATCTCGCCCAAGGTCGATATGTTGATGATCCAGAAAATCATTATTTAAGTCTTGGAATTGCTAGAGCACTTTTTGAAAATCAAGATGTATTAAAGCGCGGCTTTGAAGAAGTTGGCCTTGAAGTCCCAGATAGTTGGAACTTCCTTGATCGCAATTCAAGCTACAAGATTGCAGATGTTGAATGTGGTTCACATGGTGATCTTGGGCTAAATGGCGCTAAGCCGTCGCTTGTGACTTTGGAAAAGGTCTACGGTAATTGTATCATTGGCCACGCTCATACCGCAGCTATCCATCGTGGCGTATTCAGAGTAGGGACTTTATCCAAACTTGACATGGGCTACAACAAAGGTCCTACATCCTGGACACAAACTTGCTGCATCATTTATGAAAATGGCCAACGTCAGCTGATTAACATGATTGAAAATAAGTGCGTGGCAGATGAAACTGTATGAGAAGTACAAGATCAAAAAGACACTTATCAAAAATAAACTTGCATTGCTTTTGGTAAATTTGACACTATCATATTATCGTAAACAATCAAAGATCCTAATTCAGAATATCCCAAAGGAAGAACTTTGGGTTTCTGGTATTGAAACAGAAGAAAAAGTTCTTGACCAGTCTCAAAGGATCTTAGATAAAAGATTATTGAATGCTTCACGAAAGAATAAATATAAAAACAAATTAAAGTGAGGCAATAATGGCACAGTATAGAAAAGATACCCAATCATTTCTCGGTGATAATAAAACTATTTTTGAAGCAACTATGCTTTCAAAGTCTGACGGGACGTTAATAGCTGAAGCAAATCCAATACCTATATCATCATACGGTTTACAAGTGGCCAGAGGTCTTGTAACTGGTATAACTGGATTAAGCATTTCCGGTTATAATGCTGCTGTAAACTCAACATGGATTCCTCTTTGGGAAATTGGGACAACATATACATATTTTGCATATGCACAAAAGGTAAGAATATGGAGTGATAGTGCTTCAGATACTAATGTGTCTATTCTTATTTCTGGTCTTGATGCAAATTATGTGATTCAAACTGAAACTGTAGTTTTAAATAATGATGTTACAGGTGTTCTTTCTACCAAAGATTTCCTTAGAATTAATTCATTATCAACAACAGGCTCCGTTAATGCTATAGGTACCATAAGAGCTGGTAATTCAGATAAGACAATAACACTTGCCGCAATTGTCGATGGTAATGGAAGAAGTCAAATGACTGTTTATACAGTCCCGGCAGGTTACACATTTTATCTTTCACAAGTGAATGCTGTGACTAACCAGAATGGGTCTCAATATGCAAACTATAGATCTTTTACTCAATCTCCAAATGGTCTGACAACTAAAGTTCTACAGTTCCCATTAACCACTGATTATAATTCTGTTAAAATAGTTCCAAGACCTTACACCGAAAAAACTGATATTCAATGGCAATTCAATGCTAGTGCATCATCACAGATAGGTGCTCAGATTGAAGGTTATCTTATCAAGAATTAAGGTATTCAACTACCGAATACCGGGGTTACTTAAATGTACATATAATTTGTCGACATTTGTGATATATTACCTATAAATAGACTGTTAACGGTAACACAAAAGGAGACACACAGATGCTTAATTTACTGAATATTGCTGTTTTATCACTCACAAGCCGCAGCCGAGAAAAGAAATTTCTTGAGGATGCACATAACTTGTGGAGAAATGAATACCCCAAAGAATCGTTTGATTATGTATGCAATTGCCTGTCAAAAGGGCGTGTACATGATATGTCGGAGGGTAAATAATATGCTGAATTTTCTAAGAAAATTGAAAGAAGCAATCGTAATTAATGAACGTACTCGAGAATACAAATATCTCTGCGAAGCAGTTGACCGAGTTGATCTTGAACGTCGTATGCGTGAAATTGATCTGGGTAGAGCCCCGTTTCAGCGTTAATAAGGCCGAATAAATACATTTGAGTCTGAAGGGTGGGTTTCGACTCACCCTTTTTCTTTATCTTATATGCGGAGTGAATTTGAAATGAAGTGTCTTATCTACCAAGTTTATGTTGGCAATTCAATTAAACTATATGACTATTGTGTTGCATCAGTGGCACGTTACTGCAAGAAACATGGCTTTGACCATATCGTACAAAAAGAAGCCATTCTCAAAATTGTCCCAGATAAAGCAGTCACTAATAGAAGTGAAGCTTCATATGGTAGACTAGGTTATCTTCCCATTTATGAAAAAGAAAATGCATTTAACTATCTAGATCAATATGATCGGATAGCAATTGTCGATTCGGATATTTACATCCGTGAAAATGCACCTAATATTTTCGATGAACTGAATGACGGCACCGAATTTGCCGCGGTCATTGAACGTGAAATGCCTCTTACAAGAGAATATTTTTATAAGATTTCTACATATTCAAGAGAACAGTATGAACCTCTGACTGATATTGACTGGAAAGTAAATAACAGAGGTTATGAATTCATGAATATGGGTCTTATGGTTTTCAGCAAAGATATTAAAAAGTATCTTCGTGGTGAAACACCTGCACAATTCCTAGCAAGACCAGAGTTCAAAGGCTTCATTGACGGACTTGGTTTCTGGAAATGGTCAACTGACCAGACACTTCTAAACTATTGGATACGCAAAGATAAAGTGCGATACAAACATATTAACTGGCGTTGGAATGCTCTTTATAAGGGCATTGAAGATCTTTATTTGAAAGACTCATATTTTATTCACTTCTTTCTTAAAGATCATCTTCCAAGTAAAGGTGAAAATGTAGAGCAACTCATTATGCTTCAGGGATTGTACTGATATGAAAACAATCATCTATCAATACTGGGATGGTGTTCTGACCCCAGGTAATGCTGCCGGTGTTGAAGCAATGAAGCGTTATGCTAAAGACATTAATGCTGATTATCTATTTGAGTTAAACCCTAGATTTGTAACTAATCTAGGGGCATACTCACCGCATTATGGTGCTTTTAAACCAGTCTATGATAAGCGCTTTGAAGAATATGACTATGTTCTGTTTGCCGATACTGATGTAATACCGGTAGAAAATCTAAAAGAAAATATCTTTGAACAGTTCTTCAATGACCCAGAATTTGAAGTTGGTATTTGTGAAGAATGGAACCAACCAGAAATGCGCGTTAAATTTCCTGGTATGATTGACAATACAAATGATGAACGCTGGTATGCATTGATAGATAAAATATGGCATGTGAAACTTCCGAGAACAGACTCTGGTTTACCTAGAGTCTTTAACAGCGGTGTTGTAGTCTATTCCAAGAAAGGCATAAATAAAGCTAGAGAACGATTTGTTGCTTTTTCCGAATATGTGAATATAGTGAGAATGGCCGGTCTTCCAGATTTCTATACTTGCGATCAACCATACATTTTTGCTATGTTAGAAATAGGTAAGTTCAACTGGAAAGTAATGGATTACAAATGGAACAGTTCGGTCCATTATGCTCAGGGAACAAGTGGTGATAATCGTCCCGTTACAGATCTCAGAAATAATCCAAATTTTGTGCATATCCAATTAAGGGGTGCAGATCATTTTGATGCGGATACTACTTATAGGATAGCAAATCTTCCCGTAAGTGAATGGAATTTTAGATAAGATATAATGGAGGATCCATATTATGATGTGGGGTAATAATCCTGGTACTGGTGGCACAGCTGCTCTCATTCCAGAAAATAGTGTTGGTGCTGAACTCGGTGTTTGGCTTGGTGATAGTTCAGAAAAGTTTCTTCGTAATGCTGCTCATGTTCATTTGGTTGATAGTTGGAGCCCAGCACCATATGCAGAAACTGATGAATGGGAAACATATGAGAATTATCTTGAACGATATTCTGCATTAGCAGGTGGTAAGACAACTGAAGATTTCCAACGTTACTACGATAGAGTTTATGAAAGTGTAGTAAACAGATTTAAAGGAAAACCAGTTACAATTCACAGAATGACAACCGACGAATGGTTTAATACATTCACTGAAAAATTGGACTGGATCTATATTGATGCCAGCCATGCTTACGAAGGTTGTCTAAGCGACCTAAGAAACTCACTGAAAGTCCTTAAGAAGAATGGCATTATTTTTGGTGATGATTATTCTGATAAAAAGCCAGGTGTCAAAAATGCTGTAAATACTTTTATAGCTGAAACTGGTCTTGAAATGAAGAATTTCTATATGGACCAGTACGTCATTCAGTTAAAAGGTTAATCTATGTCAAACAATATAATACTACAGCATTTCGCAGGTGAATTGAGAGATTTGGATAAGTTATCAATAGAAAACATACAAAAATATGCTGAACGGATTGGTGTCAAATATGAGTTGGTTCTTGGGTTTCCATTTAGAGAAAATCTAACACCACCTTGCCAGAAAGTAGTTCTCGTAGATGAAAAATATGACAGTTATGATAAAGTTCTCATGCTGGATATTGATATGTTTGCTACAAAGGATCTTCAGACTAATGTCTTTGAAGATGAACCCGGCATAGGTCTATTTGTTCAAACACAGATGGATTTACGAAACCGATTAGCAGCATATGGTCGAATACCACTAAATGGTGCTTATTGGGGCGGATCATTTTACCTTATGGACAAGGAAACCAGAGTAAAACTTCGTTCACTCATTCCCACTAATGATGATTGGATGCGTCTCTACAATCAACCATATCATTATGAAGATGAAGGTATCATTTCAGAACTTTACAATAAAGCTGGTTTACCGGCAAAGAATATAAAGCGCAAGTGGTGTCAGTGTAGTTTTCTTCCAGAATTGGAAGAAGGATTTATCCATATACGAACTAAAATAACACCCACTGGCCCTAAACGAACCAAGATGGAAAATTATCTTGGATTAGTTGAAAAAGGAATTTTGTAATGACCAAGAATATCATTTTACAGCATTGGGTAGGTGCTAAACCTTCGTGGGCAGTACTTGCCGAAAAAACCATGAGACTATATGCTTCAAAGATAGGTGCCGATTATGAATTAGTCACCGGGTATCCTCTTGGTGAAAAGCACGGTCCTTATACTCAAAAACTAATTCATCTAGATGAAAAGTATGATGCTTATGATCAAGTGCTTATGCTCGATATGGATACGATTGCCACTAATGTGAATGCTAATGTTTTTGATAGACCAGAGATAGGCGTTCTACACGACAGAGCAATGCAAGGTCCATATGCCAGAATGATAAGTAGAACACCTCTTGGTGCCCCTGGACTCTATAAACTTGGCAGTCATGTATTCTTTGGTAACTTTATAAAGTTGAAAACTGAACAGCGTAAAGAACTGAGGAAACATCTTGACTGGGATCTTTTTGCCAGAGAGGTGAAAGATCAATATGCTGGTGATGAAATAATTCTTCATTATCTTCTTCATAAATCAGATATTCTAAATGGCAAATCCTATGAGGATATTTGTATGCGAACATCCGGGACTTCGTATCAGGATATTCATTTTCGGTCTTATAACCGCTATGATAAGAAGTTTTGTAACCAACCAGAGGATTCAGAACCTGATGCTTCTATAATTCATTTCTGTGCAAGCAGAAAAGCACAATTAGAAGGTTTTGTTAGATCAATCTTTAAACCTGAGGATCTTGCAATATGAAAGCATTTGCCATTACTATAAAAGATCACGAAACCTCAGAACTCGGTTTCAAAAATCTTTTTGAGTCGTCACGAAAAGTAGGAAACGAATTTCATGTTCAGCGGTTTGATGCCTCTACACCTACTGATGTTGAAGGACAGATGAAAGAATTCAAACTGAAATGGAATTATCCTTGGGAAGGTTCTGTATTAGACCCATGGACAGAACTTCGTAAAACAGCTTACGGTGAACGAGATAGACTTCGTCGAATTGCATGTTCCTTAAGTCACTTTCGTCTTTGGAAAAAAGCAGTCGAAGATAATGAAGCAATACTAGTACTAGAACACGATGCATATTTTACTGGTAAGCTGCCGTTTGAGTCGTTGCTTGATACTGGTTATGGTGTTATAGGGATAAACGATCCTCATATGGCTACATTTGCCTACCAACGCTACAGCGAATTGATACAGTCGCGGCATGAACCAGTACAACCAGTTCCTATGTTAGTGAGTAAAGAAATACCTCAAGGGCTGGCAGGCAATTCCGCATATATAGTTAAACCTGATGCTGCAAAGCACTTAATTGATCTATGCTATAAATTCGGTCTTTGGCCAAATGACGCTATCATGTGTCAACAACTTTGCAAATTTCTTGGTGTCACTAAGATATACTATACTAAAATACAAAATCTAAAATCAACTACAACTTTTTAAGAGGCACTATGGAAAATTATTGGGCAAATATTCAAGGCTGGTTTAACTTTCAATCAGTATACAGTGAAGCAGTAAATAAAGCTAACGAAGGTGCTGTATTCGTAGAGATTGGTTCCTGGAAGGGTAAAAGTTCTGCTTATATGGCCGAAGTAATCAAGAATAGCGGTAAGGATATAACATTCTATTGTGTTGATACTTGGGCCGGAAGTGAAGAACATGTAAATGACCCAGACATAAAGAATGGAACTTTGTATGAATTGTTTTTGAAAAATATGCAGCCATTAGAAGGTTTCTATAAGCCAATGCGTCTTGATAGTATTGAAGCTGCTAAATCATTCGAAGATAAGTCACTCGACTTTGTGTTCATTGATGCAGCACATGATTACGAAAGTGTACTTAAAGATATAAATGCTTGGAAGCCTAAAGTAAAAGAAGGTGGTATTCTATCAGGACATGATATAGATCACCCACCATTAAGAAAAGCTGTTGAAGAATTACTCCCAGGTTATATTGTGAATCACGCTTCCTGGGTCTACTATATGTGAAAGGTTTGAAATGAAGCCCCAAAAGGTATATATTATACGAATTTCGTCTGAACTGTCCAGAGAATATGCTGAAGTTGCGGCTGAGTCATGCCGAAAGTTAGGTATTCCTTATGAGTTCTTTGAAGGTGTTGAGAATAAGACAGCATATGATGCTTGGGTGCAATCTAGACTTAATGTCAAAATGCTTGGGGTTTATAAAACTCAGCGTAATGATCCTGCTGCTTGTGCCACAGTAAGTCATGCTCTAGTATGGAAAAAGATTTTGGACAATAAAGAAACCGCTGTCATTCTGGAACATGACTCGGTAATGCTACAACCAGTAGATCTTGATATACCAGATGATAAGATTGTCGTTCTTGGATATAAGTTAAATGATATACAGAGATACAATCACGAACGTGCTGGCAAACCCAAAGATATTCTTGATATAGATGGACATGAAGGTGCTCATGCTTATGCTATAAATTGGAAAACTGCCGCGGCAATGCTGAATGAACTTCAGACTGTTGGTATAAGTCTCCCTATTGATAATACATTCTTCTTGAAAATGCGAAGATCAAAGGTGCCACTTGGTATTGCCAGCCCAACTCCTGCTATTGCTTGGCTACGAAAATCAACTATATGGGACCAATCAGCGGAAGTGAATTATAAATTCATTGATTCATTTGCTGCACACTTGAGATGAAAGTCCAAAAAGCATATATTATACGAATCGCCGACCCAATTTCACAAGAATATGCCACTATTGCCGCAGCTTCTTGTGAAAGGGTCGGTATTAAGTATGAGTTTTTCCAAGGGATTGAAAACAAGTCAAGTTATGATGCTTGGCTTTCTTCTGGTGTTGATATAAAAGAAGGTAGTAACGACCATAGGAAAAATGATCATCATACAAATGCTGCATCATGTGCATCAGCTTCACATGCTAAACTATGGAAATTAATATATGAGCGAAAAGAATGTGCTATAATACTAGAACATGATGCCATTATGCTGCATCCAGTAACTATAGATATACCAGATAATATGATAGTGACGTTAGGTTTTAAAGTAAAGAACCCAGAAAATTACGATCATATGTCTGCTGGCCCTAGTATTACAATATGGGAAAGAAATATGCATCAAGGGGCACACGCATATGCAATAACACACCATACAGCAAAGTTGCTTTTGGATGAATTGAAAGAAATAGGTGTTCAAGGTGCTATTGATAATATCTATTTTATGAAGAATAGAAAAACAAAAGTACCTCTTGGATTGGCAGATCCAATATCAGCACTTGGTTGGATTCGTAAGTCAACAATATGGGACGAATCCGCTGATTTCAATTATGCTTTTACTAAATCATTCTACAAATACTACAAAGAATGATTTCATTTTTATAAATAATAAAGAACATTCATCTTATAGGATAGTATTATGGCCGAGGACAAGAAAAAAGAAAAGAAGCTTTCAATAAAGCCTCAAGATCCTAAAAAATACATAGAATTAGAACCAAAATTAGATACGAGACCGATTATGGGTGAAACCAACGAGCCAAAGCTTTCGAAGAAAGCAAAAGAAATAATGGATGCTGCACTTGAAGAAGCAGAAGATCTAGGTGAAGAATATCTAGAAGAAAAGATCCGTGTCATGTCATTTGCAGAACGCATTAAGCGTGCTCAGACCATGCGTCGTTTTGCAAGTAAAATTGAACTTGCAAAAGAACGTGCTGCAAACAGACGAGCATCACCTGAAAAGATCCGTTCTAGAGCAAGAAAAAGAGCACTTGAAATTATCAGAGCTCGTATTGTCAAGAACAAGCATTATGCTGATCTGCCAGTTTCTGAAAAGATGGCTATTGACAAACGTCTCCAAGGTATTCCACAATCAGTTATTGATCGCATTGCTCGCAAGCAAATTCAGACTGTCAAGAAAGCCGAAGCCGAACGTATTCAGAAAAGAATGCATCATACAGTAAGCACATCAGCAAGTTCAACTGGCCATAAATCAACAAATGAAGCGTTTGAAGATCGCTTTGGCGGCCCGAGCATTGACTCGTTGTTTGAAGATTATATGGAAGGTAGATTAACTTTTGAGGGGCAAGACTCTATAAATGAAGGTGTCTATAAGTCCAAGAAAAGACCACATTCTCTTTTCAATAAGCAAGGTACCATAAAATTTGACGGTCGTTTCAAGCTTTTCAAAAAGAAAGTAAACGAATCAGCAGATTATGACTTGGATGAATTGACTGATTTTATCGAATCTATGGAAGAGTTTGAAGAAGGTCTTGCTAGTGACAGAGTTCATCGTGCAATTCAAGCAGAAAAAGATGCAGACCGCGCTCGTCACCAGCGTATGCTAGATACAGCAAAGCGTACCGACGAACGCAGAAAGCAACTCCTTCAGCGTGAAGATAATGATATTGTAAAAGCAATAGCAGACAGAGAAGCAAAGCATAAAATGCTAGCAAATGCTCTGAAAGACTATGCCGATAAAGTCAAGAATATGAAGTATGAACCAAGAGAAAAGAAAGAAGCAATAGCAAAAAAGATTATCGACAAATATGCTATTAAAGGATTCAGTCATTCTGATCTTATGAATCTTGGTCGTAGAGTTAAGACTGCTAGACATTATGAAAAAGCATATGCAAATTTTGATGCATGGGAATCGTATGACCCTGCTAAGAACAATCCAAGCGATAGAGAATGGGGATCTGATAGTCTGACAAAGACCTACAAGAAAGCCACGCCTGGTCAAGATGATATAAAGTCCGAAAACTATTATGCTGGTCTTTCTCCTTCTACTTCAAAAAAGAGAAAAGCTCATTTCGAAAAAGGTAAAAGAATGAGTGACGATAATCCTGCTGCTTATAAACCAGCACCAGGTGATGCAAGAGCTGAAACAAAAACTTCAATTCATACAAAACGTTATCATGACATCTTTAAGGAGGGCCTTACTGAAAGTGAAGAAGGATTAAAGAAAAAGGCCGAAGAAACTGGTATTTCATACGGCATTTTGAAAAAGGTTTTCGATAGAGGGGTTGCTGCCTGGAGAACTGGTCACAGACCAGGAACCACTCCTTCTCAATGGGGATTCGCAAGAGTGAATTCTTTTGCTACAGGTGGTAAAACAAGACATACAGCAGATTCAGATTTATGGGCAAAGCATAAGAAATGATTAGTTTTAAATTATTCTCAGAACAAAAAGGCCTGTGGGCAAATATTCGTGCGCGACGCAAGAAAGGCTTGAGACCAAAGCGCCCAGGCGAAGAAGGTTATCCAAAAACTCTCGACATTGAAGAAACTGTAACTGGTGGCTTTACCGGTAAAGTAAATACACCAAATGTCAAAGTAAGAATGGCAGATGGTACAACTAGAAGCATGCCTGCTCCTAAAAGTGCAAGTTCAAAAGACGGCGGAGAATAATATGTTACGTTTCAAAGAATATATTGCCGAGGCATCAGGCGATTCCTGTTTGATAATTACACCTGCTCATATGAAAGCGTTTGAGCAGTTTGTTGACAAGATGTTTGAGAAATACAAGATTGACTTTGATTTCACAAAGCATTTCCGTGAGCGCATTTCGGACGAGCGCAACACTCCTTGCATTGATTTAAAAGAAATTGCCACAACGATCAAGAAAATCTATGAAAAATACCGTCACGGCGAACATACACTTTCAAAGTATGTAGATACAGAGGCGGTTATCAAAGATATGCAAAACGATCTCAATATGCCCATAGCCGTTGAGTACGATCGTAAGAGCGATCAGATTGAAGTTGTTGCAAAAACTATCATGCGCAAGAAAAACTTCAGAACTCCTAATCCAGAGATTAAAGTATGATAGGCTTCAGAGAGTTCATTTCAGAGAAACTTACCAAAGTAGACGGAAAATGGGCTCTTGTAAGTCGTAAAGACCCAACTAAAGTTCTTCAGTACTATGATGGTGACGGAAAACCTTCGGATGAATGGGTTTCAAAAGTAGAAAAACGCGTACAATATTTCAAACACCGAGGATAAAATGAAAAAATTCAATAAATTCATAAGTGAAAACTATGAAGAATACCCAGCAGATGAAATGACTATCACTGAACTTAAAGTTGCAATAGACGCCGCAACTAATATTTTAAAAATGTTGGAAAAAGGTTCAAAATTGCAAAGATGGCAAATAAGTGCTATTGTGAAATCATCTGAAGAATTATCAAGTGTTTATTCAATTATGAATGCCGATATGAATGAATCATCTGAAGCCGAAGCAAATTACATAGTAAAAATGAAGAGCCCCTTTTGGAAAACTCATCACTATGTTAATCTTGATGATCCTCGTGCGCAAGTTTCAAAGAAACATCCTAAACATGCTACTCCCATGTCTCTTGAAAAAGCACAAAAAGTTGCTAAAGATTGGAAGGGCGGCCCTAATAAGTATGAAACTGAGGTAATTATGAAAGAGGAAGCGGATTTTAAAGTTTCCATAGAAGGATTGCCACAGATATTTGTAAAAGGTGAGAATCCTTCAGATGTCAAAAATAATCTACGTAAAGTCCTAAAAAATCCTGGTTTGATTAATGACGTAAAAAGAGTTACCAAACCTGAAGTTCTGAAAACATTTAGAGATTTTATATCTAATAAAGAAGATGAAACAGAAGGTGATAATGAATGAAAACTCTAAAGGAACACACACTTGAAAAAGCAGTAAAGTATCATCTCGAAAATAAGATACCTTTTACTGAAAATGTATTTAGACCACACTCAGAAATGAGTAATAGACTATTTGCCGAAGCAAAATATCTTTATGCTATAGGTGAGTATGTTACTGAAGATCCTTTTGAGCAAGAACTGCTTGATACTGACATAGGTGAATACGGCATTTATGAAGATAAAGCAGTACCTCTTGATTTCCCTCTCCAAGAGGAAGAAGATAAAGAGAATGTGGAACTGAATAAACCAAAGCGTGGCGGCCCTAAAAAGTTCTATGTCTATGTAAAAGACCCAAGCAGTGGTAATATTAAGAAAGTTACATTTGGTGATACCACTGGTCTTAAAGCAAAAATTAATGATCCAGAAGCAAGAAAAAGTTTTGTTGCAAGACATAATTGCTCTGATAAGACAGATAAGACGACACCAGGATACTGGGCATGCCGTCTTCCAAGATTCGCAAATTCAGTCGGCCTTTCTGGCGGCGGCAACTTCTTTTGGTAAAAGGTGATTTTGTTATGGCTATTATGGAAGATTACATTTTTCCTTCAAGAGAAAGCACTGCACTAAACTATACTTTAGTAACTAAACTTCCCTTCATTGATGATATTCTTTCCCCAACTTCTTGGGTCAGAACATTTAATCCTTGTGAGATTAACAACACCGAATACGTGTGGCACCGAGATCGTAAAGATCGTGAGGTGATTATTTTAGATGGTATCGGTTGGAAGTTCCAATTAGATAATGAGTTGCCTTTCAATATAAATATTGGTGAAAAGATCTTTGTCCCTAAGATGGTTTATCATAGAATAATCCCAGGATCAACAATACTTAGGATAAGAATACATGAACTGGATTAAGAAATTTTATAATTCTCAATTCTTTGAAAATATGGCAAATCACTTTGATCCATATAATCAAGAAATAGAACGAATTTTGGCAAGTGAAAAATTGAAACGATTAGAAGATAACAAACAAGGAGAACAAAAATGAGCCTTTGGGGAAAAACAGATACCGCAAATTCCGCTCCAAAGTTTCTGCTCGATTCCGCTGCATTTCCAGCAGCTAATACAGCAAGAGACTACGGTGGTCTTCCACCACAAGTAGACCTAAACAATGCTTTCTTCGTTGACACAACAGAAGCAGGCATTGGAGCAAACCGTCTTAACGGCATTAAAACACCAGGCTGGATCCTTTATAAGGAATATGGCGACGGTCGTAAGTTCGTTGAAACACTCGTTCCTATGAAAGTTGCAGCCGGCCTTATTGAAGAAGGTTTTGCTGGTGACTTTGGTATTACTGGTAATACCTCTATTGAAGATGATACGGTAGCAGATAGCTAATAGATGCTAAGATTAGAAGAATCAACCTTTCTATTATATGCTGCGAAACATTATGACAATCCCCATTGCCATGATGTTTCGGAATTTGAAGAAGATCTAAAAAGATTTCAGTATCTAAGAAAACTTTTTGGCCGATATAAACAGTTCGGTGATCTAAAAGAAAGGTTGATTCTTAACCATCTTATTATTATCTATAACTGTTTTGGAATTAACGCAACAAATATGTTATTCATGAAGCTAGATGAATACCATGAATATTTAAAACCGTTTGTTGATTATTTGAACTATCTACCAGAACGAATTGAATATAATAACGCAGTTATAAATACTAGCAAGATAATTTCAGACCCACAAATTCTAGAAAAATTAGGAGAAATCTAATATGTGGACTACAAACGGATGGTTTGGTTTCAAGAGAGATAAATTGGAAGAAGCTCTTGACCCAGTGGGCAAAGAAGATTCAGACATCGATAATGACGGTGATGTAGATAAGTCCGATAAGTATCTACACAATCGCCGCAAAGCAATCGGTGCTGCTATCAAAAAAGAAGATATTGATGAAGCAAAGAAAGCTACCGCACCAAAAATAGAAGATCATCACTATACTCTTATTAACACCGATATTAAAAAGCGTGTAGGCCACGGTGCTGTTTTCAAGACAGAAGCTGGTGCTAAGCATTATCACGATAGTATGAAAACATATGGTAAAAATCCAGAATCCTGGAAAGGCGATCATATGAAAGTTATGACTGTCGGTGATGCAAAGAAGATGGGTGTGCCAGAGCATAATTTCCATATGCTGTCTGTAAACGAAGATCTTGAGCAGATTGATGAAATTCAAATAGGTTGGTATCATGCGACAAAGAGATACCATACTATAAAGCACCCAGACGGTAGTATATGGGCCGCATATGATCATAGTAAATATGGTACTGATGGGTATGAAATTCGTAAAATTAAAGATGTTGACGGTAAAGTAGTAAGATCTTCTGATAGCCGCAAAAAAGAACATTCTAAAGGTTATGAATCTGGTATGGGTAACCCAACAGAAAAGGCTAAAGCATGGGCTTCAAAGCATAATGCCAAAATTGTAGGTTTAAAAGAATCCAAAGGGCCACATGACTCTGCATGGGTAGAAAAATCCGCTCGCCACGAACGCCTATATAATTACTATAAGAAAAGAGGCAATGACACAAAGGCAGCAGAGCACAAAGCTGAGATTGATAAACTTTACAAGAAAGAATCAGTTGATTTGCATGAAGGGACCGCTGGACACGGCAAGTACACTATTACAACCGGCCCTAAGATGAAGGGTATGGGTGAAGGTTCTCCTTCGCATGTTGTTGCTAAGCGCGCTAAGATGTCAAAACTTGGTATTCCACAAGAAGAGAATCCTGGTTCATACGGCCATACTGTCCGTGTTACTGTAAAGAATAATGAAACTGGTGAAACAACACACCATCACGTATATCAAAGTGATACTGATCGTGGTAGCAAGAATGCAATTGTTTCCACTCGTACTGTTGGTACTGCCCGCACAAAACAAGCAGAACATGAAAAAGTTCTTCATAACTATCTAGCTGGTAAAAAAGTTTCTTCACTTAAAGAAGAAATGGAACAGATGGATGAAATTTCAAATGAACTGAAGGCTAAATATCTTGATAAGGCTGTTAAGCATCGTTACGATTTCTTTACCAAACCTTGGGACCCTAAAGAGAATCCGAAGTGGGCAACACCTGGTGGTAAGCCAAAGAAGGGTTATTATGATCAACCACACAAGGTTAAAGCTCGTGAGAAAGATGCTCGTCGTGGTGAGATCATTGACAAGACTGCTGAAAAGTTGACTGGCAAGCCACACTATTCACAAATGAGCACTAAAGATAAGCCTGCTGTACACGGTAATGCCGATGCATGGTGGAAGGGCAAGAAGTACTCAAAAGAGGAAGTAGAACTTGGTGAAAACATTGGTGGCCTATTCAAAGACGCTTCTGAATGGGAAAATTCAGCAAAAGCTAGAGGACTAGTTGTTAGATCGGCTGTACATCCATCAGGTGAGGCAATAAAATACCAAACTGCTAAAGACAAAGAAGGCAACAATCGTGGACATTTTGACCACGGTACCAAGTCAGGACGACTCATAGAGGAAATTGAACAGATTGATGAGCTGTCAAAGAAAACACTTGGTTCGTATGTAAGAAAAGCAAGTGATGAACTTGATAAAGACTGGGATGATACCAGAGCCGGTAAAAGGGGTGGTATGGATAGCAGAAAGATTGTCAACAGATTTGCTGGCATTTACAAAGCTAGAGCAAAGAATGCAAATGAAGAAGTTGAACTAGATGAAATTTCTCATGAACTTTCCAAGCGCTATATTCGTAAAGCTTCTGCTGAAAATAAAGAACGTAAAGCAGAAGTTGAAAAGCCATTTAAGCTCAAGGACATGGAGAAGAATGTATCCATGCACCGTAAGTACAAGAGCCGTCAAGCTGGTATTGAACTTGCTGGTAAAAAATCCTGGGGTATTGGCGGTGATGCAAAAATCCGTGCTACCGAAGAAGTTGAAATCAGTGAAAGCATAACTGATAAAGATACAATCCTGGTACACAGCCATAAAATGGGTACTGACACTGGTCGCTATGGCATTTTCAATGTCGACAAAGTAACCAATACTCATCTGACAGCACTCGACCATAATACCGGAAAAATGATGAAGTTTAATCTTAAATCAAAGCGCGGTATTGGTGATCACAGTGATCTGATGATTAAAAAGGTAGTAAAGTAATGATAGTAGATCTTTACCTAGCATATAGTTTCATACGTAGGATAGCAACACCTTTCAGTTCGTGGCCTGCTTACACTACGGGTGTAATAGATGATGCAGGTAATATTCTTACAAAGAAAAAAGATCGCACGAAGGAGCAGAAAAGCTCCTTCGGCGTCTTTGATCTGATGATCTTAAAAATAAAGAAATTGCTTTCAACAGTACCAGGTGGTTCCAGTAGAATTGCTTCATATATTGCAGCACTCTGGCTTATCAAAGAATGGAATCACTTTTCAGATGAGTCAATGCTCACTGAAGAGGTTTCAGATGATATATTAGATTCATCCATGGATAGTTTTTTGGAAATGTATTTCCATTATACCAATGGGTTAGATTTTGTCAACGAAAATGTGAATGAGGATGGTATTGCAGGTGGCGCACCTACCGTTAACATAGGTTCTGGTGCCATTGCTGGTCTTGGAGTTGGACCACAAGGTGAACCTGGTTTGACTCGTAAACAGCAAAAAGCACATAGAGCAAGAGCAGCTGCTACTGAACCAGACCAAATTACCAGAAGAAAATCATTCAAAGCATTTATGGGAGAGGCAGAAGTTGAAGCTGATACTCTTTCCGCTGAACCTACCGGACCGTCAAAATCACATATTCGTAAAGATAACAAACACCCAAAACCTACTGTAAAACTCACTTAAAGGTGCCTCGTGCTCACATTAGATCAATTTAAAAAGATGATACCTTCCAATGCCCAAGCAGAGGATTGGTACAAAATAGCAAGTGACTTATTTCCCAAGTATGATATAGTCACCGACAATAGAATTGCTGGTTTCATGGCTCAAGCGGCCCATGAGTCAAGTGATTTTAAAGTTCTTCAAGAAAATCTAAACTATAGTGCTGATGGTTTGCTCAAGACCTTTGGTAAATATTTCACAGCAACTACCGCTAAGGAATATGCCAGAAAACCTGAACTGATTGCTAATAGAGTTTACGATGATGCAAATCGTAAGAATAAACTCGGTAACACACAACCAGGTGATGGTTGGAAATTCCGTGGTCGTGGTATATTCCAAATGACTGGTAGATGGAATTATGAAAAGTTTGGCAAGACTATAGGAAAAACTGCTGATGAAACTGCAGTATATCTTGAAACAAAACAAGGTGCATTTGAATCTGCACTTTGGTATTGGTCAGTAAATAAACTGAACAGATTTGCAGACGCCGATGATATTAAAGGTATGTCAAAGGCCGTAAATGGTGGCGATATAGGTCTGGCCGATCGTATTGAAAAGTATGGTCATAATAAATCAATACTGAATAAGGCTTCAATGCCCACACCAGTTAATCCACAAATAACAGATTCCGTGACTTTGCAAAGAGGGTCAAAAGGTGAAACTGTTAAGAAAGTACAAACAGCACTCAAACTTTCAGCAGATGGTATTTATGGTGTCACTACCGAAGCAGCTGTTCGGTCATGGCAAAGAAATAATAAATATATAATAACTGGTAAACTTGACGAAGAACAAGTAAATAAAATTTTGGGAGCCTAAAATGACCATACAAAGATTAATCAAAGAAGCTCTTGCCAAGAGCCCACTCGGTGTAAAATCAGCACTTGAAGAAGAACTGAATATTCGTATTTCAGAAGCACTGTCCACAATGATGGAAGAAGCTGAACTTGTTGAAGCTGTAAATGCTAAGAAAATTGCTGCTGACCACGACGCTGGCCATTCAATTGATGTTATCGTTCAAAAACATTTGAACAAGAAGGGTGACAATAAGGATGAAATCCTGAAAGCTATTCAGGCACATCGCTGGAATAAGCGCATGAAGAAAGAAGAAGTAGAACTCTCTGAAGAAGATGGCCGTAAGATGAGAGATACTTTGAAATCACAAGGCAAACACGAAGAAGCTGGTGCTATTGCTTATAAGCATGGTCTAGGTCGTAGTTACGGGCCACACTTTGGTATGCGTTCCGGCAAATATGCCGCTGAAACAGCCTTCCATAAAGGTTACGATAAAGCAGCCAATGAAGCTAAGAAAACTAATGAAGAAGTAGATCTGTCAGAAGGCATTGATAAGCTGTCTGATGCTCGTGTTAAGTTTCATGTACTCAAGGATTTCCCACACGGTTCATATACCCGTAAGGAAATGAAGGATGAACATGAGCGCCGCAAGCGTGTTGTTCCGAACTATCATACTGTCAAACCTAGCTTGAGTGAAGAAGCAGAACTTTCTGAAGGTAAAGCTGGTGACATGAAAGATGGTTACTATGTAGCAAATATGAAAAATTCTGAAATTACTCACGACAAACCTTTTGCTGATAGCAAATCTGCTATTTCCCATGCTAATAAAGGTGAAAATAAAACTGGTTATGTCCACAGAGTCACCAAAGTAAAGGGTGGCAAAGTAGATAAGCAATGGGAATATAATGGCGGCCATATGGAGGGTGGTTGGGAACATTTTTCCGATTTCAAAGGTTCTGAAGCCCGCGGCCATTTTAGAAATATTCCAAAACACTTTATACATTCAGGCGAATAATAGGAGATTTAAACATGTCAGTAAAGACAATTATTCAAGAATCCATCAATAAAAGTCCACTTGCTCTTAAGGAAGCTCTTGAAGAAGAACTTCGTACTCGCGTTGCTCTTGCTCTTGAAGCAAAAATGAAAGACGACGAGGAAGATGAGGATGAGGACGAAGATGAAGACGACGATTCTGATGAAGATGATGATTGCAACGAAGAAGTAGAACAGATTGATGAAATCTCTTCCAAGACTCTTGGTTCATACATCAACAAAGCAGCTCGTGACGTTTCTAAAAAAGAAGGCGAGCGCTCAAAGATAAGAGACCAAATTCAGAAGCATTCATATACTGATTGGGATGCTGATGCTGCTCTTGGTCATGATCGTGAAACTTCCAATGCCCTTAGAAAAGCACGTCAGGATGCTGCCACTTCTATGAAGAAGAAAGAAGCTGAAATTGGCCAAAAGCAATGGAAGCGTGAAGGCGGTATCTATCAAGCTATCAAGAAGCTTGGCAAGAAAGACTAATAATTGAAAACTGAGTGTCTGTATTAATTTACAGACACTCATATTCGAGGGACAAATATGTCAATAAAAACACTCATAGAAAATGCAGTTAATAGAAATGCTCTGGGTTTTGCTGATGCTTTGAAAGAAGAACTTGGCAATCGTATTGCATTGTCTCTCAATGCACACTTGATGCAAGAAGCCGGTGATGCTGGCATCAGACTCGGTGGGTCGGAAGATTCAGCAGAACATGCTGATATGGCTCAGATGCATAGAGAAATGGCTGAACGTCATAGAAAACTTGGTGGTAGTTTTAATATGAAAGCGGCAGCAGAACATGAAGATGCCGCAAAAGCACAAGATGCAGCCGCTGAACATGAGTATAGTTACGAGCGTTTGAGTAAAGTACATACAAAAACTCACGAACCAAAGATTGATGCTGCGCGTGCTGCTTTTGATAAGGCTGCAAAGCAATCCAAAAAAGCATTTAGTGCAAGTCATTTGGCAAGTGCTGAGGAACAAGACTAATATGAAATCTTGGATATTCATAGGTATCCTGATTACATTAATGAGTGGTGCTGTATATTTCTATTACAGTTCCACCCAAGCTCGTATAGCTCAGCTGATTGAGAATAATGCTGTATTGGAAGAAAATAACAAGCAGTTAAAAGTTGCTAATGAACAAAACCTCCAAACTATAGATGATCTGCAATCATCTTATAAGAAAGTTCAAGAACAATATACTCAATTGGAGTCTGAATTTCAAGTTATACGAACTCAAAATAATGAGTTGAGACAGAGACTCGGCAGACATGAACTTGGTGCTTTGGCTGTAGCTAAACCTGGTCTTGTCGAGGGGATTATTAATAATGCTACAACGAAATCGGCACGTTGTTTTGAATTACTTTCTGGTTCACCATTGAATGATGCCGAAAGGGGTGCTAAGAATGAAAAAGAATTTAATACTGAGTGTCCTTGGCTTTACTATGAGCTTGTTCGCCCTTAGCGGTTGTTCAACACCTAAAGTAGAACCAGTAACGTCAGTTGAAGTAAGAACAATTGAAATACCTAGACCTGCTCCAATAGTCCCTAGTGTGGATCAGTTAAACTTAAGAGATGTTAAATGGGTTATTATAACCCCAGATAACATTGATGAGAAATTTAAAGAGATAAAGGACGGCGATCTTGTTCTTTTTGCTCTTACAAAAGATGGTTATGAAAATCTTTCGTTGAACCTTTCGGACATACGGATGAACATTGAACAGTACAAACGTATAATTGCTATCTACAAAGCACAATTCTAAAGGTTATAAATAGTATCATGAAGATGAAACCAGAAGCATGGATACAGAAATACTGGCGGCCAATGATGGCCATTGTGTATATGGTTGTAATCTTATTTGATTTTGTTGTAGCACCTATCTTTTGGAGCCTTTTACAGGCAATTGCTTCCGGTTCGGTAGTAGTTCAATGGGCTCCACTGACTTTGTTATCCGGTGGTATATTTCATGCTGCAATGGGCGCAGTATTGGGGATTTCGGCATTTACTCGTGGACAAGAAAAACTTGAGCGTTTAAGAAGAGATTACCAAGAGGGAGGGGGCGATGGCTCCGAAGAATCCAATGACGGACAATGAAATAAACACCATTAAAACTGACGTTGCATTGATCAAGCGTGACATTACCCAGATCAGCCAGGTATATAAGAAGGTAGACGATACCTTGGAACAAATGTCAGAAATAACCAAAACTATTGCTGTGCAAGAAAAAATACTAGAGAATGACGGAAGAAGAATAGCATTGCTAGAGGAAAGTCTTGTGAAACACAACGAGGATCAGGTTGAGTTTCGCAAGGAACTTGCCAAAAGATTAGAAGAAATGACTTCAAAGTCTGATGCCGATAGAGAAAAACGTCATAAGGAAGTAATTGAAGCATTCGAAAAAATGTCGAGTGCTGTTAACCAGCGTCTAGAAGATCAAGACAAGCGTATCGCTACTCTTGAAAATTGGAAATGGTATGTTGCTGGTGTAGTTGCTGTAATTGTTATTATAGTCAATAAGGTACCGTGGACTATCATATTCGGCGGTTGACTTTTTGCTGCGGTATGATATAGTGGATTTGTTCCGTTACATTGAGAAGGTTATACTATGGTCGACATTGTCGAATTGCAATACGCTACGATGCTGTCCAATCGGCTTGAAAATTTTAAAGTAAAAGCAACAAATCCCTATAAGATCAATTTCCGCTGTCATATATGCGGTGACTCTAAGAAATCTCGAACAAAAACAAGAGGCTGGCTTTTGGAAGATACAAAAGCACAGTCTTTTCATTTTTTCTGTCACAATTGTGGGGCTAGTCTCAGTTTCCGCAATTTCTTAAAGTCAGTTGATCTTCTTACATACAATGAATTCATATCTGCAAAGTATGTTGATAAAGCAAGACACGGTAGTCAAGCCAACACGACCGCCGATGATGCTAGTTTCAAAACAGAAACCCCAAAATACTTCGGTGATCCACTTAAGAAGATCAAGAAAATCAGCCAATTGACAGCAGATCATCCAGTCAAGCAATACATTCAGAAAAGACAGATACCACCAAATCAGCATTATCGTTTATATTATGCTCCAAAATTTGTCAGTTGGATCAACAGCATTCTCCCAGGTAAGTTAACTACCGAAAAAGAACATCCACGACTTATTATACCTTTCATAAATGCAGAAGGTAAATGCTTTGGTGTTTCAGCTCGTGGCTTTGACCCAAATGGTCTGCGATATATTACAATTATGTTCGAAGATGTTCCGAAGATCTTTGGTCTCGACAAAGTTGACTTTAACAAACCTTACTTTGTCGTTGAAGGTGGATTGGACTCGCTCTTCCTAAATAATACAATTGCCATGGCTGGTGCTGATGGCAATGCTAGCGGTTTAACCAATTCAGAAAATGCCACATTTGTTTTTGACAATGAACCGAGGAATAAAGAAATCCATAAACGCATGGAGAAACTTATCCGAGAAGGCAAATCTGTCTGTATCTGGCCAACATATATTGCCCAGAAAGACATTAACGAAATGGTTCTTGCTGGTGTAAAAGACATTGACAAAATAATACGTTCTAACACTTATCGTGGTCTTGAGGCAAGTCTACGTTTGGCAGCATGGAGAAAAACATGACAGTAAATGCTATATTAGCATGTGATAAAAATTATGGCATAGGTAAAGATAACGGCTTGCCTTGGCCACGAAATGAATATGATATGAAGTGGTTCCGTGAAAATACCAAAGGTCATATAGTACTGATGGGTAGAAAAACCTGGGAGTCATTAGACAATAAAAAACTTTCTGGTCGGATTAACTGTGTTCTGACACATAGAGTGGATAACATAGAAGGTGAACCAGATTATGTCTTTTCTGGTGATATTAACAAGACCATAGCATTTCTAAAGGAAAAACACCCAGATAAGAAAATTTGGATCATAGGTGGGGCAAATATCTACACACAGACTATAGCTCACTGTGATAACATTTATTTGACTCAATTTAAAGGGTCTTATGATTGTGATGCATTCGTGGATCCTGTTATCTTCCAGAATTTTATAGAACTTGCTAAGGTAAATAAGACAACAGACTGCAATTTTAGTATATGGGGACGTGCATGAAACAAGAATACTTTATTTTAACTGCTACTATTCCAATTGAAGATAATTTTGATGTAGTGATTCGTCTCCTTCGATTTTCTTCTTATGAAAAGGAATATCAACCTTCAATGACTGGTGTTCATAAGATGCAATATCGCTTTGGCCCACTTAATGAAGACGGTGTTGAGAATTTCAAGAATGCCTTTAGAGAAATTTTCAAGAACTCACCATTCAAGAAAGAATGCACATTTGTAGTTTCGGAGATTACTCAGTGAACCAGTATCAAGAATTAGTTGAGCATGTTTTGATACATGGTGAAGAGGTAAAAGATAGGACTGGTATTGGAACCAAGTCTGTCTTTGGTTATCAGATGCGGTTTAATCTAGAGGATGGATTTCCTGCCGTTACCACTAAACGACTTGCTTGGAAAGCTGTTGTTGGTGAACTACTGTGGTTCTTAGAAGGCTCCACAGACGAACGACGTCTTGCCGAATTGACCTATGGTAAAGATCGTAGCGAACTGGTAGATAAAGCTACTATATGGACTGCAAATGCCGATGCCCAAGGAAAGGCGTTGGGTTATAAAAATACTCCTATGCAAAAAGAACTTGGGCCAGTATATGGTGCTCAATGGCGTAAATTTGGCGGCATTACTGGCGGTGACTGGGGTGCTGACCAAATAGTAGAAATCATCAATCAGATTGCAACAAACCCGGATTCACGTAGAATAATACTTTCCGCCTGGAGTCCTAATCAAATACATGAAATGGCATTACCACCTTGTCACGTCATGAGCCAATTCAGAGTTATGAATGGCAAATTGAGTTGTCAACTATACCAAAGATCAGCTGATATTGGTCTTGGAGTCCCATTTAATATTGCCTCATATGCTTTACTGACTCATATACTGGCAAGAGAATGTAATTTAAAAGTTGGTGACTATGTTCATACTATAGGTGATGCTCACATCTATAATAATCATATCAGTGCAATGGAAGAAATCTTGGATCGTGAACCATATGATCTTCCTACATTAAAGATTGACGAAAGTTTCGATATAATTTCTGGGATAACAAATAAGTTTTCTTTCGACTCAGCCGCAAAATTTACGCTCGAAGGGTATAAATACCACCCTGAGGTAAAGATGGATATGGCCGTTTGAAGATAAAAATTTGTTACAGGGTCATATATTGACATTTTCGGTATATAAATACTACATGTTGACAAAAAGTCAGAACTAAAAATAAACTCACCCTACTAATATACATGAAAGCCTTATTTTTAAGGCCAAATTATTATGCACAACTTACAAGCAACAAAGAGGAAAAGATGGTCGATAACGTTATTTACTTAAATGGTGATCGAGACACACGCGAGATGATGTCCGATGCCAAATTTTTTGAAGGCTATTCTAGATGGAATGACGAAAAGGGTCGTTATGAAACCTGGAATGAGGCTGTTTCTCGTGTAATGAATATGCACAGAAATTTCTACAAGGATAAAATGACTGATGAACTTTCTGCTCTTATGGATGAAGCAGAACAACTTTATAAGGACAAGTACTTCCTCGGTGCTCAACGAGCATTACAATTTGGTGGCGACCAACTTATCAAACACCAAATGCGTCTTTATAACTGCACTAGTACATATGCAGATCGTGCTGAATTCTTTGGTGAATTTTTCTATGTTCTTCTCTGCGGTGCTGGTGCTGGTGTATCAGTTCAAAAGCATCACATAGCAAAACTTCCAAAGATCCAAGCCCGTAATAAGGCAGCAAAGATCCACCAAATTGAAGATAGTATCGAAGGTTGGGCAACTGCTGCTGATGCTCTCATGTCTTCATATTTTGTAGGCGGTGGCCGTCGCCCAGAATACGAGCGTCATAGAGTTTATTTTGACACTTCACTTATCCGTGAAAAAGGTGCTATGATTTCTGGTGGTTTTAAAGCACCTGGCCCAGAACCTCTTCGCCGTGCTCTTGATAAGATCGAACATCTTCTTCAAGGTCTTATTCTAAAAGGTGTGAATACACTTTCTCCTATCCACGTCTATGACATTGCCATGCATCTTGCTGATGCTGTTCTTGCCGGTGGTGTCCGTCGTTCTGCTACAATTTTCCTCTTTTCACCAGACGACGAAGAAATGATGAAAGCCAAGACTGGTAATTGGTTCATCGAAAATCCACAGCGTGGTCGTTCCAATAACTCAGCTGTTATTGTTCGTTCCACTGCTTCTCGTGAACAGTTCCATAATCTTATGCAATCTGTTCGTGAGTTTGGCGAACCTGGTTTTGTATTCACTGAATCAACTGAGCACACCTATAACCCATGTGTTGAGATTGGTAAGTATCCAGTCCATATTGATGAAAATGGAGAAAAACATTCTGGGTGGCAAGGATGTAACCTAACTGAAATCAACGGTTCAAAAGCACTGACCAAAGAAGAATTCTTCAAAGCTTGCCGTGGTGCTTCAATTCTTGGAACTCTACAAGCTGGTTATACTGATTTCAAATTCATCAGCGAAATCTCTAAGAAAATCTTTGACCGTGAAGCTCTTATCGGTGTTTCGATTACCGGTTGGATGAATAATCCAGAAGTTCTTCTTGATGAAACTATTCTCCGTGAAGGTGCTGAACTTGTTAAATCGGTAAACAAGCACGTAGCAAAAATTATTGGTATCCGCCCTGCTGCTCGTACTACTTGCGTTAAGCCTGCTGGTAACGCTTCTGTTCTTCTCAAAACTGCTTCTGGTGTACATGGTGAACAATCTCCACTGTATATCCGCAACGTCCAGATGAACAAGGACTCCGAAGTTGCTCAACTGATTAAATCAATCAATCCTTACATGGTTGAAGAATCAGTATGGTCGCAAAACAAGACTGACTATGTAGTTTCGTTCCCAGTCATTGCACCTAAGAATTCTATCTGGAAGAAAGATCTGTATGGTACAAATCTGCTCGAAAAGGTAAAACTTATCCAACAGAACTGGGTCGAATACGGTACTGATGAATCACTTTGTGTTGATCCTACAGTCCGTCACAATGTTTCTAATACAATTGACGTTCTGCCTACACAATGGGATGAAGTTGAAGAATATCTCTATATCAATCGCCAATTCTTTGCTGGTGTAAGTCTACTTGCTTCCACTGGTGATAAAGATTTTGCTCAGGCGCCATTTACTGCTATTGAAACCGAAGAAGAAATTGTTCGTAAGTATGGCCGTGGTGCAATGTTTGCTTCTGGTCTTATTGTAGATGGTGTTAAGGTCTTTGATAACCTTTGGTCTGCTATTATGATTGCTAACTATGGCGACACTGAAGCAAACCAAGAAAAGGCAGATATGCGCGCAGATTGGATTCGTAGGTTTGCCAAATATTCTGAAACATTCTTCAACGGCGATCGTAAACGTGCAGAATACTGCTTGAAAGCTGTTTATCTTCTCCACAAGTGGGCAAAGATCCAAGAAAGCTATCAGCCTATTGATTTTGCTTTCCAACTTGAATCGAAGAAATTTACCGATATTGATACCACAGCCGCTGCGGCTTGTGCAGGTCCTATCGGTTGTGCAATCTAAGAAAAAGAGGCCTTCGGGCCTCTTTTTTATTTACTTGGGACGTTTGGTGTGATAATGTGTAATCTAACAGGAGTGTTACATATGACAAATCGCATCAAACGTCTCTCCCTCGAATCGTGGATGAAATTTGACGGCCGCTTTTTCACCCCTGAGAAAGCATATGTTAATGAATGCCAAAACGAACAAATGAAAATCGGCTGTGATGGCTGGTACTATGATCGAATTGATAAATTTTCTTGGTTTGAGACCAATGGTAAAGCATATACCAAAGATCATCTTGTAGATTCGTTTCTTTACGGAATGACTCTCCATGAAGCTCAACTGCTTACTGAAGATCAGGTTCATAATATCCAACAAATTATTTCGACACTCCCTAAGAAAAATTCAGAAATGCTAGAGAATTTGCGGTACATTCTTCGTAAAGATCGTGAAGTTAAAAGTATCCGTGCTACTGGTCGCGGCATTAAAAAGATGCTAATGAAGCACCGTAAGAAAAACCCAATACCTACATTTGATAAATAAAACAAATGATTATCAAAAGAGGTTACTATGAAAACATTCAAGCAATTAGTTGAAAGTGTCTTTTTCTCTATAGAAGAAGATTATACTCCTATCAACTTGGATGAAGAACTTTCAAGTTTCAACAAAGTAGTCAATGAAGGTACTGTCGGTTATGTAAATGAACGACTCAAAGTACCTATGAAACACGAACACTTGCATGAGTGGGTCATGGCTGCTGGCTATCGTTATGAAACAAAAACATTTAAACCCGGTATAGTCACCGAGCACATGTATCATAAGAATGGTGGGCCTTTAGGCGAACATCATCTTCTCATAGTCACCAAAGGTGACCAGCGTGATGTGTGGCAAGTATACCACGAGACCGTAAAGTAACGGTTGACAATTTACTTTATTAGTATAGAATAGGTTCTGTAATATCATGATTATGTTGAAAGCGACTGAACGCTATGTCGATCTACCTTATATTTTCTTAGCTGGCTCAATCGAAATGGGTAAAGCAGAAATGTGGCAAGATCGTCTTTCCAATGAATTAGAGGGTTATGAAGTAGTTCTTTTTAACCCACGACGAGACGACTGGGATTCAACTTGGACACAAGATCCAACTCCCGGCACAAAATTCCATGAGCAGGTCTCATGGGAGCTAGAGCACATACGCAAGTCCGACCTTGTAGTGTTCTACTTCGATCCGAATACACAGTCACCAATTACTCTGTTAGAGTTAGGCTATGTTATAGGATCGGGTATGCAGGCTATAGTCTGTTGCCCTGATGGCTACTTCCGAAAAGGAAACGTCATCATCTCTAGCGGTCTTACTGGTTTACCTGTTGTTAATTCCTTCGAGGAACTTTCTGCACAGCTGCAGAAATGGATAGTTAACTACAGGGCTAATAGGACTTAACCTGAAAACAACAAAAGGAACTACAAATGAAGAAGTTCATTCTTCCGTTTGTGGCGACTGTTTGCTTTGCTCTTTATAGTTCTGCTGCGGTTGCCGACAAGTGTAACCCAGACAACCGGGCAGACGAAATACGAGTACTTGCACTAAACATGTATCATGAAGCAAGGGGCGAAGGCCCTATTGCCATGCAAATGGTCGGTGAAGTGACTCTTAACCGCGTGGAGTCTGTGAACTACCCAAATAGTATTTGCGAAGTAGTTTATCAGAAGGGTCAATTCTCTTGGACCCGTAAGAAAGACCAGACACCACACGAATTAGAGTCTTGGGATCTAGCTATGAAAATAGCAGAAGATCTCGTAAACGGTGATATACATTACATAGACAATGGAGCAACTCATTTCTTAAATCCATCGGATATTTCAAAAACTCCAAGATGGGCTAAAAGATTTGAAAAGGTGGGGAAATATGGAAGTCATATCTTCTACGATGATGGTAGCAAACGCATTAACGTCTATATGCCATCTGAATATGAAACTGCCTACATTGGACATCATTTATAATTAAAACAGTTGGCTGGAGAAATCTGGCCAACTTTTCTTTTTTGGGGATTTTGAATGGCTATAGTTACAAAGACAGTAGACGTAGATTTTGATATTGAAGAATTTTCAGATGCAGAACTGCTTGAGGAAATAGAGGCAAGAGGTTATTCTGTTGATGGTGATGGTTATGATTTGGATCTTGTAGATACAGAAAAACTTATTGATTATATGAATGGACAAGGTTTCAAGGTACTTGATGATGATTTCATTACGAAAGAAACACTTGACTATATAATCAGTATCCTACCAGATGAAAAGATAGGCAGTGAAAACTTTTTCCACCAAGAACGTATTCGTAATTTATACAGTGAGATAAATGGATAAGATAGAGTTAAATAAGTGGTATGCACACGAATCACTTGACAGATCATATCTAGTAATGGATATGCTTGATGAATATGTGATTAAACATCCTTTTGTGGAGCAGTCACCAGAATTATTAAAGCAGGCCAATGACGTTATGGAAAAACTTTATGAGTTATATAACGCCATAGCAAAAGAAGGTATCAAATATGAGAATATTTCATAAAGGTGCAACTTACGACACTATTTACTCCCCATTTTTCAGAGTCACTAAAAGCAAGGATTTTGCTGTATATGGACTTAGATACCCATCTGGTCAAATAGAAGATATTGTAGTTTTTGACCAAGATAATTTCATACCAGAATTGAAGGAACATTTACTATTTCTTCTGAAAGAATATGGTCTTGAGGATGATGAACTTTTAACTGAACGTGCTAAGGAATTGAAGAAAGATGTCAAAGTACTCTTTGGAATTGACTGACGAACTTATTAATGAGTTTGTAGAACAACATAAAGATAAATGGGTTGATCCAGATCAATATCCTCGAGTATTTGAATATATGCTTAGAATATTTCTTTATGAGAAGGGTCTTTTACAATGACAATTAAAGAATGGTCTAATCTTTTTCTTGAACGAAGAAAGTTAGAACATGGGTCTATTTCACTCAAGACAATACGACCAACTGGACCACGGCTGACAAAACTTTCTGAGACTGCCTCTGGTCTTGAACCGTTCCACAGTCAACTATATGAACGAAACATAGATAATGAGGTTACAGATGAGTGAAGGTATTGACACCGAAGGAAAAATTGAATGCTTTTGCTGTGGCAAGGAGTTGACAAATTGGGCATATGATGTTACCTTAAGAAATGGAGGCCGTTCATTTGTGTCAGTACACCCCATGGGTGGTTTGCATTTTGAAACCTATGGCCATTATGGATCTCGCATTTTTGATCCGATGGACGGTAAAGGCACAAAGTTGGACATTGCAATATGTGATGAATGCATAATTGAAAAAGTGAAGCGAGTACATGGTACTGGTTTCAATCATGTACGCGAAGCTGCATTAGAAGAAAATGTAGAATACAAGAAAGAAAAAGATGCTGAAGATGCATGGCTGATAGAAGCCATCGAAACTCAGTTAAAGGAACTAGATAACAATGATTGATTATGAAAACTTGAACTTTGGTGATGTGATTTTTAAGGTCGATGCCAAACTGAATGCATTTACTCGTCGTAAAATTTCCAAAGTAGACGAAAATGGCGTAGAGTGGTTCCGTTATAATGAAGATCGCTATGAATATAGCATCCAAGAATACACATATATTGGTCGTATTGAGTGCCACGTCTTTGGGACTGTAGATGGAAATGAAATAGACGAAACAAAATACTTCTTCTCCTGTGACGGCGATATAGATTATCTGTTTAAGAGCGATCAAGAAGAACAGTGCTATTATAGTACTCGAGAACAAGCTCAGCTAGAAATTGACAAAGCTATGGCAAAAAATAAAGAATTGGACAGAGACTAATGACAAAACTATTCAATCTAAAATGGACTGATGATACTCGTCCAGACGAAGAATATCTGGGTAAGTTTGCAGATGAATATGCTGAGCTTTGTGAAGCACTTGATGACGCCGATGATCTTATTGCCCACGTCATACTTCTGACTGATGATGAAAATGGCCCTTCTGTAAGTATCTATGGCATTGAAGGTGATAAAGAAAATTTGTATGCTCTCTATTCTGAAGAAACAGAATGGGTTGAATTGATAGAGGAAGAAATAGATGAAAGTTAAGTTTGGTCCTTATATCTATCGTTATAGTTCCAGAAGTCTTGAAGACCTCTGGTATAAGATCCGTTATAAAAAGGACAGTCGTTGGGCTGTCGAAGATGATGAAACTGATATTTGGGATGAACGTGTCGAAAAAGTATGCGATTTCTTCCAAAGTATTCTGAATGCTACAGTTAACAAGATTCAGGACAAACGTAAGCGTAAACTCAAAGTCAAAGTAGATTACTATGATGTCTGGGGTGCTGACCATACTCTTGCCATGATCATTCTTCCTGTCTTGAAGAAACTCAAAGAAGTCAAACACGGCTCTCCTTTTGTTGAATTGGAAGATGTTCCTGAGCATCTTCACCCAAAGGAAGAAGCTGGGCCTGATAACGGTTACACAGATGATACTGTGCACGAACGCTGGGAATGGGTTCTCAATGAAATGATTTGGGCTTTTGAACAAATTGTAAATGAGGATTCTGATAGTCAGTTTTACGATCATACTGAATCTGATGCTGCCGAAAAAGCAGGTGTTCCGTTTGAACAGACCTGGGGAAAAATTAAAATTGATCACGAAGGTCTGAAAGCACATAACCAGCGGATCAAACGCGGGACTACTTTGTTTGGTAAATACTACCGTGGTCTGTGGGACTGATATGCGTTTCCCTATTCTGTATAAGCATAAGAAGATCTTTGTTTGGTATTCCGGTCATTGGATTAATCTATCACTGGAAGCGTCAGCTCACGGCGGTGGCTTTAAAGGCTATCGTCGTTTCTTCCACAATTGGATTAAGTGCATGCTAGGTAAGCATACGATAGGTCATTACTGTGGCTTTGTTCATGATGAACATGATGATAGAATAATTGGTTTTGAGAGATATACAGCATGCATGTATTGCCATGGATTAAAGAAGATTAAAGATGACCGGGAAAATTGATAACTTTACAGGCGAGTACTTCTTCTTATCTAATTTCTTCCCTGCTCGGGTCCATTATGAAGGTATTTGGTATCCTTCATCGGAACATGCTTATGTTGCTGCCAAGACTCTGGACAAAGCACTTCGAGAAGAAATAGCTAATATACCAACAGCTGGTAAAGTAAAGAAAGCAGGTCGTAAACTTGCTTTGAGACCAGATTGGGAAACCGTCAAAGTAAGTGAAATGCGGAGAATTTTGGAAATGAAATTCTCCCCTTTCCGTTCAGACATACCGCTTCGTTCAATGTTAGATAAGACTGCTGGATATGAACTGATTGAAGGCAATACTTGGGGCGATACATTCTGGGGTCAGTGCCCAGTTGGAAATGGTAAAAATATGCTAGGTAAATTGCTTATGGAATTGCGTGATGATATTACCTGGAAATTTGGAGGATGAATAATGTCTAGTATTTCTAAAAATCTAGTTACATACAGAATGCAAAAAGACAAAGAAGGAAAGGAGTATGAAATCCTCAAGATTAATACTACTCTTCTTACTAAGGTCTATTGGGTAGAAGGTCAGCGATACGGCAGGAATGATACTATTACTAGACGTCTTCGGAAGAAATGGAAAGAAACATATCCAGTATTGAGTAAATTCTATACTCCTATGCGATATTGGGAAAGTGATTTTGGGTATTATGACAGATGGCGAAAACCAAAGATTGTAATTGAATATCTTGATGAAGAAATAATGCATATCTATTTTAAATCAAATGAACTTGCCGAACGTGCTTTTACATTACTAGATATGAAAATTTGGGGTTGACAATGTTTACTACTGAGATGAATTTTGATGAAACTAAGATAACCCTGCTAGATAACGCCGATTTCCATGAAGATGTCATTTTTTGCATCTATGATGATTGTGTTATCATTCGCCAATGGGATGTGCATATCAACAATTATGCTGAAATCATTATGTCACCTGATATGTTTGACGAGTTTACCGCTGCGTTAAACAAACCAGAAGGTGCTTTTAGGATTGAGAAAACAAAATGAAATTGAGACCGTTAAAAGAGATATATGCTGAGATTGCAGACCACGAAGCTGCAATCAAAGAACTAAGAGAAGAAATAAAAACATTTCAACAAAAATGCCCACACCCAGAAAATTTCCAGGACGTAGTACGTTCTAGTTCTACTGATGAATATGGGTCTCTTGATGGGTACTTTATAACAACAACATGTATTTTGTGCGAACGTAAAGAATACAGAGAAGAGTCAGTTGAAAGATCTACTTACAGATGAAAAACCATGATTTGTATAGAACCTTTAAAGTCTATATCCCTGAACTTGGGCAGACTATTGAAGACGCTTATGAAGAACGAGAAACAGCCAACTGGTTAGACCTAGTAGTCCGCAATTTTCTAAGACATTCTTATAATGAGTGCGACGGGTGGGAATGGATGCAGACTGGTCAAGATAACCTAGTCATAGCAGTTGAAGATGATCTTGGAAATAAGTGGAGTTTCAATTTTTCTGTAGATTGGGAACCATCATTTGGAGTATATGAGGTCAAGAAGTCGTGAAAAAGTATAAACAATATCCGTTTAAATTCAAACTCGACAAAACGGGTATTGAATGGTGGCAATCAGAAGTAACACTTGGCTCCGACAACTATTTCTATTACTTCCGCTGGGGTTTAATGGATAAGGAAATGAGACAAGCATATCGTGATAGTGTAGGGGATAACTATATTAAATTAGTGTGGGGATGGTCTACAATTGGACTTGTTAAATTCTGGTATGATTGCCCGCACGCACAACTCAATCTGCACTTTTTTAATTTTTACTGGTCAACACCTTGGACCAACATGCCGAAGGATTATTGGAAATGATAGACGGAAAGACAATTGCTGACGAAATAGCAAGACAACTGCTGAGTGTTCAACCTATGGAAGGTGACTTGATTGCTAATCTTTACAAGGCTTCCAAGTCAAAGGAAGAATTAGTTGCCGAAGGCTATGAACCAGTTTCAAAAATAGGTCTAATGTGGGTGAAGAAAGATGAAAATTGAAACCAAAGATTACTACTGGGAATGTGGTGAACCTGGGTGCTGTTCTGAATGGGGAACAATCCTCTACATTGACGGTAAAGAAGTAAGCGATAGACGATTTGTAGATTGTGCAGAAGCATATCGCTATATTCTTGAAGAACTCCAAGGCCATGAAGTAGATTATATTGAACCAGATCCTGATCTTGATCTTATGGGCGATGGGACATTTGCTGATCTGGATCTTGAAGGTGAATGAAATGTCCGCATACAAGAATTACAAACAGTGGTGGATTGAAAACGTATTCCCAGCTGAAACAGGATCTTTGTATTATGGGTCTGATGCCGAGCAGGCATTCAAGCAGCATATAAAAGATCTTGGCCTTTATGGTCTGATGGAAAAATTATGTGAATGGAGTGATGATGAAAATTAATTGGCACCAAAATCCCTTTATGACGACAGTCGAGATCGACGATAACGATAGAGAACGAATTCTACTTGCACATCAAAATGAAGAATATACTGATCTTCTTTGTGATTTGAATATGCGTCTTGAGGGCAAGTATCGTGAAGAAAAACTGACTGACTTGGAAGTCATAAAGGAGCGAGTTACAAAGTGGGCAGACATTTGTAACTTAACAGTTGACAATGATGAAATAAAGCGTTATGATGATTATCTTGATACCCAACATATGGGCGATTGTACATGTGTACCTTGTTCATGTGCTCGTTGTCAAGTTGAATACATGCTAGGCATCAATACAATCAAGGGACTTGGAAAGCATCCAGCTAACAATGTTCTGGGCGCGTATGGTAAAGATGGCAATAGATCCATTGATGAAGCAATAGCACAGCTAGAGAAAAAGCCTTCGTATGTGAAGCCAGAAAAGTGGCCTGATAGTGTCGGTTATGATGAACATATTCCTCGTTGGGAACGTGAACGTGAAGCTGCAATCAAATGGCTTAAAGGTTATAAAGAGGAGCATGGCTTCTAATGAGCAGATATACTCGAGATCCAAGCCCAGAAGATTTCCTAGAATGGGCTGCAAAGAATAAAGGTGCGTTTGAAGAATTCTATAACGAAGAAATTCTTCCGCTCATTCTCGATTTGGAACAAGATGATTACTTTGGGACTGAAGGATTTGATAAGAGGTTCTCATGATTAACGTTGAATATTTGCCGTCAAGTCAAAATACTCCATTACCAGATCCTTCAAAGCATGAATATGATTTCAAAACATTTGGCGAGTTTAAACAGTGGACACAAGATTATGTCTGTGTCCACTGTCTTGTTGCTTTTTATGAAAGCCATCTTAAAGACCCAAGGACTCTAAGGGACTGGCTCAGTAAGGGCTGTGGTTTTGAAATAAGTGTCTTTGATCCAGATGGAATGGTAGACTGGGATGCAGAAATGCTACTTCCAGAAAATTACAAAGAAGAATTAGAAGAGCATATGCAAATTTTAGCAGATGCATTTGAAAGGCATGGATGATGGATAAACTTTACATTGCAGTATTGGATGAATTCCCAGACTATATGACACCAACTCTTGTAGCACATGCAATGCTTGGTGCTCATTTGATGTTTCACAATTCACCATATGAAGATGGCGAACATTATAATCAATGGCTCGAAAAATCTTTCCGAAAAGTAGTTCTAAGAGTCAATCAGAAAGAGTTTGATAAGATTGCTTCTTTACCTAATGTATATCTTGGACATGAAAATACTACTTTAGAAGGCCGTAAATCCTGTGCTGTAGTTTGCCCAAGAGAAGAACTGCCAAATGTTTTGAAATTTGCAAAACTGTGGAAACCAAAAAGCGAGGTCTGATAATGAAACTATTTCTACGTGCCATAATTAAACTGTTGGGAACTCCTTTCTTTCTCATTTTCATATCACTCATGCTTTTGACCGGTTCAATGATGAAATTTCTTAATTGGGTTTATGAAGCAGACAAATTTACTCGTGATACTACCAATGAAACACATCAACAGTTTAAGGATATGTTTGTAAAATGGTTCACAAAGATATAATTAGATTGGAGGGCTTTGTTATAGTCCCTCCTCTTTCGCCGTGGGATAAGTCGTATAAAAACATTATCTGGGCTGATATGGGTTATCCATCATTTGGCAAAACACCCACCGAAGCTTGGAAACGACATATACATCCATCTCAATATGAACATATTGATTTTGGTACTATAGTCCAAAGATGGCACGACAGAGGTTACAGAGTTAAGAGAGCAGTATTAGAGATTGTAGATGAGTAAACAAAGAGCAAAGCAGGTTTTTATAGCCATGCTTCACGAAACGACTACAGAACATAATCCAATGGGCGTGCATTTGTCACATTGTTTTAATAAAGAACCTATGAGTTTTGGCGGCTACAAATGCTGCAAGTACGGTGATAAATATTGTCCGGCCGACCCAAAATGGAAGAAGGTCTTAAAAGAAGTAACTGAAGGAGAACAGAATATTGAAACCAAGTAATGCTAAAAAAATTGACTTTATGGATCTTTTTTCAAAGCCGAATAAGCAAGATGACCGCTTCTTCAGTAAGAATTTAGTAAATGTTCACGAATTTTATCTTTGCGGTGATATTGAGTCCGCTGATGAATACATTTCGTGGTTTGATACAATCCGTCATGCAGGTGAAGCAGATGTGATTAAGTTCTACATTAACTCGTATGGCGGTGATGTATTCACTGCTATCCAATTCATGCGAGCACTTAAGGAATCTCAAGCAGCAGTAGTCATGTCGGTGGAAGGTGCCTGTATGTCCGCAGCTACTATGATCTTCCTTTGTGCAGACTCGTTTGAAGTTTCAGAACATTCTATGTTCATGTTCCACAACTATTCTGGTGGTACTATGGGTAAGGGTGGTGAAATGCTAGACCAACTTCAACATGAACGTGCTTGGTCTGAAAAACTGCTTCGCAATATCTATGAAGATTTCTTGACTGCTGAAGAAATTACTTCCATTTTGAACAACAAAGATATTTGGATGGATGGACACGAAGTGGTCAAACGCCTTGAAAGCAAGAAGGCAAAGATTGAAGGCACCAAAAAGGAAGAAGAAGCTGAGGATGAAGAAGAAGTTCAACTCAAGCAACGAATCCGTCGTCGCATCAAAGCTACTTCTGATACTCCAGAGAAGTAATTAAAAATAGCAGACACGACACTTTGGGTGTTTACATTGTTTTCAGAACAATATAGATTGATTCTATAAGGTTCAACAAGGAACACCTGACATGAAATACGCTAACCTGATCGGTTACTCTGACATTACCCCGTATGAAGTTGTCCGTGTCGTGTCTGCCAAAACCATTGAAATCCGTCAAATGACGGCCAAGCTCGCTGACGATTGGAAACCTGAGTTCATCCCCGGCGGCTTCTGTGCTCATTGCACTAACAACAATTCCCAGAAATATACATTCGAACAGAACAACGACTCGATTGTGATCCGTGCTCGTCTCCAAAAGAACGGCAAATGGAAATCGGCTTTCGGTGAGCATCGTATCTCTGATGTACCCAAAGCTTTTTATGACTATAACTTCTGAGGTCAAAATGAAAATCGCCAAACTTAAGTGGACCCAACCTTGTGAAAATAACTGGACAGCTAATACTCCAGCTTCACATCTTGGGTATGTGACTATCTGGTTCGAGGATGGGCGATATTGGCCTTGCTATGAGATGGCACCGGCTGAAGGCACCGATACTCTTGAAGAATCGCTAAAGTTGTGTCAAAAATTTCACGACAAATATATCATTACATGGCTGGAGGAAGAATATGAAAATCGTAATTAATGGTATCGTAAAGAATACGAGCAACTGGGTTTTGATTAATCAGTCTGAAGCGGACCCATCGGCAACTCTTGAGCAGGTGAATGAAGGTGCTGATGAAATTCGCAACTTGATCGGCCAAGCTTTCAAAAGCGGACAGAATGGCCATCTGACCTTCGGTACTGATGTTATCAATATCCAAGCATTTGCTGTAATCTCGGTAGATGTGAAAGAATGAAATACCTGACCAAAGAAGAACGCCAGGAGCTTATGGTAGCTGCTATTGAGCGTATGAAAGCAGGTGAGATTGTGGATCTTATTGATGCTAGCGGATGCGCTTATGGGCTGTGTATCGGCGACTTCCGCGATAACGGCATGTCGGTCAAGAATGTATGGCGCACTGGGATGAATTGGTTCTGGAATGGGCCTGGTGCTATTCGACTTCACGGTGGTGAAGTTCTCCAACCTGGGCAATATTCCGAAGATATTGATATGGATTGGACTTAGGTATTTACTTTAAAAGCATGAAGTGATAGTGTGATTCTTGTAAGGACATAGAGGAATCCTGAAAATGCTCGACTCGACCATGTTTGATACCACGAACTTTGCTTCTTCGTACTCTTCGCTCAAATCGAAACACTGCTTCAATAAGATGAAGCTTCGTGAAGAACTTGCAGAAGCAAACAACTGTATTGCTATCGGTGCTTCTAGCTGTTATGCAGATATGGTAGCAGTCCCGAAAGATTATCCTGATGTTGTGATCAAGATTTGCTCGGGTCATGATTGCTTTATCCAATATGCTCATCTGTGTGTCACCGGAGTGATTTCTGGCCCGCATATTCCCAAGATTTTCTCTGAAACTGAAATTGCCCCCGGTGTCTGGCTGTTTGTGATGGAACGGCTTGAACGTGCTCTTACTGATCATGAATGGGATATGACTGTTGACCGTGCTATCGGCTACTGGTCCGAACCGCCGAAAACTGGCCGGTATGCTCGTGTTTGCCGGACTCTGAAAGAAGATAAGCAGAAGATTGCTGATGCTCTTGATGCGATCGAAGATTGTGATTGGTCTTTTGATCTTCACCGCGGAAACTTTATGCTCCGCAAAGATGGGACGATTGTTTATCTCGACCCCGTATGTTAATGGTTTACATCGGTAGGAAGATTGTTTATATTCTAAATGTAAACATGGAGAATCACAATGTTTGACGAAACTGAAACCTATGTTGAAATCATCAATCGGTTTGTTGTTGAGTATCATGAAGATCTTCCTACCGAGCACAAAGCTCAAATGCGTCTGAACGGTATCGACCCCGATAATCACTGGAACCTGACTTGGTCCTTTGAAAAAGAAGAAGATGCAATCGCTCAAAAAGAAGCTGATGAAAACTGGTACACCGACTTCTGCATGAAGAACGGTTATCTGATTCGCAAAGAATTCCGTGTCCGTGATCTCGGGGCACCGGTTGAAGTTAAACGCACTGTAATGTTCTAAGGAGAAAAAGATGATGTATGCAATTGAAAAGAATATTCCTTTGGCAAAGAAGACCTCTGTTGGGTCTACTCTCGGGCGTAAATCGAAATATCCCTTCGGCAAGATGAATGTTTCTGAATCGTTTGTCGTACCGGCAAATGCACCCGAGGCGAAGGTTCTTGATGGCTCGTATACTCCGCGTGTTGCTTCCGCGGCATATGCATATGGTCGCAAACATGGCAAGAAATTCTCTTATCGTCTTGATGATAAGGAAAATGTTCGGGTCTGGCGTATCGCGTAATGAAACTTACTGCTGAACATCAAAAGCAGCTGAAAGAAATGGTTGACGGTGTAATATCGTCAATCAGATCACAGCAATGGTCGGATGATCTTTCTCCATTCTTTAAGTCATATCAGAAAAAAGGCGGTGACTGGGAGAAACGATTTATGTGGGCAGTTCTCTATGCAGTTCCTTATCAGACACGAGAAAAATGGTTTGATGAAGTCTACAAATATGCTAATGATGATCACATCTATACTGTGCTGAAAAGGGCTATGAAGGAGTATATGCCTTGAAACTGTTTTTTACTGAAGATCATTTGATTAATCTTGAAATGATCACTTCTGTGGACCTCAAGAGGGGTGTTGTATACATGCCAGATGGGAATCGTATTCCGTTGTCAAATTATGATCTGCGGGCGTTAAAAAATGTTATGACTGAGTTACACCGTCAGTCATGTGAAAGGGACTGATGATGTCGAGACTTACTGTTCTTGTTGGCTTACCTGGTTCTGGTAAGTCGACTTCCATCCCTAAAGACTTCAAGGGGTTTGTGTATAGCACAGATCGTTATATTGAAGCAGAAGCTGCGTCCGAAGGAAAGACTTACAACGAGGGGTTTCCTCTCTATATCAAAGATGCTACTTCTGTGATGGATCATTCATTGAAGTTTTCACTTGAACAAAAGTATGATGTGATCTGGGACCAAACCAACATGGCTCCTAAGAAACGTCGTAGCATCGTTTCCAAATTCAATATGTCGTACTACAAAGAATGTATGTGCATCGCCCCTCCTCGTTCTACTGAAGAGTGGGGCGAATTGAACCGTCGGCTTGCTTCTCGTCCTGGTAAAAATATACCTGATCATATTGTGAAATCTATGGCAGCCTCTTATGTTGAGCCTGAACTTGACGAAGGGTTTGACTTTATCCGAGTTAATGATATGTTCGGCAAGATGATTGTGGAAAAAGGAAACAAGAAATGACCGTTTTTACTTTGACTTCTGATAAACTCCGTGTCACTGATCCGTGCTATGAACGTGGGACTTGGTGTGCAGGTGTTCTCAACAACGTTCTGACTGGGAAATGGATTGCCGAAAAGCTTGTGATTTCTCATGAAGAAACTGGCTGGGGTGATCGCATCGGCCAACTTCAGATTTGGCACGAAGGATATATTGATCATGTAACTGCTTCCGAACTGACTGATATTTCTGTCGGTGTTGATAGCGGTCAAGCTGGTTTCTTTGATGAATCGCAATACCCAGAAGGTGAGACTGGCGAATATATGGATCTAAATACTTTCTATGGTAAGGTTTGTGCCGGGACTGCCGGTGAATATCGTCAAACTGAAGAAAAAGTTTGGCCCGATGAACTTGTTGCTGAATATGAGCAAATGTTCAAAGAAAGTGGGAAATGGTCTGACGAAATTGCTGCACGAGTTGAAGATATGAAAACAAAAACTCGTATTAACTCTGAACCGGATTATCTGGGCATTGCAAATGTTGGGTTTGGTGTTGCTACACGCTCCGGTTTTGGCGATGGTGGCTATCAATGCTATGTTGGCCGAAATGCAGTAGGTCAGATTGTTGCTGCTCGTATCGTTTTCATTACGGATGAAGATCTCGTAGAAGATCTTGATGAAGAGGAAGATGATGAATGATAACACCTTGGACTAATCTTGACCCAGATACTTCTATAGTATTCTGGGCCTATAATCGAATTTATGATAATGAGCGAAATGGTTGCTTTTATCATAACAGCGAGCATGTTCGCTCTATGTACCAGTATCTTGCTGACACAAATGAACCATATGATGAATGCCTAGATTGGGCTGTTTTGTTTCATGATATTGTCTACGATAATCTGCCACAGAAAGAATATCGTTCGGCAGTTATGTTTTCAGATATGAAAGCACGATATAAAGGATGTGAACTCAGTCTACTTGATGAAGGTCATGTTGCTGCTCTTATCTTGGCAACAGAAAATCATAGAGTTACTTATCCTGGACATTCTGCAATTATCCGTGCCGATCTTCATGGTCTCACGGACCCAGTAAAAACCATGCGCAACTTTGTTAATATAATGGACGAATCATGCCAACTTTACAAGATAACTCCGTCGAACTTTGCAAAGAACAGCGAGTCTTTCATGGAAAGCTTGTCAGGAAGGGTTCAGCGAAATATTTCTTCCGATCCTTTGCACGCGGAATTCTACCACAAAGTTATCCAAGGAATAGAACTAACAAAGGAACTAGCAAGAGTAGTTCAGAAAGGAGCTTTCGAATGACTGATAAAGGTTGGGAAAAGATTGAAACACTCGGTACTACTTTGATCATTGCGATTGCTGTTTGTTCTGTTATTCTTGGAATTGCAAATATGTTCTACAAGACTGGTGTTGATACTCATAACTATGAGATGGCACTTGTAGAAAAGTGTGCCGTCGAATACCGGTTTGACAATAACATTCATTGGGTTTATAAGGAGTACTGTGGCGGGACCGTTGATGAACGAGTCCAAGTTGTTGCTGTGCAAACTACAGTAAACCAAACAGAACAAACTCAAAAATAAGTATAGGATGATAATGTGATGCTACGTGATTTTAAATTTTATGATCAATATTATGTCGGTGTTGAGAAAAGCCGATATGCTACTACCGACAATCAGCGACTGTTGGGTTTTGCTACTCCCATTGACACTACAGCTGCTTATCAGAAGCGGAAGGAAACTGTTGACGGTTGGCGAGACAAGACTGTCGAACCTCTGATTATTGACAATGTGCCTACTTTCGGCTTTGAAATTGTAGACGTAGTTTCACGTTATCGTACTGATAACAAACTCTACCGCATCTTTGATCCTCGTGGTTATGAACTTGAGATTTCTGCTGAAAATCTTTTCGACGTTCTTATGAACAATACTGTCGTCAAAGGCAAGATCATGGAACCTCTTGTCTGGGCTCGTAACGGTGCCAAGAACTATCTTGTTTCCTCTTCTTGCGATGAATACAAGAACCATTTGAGCCCGAAGAAAGAAACTCCGGCATTGGCCCCTGGTCAGTATTTTACTCATCGTGGTAATCAGCATATCATCTACCGATATGAAGGGCGCTTCCAATACATCACGATTGAGAAGGAAATGAATACTTATGATCCTTCAAAGCATCGTACTGGTTATTACTACTATGACCGCTATGGCCCGACTCACGAAAAGCAACGCCGCGGCGGAACTCAGACCTACGTGAAATACACTTGGAAAACTCCTGGTAAAGAACCGTATGAAATCTATACGGAATTCCATCTGAACAAAGAAGGTGAAGTTCAGGCTTATAAAGTCCATCTTCGGAAGTCGAAACTGAAGGATCTTGATTATCTGGGTGATACTCACGAGAATAAAGTTATCACTTCTTTTGAAATCCCTGTTGGTAAATATCTTGCTCAGTTTGAGTCTGATATGGGCATGACAGAAATTGAACATCCGACATATGGAAGTGTTTACAAGACCAGCAAGTTGGATTACATTACGAACGGTTATACGAACTCACCAGATCTTCGTCGCCGTGAAGTGATTCTTTTCAAGACTCGAGCTGAAGCAAATGCTCATGTGTTTACCATTGCTGAAGCAAATCGAATTCTGAAGCCTCTGGTAGAACTTGAATATCGTGGCGGTGGATATGTTGAATCGCTTCACCAAGATGTGACCAAGTTTGGTACTGTGTTCTATGAACTGTATAAAGATGATACCCTCGTGGAGACATTTGAATGAAACATGATGATTTTGGTGATCGGATGAAGGACTATGAAAAGTCCTTCACTTCCGCAAGTGTTGATATTGATAAGATCCTTTGTGTCCGCATTGACGGGAAGGGTTTTAGCAAATTCACAAAAGGCTTTAAAAAGCCATTCGACGATATTCTATCTGGTGTTATGATTAACACCATGATGAACCTAGTAAAAGATACACACGCATCAATCGGCTATACTCAATCAGATGAAATTACTCTGATTTATACTCCTGGTGCTAAGTCGAAAGAATATATGTTCGGTGGGAAAGTGTCCAAGATTAACTCAATCTTGGCTTCCATGGCAACATTTCACTTTAACAAAACTCTAGCCGAATGCGTTAAGGTAGATAAGCCTGCTTTCTTTGACTGCCGTGCTTGGGCAGTTCCAGATCTTACTGAAGCTTCAAACGTTCTTCTTTGGCGAGTTCAAGATGCCAAGAAAAACAGCACTTCTGCTCTGTTCCGTTGGACAGCAGGACACAAAGCAATGGATGGTCTTGATCAAGCAGGAATGAAAAAATATTTGCTGGAAAATCATACTGTCGATTGGGATAAACTTCCGAACCGATACAAGTATGGGACCTATGCAAAACCGCTTACAGTGGAAACTTATCTTACTCAAAAGGAACTCATGCAGATTCCAGAAGATAAAAGACCTGCTGCCGATGTTCTTGTCAAACGCACAAAAATTCAAGAACTCGATCTTGGTTACTTCGGTGACTATGCACTAGAACAACGAATCAATTATATTAAGTGAGGTCAAAATGGACGAACGCATGAAAACTATCAATTCCAAAGCATCAGCACATCTTGACTCGTTGCTGGGTTCACTGGAGAATAATTCCATGACAGTTGACGATGTTATTGCACAGGCTTGTGGGGTTATTATTGCTCTTATTCTTATGGGTATTGATCCAGATGAGATTGTTGAAGTCTCCGAGCAGGCAGCAAACCTACTCATGGATAAAATGGATGAAGATGAGTTGACAAATCAAACTGAATAATATAGTTTGATTCCAAATCGGTGGTGCTGTTAAGGCACCACCTACACACTCGATAAAAGGGATATATCATGGGAAGTTGGAACGGAACTTGTGGTCTGAGCGGTCTGCCTATCATTGAAGGCGAAGAAATTTATGTCTTTCCTATTGAAGAAGCATATCGTGATAGCTTCTGCTATGCGACAGCTTTGTATAAGCCTGTGATCGTCCCATTCCGAGCAAAATATAATGACTATGGTGCTGGTGAAGAATGTAGCGGTGTTGCTCTTGATATTATCATCAGCGGTATCCGTGACCGACTTATCGAAATGGAAGTTGGTGAAAACGAATACCACGATATTGCTGTAAAGCGCGAAGGCTTTGACGTTGAAAAATTCTTTGAGGCTGTTCATGAAAAGCGGCTTCATATTAAAAATCCCATGCGGGCTTATCCTGGCGAAAAACAGTATCGTGAAGTATTTTTCACTATGATCCGAAAAGATGTTGTCGATCGTCTTTGGAATGAATGGACTTTCGACATGTATAAAATGCGGGGTGCTCAAGTCCCAGAAGGTTGGGAAACTGACCAATACTATTTCAAGAACGTCACGTATTCCAAACTTGCCACTATGATCCCAGACTTCATGGAATTCTGTGAAAAGCACAACGGCGGTGAAAAGTACGATCTATCTGATGCTATCAAGACTGACGACCCCGAACGAGAACGCAAACTTGCTCTTCTCAAAAATATTATGAAGAAGCATAGTTTCTTCGAAGGTAGCCGAGACCATATCCTTTCTGATACTTTTGGTCAAGCATTTGGTTCTGGTTATGCTGGTGGTGGTTTTGCAAGTCTTGTCGGGTTTGGTTCTATCATCGGCGACAAATATCTTGAAGGTGATAAAGAAGGTGCATATGAACTGATGCACGAAGCATTGATCGGTTGCATGGTCAACAGCTTCATGGAAAGTGTCCGCAAAGTTTGGATGCCTGTTATGCACCAAGGTTCTCAAAGTGAAGAATATGCCGAATATCGTCTGCTGAATAAGATCGCTAATGATGTTATGGATGCTCGTGAAAACTATTTTGATGAATAATGAGTTGACAAATTCTTCTATATGATATAGATTGATTCTATAAACAGAAGGTTTTACAATGACTGAACCTAAACAACTCGCTCAACGTAAGATTCAACAACTTGTGTTTCTTCATGCACATTATGTTGAGTCTCAATACGGGAAAATTCCTGTCAACCAAGAAGCAGAATACAAGCGTATCTATGCTGGTTGGCAGGCAGGTACTTATACTCTTGAAGAAATTCAAGCAGACATTAATGAATATCTGGAAATGAGGAAAGTGAAATGAGCAACATTGACACTGGCCTGTATGTTGTAGGTGGATACAAAAACGGCAAATTCGGGACAGTAGGCTTTGACGACGCCAGTGGTGGGTATCCATATTTTGACCCTGTGCTTCGAGACAAAACCAGTAGTCTTGAATCAGCTAAGACGAGTTGGCTTGAAGATGCTAAATCATCATATGTTGGTATCACAGATGCTAAGGTATATAGGATTGTGCTCGAAGAAGTGAAGCCTGAGAGGGTTAAGTGCCCCAATAAAGACCAAAGTGGTAATTGCCCTCTACATAATCTTCACTGTCAATATCCAAACTGTGAGAATACATAATAAATAACAATGAGAACCAGAGAGGTTCTCACTTAAATCAGCAAAAGGAGTTTTTGCAAATGACTATGAAATATATTCTTGAATCAATCGCATTAGCAATTGTGCTTACTGCACTCAGCTATGGTGTCGGTCTTTGGATGGGCTGGATCGTAGCTCTCAATTGGCTTGAAGTATTTGCGGTATTTACTTCATACAGCTGCACCTGGTTGTGCACTCGCCAATCCCGTTGGAACTATCCCATCGGTGTAATTACAACCGCTGCTTATTCCCTTCTTTTCTACCAATGGGGTATGTTGGCTCTTGCCATCTTTAACCTCTATCTCGTCTTTTCACTGATCTACGGCTGGTTCCGTTGGGGCAGTGACGACAATACTCGCCCTGTTACTCGTATTCCTCTGAAATGGTACACTGGTTATGGTGCTTTGGGTCTTGTTATTCTTGGTCTGTTCCTTGCTGCAAACGTTCTGTTCAATCCTGCCGGTCTGTCTGCTCTGAATCCTATTGATGTCGGTTTGGCTGTTGCCAGTGGTGTTGCACAGTTTATGTTGGATAACAAGAAACTTGAAAATTGGTCACTATGGGCTATCATTGACATTGTTTCCATTCCATTTTTTATTCAGAGTGGGTTGACTTTGGTTGCTTTCCAATATATCTTCTTCCTTGCAAACACCTACATCGGTCATGTTGCATGGCGGAAAACAATGAATGAGGTGAACTAATGGAAAATGATACTAGCTGGTATGCCGATAAGCCAAGACTCTGGATGGCACACTATGACTACTTGGGTTTGAATGATACAATGAAAGGGAATAAAATGGAAAATAATACGAAAAAGTTCTGGATGATTACTGGTGACGGCAATTCTCCGAAAGTACGACATGCAAGCCGCCAAGATGCAGTTCGGGAAGCTGAACGCCTTGCAAAGGCCAATCCTGGGACTCAATTCTTTGTTCTTGAAGCAGTTGAAATGCTGACTCAACCGACGGGATTTGTTCGTCAGAAACTCTGAGGTGGCAAAATGCCTAATGCAATTGTTCTTATGACTGCGCTTGTGCCCACTATTGGGCACAAGTATCTTATTGACTTTGCCAAGAACTTGCTGAAAGATGCAACTGACAAAGTTCACGTAATTGTTGGAACTATGGATTGTGAACCCGTGCCTGGACCAGATCGCTGGTTTGCTATCCATAATACGTACAAGAACAATCCTCAAGTAGTAGTCCATAATCTGCACCGTGATGTACCGCAAGATCCTAGCGAGCATCCTGATTTCTGGAATGTCTGGAAGGATATTGTGAATGAATTTGTTCAAGTAAAATCAGATGATTACTTTGTGGCAAGTGAACTCTACGGTATTGATATGGCTAATGTTCTTGGTTGTAAATTCATGCCGTGCAATCGCTATCGTGAAGTTGTACCGGTTAAAGGAACTACAGTTCGTCAAGATCTGATCAGTCACTTTGACTATGTACTCCCTGAGTTTCAAAAATATCTTCGTAAGACTGTCACCATTTTTGGTGCTGAAAGTTGCGGCAAGACTACAATGGCTCGGTTTCTCTCCAAATCTGTTGGTGGGCATTTCATTCCGGAATGGGCTCGTGAATATCTTGAAACTGTTGGTGCTGAAATTACTGATGAAAAGATGCGAGCAATTATTCACGGACAATATGCTCTTCAAAAGACTGCAAAGAATGATCTGTTTGATAAACCGTTCATCTTCCAGGACACTGATTTGTTCTCGACTGTAGGTTACTACCGTCTCTGGGGTGGTGGGACTGATCAAGATAATGATGTAGTTGAGTATTTTGCAAAGAAAACCAAATCTGATCTTTATATTGTAATGAACGACCAGATCCCGTTTGAAGAAGATATTCTTCGGTATGGCGGGAATGTTCGTGAAAGCAAAACTCAGTTTTGGATTGATCTTCTGGAAGAATTCAAATGCAATTACTACGTTGTCCAGAATACTGACAAATATAAGCAGCAAAAAGAAGTTGCTTCTGTTGTGATTCAATTCTTTGAAGATGAAACGAAACGTATTCGTGAGTATGTCCGTTAAATGACAAAACGTAGGTTTGATATTACTGCCATTATCTATGATAAGCGCGGTAAGGTTCTTTCTATTGGAAAGAACAACTATATTAAAACCCATCCCTTGCAGATTAAACATGCCTGCAAGGTTGGTCTACCTGATAAGCAATTCTTGCATGCTGAAATTCATGCTATTACTAAATGTAGAAATTTGGAAAGAGCACACAAGATTGTAGTAATGCGGTTTGATAAAGATGGCGGTGAAAAGAATGCAATGCCGTGCCCAGTTTGTCAAAGCGCTATTGAAGCAGCCGGAATTAAAATTGTAGAACACACTTAACAGTTGACATTTCGTCTGATTAGTATATAAATAAACCTGTGAGCCAGAGAGGCACACATAATATAGCAAAAGGAGTTTTTGCATGCGTGACGCACTAGTTTTTATCGGTCGGTTCCAACCGTTTCACAATGGACACAAAGCAGTTATTGATGCTGCACTTGAACAAGCAAAGGAAGTCGTCGTAGTCGTCGGTTCCAGTTTCGCAGCTCGCAACATTCGAAATCCCTTTACATTCCAAGAACGCAAGGCTATGATTGAAGCCTGCTTTACTGAGCCGCAGCACTTTACTTATGAAGGTGCTCAGGGTCGAAACAAGACACATCGTATTAAAGTGGTTCCAGTCTCTGACTTTCCATATGATGATAACAAGTGGGTCAATGCAATCCAGAAGATTGTTGATGTTACTGTTCCGAATGCACAGGATGTTGGTCTGATTGGTCACTCGAAAGACAGCACTAGTTACTACCTGAACATCTTCCCAAAGTGGAAGAACCATGTTGAAGTACCGAACGTCGATGGTATTAATGCTACTGACATTCGTACTGCAATTCTTGGTGAGAATAAAGAAAACTTCGATGTTCAATCAGTGATGCCTAAAGAAGTTCACAAAGTTCTTTCTAAAATTGTTGCAGATGGCCCTGATGGGTATTCCAACTCTTGGCTAACTCTTCGCGCTGAATACCAAATGGTCAAGAAGTACAAGGAAGCATGGAAAGCCGCCCCATTCCCGCCGACGTTTATGACTGTCGATGCTGTCGTCATTCAATCGGGTCACATCCTTCTCGTGAAGCGTGGTGATATGCCCGGCAAAGGACTCTGGGCTCTACCTGGTGGCTTCCTCAATCAAGATGAAACTATGCTCGATGGTGCTATCCGTGAACTCAAGGAAGAAACCAAGATCAAGGTTCCTGTTCCTGTGCTCAAGGGTTCTATCAAAGCGTCTAAGACCTTTGATGCTCCGAATCGTTCGTCTCGAGGTCGTACCATCACTCAGGCATTCTTGATTGATCTTGGTGTTGGTGAACTGCCTAAGGTAAAAGGTTCTGATGATGCTGAAAAAGCATTCTGGGTTCCCTTTAAAGACGTGAAACAAGAAAAGATGTTTGAAGATCACTTCCACATCATCGACAACTTTATCAATATCGGGTAATATTATGAAAGTATTGAAACCAGGTCGCTATGGTGAAAAATGGGCCATGGAAGCTGTATGCACAGGTTCTGGAAACGGCCATAAAGGTTGTGAAGCTACTCTTCTTGTAGATAAAGAAGATCTTAGATATTATAAAGGAGTTCCCGGCGATAGCTGGGGCTCCCGCGACCCTGCAGTTTGTTTTAAATGTCCAATTTGTTCATCTATTACTGATGTAAAGGAAAAGGATTGGCCATTCGACTATACTAATCTGCAACCATGGACTCAAGAATGGTATAAAAGCAAATCTCCAATTGACTCAGGTGAAAAATGAAAATACCAGATCAAGAGCATTGGGCTATCATTACAGTCAATCAAATCTATGTCCCAGGTGATGAAAGATCAAAAACAAATCCTGGCCATGGTTATCCAGAACATTATGAGGAAACTATCGGCTATCAGGCATTTACGGATTATGAAGATTTCCATTTTGAAGTTTCTCGTATGCATCATTGGGGTAAAAAATTCCGAGTGGTTCATGTTAAACCTCTAAAAGTAGAAATTGAAACAACGGTTACCATAAAATGATGTATATTCTGACACAAGAAGAGTTTGATGAACTCCAAAAGAAGAAAGAACAGATCACAAAAGATGCACAAAAAGTTCTTCAAGAACTTTGCACTCGAGTAGCCGATAGTGAAATACTGACTAAAGGTTGGATGAAAGGCAGTCCTTGGGGTTGCATTCATTCTTCTGATGGTGAATGGTACTGTGATGACTGCCCAGTCCAAGATTTTTGCCCAGAACAAGATAAACAGTGGAGTCAATAAATCAGTTGACAAATAGTAACGAGTAATATAGTATTAATCTCATAAATCCAATTCAGAGAGAATTGGTACAACACTAACAATAGAAGGAGTTTCTATTATGCTAATGAACGCACTAAGTCTTATGTCTGTTATTGTTCGCACTGACAGCTACAAATTTTCTCAATGGCTGCAATACCCAGCAGATACTACCAACATCAGCTCATACATCGAGTCTCGTGGCGGCGAACAGGAATCTGTTTTCTTTGGTCTGCAAGCCTTCATCAAAGACTATCTTTGTACCCCAATCACAATGGCCGACATCAATCGAGCCGAACTGATTGTCAATGCCCACGGCCTGCCTTTCAACCGTGAAGGTTGGGAAATCATTTTGAATGAATATGGTGGTTTTCTGCCGGTTGAAATTGAAGCAGTCCCTGAAGGTACTGTTATGGGAACACACAACGTCCAAGTTCAAGTCAAAATTATTGACGGTGAAACTCGTCTTGCTTGGCTGACCTCCTACATCGAAACGATTCTGCTCCGTGGTGTGTGGTATCCTTCGACTGTTGCTACCAAGTCGCGTAAAATGAAGAAAGTCATTGCTGCGGCTCTGCATAAAACCTCTGATGTTCCTGTTGACGCTCAGATCATGTTTAAATTGCATGACTTTGGTGCTCGTGGTGCTTCTTCAGGTGAAACTGCAATTCTTGGTGGCATGGGTCACTTGGTCAACTTCATGGGAACTGATACCTTTGAAGCTCTTGTAGGTGTTATGGCATACTACAATACTGATCAGGTCGTCGGCTTCTCTATTCCTGCTTCTGAACACAGCACCATTACTTCTTGGGGCCGTGAAAATGAAATTCTTGCATATGAAAATATGATTAAGAAATTTGCAGGTGAAGGTAAACTGTATGCTTGTGTGTCGGATAGCTTTGACATTTATGCAGCTTGCCGTGATCTGTGGGGAACTAAACTGAAAGACAAAATCATTGCTGCAGGTGGCACCTTGGTGGTACGTCCTGACTCTGGTGATGCAACTATTGTCCCAGTTGAAGTTATTGAAATCCTTGCTGAAAGGTTCGGAACTACTGTCAATAGCAAAGGCTATAAAGTTCTTCCTTCATACATTCGTGTTATCCAAGGTGATGGCATCAATGAACATACTCTGCCGCAAATCCTTGAAAATCTGATCGCAAAAGGTTTCAGCACTGAAAACATTGCTTTCGGTATGGGTGGCGGTTTGCTTCAAGCCTGGAATCGTGATACTCTGAAATATGCTATGAAAGCTTCTGCTCGTCAGGACTCGACTGGCAAATGGCACGGTTTCTCGAAAGATCCTATTACCGACCATGGTAAGAAATCCAAGGAAGGTCGTCTGGGTCTGATCTTTACTAGCGGTATTGGAAATCCCAGTTACATGACTGTGCCTAAAGATGTCGCTGATAAGAAAGGTAACGTACTTCGCACTGTATACCGTTGCGGTAAACTGTTGATTGAAGATACCTTTGAACAAATCCGTGAACGTGCAGCATTGAAGGAGAAAGAATATGTCTTTGAAATTCCCGACCGTTACTGACACCAGATCGCCAGAATTTGTGGCATGGATGGCTTCAGTCTGGAAAGCAAATGATCTACGGAACAAACTTGCTGAACAGCTAAAAGAATGTGAAAGACTTAAACCAAACTGAGAATGGGGCTTCGGCCCCATTCTCTTATATTGAAGGGTTATACATGACTGATTTAATGAAATATGTTGAAGTTGTAGATAATGTAGTAAGCAAAGAATTCTGTGAACATATTATCCACAAATTTCACAGTAACCAAGATCTATGGATCAAAAGGGATGATAGGCATGCAAATGCAAATGGATCCCTATTTGTCAAGCGTTTTAACGAACTCAATTTCACAACTCATTCAGATGAGTTTGAAAAAGAAATGGAAGTTCTCCATAAAGCATATGATAATTGCATTCAACTTTACAAGTCTAAATTTCCAGATTGGCAATTCCCTAGACATTACAGAATTAAAGATATTCGTATGAAGCACTATCCTGCTGGTGAAGGTGAATTTAGAGCACATGTTGATGCAAGTCACTGGAATACCATGTCAAGATTTCTAGTATTCTTCTTATATTTGGATGAAGGACCCGGCGGCCAGACATTACTTTTTGATCAAGCTACTATGGTCGAACGAAAACCTGGTCGTATGCTTATGTTTCCTCCAACATGGACATATCCTCATTCTGGCATAATGCCGAAAGAAGTTGATAAACATATCATCGGTGGTTATCTACATCATATCCACCCAAACGAAGTACGAGTTGACTTTTGACACAAAGGGATTATAATGGCTGTATTGTGGGAATCTGTTCTAGACGGAAAGTATAACTGTTCTGTCGAGCAGACTGACGAATACTATGGTGTTTTGACTATCAAAGAAGGTGGTAAGACACTTAAACAGATGCAAGTAAGCATGACATATAGTCCCGTATTTGGGCCAGACATTTCCGATGTTTCTGAATGGTCTGAACTTGCTATTGACTATATTGACAACAAGAGGTAATGATGAAGTGGTCTCCCCAGCAGGAAGCAGCTTTAAAAGCTGTTGATAAATGGTTCTATCAAGAATCGAAGAAGAAACAAATCTTCCGTGTATTTGGATATGCCGGGACAGGTAAAACAACACTTGCCCGACATTTTGCCGAAAATATTGACGGACATGTTAGTTATGCTGCTTTCACTGGTAAGGCAGCACTTATGATGCGTAAGAATGGCTGCATCGGTGCAAGGACTATTCACAGTCTGATCTATATTGCAGAAGTGGATAATAACACTGGCGAAATTCACTTCCGTCTCAACAAAGGGCAAAGTGAACTTAATGATGCTGCACTTCTCATCGTTGACGAATGTTCTATGGTTGACGAAAGCATTGCTAGGGATCTTCTTTCCTTCGGTGTCCCTATTCTTGTTCTTGGTGACCCTGCTCAGTTGCCCCCACCTGGTGGTGCTGGTTACTTTACTGATGCAAAACCAGATGTAATGCTTACGGAAATCCACCGCCAAGCAGAAGAAAATCCTATCATCTATCTTGCCACTCAAGTCCGAAATGGGACTTTCCCAGATTTTGGTGAGTATGGTGAAAGCCGTATCATCACCAAGGTGGCGTCTGGAGACGCACTAGGAGCAGATCAAATTCTGGTTGGTCGTAACATCACACGAGATGATCTGAATCGTAAGATGCGCAAACTACTGAAGCTAGACGCATCACAACCAGTGGCTAAAGATAAACTTATCTGCCTGAAAAATGATCATGATCTTGGTATTTTTAACGGTGGTATGTTTACGGTTGAACAAATTCTGACTTCAAAATATAAGACTAATTTCATTCATATGCGGTTGCAATCTGATGATGATGAAGCAATGCCGACTATGGTAAAAGTCCACAAGAGCTTTTTCATTGATGATGTCCCAGTTCCTAATTGGAAAACACTCAAAGGGTCTCAGGAATTTGACTATGGGTATGCTATTACTTGCCATAAATCTCAAGGTTCACAGTGGAACAATGTTCTTGTATATGATGAATCATGGTGTTTCCGTGACGTCTGGCAACGGTGGCTTTATACAGCAATTACCCGTGCGGCAGAAAAAGTAACTATTGTCAAAGGATAAGAATATGCATACTATTGAAGAAATGGCTATCACTGTTGAAGGTTGGTTCCACAAAGGTTCTGCATCAGATCAGCAAAAGTTTCTGAATACACCAAAATCAAGTTTGATTAAATATCATTCTTCACTTGGTAGAGATATTCGCAATGAGTTTAAACTCTGGGAGAATTACTGGAAACCGGATATACGTGATGGTGTTGACCATTCACCAGAACACCCTGAACAGCTTTCAATGACAGTGATAGAAACAGTATGGGAAAAACTTAAAAATGAGAATCTATAATATCCATACACTAGCCAAACTTGATAAGTATCTTGGCTGGAAAGTTCCTCTTCTTGTTGAAACTGAACAGCAAGAATATACTCAAACTGTAGTAACAGAAGATGAACTTGATATTGACTTGACTGAAGCATATCAAAATGAAACAGATAATTATGACGGATCGGACAGTTCCAACTGGGACAAATATATGACAAACATTACGAAGGTGAGTACTATGTCGTTTGAAGAATATGAACACGCATATATTGATGAAAATCCTTCTCGGTTTCACGGTATGTATAATCCTCTGACCCCGATGCAAAATCCACAGACTGAAAAAGAAAAGATTTCTGCACAGAAAATCTTGGATACTTTGGCCAAAATTACACCTTATGTCGGCAAGAAGATTTACGTTGGACAGGAAGGGCGTTGCCGCTATTTTATGAAGCCAGAAGCAGAAGCTGGCGGTATTCGTATGAATTGCTTCCTATCTATTTCAACAAAAGATCTTTAAAACAGTTGACTTTTTACTTGAGATAGCCTATACTATTCTTAGGTAAGGAGATCAAAGCGATGAAAACCTACAAACTTTCCGGTTCGGTTCGCAAAAAGATCAATCAAACTCTTTTGAAATATATGGATTATACCATTATTCAGGTAGACGGCGGCTTCACGGCTAAGTTCGTCTGCCTTTCTGACCTTGAAAAGAAAACTGTTCTGAAGGAAGGTTTTCTCATCCAATAAGGAGTTATTATGGCATTCAATAAAAAGTTGTGGCGATATCATCTTGATTTTGGTCGTATGGGCCAGATTTCAAGTACTTTCTTTGCTACATATGAAGAAATTGAACAACTGAAAACAAAGTCCATCTGGATGGATGATGTTCTCGGCAAGCATTCTGAAGTGACACTTGATTTTACAGATCTTGAAGAAGGTGAACTTGAAGAAATAAAGGGTCTTTCGGACAACACTCTTGAAGAACTACATACTGTAACAGGTCCTCTTGTCGGTGGTTGGTTCTATCCTTGGGATTATGAAGATCAGTGGGACGAAGAATGACATTCAACAAAAGTCTTTTGATTAATCTTCCCGAGCAGACTGAATCTAAGGTAGAGCAGATCAGCGATATCAAGATTGCAAAACTGGAAGAACTAACTCAGGAACTAGAAGATAAACTTGAAGTTCTATCACAGCAGATTGAACTGATGGCTGGATTTGAGAAAGCATTAATTAATGCTTTCAGTGATGAAATTGATCTTCAGCAAAGCATTTATGCTATCACACCTAACCAAACTCAAAAGCAAATTGCTAAAGATTTGGCACTTACACTGAATCGTATTCAGAAGCGTTGGTGTGAAAAAGCAAAGTATTATATTGACAAAGAAAAGATGAGTATTGAGAAAATATGAGTAGAGATATATGGGTGATTTCTGACACTCATTATAATCAGCCAGACATTCTGACCTTTTATGATTTTAAAGGGCGAAGAGTGCGTGATTTTAATGATGTAGAAGAAATGAATGAGCGAATCATAGAAGGCTGGAATAGTGTAGTAAAACCCCATGATATTGTATATCATCTTGGGGATGTTTTCTATGATCGTACGAAAGAACAACGTAAGCGTTTTGAAAAAGACTGGAAACGTTTCAAAGGCCATAAACGGCTTATTGTGGGTAATCACGACGATATTCAATATCTATCAGGCAAAAGTTCCGATGGAGAATGGCTATTTGAAAAAATACTTATGTGGCGGAAGTATCCGGAATTTGGTGTCATTATGTCACATGTTCCGATGCACGAATCTGGCCTATATAGTAGTGTTGACTTTTCAAAGCAGTTATTGAATGTTCATGGACATATCCACAGTATGGAATCTCCTGAAGGACCTTATAGAAATGTCTGCGTTGAAGTAGTCAATTACACACCAGTCAACATAGAGGAGCTTCGAACAACATGACAGTATTAGTCGTGCCATCTGGCTATAAAATTTACCAGGATGATATGGAAAGGTTTTTGGTAGTCACCGATGGCCATTCTGTTATTTCTGGTAATAACCTCTATGTGACAGAAAAAGATTACACACGGAGGGATAAAGATATGAGCGATGCATTCTCATACTACACATACGAAGAACCAGATTCAGTCACTATTTCCAAAAAAGAATATAGGGAACTTCTGGAAGCAAAGAAAAAGTTGGAAGCACTGAAGCAACCAGCAGATTGATTTCATTTCTATATTATGAAAAGGTGATAAATGAAAAGCCTACCTAAATGTTTAGACCCATTTGAATTAAAAGACTGCTTCATCGCTGGTGGAGCAGTCCTTTCAGCTGCTACTAAAACTGAAATTGCCGACTATGATGTATATCCAAAGTCAAATGAAGGCATGATTTCTGCCTTCGACCATCTGCTTTGTGATAAATGTTATGTGATAAACATCACTGACCGTGCAGTTACATTTAAGTCAAATGATGTCACAAAGGCCAATGGTGAACGTGCAATCATTCAAGTTATGACATATGACACGTTTGAAACAGCAGACAAGATTTTCTCAAACTTTGACTTTACTGTCTGTATGGGTGCTTATGACTGTGACACTGGCAAATATATCTTCCATGAAGATTTCTATCCAGATATTGCTTCAAAGACACTTCGGTTCAATACAGGGACTAAGTATCCTCTGAACAGTTTGCTTCGAGTTTCTAAGTATCAGACCAAAGGATACTTTATCAGTAAGCCAGAAATGATTAAGATGGCTTTGACAGTTATTAAAAACGGAATGCCAACTTCGTGGGATGAACTTGAAGATGCTATCGGTGGTTCATATGGACGAGAAATTAAACTGAATGTCAAAGACAATCAAGAATTCTCGTTCGAGGCGGCAATTGAAGTTCTTAGTGGCATTCAGAACATTGATCATTACCTGAATGTACAGGATGATTACACTAGCACTACACTTGAAGATCTTGAAGATATGTATTCAGATACAGAAAAGCAACTGATCGTCAACTCAAAGGGTGAATATCTTGAAGTTGGAACAGAGAATAATCTCCCATATCGTTCATTTAAATCTGCCAAACCAAGAGTTTCAAAGATTCTAAATGGGCAAGAGGATATTACTTATTTTGGCTACAAGATGTTGTCAGATAATGATGATGGGACACTCACCCCTGGTATCCAAACATATTCTAGTTTCAGATACCGGTTGGATGAAGAAGCAGTTGAAAACAACTGGCCTTATCTCTATGTATTCCCAGAAAAAAGTCAAGCCAAATCTAGGATGAATACATATAAGAAGAATCAGAAGATCTTCCGAGTTTCATTTAAGGCTTCTGATGTTATGTTAGCATCTACAAAAGAAATTCAGGTCTCACGAATGAAACTCCTAGAGGAAGTTGAACCATGAACAAAGTTATAATTACAAATGAAGAATATCAAAAGCTTTTGGATGAACATCAGCTTTTGGCAATACTCAGGGCCTACGGAATTGAAGAATGGCAATTCTGGGGTAAATGTCTTGATAAATTGGAAGAGGAAAAGAAAAATGGCTACCGCTGAACAATACGCAAAATGGTGTCTGATGCTTATCGAAGGGGATGATCATATGGTAGATGAAATTTACGAAGCGATGTATGATGATGGGTATATCGACGATGATCAGGAATGGATTCCAGATGAAGATGAAGATTGAGTTGACTTTTCTTCTCATGTGATATAGTATAAGATCATTCGGTGGGGATTCTTCCCCACCATTTACTATGCGAAAGGTGATAAATGAGCATTCACGATATTATTTCTGAACTCTGTGAAAGCAACAGCACTAACTATAAACTTTCTGTTCTCAAGAAGTATAAAGATAATGCACTGTTTGCACGAGTTCTCAAGATGTCATACGATAAGGTAATTTATCGTTACTATCTTACTATGAACCATTGGTATAAAACCTATGGGCCAAAACCGTTTGAAGAACCCACTTCGGTTGAATACACACTTGAAGAAGTTCTTGACTTTATGGAGCAGAAACTTGCTTCTCGAGAACTTACCGGTAATGCAGCTATTGATGCTATGGACGAACGCTTCCGTAAGCTGAATGCTGAAGATCGTGATCTGATTGTAAAAGTTGTGAACCGTGATCTGCGGATCAACTGCGGTCGTACTCTTATCAATAAAGTCTTTGGTGATCTGATTACAAAACCAGTCTATATGCGCTGTGGTGTTTATGCTGCTAAGACTGCTAAGGATATTTCCTATCCTGCATATATTCAGTTGAAAGCAGATGGGACTTACCGCGAAATGCAAGTTCTGAACTCATCAGTTGAATTTATGTCCCGTAGCGGTGAAAGCTACGAATATACTTTCCAAAATCAATTTGCTGATCTTCCTGAAGGTCATTATATGGGCGAACTTCTGGTGAAAGATACCAAAGACCGCTCGGAAAGCAATGGCCTGCTGAATTCGGATAATCCTCCTATGGATCGTATCGTTTTCTATGTCTGGGATTATGTCACGCCGGAAGAATATTCCAATGCTGCAAAGAAGATCAAGAATACTACCAAGTATAAGGATCGTTTTGCTCGACTGAAGGAAATTGTTGTTGAAAGCGGCCATACTCAGATTCAGATCATCGAGTCACATGAAGTAAAAACTCCAAAAGAAGCATTCGAAAAAGTTATTGCCTGGATGAACGACGGACTTGAAGGCGGTGTTCTCAAAGACCCGAATGGTGTCTTTAGGGATGGGACCAGTAAGCACCAACTCAAGATGAAACTTGAAATGGATCTTGAAGTCCGTGTCGTAGGATATAAAGAAGGCCGAATTGGCACTAAGCGTGAAAGTACTTTTGGTGCTATTCTATTTGAAAGTGATGATGGACAAATCAAAGGTGCTGTGTCTGGTTTTACAGATGAACAACTTGAAGAAATCAACAGTAAACGTGAAGAATATCTACAAAAGATCATCACTGTAAGCTGTAATGATATTACCAAAGGCCGTGACAATGATTATTATGCTTTGTCACATCCTCGCTTTAAGGAAGTTCGTAATGATAAAACCGAGACTGACACTCTTGAACGAGCACTTGAAATCAAACAAATGTCCATGTTCTTCTCTTAAGGAATTGACAAATGGAACTACATTATGTAGTATCTGATTACCATGCAACAGGTGAGGGTAGAACTATTTCTATCCTCATCACTCCCGGTTATATCTGGGATGGAGATTATGAAACAAAACCAGAATACATTAAAAAAGAAGATGGGACATATTCCTTCAAAGAAGGAGTACTTAAAAGAAGTATGAACTTCATTCTGTTAAGAGAATTTGCTACTATTTTTGACTGGTTCCATTATCAAGGTGCTGAAATTCTTACTAAAGAAGACTTCCTCCAAAGATATGGAAAATATGTTTCTAGCTACATTCTTGATCTATTGGAATCAAAAGCTGGTAATTTAAATTACTATAATCAATTCCATATTAATTTATCTTGATTCAACTTTATGGATGTAATCCAATTATACCATACCTAGAATCAATGTCAACAAAAAAGTAACGTAACTGAAAGGAAAAATGATGTCATTTTTGAAAACTCTATTCTTTATGCTTCCTCTGGCCGCTGTTGGTGCTGTTGCTGTAGCATATTTTCTTGTCACTCAGTGGGTCCAACCCCAAGTCGATGAAGTGCTAAATCAACTGAAGGCTTCAACTACCGCTATTGAAGCAACAGTACAATCGGACAAGACTCTGACTGAACAAATTAAAACTCTTACTGAAACGGTAGAAAAACTGAAAGTGACTCCGTAATCAGTTGACAAAAATACCGAATCAATATAAAGTTATCTTTGATTCGGTTATAATTGGCCGGAGATAAAACTCCGGCCTTTCTTTTAGGAACTATATAATGTCAAAAGTGAATCAACTCTTAGCAAAAGCAATGAGCACTTCATCAGAGGATGAAGCTATTGCATGTTTGCGGATGGCACGGAAACAAGGTTCTGGCACTTTCAAAGCAGAACCAGATCAAAAAGATACTTCACTGGAAAAACTTCGAGCCGATCTTCTCAAGGCAGTTAATGCTGCTCAAACTTGGGCAAATCTTTATGGCAATGAAGTGGAAGCAAAACGGAGATACCAACGGCAACATGCAGAAATGCAAAAGGTATTTAAACAATATCTTGCATCTCGGACAAAGAAAAGAATTATCGTTGGTATTCTTATTATAGTTGCCTTTGCTCTTGGTGCTACTGTTTTTCCTCCGGAAATAATTCGTGCATGTATCTTGTTTTGAGTTGACTTTTCCAGAGAATCAATATACTATTCTTAACTGTGCCCAATTTCGGGCTTGACAATTAATCCCACTATAGGAGATAATATACAATGAGCGCTTCCGCACAACTCTCGCGTCAGCAGCAACTTGAAGAAATCCTTGCGGTCCGCGGTCGTGCAGCACCGTCAAAGGCTCAGAAGGAAGAAGTAAAGGCAAAGGACTCTCGTTTTGCCAATATTGAAACCAATCCTTTCTTCAAGGCTATTTTTGATGAATCGCTTTCACCCGAAGGCAAACAAGCTGCAGTTACCAAACTGTTGACCTTTACCGGTGCCCGTGAAGAAAATCGTGAACGTGTCAAGGCCTTTGACTTGTTCAAAGAATATCTGCAATCGGAACGTGAAGCAATGGCAACGCAAATCATCAAGATGAGCGACACCAAGAACTTTGCTACTCTGAAACAGGTCTTCGAGGACATTAATACCGCGCTGATCGACTTTGAAGAAGATATGAAGCCGCTGACGGACATCATTGATGCTCTGCATGTTCTGCGTGCTGAAAACCAAACTCTGGATGCTTTCCGTGAAATCAAAGACGAAGAAAAGCGAAAGGAAGCTATTGCCCAACGTGAAGCCGAACTGAATGCACAGATCACTGCCGTTCAGAATAAAATCGACACTCTGAAAGCGGCAAACAGTGTTGAATCCCAGAACAAAGGTTTCTTTGGCTTTGGTGGGATCAAACAGGGCTCAGTTGAAAAGATTGCTCGTAACAATGTTGAAATGGAACGTGCCGCTGAAGAACTGAAGAAGATTGCTGCTGAAGCTGAAGCGGCCAAGGGTAATACCCCGACTTCTGAATCGAAGATCACTAACCAGGATGCAAAGAATAAGCTGAAAGAAATGCTGAACCTTGCAACTGATGAACATCAACAGCGTTCACAGAACCTGATTAACTCGGCTGTCAACTTTGTTCAGACTTCCAAGGACAAAATTGAGACCATCCGTGGCCATCTGTCACATATGGGCGACCAGACTAAGAACCTGGAAGATGCAAACAGCCAAATGAGTTTCATCTATGCTATCCTTGGTGAAGGTGTTAAGGGTGCTGAAGCTGAAAACAAGAAGATGCGCGAAGAAGTTGTTAAGTCTCCTCAGACTGAGAACATGGTCGAAAAACTGACTCGCGAAGGTAAGCAGCGTGATCTTGACGAACATATCCAAATGCTGGAAGTTTCGGCTGTTGACACTACTGCTACTGTTGCCGATTTGACATCTGCTTCAATTCGTATTAAGAATATGATTGATGCTAACCAACAACAAATCCAAATGGCACGTGACATGCATGCCCGAGGTGTTGCTGGTGTTGCTGACCGACTGTCAACTGTTATCCAAGCTGTTGGTGCCGCCGCTATTGCTGAATCGAATGCTATGACTGCTGAGACACTGAATGCCATGGCAAACAACACCGACGTTATTGCTCAAAAGGAATCCATGCGGATTGCTATGGGTTATGAAGCTCGCAACAATGATCTTGTCCGTGCCATTGAAAGTCTTGCTCAATATGGTGAAGTCAACAAGGTTGCTACCGAGTTTACCCGTAGTGGTATCCAAACGATGCGTGAAAACCTTGAGACCATGCAACGTACTGCCGAGGAAGTTGCTCAGACTGTCCTTGAATCCAAGGCCGTAGTTGCTGATATTGTTATGGGTGCAGATCAACCTGCCGCAAACGATACTCCGGCACCGAAAGCTAAGAGCCCCTTCAAACTCTAAGGAAAGTAGAATAAATGCAATATCTGATTTCTGGTAGTGAACTTCTGTCAACGCAGCCCGACTTTAAACTGGTCGGGCGTGCAGACGACATGAAGCGTCTGACCTCCGTACTGATGCGGAATAAAGCTGCATCAGTTATTCTTGTCGGTCCTGGTGGTGTAGGTGCTACTGCGCTTGTCATGGGATTGCAGGCTCTTAAAGATGATGCAAATGTTGCTTTTGACATTGTATCAAAGCGTATCTTCTGGCTGAAAACTGATGAACTGTTCTCATCTGGTAATCATGAAGAAATCAATAAAGGCTTCAGTGGTGTTCTAAACATCCTGAAGCGCACTCCCGACTCAATTCTTGTAATTGAAGATACTCGTGACTTTATTGAAGCTGCACGGAATAATGGCTGCAGCCACTTCATCAATTCACTGAATGCTTGCTTGAAAGCTGGTGAAACTCAGGTTGTTCTTGAAACCAAAGATCCTGACCTGGATATGGTTCTGAATTCGCATTCGGATATGAAGCAATGCTACACCATCATTGATCTGAATGAACCTATCGGCAATGATTTGCTTCAGATTGTCCAGAGCAATGCTGCTGCACTTTCAAAGCATCACGGTATTCGGATTGAAGAAGATGCTATTATGACTGCGGTTGAACTTACCAATAAGTATCGCACTCGTGACTCGAGTCTTTCTCGTGCTCAACCTGAGCGTTCTGGTAACCTCCTTGATCGTGCTTTGGCTACATATCGTCTTGATGCACACCAACGGCATCCCCAAGTTTCATATCTTCTTGCTTCTGGTGTTAAGGAAGGTGATCCTCGTATTGTTCAACTTGACGCTGAATTTGCAAAAACTCAAGCCCGTATTAAGGAACTGTTTAAACTACAGCGTGACGGTGAGATTGCAGTCTTTGAACTAGAAGAACAGATTACTACAGTTAAAAAGGAAGAAGAGGAAGCCGCTGCTCGTGGTGAAGTCCAAGTGCCGACTCTACAAGAAGAAGCACCTCGTCGGATGCAGATGTTTGCCAATGTTGTTAAATCTGGTGGTTTTGAATCTCCTAAGGTTCGTGAACTTCGCGATCGCATCCGCCAGTATGAACAAGTTATCAACGAAAATCGTGCTGAATTTGATGTTCTTACCGAACAGATCAACAATCAGCTTTCGTTGACTAAAGAACGAGTTTATGCTGAATTTAGCCGTCTGTCGGGTATTCCGGTTTCAAAACTGAATGAAGATGAAATGGAAAAGCTCCGTAACCTGGAAACTCTGCTTAACAGCCGTGTTTTTGGTCAGAATGAAGTGATCCATAAGATTGCTAACGCTATTAAGGTTGCTCGAGTTGGCCGCCGTGGTGGTGGTAAACCTCAAGCTGCCTTCCTGATTATGGGTCCTTCTGGTACTGGTAAGACTGAAGTCTGTAAAGCACTTGCTCATGCTCTGAAAGATGATGAAGCTGCTTTGACTCGTTTCGACATGTCAGAATATATGGAAAAGCATTCTGTAGCCAAACTGATTGGTGCTCCTGCCGGTTATGAAGGTTCTGAACGTGGCGGCATTCTGACAAATGCTATGCGGTCTAACCCACATCGTATCATTCTCTTTGATGAAATTGAAAAGGCAGACCCTGCAGTATTTGACTTGTTCCTACAGATCCTTTCTGATGGTCGTTTGACGGATAACCATGGTCGTACTGTTAACTTCTCTGAGTCGATGGTCATTATGACTACAAACATCGGACAGACTTTCTTCCTGGACGAAACTCTTTCTTCCGAAGAAGCCGAACGTCTGGCAAATGTCGAACTGGACAATATCTACCGTCCTGAATTCCTTAACCGTTTTGCAGGTCGCCAGAACATTGTTTGCTTCAGCCGTCTTGAACTTGACTCGATTGAAAAGATTGTTAAGCGTGAACTGAATGCCCTTAGCAAGGCATATAAAGAAAATGGTCTTGAGATTGTATTCTCTGATGAATCGGTCAAAAACTTCTGTGCAGATCATTATCAAGCACGCCACGGTGCTCGCGGTCTTCAAGGTTATGTTGTTGCCAATATCGAACCGTTGGTTGTTAACCTGATCCTTGAGAACAAAGTTAAGGCATCTCGTCTTGAACTTGTCTACAACAAACAAACTCGAGCATTTGACTCGCAGTTCACAAACGAAAAGAGTGAGGCTGCATGAGCGGCCTCACTTCAGAACAGCTTGACAGAGCGGTTGACATTTCACTCAAAGCCGTTATAGATGAGATCACAACTATCCGTGACTATCTTGACTTTGATGTCGGTGATTCTGTATCTCTGGGTATCCCTATCCTCGAAACAGATAAGAATGGTAAACCTAGGTATCACTGGTATTCAGATATTCGTGGTGATGAAATGGATGAAACCGCTGCTGAAATCATGCGGAGACTCCTCAAGCCTGTATTAGAAGATTTTATCAACCAACAAGGTGTGAAATGAAAGAACGAATTGACGACATTCTCAAGCAACTGAGTGAAGAAGAACGCATTCGTAAAGAGAGTGCCGACAATTCGCTTGCAGGTAAGACACGCCAAAAGATCAAAGCAGTTGAAACTCTGACCACATCTGCTTTGGTTTTGGTTCATCTGCTTTGGCGGATCATCTATCCTTTCTATGTGATCTTCCATTATGTTGTGATAAAATTTCTTTGGAAGTATTACAGTCCCATCTGGAATAAATTTGCTTATACCGCCGATGGTTCTTTTTCCAAGGTTCGGGGCACAGTCACGCTACTGTCTAGCCTAGTGGGTGTTTGGGTTTTGTATGGTTTCCTATTCTTTATGGGAAACGTTCTCCTATACGTTACTACAGCGCATGTAGACGAGGTTGTTTATTTGTCCAATGCACAGGAAATTGATCCGCTGGAAAATATCCATTCGGTTCAAGGTTGTGTTACTCAAGCCGAAGGTGAAAACTTCTCTTGTGACTCTGACAAAAGTCTTTACTTCCGAATTGAAAATGATGATTTTGCTGAAGTCTGGAGTCTTTTGAACCACGGTACTTTGTTCTATCCAGACTATGTAGCCGCTCCGATTGCACCAGGTTGGCAACGTTGTACTGTCACCAGTTATGGTTTCCGTATGAAGATCTTCCTCCGCGGCTTCAATATCTATCCTTCCTTGCTTTCGGCAAAATGTGAACAACTCTAAGAGGCGGCAAAATGCAACCAAGAAAAATACTATGTCTTATAGGTCTTCATAATTATCGGACAGTTGAACTGACTGATTGTTTTTATACTACATACTCAGATATGAATTGGGGTCCTATCAAGCATATGGTCTATTATCTTGAGTGTAAATGCTGTGGTAAAAGAGGGTTTAAATCCACCTACAAAAAGGATATTATAGGATCTGGCCACCATAGTGGTATTGAATATGCCAAGGCTGGGTGGATCGAACATGGTGTGATATATCTTGGAGAAGGTAAAATTTATAAGCCAGGCAAACCACCAGCACCAAAAGGTGCAAAGTTCAAAGTGGTAGATGGAGGAAAGAAATAATGTGGGTAACTCTCTGGTATGCAGGATTTATCATTATGACCATGGGTTATCCTGAAATGGCTGTTGACGCTTGTTTTAGTATAAAATCACGGATTGAGGCGGATATTCGCCAATCGTATAAAGATCCTATGATTGCAGCAGAACTTTATCGTGACGGTTTTGTTGAAAATGGTTGGAAAGTCACTTGTGAACCTAAAGATCTAAATCAGGAAATTTAAATGCTTAAGAATGCAGACTACTATATGAATCTAATCATTGACGAACTTCACCCATTGTTTAAAGCAATTACGGATGAAGAAATGGTTGAAAGCCATGAAGATCACGGAGTCTTTGAACGAACTTTTCTCAATAATTGCGGAAAAGAATACAAGATGAGTTGGAGTGTTTACTACGGAACACCAGAGACAGTTCGAACAGTTTTTCATACAGCAAAACTTTTAAACTGATTGACTTTTTACTCTGATATGTGTAGAGTGATTCTAAAATGAGGAGTTTATAATGAAATATGTAGTAGTATATTCTACAGGTGAGTACGATTCATTCTATGAACACAATATCTGTATCGAGTCTGAGTCAAAGGATCATTTTCAAGTAGCATTCTTGGATGCTTTTGAAGAATGGGTTAAGTTGAAAAAGCGCTATAATAAACTTCAGAAAGATCTTTCTGATGCTCGTGCTTCTTCTGATCCGAGAAAGATGACGCCTGCTTGGGAAGCATGGAAAGCATATTGTGTTTCACCCGAATATCAACTAAATTACTTTTTTGTAATAGATGGTTATAAAATGCCGTCGCCTGAGAATGATCTTCACCAGAACAAAGAAGGTGAATGGTCTCTTATGGCACTACCTGAAATCTATACACTTGATGAATGGTTCGACTTGCATCGTCCGGAGAAAGTAGCAAAATGAAAATCACTTTTGAAGCAGAACATGGTTGTCGCATCCTTCGTAATCGCTGGATGGGAATCACTACATATCGCAAAGATGATCAACCTTCACTTTGGTGGTGCTATCGTACTAAGAAATGGGTGACATCAAATGAAAAAATGCCAGATGGCGGAACATCTCATGCTCCCTGTAAATCTTATAAGGCATTTCTTCGGCATCTTCGTAAACATCCTGAACTGAAAGGATATGAAGTGACTTTTGTTTCTCGTTATATCGGCTATAACATCACGGCGGAGGTTTAAAATGGGTATCTATGATTTGGCACAACTGAACAAAGATCTGCAACTGATTGTTGCAATGTTTGGTAAACGCGAAACAATCGGTTTCTTTACTCAAGGAGTTTTCCGAGAAGGTTCGTTTACTGTCATTGATCCTTATATTGGCAATCCAGAAATTTATGTTGCAAATCGTCGCATCACAAAGGAAACTCTTGAAACTATGAGTTTCATCGGCAATTTCATTTTGGAAACTGTGCTGAAAGCAGAAGATGCTTTTTACAAGAAGGGAATTAATCATGTCCTATGAACGAGATAAGAAAAATCCTCTCCGTGAATATGTTGAAAAAGCACTGAATGACTATCGAAAAAATCCCAACGATTGTGGTGCTGGGTATGCTATTCTTCGGTATGCAAAGCAAGGACTTATCGGGGTGATGCCTGGTGTAGATCCTCAGATCTTTATTGATTGGTATCCGCTGAATCAAGGTTATGTTCTTCTTCGTCTTGCCAAGGAAAATGAACTTTATTATAAAAATCAGCATTAACATATTTACTTTAACTTTTAGATAGTGTATTGTGATTCTTATAAGGTAACAGACAAACACACTGAAAGGTAACTGAAATGACTGTTGAAAACACCAAAACCCGCGGCCGTAAACCTGCTCTTGCTGACAAGTTCGCTGTTGTTGATGCTCTTGAACAAATCAAGAACGGTGAGTTCAAAAGCCGCTACCTGACTCTGAAACTTGTCGAACTCGGTTTCGTCAAAGTTGTCCCGGTGAAAGGTGAAGGCCGTGGCCGTCCTCGTGTCACTTTCGAACTGACCGGTCAAGGCCGCGGTCGCATCGGTCTTGCCAAAAACTGGAAACGGTAATGGTGGATCTTTACTACCTCGGCCAGATCTTTGAGACCTTTGCCGACAGAGAAGAAGCAGATAACTATATTGAACTTCTCTGTATGGCCGAAGAAGGGTATCAAAGAAAAGATTTTAAAATCTCTCCTGCACTGAGGGTGGTCTAAAACCACCCTTTTCTTTTAAGAATCATATTTACATTGCCTTCAGAATAGTATAGATTGATTCTATAAGGTTTGAAAGGAAACATCATGACCTACCGTGCTTATATCACTCGTGACAATGTCGAATACGAAGTGTCCGCCGATCTTTTTGATAGTGGCTATGCATACGTAGATTCGTGGGCCGATACTGGCCGTTCTTTCGAAGTTGAAAAAGATCCTGACTTCTACAAATACTATGCCGAAGATGATAACGGTGACGAGATCTTGTTGACTCAAGAAGAAATGATCGAAGCAAAACATCAAATGATCAAGCAATATTGGGATGAGTACTAAGATGAACTTTGAAGATAAACTGAACAAAATGATCGAGCAGGCCGGTTCGTTGGGTGACATTAAGTGGGGGAGTATGCGTGGGCAACTACATACTCTTGGCACTATGACTGACGACCATCTTGCAAATAGCCGCTATTACCACGAGCATATTGCCGAAGTGGCTCGAGTTGCTCCAGAGTTGCGTCTTGACTATGAAGAATGCAAATTTGCCCAATATATGATGGAAAGGGTAATTGAAGTTCGAAAGGCTGCAAATGCCTGGACTATTTCCGCTGATGATTTCCGAATGGTGTGAGGTGTTATTATGAGTTATGATTTTGATTATTTTACAGGGGCACATCTGAAGTATCCCACCAAGCCTACCAAACCTACCATCGGTCGCAATCCTTCGGCTATTGAAGCTCGTGCTTGGGCTGAAGCTCTTGAGGAATACGAGCGTGAAATGAAGGGATACCAAGAAGATAAAAGCTGGTATCAGTCCGAGAAGTCTCGTCTGATGAGTGAATTTAAAACTATTCTGAAGAAGGACTATCGTCTTTCGGATGCAGAATTTGATACTCTCTGGGATGAGTCACATGCTCGTGATGAAGATCTTCCTTCAATCTACAATGAGTTTGATCGGTTGTATGATTTTGCTCTTAAATTTATGGACGTGAGTGGGAAATGAACAAACAACAAATTAAACAAGCAATCAATGCTGAGAACAAACGGCATTCTGATGCTATCAGAGAACTGAATGATAAACTCTGGGCAATCGAGCGAGATGAAGCATACAAATCTCGGGCGGCATATCAGAAGCGGAAAGATCTTCTTGATGATACTGGTGAATGGCTGAATAAGAACAAGATTATCCAAGTGGGTGATATTGTCAAAGTCACTGGAAGTCGTGCTGGTGCATATCGGAAAGTAACTCAGCTTCAGTACTTTTGCATTATCGGTCAGGTTGCTCGAGAAAGTGTAGTAAAAAATCCTGATGGAACTCGTTCTCGTACTTGGATCTTTTCTGCAAGTACGGTGACTTCGCATATGATGAACAAAGTGACTCATATTCTACGTGACGGTGTATTTGTCGCCGTAAAAGATCTTATGCAAAAAGATTTAAAAGAGGCAGTTGACATTTAACTTCAGATGGTATAGATTGATTCTATAAGGTAAAGGAACCTGACATGAACATCTACATCAACGACGGCCGTCTTAATCGCTTTGTTGCTCGTGATAAAGCAAATCACAATGTGTTTTACCGCGCCACTCAAGGCGGTATCCGCGGTGAAAAACTTGACTATGTCCGCGTTGATGAAACTCTGAATGTGACGATCCATAAGATTGTCAAGATGAACGAAGACGGTTCCTTTGAATATAACCCGGAACCGCTTGATCTGAAAGTGACCTGGAGCTGATTATGTCGACTGATGTTCAATACACGGTTTACGAAACGGCCTACACGACCTATGATCCATTCAAAGGTCTGAAACTTCTGTCTCACCCAGTCGCTCACTATGACGACTACAAGCAAATGATCAATGACTGGCTTGACGACTTCTTTGCCGGTACCCACAACTTTTTTGTCACTATGAAAGACTGAAAAATGCACTACATGTTTCCTGAAATCCGCACGATTGACGACGTTCTGCCTCACATCGAGGGCCGTGGTGAGTTTATTGTTGCTGAACGTGAATTCGGTACTGTAATCAACTATGTTGTGGCAATGGCTGATACCTTTGACATGACTGGGCCTGATGATCTTGGCGGTGCTATTCGCCGTGAGTGTCGTGGTATTATCTTTGATACCGAAGGCAAGATCATGTCGCGTCCTTTCCATAAATTCTTCAATGTGAACGAGCGTGAAGAGACTCAGGCTTATATGCTTGATATGTCGCTGCCGCATGTTATTATGGAAAAGATGGACGGTTCGATGATCCGCCCTGTCCGTATGAATGGAATGGTCCGTCTTGCTACCAAGATGGGAGTAACGGATATTGCTATTGAAGCTGAAAAGCTGCTTTCGCCCGATCAATATGATTGGCTCGAAGATGTGATGGATACAAACATCACTCCGATCTTTGAATACATTGCGCCGACCAACAAGATTGTGATTGACTATGCAGAAGCTCGTCTGGTTCTGCTGGCTGCTCGGAACAACTTCAACGGCAACTATTTTATGCCGTACACGAACCGGTTCGAGATTGTTCCGCAATATGGTTCGGTTACTGGTGGGCTTGAGGACTATATCGCTCGTGCTCGTCAGCAACAAGGTCGTGAAGGCGATATTGTTCGGTTTGCCGATGGGCATATGATCAAGATCAAGAACGACTGGTACGTTCGTATCCACAAGACCAAGGACTTGATTCGCACCGAACGGAACATTGCTGACATCATTGTAAACGAACAGCTTGATGATGTGATGCCTCTGCTGGACACGACCGATGTTAAAATTGTTCGCAACTACGAAAAGCGGTTTGATGCGGCTCTGGAAAATGTTCTTGGTCGACTGGAAGGGCTTGTGACTTTGGCTAAAGTTCTTCACGGTGGTGTAAAAAAGGAAGTTGCTATCAACTTCATTCCGAACCTAAAGAATAAAGAAGATGCTTCGTTCATCTTCTCGGCTCTTGACGGTAAGGAACTTCGTCCTCTGGTTATTAAAAAGATCAAGGACTCGGTTGGTAACGGTCCGAAATATGATGCAATGATGGCTTGGATGGAGGCTTGATTATGGAAGGCGAAATTGCAATTCTTATTGTTGTCGCTATTCTTGCCGGAATTTTTTTCGGTGGGATGTATGCCGGCAATCACACAATTAAAAATGAAGCAATTGAACGCGGTTATGCCCTTTACTGTGCAGATACCGGTGAATTTTCCTGGAAAGACGAATGCGGTAAAGGAGAAGTTAAATGATGGAAGTGCTTGAAAAAGGCCAGAAAACTCTTCTGGAAGATTATGACTACGAACAAAAGGTCCGCCACCTAAGTCTGAAAAAGCGGATTGACTGGTTTGTTGATAACAAGAAACTAATGACACAAGGTGAGAAGTGGGATGCTTTCTTTGACATCATGGACGACTATGATCTGGGTGACAAAGATGCATTAATTGAACGGATCAACCGAGTTATTCGCAAACGTAAAGGAGAATAAAATGGACGGTATTTTTGGTGCAATAATTGGAATTCTGATTGCAGGATTGCTTGCCCTTCTTGGATATGCTATCTATGACAGCATCTATGGCTACCATGGTCCTTCGCAAGAAGAAATCCAGAATCTGGAAAATGTGTTACCTAAAGATTGTGTCGCACATGACATTGGGTCTTACGGCAAGATCGACAATCTTGTAATTATTGAATGTGCTGGCCGTCAAGTTTCGGCCGCATATACTTACATGTATGAAAGCCACGGTAAGTCGTCTGAGACGGACCGTGCAGCAACTTTTGTTATTCGTTAAGAGGTCTATATGAGCATTTTTGATCGCTTCCGTAAGAAGAAAAAAGAAGAAAAGAAGATCACTACCGAATCAACATACCCACGTGGCTTTAATATGAATACGTATAGGAATACATACGATCCAACTAGTGATCCGCTTTACATGGCATCTGTTATCCAGTCGTATGCATACACTTCAAGTGTTTCCGATGATACCTGTAAACCTATACATTCAAACGACTCTAGCAGCAGCTACGAATCGCCTTCATATGATAGTGGTTCATCCTGTTATTCATCGGACAGTGGTTCGAGTTATTCTTCAGATAGTGGCAGTTCTAGTTATTCTTCCGATTGACTTTTTCTTCTGTTTGATATAGTTTCATTCAAAATGGCTTGGAGATAAACTATGACCGATATTGCAGCAACAAAAGCTCGACTGCTTGCAAAACATATTGAGAAGGCAATTCAAGAACGAGAGGAAAATCTTTATCCTCTTGATCTGACTCCTGTTCTGGAATATCTGAGCAACCGACTTGAATATGTCAACGGTCTTATGCCCAAGGATATTCTTACTACTCGAGATATGAAAAATGCGATTCAGATTCTTGAACAGAAAGAAGAATTGGAACGACTCATTGAGCATGTTAACAACCATCAAAAACCGAAGCATCCTCCAAGGGAGATGAATATTCATATTCTCACTATCTACTTGTTTCCATACTTGTTTCAATACGCTTTGAAGTATGAACCGACAAATGATTGTCGTGTTGGGCCGATGTATGATGCAATCGGCAAAGTCTTGTGCAAATGGAGTGGGCATACCTATTATGGCGACTAATATCCTCATTAATACACTTGTTATTTTTGTGAGTGTCTACGTGATTATTATAAATTACTCTGATGCTCGTGAAGGTGCTATCGAACTGTATCATGATATTATGGGAGAATGAAGTGAAAAAGAATACTCCTAAAATTGATGCACGAGATATTCCTGTCTCAACTGAATTGCTTGAGCATATTGCCAACTGTCCAAATAGTGGTTCTGGTGAAAGCTCTTATATGTCTGGTCGTATCCAGTCCATGGCTCGTGAAATTTTAAAATATAGAGAGAAAGAAAACAGCAATGCGTAAACTTGCTTCTATTCGGCGCATCGCCGACATTTCGCCAATTGAAGGTGCTGATGCCATTGAGGTGGCAACCATTGACGGCTGGAAAGTTGTCGTCAAGAAAGACGAGTTTAAGGTCGGTGATCTTGCGGTCTACCTTGAAATTGACTCGTGGGTTCCGCATGAACTCGCTCCGTTCTTGTCGAAAGGTTCTGAGCCTCGCGAGTACAATGGTGTAAAAGGTGAACGCCTGCGAACGATTAAACTTCGTGGCCAGGTTTCTCAGGGGCTTCTTCTCAAACCGACTGAATTGGAGTTTGCAGTCGAAGTGAAATCCATCGGTCCAGACTCTTCGGCTGTGTTGCGGATCGAAAAACTTGATCATGAAGGTGCCGATCTCACCGAAATCCTCGGCATCCAGAAGTGGGAAGCTCCTATTCCTGCTCAACTTCAAGGCCAAGCTGCCGGCATGTTCCCGACTTCGCTGATTCCCAAGACGGATCAGGAGCGTATCCAGAACTGCTTTGGTGAAATCCAAAAACGGGCAAAGCGGTTCACCACTGAGAAGGTTTGGAACGCTGAGACTCAGATTCTCGAAGAACATCCGGTTGAAGTTCCTGCTGACTTCAAGGAACCTACCTACGAAGTCACTATGAAGCTTGATGGTTCGAGCTGCACTATCTTCCGTTGGGAAAATCAACTTCGCGTTTGCAGCAGGAACCTTGAACTCAAGATCAACGACGAGAACAAGGACAACACCTTCGTTGCAATGGCTCTCAAGTATGCAGATGCTATTCCCGACGGATTTGCATTTCAGGGAGAAGTGATGGGGCCGGGCATTCAGGGCAACCGTGAAGGGTTTACCGAACATCGCTTCTTTGTATTTGATATTTTTAGCATTCAAATGCATGAGTATCTTTCTCCCTTTGCTCGTCGAGAACTATTGCAAGATTTACGAGTCATTAGCGCAACTGCTGGTTCGCATCATCACGAACCGTCATTCGATGTTCCAGAAGATGTTCCTGTTCTTGGGACTGATTGGAAAGCACCAGCTTCTGTCGAAGAAGGTCTTACGCTTGCCGACGGTCCGAGCATCAATCACAAAATCCGTGAAGGTCTAGTCTGGAAGTGCAACGAAGATCCGAGTTTCAGCTTCAAGACGATCAGCAATCAGTTCTTGCTTAAGGGTGGGGACTGATTATGAAAGACTTCCTAGGGAATATACTTGAACTTTTTGACGAGGTAGTCTTTACAGCTCCAAAATACCGAATGTTTGCAAAGGGTAAGATTATTGCCTTTACAAAGACTAAAGTTCGTATAGAATATATGAATACGTGGAATCATATGCCGCCTGGCTGGCGCGATGAGTATCTTACTGAACCATCATTTCTCATCCTATCCAAGAAGTATGAGTGGCCTGATGTTTGCCATGATACACACAAAAATGTCAGATCGTCTGACTCTTCATCATATGATATGGTTTGTGAAACTTGTGGTCGGACGGATCACGGACCTGGTTCTTGGGGCGATTTGAGAAAACCTTGTAAAGGAGTGAAATGATGTTTCGTTATAATGCAAATACTGGTGACTTTCCTAAGCTCGGTGACCGAGTTGAAGTAGTGAACTCGGGCCTTGAAGTAGATGGCATTAAAGGTACTATCGGTGGGTGGAATGGCCTCGACTATGTGATCGCTCTGATCGCTCTGGACGAACCTATGGAAGATGGTCGCACTATTGTTGCATGGCCTGTTGTCTGTTTGGAACCAGTCTTGGCAATTCAATCTCTTGTTTCACAGCAAAAGAAAAAGTATATTGAGACTTTTGAAAGTATGACGAGCGGCATTACTGATGCTGAAGGTTTTACTCCTTGGTTTGGTGGTGCTAAGCGACCAGTTTCTGATGATACAATCATTGAAGTAAAAGTAAGAGGCGGTGTAAAGCAGGATATTCATGATGCAAAGTATTGGTATCAAATCCAATGGATGCATCGTGAAGTTGATGATCCTATGAATAAGTGGGATATTGTTGCTTATAAGGTGATAAAATAATGAAAGACGTAGTACTTCTTAAGGGACTGAAGGACCGCATCGGTCGTCAATACAAAGAAGAGGACTTGCATAAAACGGCCATCGGTAGAACATTGTTCGGTGAACTTGGTGAAGGTATGGGCACGACTATTAACCTAGAACGTGCTTCACATACTATCTCAAATATTCGAATTGTTGACGGTGATCTTGTTGGTGATATTGACTTCCTTAAGACTCCGATGGGTATTATTGCTTCAACATTTGTTGATGAAGGTGTAAATCTCAAGACAAGCATTCGTGCAGTTGGGACGGTAAACAAGGATCTTGTAGTCGAAGATCTGCTGGTCTATGGTTTTGATTTTATATCGGAGAATGTTTAATGAGAGTTCGGAAAAAAGATCCCAAACAATTGGCAGGATACTATCTGGAAAAAGAAGATCTTGTCCTCAACGACAATATCATAACCATAGACATGGATGAGCGCCGAAAGGAAATTCTTTTCGAGTGGGCTTCTGAGCAAGTTGAAGAAATAAATGCAAAGCAAATGAATTATGTTGTTGGTTCTTTATTTACCTACATCATCACACCTACTTCAATTGGTTCGGAAATTACTGTTCATTGTAAAGGCACTGGTAAGAAACTTGATCTTTCACTTATTGATGGGGAAGAATGGTAATGTGTAACTGTAAAGGTTGGGATATTGCTTTTTATCCAGATGATGAAATTACTATAGAACAACATTTCTGCCGTGAACTAGGTGATTGTGGGCATACAGATAATACTCTTGAAGAAGCAGTCGATCAAGTCGCCTCTGAATATAAGCGCATCTATGATTGGTATGCAAAGTCACCTGGTGACAACTATACTAAGATGAAGATGGAATATATTTTGTCTCAAACTAATGCTTGGAAGAACAGAACACATCCAGGTTATCTTTACTATGCAAAAGGGGCAGATGATGTTTCGGAGTAAAAGCAAGAAAGATGAAGCCATAAAGCTTGAAGAAGAAATTCTCAAACTGAAAGCACAGAAAACTGAATTAGAGAAAATTATCCAAAGTTTAAAAGAAGAACAGACAACTGCTATGACTACTGCAGTTGAAAACTTTCAGTTTTCACTTGATTTTAATTCCATGAATGCCTTCAGCATTGAGCGTGTTATCCGAAACGATCAACCGAAAACTGTTGTAGGATATTTTATTGGCGGCAATGTTAAAGAATGGTATCTCGAGACTTCTGCAAAAGAACATAACCGTATTGTTGCTGAATTTGAACTTTGGAAGGGTCAAAAGAAATGAACTGGACTGCTATTGTACTCTTTGTGATTGCTGCTAATGTTGCTTTTGCATATGGTAGTTTCTTGAGAAATCCAGAATACTACGGTGATATTATGCGTCGTTTTGATGAAGCACGTTTTCATTATGTAGATTGTGATTGTACTGTATCTATGGAATAAATAACTCCATCACGGTGGAGTATGATATGGAAAAGTATATAGCACGAGTCGGCACAGCATTTTCGGTATTAGTGAATGTGATACTTGGTGGGCCGAGCAATCAAACATTTTCAGCAAGAAATTATAATTGGAAACGAAATGGAAAGCCAAATATAGTTTGGCTAATAGACGGCATTTTCTTTGACAAACATCATTGCTTGCATAGTTGGTCTTATTGGATATTGAGAAAGGACATAGAAAAATGATCACAATTTATGGTCACGCAAGATGCGGTTGGTGCACAAAAGCAAAAAATCTTGCAGAACAATATAATTTAAAATATGTGTGGAAAGATACTGACGATCAAGAAAATCTAAATGATCTGAAGAAAGCATTTCCTTCAGTAAAAACAGTTCCACAAATTTGGTGGGATGATCGTTACATCGGTGGTTATGACAAGTTCAGTGAAGAAGTAGAAAATACACTTGGAAACTACGGTCAAGGGACATTTTGAGTTGACAAAAAAGCCAACATCAGATAGTATATTCAATATGTTTGAAACAGGGCCTAACTCATATGAAAGCAGACTTATAGAAATAATGTGGTATGACGAGGTGACTCTTAAAGAGGCACTTTACATAGATATGTGGGCACATGAAATAAATCTGCATAACGTGTATGACATGGTGGAATATCTGGAAGAACAACTTATTGACTTGGATAAAGTCCAGTATTATATGCAAGTATATACTGGACAACTACCTGATGTTGGATTGAAACCTATAGATGAAAAAGACTAAGAAAAAGAGAGCATCGCTCATTGAAGCCGAAAAGGCCATGGAAGCACTACTCAAACGAGTAGGTTATACCGGAAAGAATGCAGGGCAATCCGTGAACGAGATCCCTGACTACAAGATTAAATCTAATCTTCCCAAAACATCTGACGTGATCTGTGGTGTTGGTCCACGAAAAGCATCCAATAGATATACGGGAAATGAATTGCTTGGCATTGCTACCATGCACAAGTCAAATGCCGTTCCAATCCGTAAAGATGGAAAAGAAGCAGCTATTGAAATCTCTAATATGCGCAGAGGATAAATTATGGAAAAGTATGATAACTCTGAATATCGGGCTAAAGCTCGAGCCAAAGCACTTGCTCGCGGGGAAGGCATCATCAATGAAACTGAACTGAAGACCATTCTTTCAGAAGCAACTCAAGGCCCTTGGCATTGGATAGGTCACGATTATTCAATGGCAACACTTCAAGGCCCAGCAGAAGAATGGGATCATGTTGTCAGTGTTGGCCCTTGCGATGCTTGCCGTGAACGAGCAAAACAAGAATCCGAAGAATGGCAATGGGGTCGCTGCACTTGTCCAACAGAAGCAAGTGCCAAATTGATGGCACTGGCCCCTGCTCTGGCCGAAGCATATCTTGCCAGAAAGCAATATCCTATTGTAATTGAAGAAAATATCTATCAGTATGATGAAGGTGTCTTTGTTTGGTTCGATGAGACTGGCGGTGTTGGTGGTGCTTCAAATTATCTTGAAGAAGCAAAAGCACAAATGAAACGATATGCCGATACGATGATTGGAAACATCTAAATGCAATTCCCACGAGTCGTAAAGATTGAAGGCTTCAAAGTCTTCTTTTCCGACGGTGATGTTCTAAAGAAAGACGTAAATAATATCTGGATTTACCAAGCTTATTTGCGACATGAAAAGGAACCTTGGGAACTAAGACGTTGGATTAAAGACGAAAATGGCCGTCTTGACTTGGAATTTCCTGAAATCTGAAATAAATACCTCTACAAAAAGTAGAGGTGTTTTAAATGATTATATGCGGTATTGACTATAGCCTTACCAGCCCGGCTATAACTATACATGAAGGTACCGAGTGGAATGTTGCAAATTGCAAATTTTATTACTTTGTGCATAAGGAAAAACAGTTGGTGACTTCGGGTCAGTTTTATGGTACTATGTATCCAGAATATCTATCCGATCCACACAGATATGAGAACCTAAGTGACTGGTCACTAGACATAATCAAGAAAAATAAAGTAGATAGTGTATGTATTGAAGGTTACGCCTTTGGTGCAGTAGGACGAGTATTTCAGATTGCGGAAAATGCTGGGTTGTTGAAATATAAAGTATGGAAAGAAAAAATTCCATGCCAAGTATTTGCACCAGCAGAAATTAAAAAATATGCTACCGGCAAGGGGAATGCAACCAAGGAGAAAATGTATGATGCCTTTCTAGAGGAAACAGCAGTTGACATTAGAAAGAAATTGGATATAATGAGAACAACTCAGTGGAACCCATTATCTGATATAGTGGATTCGTACTACATTGCTAAACTTGGTTTCGTGAAGGAGAAGGCTAATGAAAATCACTCGTAAAAGCATCATCACTGGTATCGAACGTACTCGTGACATTCCAGTCAACCCAGAACATTATGTGATGTGGGAAAAAGGCTACGGGAATATCCACGATATGATGCCTTATCTGAATGATGCAGACAAAGAGTTTATTCTTTCTGGTATTACAAATGCAGAATGGAAAAAAGCATTTGCAGAACTGAAGGAGTAATTTATGCTCCTTCTATTTAATGGACCACCTGGGTCTGGTAAAGATGAAGCATGTCTTCATTTTATGAAGAAAGGTTTTAAGCATCTTTCCTTCAAAGAAGAACTTTTCAAGGAGACACTAAAGTTTTTTGGTGTCTCCAAAGGTTGGTTTATGAAAGGTTATAATGACCGATCAATCAAGGAAAAGCCTGTTCCAGAACTTAAAGTAAACGGTGTAGCACTGAGTCGTAGAGATGCTATGATTTATGTGTCTGAAAAATACATCAAGCCAAAATACGGCAATGATTTCTTTGGTCGGCAACTATCAACGCATATCAAAGATGATATGAACATTTGTATCAGTGATGGCGGCTTCATAGAGGAACTTCACCCAGTTATAAATACTGTAGGAGCTGATAATATTGCTATCGTGCAGCTCACTCGGGATGGATGTGATTTCTCCTCTGACTCAAGACGTTATTTTGACGGAAGTCTAGTCGAACAATTCATCATTGGTAAGCCTACAGATATTCCTACATCACATGTACTTACACAAAAATTTCCAGTTCGTATATATCGCATCCACAATAACGGTAGCATAGACCAATTCAGAGAAATTCTGAATACGATCTACGAAAAGGAAAGAAATGAACAGCCAAACAAAGAGTCCAAGGCCGAAAGTGTTCTTGGAAAACCCCTACGACCTTGAAACGGTATTTGAGTCGTTAAGCATCGCTTCCAATCACGATAAAGAACTCATTTATATGGATAGGTTGCTTGCCACTATACGATTGGATCCGACAGGGGATTTAACTACTATTAACTACAATATACTTAGAGAACTTGGTATTCTAAAACTAGAAAAAATCAACTGAGACAAAGGAGTCTATATAATGGGTAAGAAAGCATCAGGTAAGACTTACACTTCCAAAGGTGAACGCAAGAATGTAAAAGCGTCTACACTTTCGGCAATTCGTAAGGAACGTGATCCTGCTGAAAAAATTATCAATGTGCAAAAAGCCTGGATTAAAGGCCAAAACCCTTGGGTGACTATGGATAATCCTAACAAGGAAGATAAGAGCCGTCTTAAAATCCGAGTTCGTGCAAATGAACTTTGGGGACATCCAAAAGAACGTCTCAAGAAAATGTATGTTATGACTGGTGCGTGAATTTTGCAAAGGGTGGTGATTTTTCACCACCCTTTCTATACTAATGAGGTTAGAATATGAGTGCCATTATAAAAGGCAAAATAGTAGATACTGACATATCAAGAAATGCTCGCGGTGGTACTGAGCAAATGAGAGATCGTCTGATGAAATATATCAGTCAGGATCTTCTTGAAAAAGTAGTAATCCATTTTTCAAGATATAGGAAAGAGCACTATGTAGATGGTGTTCCTAATATTTTTTATGCTCATGATCTTATTGGAGATCCAGAGAACAAAATTCTCTTGAATGACGGCTATAAAAAGTTTGCAAAAATTGTTTTTGTTTCTCATTGGCAACGTGACCAATTTATGCTTGCTTATAAAATTCCATATTCACATTGCACTGTTATCGAAAATGCAATTGAATTGGAATATGAAGCCAAAGAAAAAGACACAAGTACAATAAACTTCATTTATCACACAACACCACATAGAGGTCTTGAACTTCTATTTCCGATGTTTGATGCTTTAAGTAAAGAATTTCCTAATATACACCTAGATGTATTCTCTTCGTTTGAGATATACGGTTGGAAAGAACGTGATAAGCATCATGAGAAACTTTTTACTGACATTAAAGCCCATCCTAAGGTGACATATCATGGGACTAAATCAAATCAGGAAGTACTTGCTGCACTAGAAAAAGCAAATATTTTCTTATATCCTTGTATTTGGCAGGAGACTTCTTGTATTGCAATGATTGAAGCAATTCGTTCTGGGTGTCTTGTTATTCACCCAAGTCTAGCAGCACTTCCAGAGACTTCAGCCGAAGCTACAATTATGTATGATTACACGGAAGATAGACAGGAACATGCTAGAAGAGCATACCGTTATGCCAGGAAAGTTCTTCAATATGAACGAGACACTAGCGGCTTCATAAACAACTACATGGCTGATACTCGTTGTGAATTGCCGAGAAATTCCATGGAAGCATTTACTGGTAAGTGGACCGATCTGCTTATGAGTGTGACAAAGACCAAATAAGGCAGTTGACTTTAGTA
>JACCDQ010875231.1_pt1 | contig 87887 bp, 105 predicted proteins | sample 7446031 | NCBI WGS metagenome assembly JACCDQ01 (sample SAMN15323442, study PRJNA562643) | freshwater metagenome | isolation source: river surface water | place: USA:Blue River Watershed | collected 2017-08-17
AAGCCCGCAACCACCAACATGACTGAAGAAATTATGCAGTTTTGTAAAGATAATAATCTTTCTTACACAGAAAATCACTGCAAAATGTATGTTATTACTTACCACTCTTACTAATCAAGTCAAACTTTCATACAAACATATGTTCACCCAATTAATTGAAAAAGAAAACAGACTAAAGAAAGCACAAGACTATGCTAAAAACAAAGGCGGTGAATGCTTGTCTGAAGAGTATATAAATGCTGCTCTCCATTTAACTTGGAAATGTTCTGAAGGACACATTTGGAATGCATCTGCTAAACATGTTTTATTTGGTAGTTGGTGTCCAAAGTGTAATGGGAAATTTTCTAAAGAAGAAGGGCTAAAAAAAGCGAAGCAATATGCAATCTCTAAAGGTGGCGAATGTTTATCCACTGACTACCTAGGCTCTCGTTCAAAATTATCTTGGAAATGTTCTAAAGGTCATATTTGGCATGCTTCTTTTGAAATTATTTCCTCAAATTATTGGTGCAAAAAATGCTCCAACATATCACACATTAATAAAGATGGATTAAAAATTGCTCAAGAATATGCTTCTAGTAAAAATGGAGAATGCTTATCTACAGAATATCTAGGCGCTAAGAAAGAACTAACCTGGAAATGTGAAAATAATCACATTTGGAAATCAAAATATGTAAATGTTGTTTTATCTAATAGTTGGTGTCCACAATGCTCTAAATACTTTCAATCTGAACATAAAGTTAGAAATCTTTTAAATTATTTATTTGATACTGAATTTCATAGTACTAGACCATCTTGGAACATTAACCCAATCACTAAGAAAACATTAGAGCTGGATGGCTACACTGAAGAATTAAATCTTGCTTTTGAGTATCAAGGAGAACACCATTATAAAGTTGGAATTCATAACAACACAGATGAAGATTTAGAATATATTCAATTCAAAGATAAAATAAAAAAAGAAAATTGTGTAAAACAAGGAGTTGAGCTTTTAATTATTGATCATAAAAAGAAAGCTACTGACGAAGAAATAATTAATTATATTTTAGATTTATTAAAAGAAAAAAATATTCAAATTAACAAAAGTATTGATATAAATATTTTGAAAGATAAATTCGCACAACAAACAAATCATCATAAAAAATACTTAGAAAAGGCAAAAAATCATGCTATTTCTAAAGGTGGGGAATGCTTATCTACAGAATATGTAAATTCTGAAAGTAAATTAACTTGGAAATGTTCCAACCCAGAGCATCCAGCATGGGAAAATACATACAATAATATATTACACAAAAAGAATTGGTGTACTATTTGCTCACGAGAAATTAGCAAAAAGAACTTATTACTTAGAAACAAGAAAGGGTAAAAAAATAAAAGGGCTGAAAAGCCCTTAATTAAAATTGATGTTGGTTATAATATATTCCACTTTTAAAAATTCTAATTTACTAAAACTCTTAAAACTGGAGCGGCTTGCGGGAATCAAACCCGCATCATCAGATTGGAAATCTGAGGTATTATCACTATACGAAAGCCGCAAAAATGAGCAGTTGTTTCTTTCACTTAACTTTCCAACTTTCTCAATAAAATAAAGTTAAGTCCAAATGATATATTAAACGTTCTTCTGAATTTCACTTTCTTTCGACAAGTCTCTCAGTTGTATTAACATATCATAATTTTGGTGCCCCTAGTCGGACTCGAACCAACACTCCTTGCGGAACCTGATTTTGAGTCAGGCGTGTCTACCAGATTTCACCATAAGGGCCTAAAACAATTTGGAAGGGTTTGTTTTAAAGTCTGCCTTATCTTCCATTTGCGATAGATGACTAATCTATCATTCAACGAATTGTCCAGTTTTAAAAATTCTAATTTACTAAAATTCTTAAAACTGGAGCATCTGCCCGGAAATCGAACCGGGTACTAGGACTTGGAAGGACCTTGTGTTTCCACTTACACCACAGATGCAAAACTTCACAGCAGTTGTTCTATCCACTTAACTCGCCAACTTTCTGTGATTAAATCAAGTTAAGTCCAAATTTGGCGTGCCCGGAGGGATTCGAACCCCCGACCCTGTGCTTAGAAGGCACATGCTCTATCCATCTGAGCTACGGGCACAATAAAAATCTGGTAGGTTGTGACGGGATCGAACCGCCGACCTTCTCCTTGTAAGGGAGACACTCTACCGCTGAGTTAACAACCCACTACCATATAAAAGCACATCAACGGAGTTTTACCGTCCACCTAAGAACTCGCGTAGTCCTTAAGCTGTTCACACAGGGCTTGGCCGTTGCCCCGATGTGCTTTTATATGGTGCCCGGAGCCGGAATCGAACCGGCACGCCGATTAAGGCGAGAGATTTTAAGTCTCTTGTGTCTACCAGATTTCACCATCCGGGCATTAGACAATCACTAAATTTTCAAAGACCTGTTGTTGACTTGTTTCCTTATCAACATGTAGAGAATTATACATCATTTTCTACACTTTGTACAGAACTTTTTAAATTCTTTTCTGTTTATTTTCTACCATATTAAAACTTACCTTTTATCCTTCGGGCTGAACCGCCCAAAGTTAACATATCCCTATGACAATAAGCAGTAAGTTTTAATATGGTGCCTGGAGCCGGAATCGAACCGGCACGCCTTTTAAAGCGAGAGATTTTAAGTCTCTTGTGTCTACCTATTTCACCATCCAGGCATATAAACAATCACCAAATTTTCAAAGAGCATTATTGATTCGTTTCCTTATCAACATGTAGGAGATTATACAACATCTTCTACATTTAGTACAGAACTTTTTAGATTCTGTTGATTTTTTATTTGGAACACACTAAAGAGCCGTGTCTAGTGGACTTACCTTTTCTTCTGTACTTGAAGTCATAGTGAGACAAACTATGAACATGAGTTACTGAAGCTAATATGTTCCAAATAAAAAACCATTTAGGTGGTGCGACTGGCTGGACTCGAACCAGCGACCAAAGGATTATGAGTCCTCTGCTCTAACCAACTGAGCTACAGTCGCATCAACTGTTTCTTGATCTTCACTTTCGTTTAAATCAATGTGTGTATTATATAACAACTTTTTAATTTTGTACAGTGTTTTTTGAAAAAATTTTTAACTTTTTTCTATTTAAGATCATTTACTTATGAAATAAACTTAAACAAACACTTTAACTACACACAGTAATCTTAACTAATTTAAAGAGCAAAAAAAAGACAGTCTTTTTAGGGACTGTCTTTTGTTTACACTTTACTTAAACCACTTACGCATTAAACAAAAGACTCCCAGGAGATAATCTTACTATCCCTCTTAATCTTAAGCCTAATACCAAAGTGTTTTTCATTTATTGATTTCCTTCAAACTTGTGTGTATCTTAGTGGATAAATTTTATGTTGTCAACACCAAAAACCAAAAAAATTAAATAAATTGTTAAAAATTATTTTTTATTCTTTAAAGCTGTAGGGTTTTAACGGTTAAATTTTATTCTTTGACTTGGATGAGCTTTTTTCAAGGATAATTTTATCTAGTTCTTCTTTGAGTATTTCAGACTTCATAAAATCAAAAAGAGCGTTTCTTGGAAGTTTTAGTTCTTTGAGAAGTTCTCTATCTAGAAAGCCTCTTGCTACGGAGATAAAGTTATCACCTTCTTCTTTGGTGAGTTTACCTTGGTCATACATAGAGACTAATTTTTTAGCTTTTTCTTTTAGCCAATTAAAGTCTTTAAATCTGTTAGCTATTGCTTTTTCTTGCTTGTCTTTAAACTCAAGAGAGTCTTTATAGAGTTCAAAGTAAACATTATTGTTAAGTTTTTCTTCTAGATCTGGGAACTGTTTAATCAAGTAAAATATTTTGGTGTTACCGTTTACATTAGCGAAGTGTTTATTGCTTTGGCTTAGTCTGTCTAGTTCAGGTTTTAGTTTATTCATTGATTCTTGATTTTTAGCTAATTCAAAGACTAAATCATTAGGAATCATAGGGATGAATTTTTGGAAGTCTTTTGATAATAAGATGGTTGCTATTTTTTCATTTTCCTTATTGGTTTTAGAGAAAGCTGAAGCCAATAGATTTTGGTTATAGAAGAAAACTGTTGCTTTTTGTATTGTATTTAAGTCTTTTAGATGAGATGGTTTTATTCTCTGCATATTAACAGAGCACCAATTTTTAAAGTTTTCTACCTTCTTTTCTTCACTTAGATGAGAGAAGGTATCTATTTCTGTGATAGCTAGGTCAATATACTTTTGGTTATTTTTATTTTCTTGGCTTAATTTAGAAAAATAGAAAGGTTTATTTTCCAATAAAGCAGTCACGAACTGGTCATCATTTTGATATTTATCAATTAAGCTTTGTTCTATGGTTATGTTGGAGCCTACCAAGAATAATTTGAGAACTTCTTCTTTTTTATTTAAATCCAGGTCTAATAAATCAAAGAATTTTTGATTTTTAGTCTTATTGAATAATGTGATGAGCTTATCATTATCAGACAGGAAGTGATTTACGACTTCCTGGAAGTCTTTTTTAAATTCTTCTGTTAAAAGAAAATTGTAGCTTGTCTCATTATTATATAAATAGCCAGAATAGAATTTTGATTCTAAAAGTTCTTCCCACAATTTAAAGTCTTGACTATATTTTTGTAATTTACTTCCCCATTCGGAATCTTTATACCATTTAGAGAATCTAAAACCTTCGTCGTAGTCTTTATCGCTATCTGGGTCAAAATTTTTCCATAATGCTTTAACTATTTCAACATCAGAGTCAATTAACTCTTGTGAAGGCATTTTAGATATTGTGTTATTTTTTAGAATCTCTAAAAGTTCTTTTTTGTAATCTATCATAATTATTTTCTATTTTAATAATTATATCAAAAATTATTAGTTTTCAAACTCTAAAACTATTTAAATATTTTATTTTAAATAAAAAAATAAAAATTTATTAAAAATGCTATTTTTTAGATAAAAATTTGGTATTAAATATTAAAAACTTATTTAAAATTTGTTAATGATTTATTGAATAAAAACCAATAAATATAAATATTGATAAATATGATAAAAGAAAATTTTTAAATGATACTAAAATGGTATTGACAATCGAAAACTAATCGCTAAAAAAATAATATAACCAACTGAAAGGAAAATTTATGAAATTATTAACTATATTAACTTTGTCTATGACAATCTCTCTTGCGTCTGCTCCTGTTTTTGCTGACAATCATCAAAAAAGTGGAGAAAAAGCTGCTGTAGCAAAAAAAGAAAAGGCACTTAGCACAATTTTTAACAAAGATGGAAAAGCAATTTTGTCTATAACAGAAAGTGATTTAAAAAGCTTCCCAGAAGTAACATTTAAAGCAACCACACCATGGTATCCTAAAACTGTTGAGTTCAAGGGTGTTTCTTTTAAAGCAGTTTTAGAAAAAGCTGGTATTAAATCCACAGACATGTTAACCGTTGTAGCATGGGATAAATATTCTACTGATGTTCCTGCTGCTGATGCGTTTGAACACAATGTGATGTTAGCTACTCATGCCGATGGAGTGCGAATGGACTTAAAGAACAAAGGACCACTTTTCATCATGTATCCTATGGATGACAATCCAAAGTTAAAAGACAATCAATTCTATAACAGAAGTGTTTGGTCTATCAAAGAAATTAGAGTAAAAAAATAAGAAAAAAATAAAATGAGGGCAATACCAGGTGTTAAAAAAACTTTTTTTAAACAAGTCAATAATGGCACTTTTTGTATTGCTCTCAATTTCTTTATTGGCGACTCTTTATTTAAGTATTATTCAAAAGAAAAATATTGAAAATTTTTCAAATCGTGGTGTTGATACCATTTCCTGGCCATTTTTCCAAGTAGAGAGAAACTACTATGAGATTGAAAAGCTTTTAATTAAGCACGAAAATAATATTTCCGAAATAGATTTAGATGAATTTTCAAATTATTTTGATGTTTATCTGTCTACTTACAAAAATCTAGAAGGAAGAGACTATCAGCCTTTTATATTTTTTAATTGTTCACATTGTGCAGAAAAAGAACTGTTAGAAAACATGAAAAAATCCTATATTGATTTAGGAGAAGAATTAAAAAAAATAGAGCTTTTGGCGACTGATGGTTGGACCCAAGATGAATTTAAATTATTTTTAGAGAAAAATAATGATTTGATCCAAATGAACTCCATGCTAAGTTCATTAGCCAATCAAAAATCAGCAATTTATAACAGCTATAAACAAGAAGAAATCATTGGAATTGAAAAAATCATGATTTCGTTGTTTATTTTCCAAGTTATATGCTTTATTTTATTTGCATCATTTAGTTTATTTTATATTCGTAAACTTACTATTGCCCAAGTTAACTTACAAAAATCTTATGATACCATAAGTATTTCTAGAGAAGAGATTTTACAAGCATATCAATCTAGAACTCAATTATTAGCTAGACTTTCACATGAAATAAGAACACCACTTAATTCTATACAAGGTTTTTCTCAGGTTATGGAATCTGATAGGGAAAATCCACTTAATGAAGAACAGATGTCTAACTTACAACTTATCTTAAAATCTAGTGATTTAGTGATTAATTTAGTTAACCAAATATTAGATTTTTCAAGAATGGAAGCTGGAAAAATTGATTTAAACTATGATAACTTCCGTGTTTCAGAAGTTGTAGACGAAGTTAACTCTTTACTACAAACTGAATTAAATAATAATAATATAAAATTGGTTTATGAGTTTACCAATCATTTTATTTATGCTGATAGCACAAAAACAAAACAAATCATTATCAACTTAATTACCAATGCAATTAAGTATGGAGATAAAGATGCATTTATTGTATTTGAAACAAAAGAAGAGGAAGAAGGATTTATTAGTTTTAGCGTAAACAACACTGGTCCATCTATATCCAAAGAAAATCAGCCATTTTTATTTACTGAATTTTATAGAGCAGATTATTCAGATTCTGCGATTAAAGGACATGGGATTGGATTATCTGTATGTAAAAAATTATCTGAAATAATGGGAGGAAGCATTTCTTTCATATCAGAGAATAACTCAACTACTTTCACTGTTAAATTACCCAAAGGTCAACCTAGTAGTTTAATATCAGAAAATAATTCACTAATAGAAGGAGATAGCTATAACTCTGAAGAAGTTACAGATATTAGCTATTATTTAGTTATTATTTCTGAGCACCAAAGACATATTGATTCTATTCTTAATACTCTTAAGAAATACAAGAAAGTTAAGCATATAAGTGTTCCAGACACTGATTTTGCGAAAGATATTATTAGCTATTCTAATGTTCAGCATGTTTTATATTCTAACAATTTAGTTGATTCTGATTTTAAAAGTTTTATGCTAGAAAAAAAGATTGAATTTTTAAGTTATGACTTAGATGGAGTAGACAAAGACTCTATTTCTGAGAAAGACTTAGATAACTTATTTAAAAGGTGGTTTATATGATTGTTTCTCTTGAAGAAATACAAAAAGCAAAAATATTGGCAGTTGATGACAATGAGATGAACCTTTTGTTATTACAAAAAATGTTAAAACAAGAAGGATACCAAAATGTATCTATCACTACTGATCCAGCACAAGTGGAGTCATTATTTATAGCTAATGATTATGATATGATTTTATTAGATTTAAACATGCCCAAAATGAATGGTTTTGATGTTATGAGAATGTTTAAAGAAAAATTTTCAGACAGATGGATTCCAGTTCTCGTTTTAACTGCTCAAAATGATTATGCTACTAAAATTAGATGTTTATCTCTTGGAGCCAAGGATTTTCTTACAAAACCCATAGAAAAACTAGAAGCAATAAATAGAATTAGAAATATTCTTGAAACCAAAATAATTCAAAACAAGATTCAAGAACAAAATGATGTATTAGAACTCAAGGTTAAAGCAAGAACTAAAGAGTTGGAAGATTCTTACAATGATTTAACACAATGCTTAATTAGGGCTTCAAAGTATAAGGACAATGAAACTGGTAATCACATTTCAAGAATGTCTGGATTTTCTTACATTCTTGCTCAAAAGTATGGTTTTAATAAAGAAGACTTAGAGCACATGAGAAATGCAAGTTCAATGCATGATTTAGGAAAAATTGGGATAGCAGACAATATCCTATTAAAACCAGGTAAGCTTGACCCTGCTGAGTTTGAAATCATGAAAAAACATGCTGAAATTGGTCATCAAATCTTAATGACATCTTCTAATCAATCTCCAATGATTAAAATGTCTGCTGAAATAGCATTATGTCACCATGAAAAATGGGATGGTAGTGGTTATCCAAAAGGATTAAAAGGGGAAGAGATTCCTATTTCTGCAAGGATAGTTGCACTTGCTGATGTTTTTGATGCCTTAACATCATTAAGACCCTACAAAAAACCTTGGACTAATGAAGATGCTATAAAATATATTAATGATAACAGTGGCAAACATTTTGACCCTAAAGTTGTAGAATTTTTCAATCAATCCTTGCAACAATTTATTGAACTTCAACAAAAATACAAAGAAGAATATATAGCAGAAAATTCTTCCAATAATTCTTAATCTTTGTTTAAATGTTTATATTGATCCAATTTGGTTAAAGTTGGATCATTCCAAACATTTCTATTGGCAATAATTCTTTCTTTTTCAACATCTTTTTTATTTTCTTTATTTTTGGCAAAAAGAAAACTAGTTATATTCTTAATTAGATTAATTATAAATATTTTCATTTAAAATTCTTATTGATAAAACAATATAAAAACAATAATTAATTTAAAGTTAACATTCAACTCAGATTATTTCATGATAGTTGTTAAGTAAGTTGGCATTTTAAAGCCTTCAAACTCTATCATCGTTGTTCCAACCATTAAGTTTTCTTGCCATCTACCAAAATTAACTTTTGTATATTTTGGTTGAACTGTCCAAACAGCAGATCCTTTTGTTGTTGTAAACTGTCTTGTGGATTTATCATTTTTGATACCATCACAATACATTCCAGCAGTTACTTTAGAACCGTTAGCAAAATTAGAATCTACAATTAAATATTCTTTCGGATAACCATCATTACTCAATACAGAATCTTCTGGAAGAATATTGGTCAAATAACAATGACTAAATACTTCTGAAGAGTTTGTAGTAGCTATTTTATAACAACCTTCCAAATTTGTAGATGAATATGTTCCAACTTTTATATTTAATGCATTTAAATACAAAATATCTTCTTTTCTAAGAACAGGGGAATAGTTTTCATTTGGTAAAATAATATTTCTTTTGGTATTTAATACTTTAGTTTGAAGAGCACAATCTAATGTGATATTTTTCATCATATCTTGTCTCCAAGCACCAAATCTTGTTGAGTTATCCACTCTTCTAGTTATTTCAAATAGTTTTGAAACCATCTCTTCATCTTTTTTAGAAGACAAATAGATTTGCTCTTGGGCAAAAGCAATACTTGATAATCCAATTAATGACAGTATTAGTAATTTAATCATGAGTTCATTATTCAACTCATTTATTTATTTGTCAAACAAATTTTGACAAATTTCTTGCCAAAGCAGAATGTCTTCATAATCTGGGGCAAGCTCAGCATTGTCTGTTAGTTGAACCTCTTGGTCAATCAATAATGTATTTTTCTCCAAATCAATTAATTTTAATTGTCCTGTACTTTGTGAAGTTCTCTCAACGAAACAATCAAAATTTTTATTAAATTTTGTTTTCCAAACAATGTCTCCAATTAACATAATAATTCTCCCAACAGCTAAAATTATTATGCAATATTTCAACCTAAATATCAACCTAAATCAATAACTAAAGAACCACAAACAACAAAAGAGCCAATTGGCTCTTTCATTGCTTTAATTATTAAATTAAATTACTTGGCGGCTGGAGCAGCTTGTTCAGCGGCTGGAGCAGCAGGTTGCTCAGCAACTTTTTCAGCATTTGGAATAGCTGGCATTTGCTCTGTAGTAGCTGGGGCGGAAGCAGGTTGCTCAGCAGCAGGGGCTGCGGCAGGCTGTTCTGCTGGTTTAGCTTCTGGAGCAGGCGCTGGTGCTGCGGCGGCAGGCTGTTCTGCTGGCTTAGGATCATCTCCACATGCCACAAGACCCATAGTTGCCACACCCATCAAAGCTGCTAGAATAATTTTTTTCATTTGTTTCTCCTGTTTAAGTAAAGTTTGAATCCCCATTATTATTGAGTTTTTAAAAAAAATCAAGGGTTTTTACTTAAAAAAATAAAAATAAATATTTTTGTATTAAAAAAACAACACCATAATCTAATTTAAATTAATTTATCCTAATTTATATAGTAGATTATTTACTTATTTTTTAATTATTTGGCTGTGGAGTCGCCAATGGTTTAACTATTTTAGGCACAACAGAACTTTGGGTTGGAACCTTATTATCTGTTACAGACAGTTCATTTGCTTTTTCTAGAGATGTTTTTTCTTCACCTAAATCTTCAACTTGGGGCTTAGCACTTTCGTCATTAAGAATAGCTTCTTCTGTCTTTTTATTTAACACAACAATACTTATTCTTCTGTTAATTGGATCTAAAGGATTTTGCTTATTAAAAAGCACTGTTGAAGACAACCCAACTACTCTCATTAATTTTTCGGGCTTCATTCCACCTTCTAGCAATTCCCTTCTTGAAGCATTAGCTCTATTGGATGATAACTCCCAATTTGAAAAAGACTTTTCACCACTAGAGTACTGACTTGCATCAGTGTGTCCTGTTACACTCACCTTATTCTCAACACTATTAAGAGCATTTCCTATTTCTCTTAAAATTTGTTTGGTATATGGTTTTAGTTCAGCACTACTTAAATCAAACATTGGTCTGTTTTGTTCATCAACGATTTGAACTCTTAAACCTTCTGATGTTATGTCTAACAACAATTGATTCTTAAATTGAGACAGCTCTTGACTAGCCGCTATCATCTTTTCTATTCTTTGTTTTAAAGCTTCTAATTGTTTTCTTTCTTGTCTTTTTCTTTCCAATTCAGCTTCTTTTGAAAAAGTGGTTTCTCTTTTTTGAACATCTCCATTTTTTACTTGACCCGCTTGCCTTGTTAAATCTTTACCACCACCCTGAATTACACTAGTTGCATCGCCAGCACCAGAACCACCACTACTTGCTATTCTTAATGGGTTTTGAAAATATTCAGCAATACCTTGTAAGTCTGCCTGAGTTGTAGAACCTAACAGCCACATAAGCAAGAAAAACGCCATCATTGCGGTTACGAAATCAGCGTAAGCTATTTTCCAAGCTCCCCCATGATGGGCACCACCACCTTTTTTAATTCTTTTGACTACTATCGGTCGTTTGGAATCATCAGACATTTAATGCTCACTTACCTTTACGTTCTTTTAATTCTTTTTCTAATTCAGCAAAGCTTGGGCGGTCATGTAAACTTACAGCTTTTCTACCAAACTCAACTGCTACGGCAGGAGCATAACCAGACATAGAAGCTAAAAGTGCCATTTTAATACATCTAAAAATAGGCTCAGTTCCTTTTGCTTTTTGCTCTAACAAACTAGCAATTGGAGCAATAAAACCGTAGGATACTAAAATACCTAAAAAGGTACCAACCAATGCTCCACCAATCATCTTACCTAAAACTGCTGGAGGTTGACCCACTGAACCCATCACGTTAACCACACCCATAACAGCAACCACAATACCGAAAGCAGGAGTTGCATCGCCAACCTTTGAAACTATATGAGCAGGTTCCATTTCTTCATGCTGTAAAATATCCAACTCTACATCCATCAAGTTTTCTATTTCCATTACATTTAAATTACCACCAACCATCATTCTAAGATAGTCTGTTATAAAATCTAACACATGATGATCATCTAAAATTTTGGGATATTTTTTAAATACTGGACTGTTTTTAGGGTCTTCAACATCACCCTCAATTGCCATTAATCCTTCTTTTCTCACTTTTCCTAAAACTTCAAACAACAATGCTAAAGTATCAACATAATATTCCTTGTTATATTTACTTGGCTTTAATGCTTGTGGAATAGCCTTTAATACATGCTTAATAACTCCAATATTATTACCAGCGACAAATCCACCAATTGTTAAGCCAATAATTGCTAAATATTCTAAAGGAACCCATAGTGCCCCTAGGCTACCATGAACAGCATATGTTCCGACAGAAGCAGCTAAAATAATAATATAACCAACAATTAATAGCATTTAAAAACCTTTGATTTTATAGACTATAAAAACATAATAAAAAAAAGAAACTAAATCAAGAGCAAACCCATAAAGCAATTTACCCCAAAAGAATTTCTATTGAAATCAAAAATATAAAATTTAAAAAATATTAAGATATTTTCAAAACTCTTTCCAGCGGAACCCCTAATAATTTAGCAATAATATCATAAGAATAATCGCTGGCAATTAACATATCAATTTGTTCAGAAATATATTTTTCTTTTTCTTCCTCTGTCATATTTTTACTATGCTTAAGTTGCTCAAATTTTTCTTCATTTTTCATAAATATCTCCATATATTAAATAACTATTTCACCAATCAAAAAATAATTTTTACTTATTTCTTATTAAAATGGTGCTGGCAAATCATCAAAAACTTTTTTAACACCAACTCTCCAATCCTTACTTATATTATCAAAATATTGACTGTTCTCATCATAATGATAAATAGGTGGCTTTATGAATGTATCTGCTTCATATGCAAATAGCTTTATAGGCAATCCTACTGAAAGGTTACTTCTCATTGTGGAATCAAATGAAACCAAAACACAAGTACATGCCTTTCTTAATGGCATATCTAACTCAATCACACTATCTAAAATCGGTTTACCATATTTTGTTTCTCCAATTTGAAAAAATGGAACTTGCCCACCAACTTCAATAAAATTTCCTTCAGAATAAATCATAAATAATCTCATTTTTTCACCACGAATTTGCCCACCGACTAAAAAATTAGCACTAGTGTCAATACCCGAATGATTTAAATAATTTAAATTATGGCGGATCTGACGAAGGTGTAATGAAATTAAGTTTGCTACATCCCACATACTTTCAACAATTAAGATATTATTTTCTTCTTGTTTTTTTATAGAGTTTTCAATTTCATGCATAACAGCTTGAGTTATTCCCAAATGACCAGACCAAACAATACCAATAAATCTTTCTCCCTCATTACAAAATTGTGCCATCTTTTCAAATGAAGAGATATTATCAATACCGGCATTTGTTCTGCTATCGCAACCAAAAACCATTCCCTCATTAATCTTTACTGAACAACAATATGTCATTTTAAATCCTTATTAATATATATGTTTTCTTTAACAAAAAAACTCACTTTTTTCTCACTAACAGCATTAAGACTTTTAATTAAAAAATTCCAATCATCAATTTCATATTTTTTTGCCTCTTCTATTTCTTCAAATTTTTCCCCATATTCAACATATATTGACAAACCACTTTTACTTTTTTCATAAATTTCTCTTAAATTATTTAAATAAAACTTTTCCACAACAACCTCTTGAATTTTAAAATTGAAATCTTAATCTAAAACAACACAAAAATCAATTGACAAATACAACAATTTAATTTAATACTTTTATAATCAAACAGATAAAATCAAAAATGAAAAAAATTATTCCTATTTTTATACTAAGTTCCATTTTGGTAGGCTGTGCAGGAGTTACTCCAAGCACAAATGTTCATCAACCCATGACTGCCAAAGCCAATCCACCACCTAAAAGAATGAATAATAATGGCGCAATCTATAACTCTGGAGCGATCTCTTTTTTTGAAGACATGAAGCCAAGACAAGTTGGTGATACATTAACTGTCAGAATTGTTGAAAACACTAACGCAACCACAAAGTCAAACAACAACTTATCTCAACAATCTACACTTTCAGCATCAACACCCACTATTACTGGAGTGCCTGGAGTTGCTGCTTTAGCTAAAATTGGAATTAATGCTGACTCTAACCAAGCCTTTAATGGAAAAGGTGATGCTTCAAACAATAATCAGTTTACAGGAAATATTACAGTCACTGTTATAGAAGTTTTAGAGAATGGAAATCTTTTAGTTTCTGGAGAAAAACAAGTCTCTATTGGCAACACAGGAACAGAATACATTAGACTTTCTGGTGTTGTGAATCCAAGATACGTTATCAACAACGAAGTTGAATCTAGAAAAATTGCTGATGCAAAAGTGGAATATAAAAATTCTGGTCAAATTTCTGAAGCATTGTACATGCCTTGGTTAGCAAGATTTTTTATGAGCCTATTACCTTTTTAAGGCTTTAATTAGCTCATTAACTTCTTTATCAAACAATTCTTTATTCACCAAATCAGAGTTGATGTCTGAAACTAATTGAGTTAATTTTCTAGATATTTCCAATTCTTGCTTTTGGTCTATCATTAAATAAGAGTATAAGCCTTCCATTTCTGAAACCATATTTTGGAGCTTATAGCTAACCTCAATTGATTGATTATTCCATAAATCTTTTAGACAACCTAACTTTTCTATAAGAACATCTATATTGATATTTATTTTTTCTTGGTTCTGAGTATTTTGATAATCTTTTACTGATGTAACTTCTTGAATATTTTGAATAGGTTCTTGCTGATTGAATTTTTTAATTAGCTGATCAGAAAACTCAACAATTTCAATCAAAAATTCTTTAATTAATTCGCATTCATTTATATACTCAACAGGTAAACTAGCAAAAAATAATGAAATATTTTCTTTATTTAATACCAACCTATTTTTTAACTGAAAAACATCTCCAGATTCTCTAGATAAATTCAGTATATTTTTCTCAATCTCTTTAGCAAAGCCCTCATTATTTAAGAATAGCTCTTCTTCTTTATTCATGTGAACTCTAATAGCACAATTCAAACCAACCTCTTTGGTTGAGTCTAATATTAATAAGGCTAATTCTTCTCTATCTTTACAATAAATTGCTTTCTTAAAAAATTTAAATAACAATTCATTTTTATTTAAATATCTATTTTCTGTATCATTTTTGGGATTGTTTTTATTTTTATGACTATCAATAATAAATTTAATTTTTTTATTTAAAACCAATCTTTGAACTGGTTTTATAATAAGGTCTTCAGCACCAGCTTCATATGCTTTTAAATGATCTTCTAAAGAATCAATAGCTGTAATAAATATAACAGGAACATCTTTTATTTGCTTAAACATCATACAAGCATCAACACCATTAATCTCTGGCATTAAATAATCTAATAAAACCAAAGAAATATCTTCTTCTTTTAATATTTGTATTGCTGATTTGGCATCTTCAGCCATTACTGTTTCATATTCTTCTGAAACCAACAAATTGTGTCTTGTTCTTGTTACATTATCATCATCAACAATTAATATCTTATCTAGTTTCTTTTGTTTTTTCATAACAACCTTCTTTTTTATTTATTGTTTATCATACTACTTAGAATTTTGCAACTCACTTACCCAAGATAATGCTTCAAAATAAAATTCATGTAATGAACTCTGGTCGATTCCTAATTCAAATAAATAAGGTGTTATCTCATTGATATTTTCTTCTTCCAATAGTTCAATCACTCTTAATAGTGAAGCATATTTTCCTTTCCTCAACATCACAGCATCTTTTATTTCTGAATTTAAATTAATAGAATTAATCGCTATGTCTATCTTTACATGTAACATTACATCTAACAAGGAAAATAAACCTACCATGAAATAGTTATCTACATCAGATTTATCTATTTTTTGAGCTACAATTTCCATAAATCTTGCTCTTATTAAAGCTGTTTTTGAAACCAAATCACTTCCCTGTGTTTTGTTTAATGCTGTAAACAGTATTGAAACCCACTTTCTAAGATTTCTATAGCCCAATATATTTAATGCTCTGCTGATACTTTCTATTTTCTGCCCCGCACCATTCCCATATGAATTAACATACCTTAATAGTTTATATGTTAAAGTTGTATCTGTTTTAAATAACTTTTCTATTTCTTTAAAATCTGCTTCTTTAATTAATAAATTCATTAATTTAAATATTGAAGAAATAGCAGGGTTAGTTACTTTAGCTTCTAAATTTACTGGCTTAGCAAAAAAATAACCTTGGTAATATTCAAACCCCATTTTTTGAAATAACTCAAAGTTTCTAACGGAATTTACTCCATCAACAATCACTTTCTTTTTATTAAATATGCATATTTTTATTACTTTATAAATCAACTGCATATTTTCTGCGGTAACTTCTCCAGGCTGTATATTTGTAAAAACCACAAAATCAGTTAAACCCAAAATTTCCTTAAACTCATTTTTTATAAATAAATAATTGATGGATATTTGATAACCTTGAGACTTTGCCAATCTAATTTTTTGTGCTATTTCTTCTATTTGTTTTTCGCTTACTACTCCAGTTAAATCTAAATTTAACACTATATTTTTTGAACCCAATAAACTTAACATTGCAATATCTTCATCTGTTTCCAGCAGATAAGGCAAAAAGGCAAATTTTTTATTTAATAATTTCTCTGTATTATAATTTGAAAATAAAGATATAATATCTTTAATATTTTTTTTATTTTCTGTCTTGAAATTGGGGTGTGTGCTTCTTATGCTAAATGAATAACCTAAAACTTCTTTGTTTCTAGATAAAATTGGCTGCTGTACAAGTAACATAATAATTCCCTATTTATAAAAAAATACAAAATTATTATTTAAAATCAATCATTTTTAGATTATACTTTAGCAATATTTTCATTGAAGTCTATCAAATTTAAGATATAGTCTTTTTTATCAAAAACTTCTTGAGCACTTTCTTTTGGATTTTCTGCAAAATAAGTATTAAATTTACTTAACAATTTTGATGCACAACCTTCTCTAACATCTTCAGCAATTGTGTCTTTTCTTAAAGTTATTTCACTTGCTTTGTTAAGAACCTTAGCAATTTTGAAGGTTTTTTTGACGAAAATCAAAGCTTGATTTAGATCTAGTTTCATATCTTTTTGTTGTTGTGTTAACTTATACTTATCAAATTTAACACCTTTTATTTCTAATATTTCACCAGCTACCATAATAACCATTGGTAATTCTTTTAGCTGATTGTTGGCTCCATGCTGATTGAATTTACTTAAATACTCAAATGCTTCTATTAATTTTGAAACCTTGATCTTTTTATCGCTCTCTCTATTTAGCATGTTATCTACAATAGCAACATAACCATATAATTCTGATTTATCCACAAGAGCTTCATAGAATATTTCTTTTGAAGAACTGTTCATCTCTTTTATTTTATCTTTAAAGGAGAAATGATCATGATTTTCTTCTTTTCTTTTCTTATGAACTTTATTTAACTGCTCCACTACACCTCTTGAAAGAAGAACACCATAATCTCCTTGAGATTTTTCTAATATTTGTCTAGAAAAATCTGCTCCCACTATCGGATAAATATTACATTCCAATTTAGGATTAAATATTCTGATCATATTGCCCCTGTCTACCATTTCCACATATTCTTCCAAAGGACTATTGGATATATGGTTAATTCTTGGGAAAATGTGAACAAATACAATATTTTCTTTAGCTAAAGTTGATATTGATTTTATTTGGAATAAATCAACATTATTCACTATAGCATGTTTATCTGTTGAGATTAATGTTTTTTCTATGGTTTCTGATTCTTCTTTAGATACCATAAGTTGTTTAGTGAGTGCTATCTTAACTGTATGATTATCCTCAATTGATTTTTTCAACTCTTCTGTCTTCTTTGAAACAAATTCTTTTCTAGAACTTTCATTATTAATTAATGATTCTTCTTCTTCTTTTAATCTTGAAACAAAAGTTCCTTTAAGATTATTTTCTCTGTCTTCATAAACAGAAGGTATTTTCTTTTCAAAACCAAATATTTCCAAAAATAAAATTTTAGTTTTGTCAAAAATAGTTAATCTTTCTTCTACAAACTTTTTCTTAGTCTCTTTCAACTCAGCTAATTTTTGCTCATAAAGAGCAGTCTTTTTAACATCAGTATTAATTAAAGAATTTATTTCTGCATCTAATTTCTCTATTTCTTTTTCTAAATCTGCCAAGCGATTGCTGTAAGACTCTATTTTACTCTTAACTTGAGAAAAAGACTGAACACTAGATATTTGATGGCTAACAACTTTTTGAATGAAATTTTCTTCTATTTCTATGTCTGTAAATTTTTTATTTGTTAAAATTTCTGCTAAATCAATTAATTTTTCAGCATATTTTGAATATATTGCTTTTTTATAATGACTAGCAACTTTTTTAAGCAATAAATACTCTAAGCCAAGAAAGGTTCTTTCAAAACAATCCTCTGATTCGCTAATAATAGAAAGATTTCTATTTAATTCATCATTATTAGAAGAATACAAAATTAAACTTAAATCTATTAAAATAGTTCTATATTTAGCATAATTTTCTTTTTCTAATTTATCATAAATATCTTTAAATAAATATTCTTCATTATGGGAACCCACCATGATTTCATTTATCTTAAAATTGGTAAATAATTTTTGAATTAAATTTACACAAAAATAATTTGACTTTACCAATCTAGATAATTCTTCATATGTAGATACCTCAATTGGGTCTTCTAATTCTGAAGTCCCGTCTTCTTCATACATGTTATAATATAGTAAATTTTTACTCATTTAGTTCTTTTTTTTGTTTTTTATTTTTAAGTTATATAAAACTTTTTGAAAATCAATATCTAAAATCAAAAAAACAACAATTTATTTTTTATTCTCTATGAAAATCACTTGATTTTTTTTTTTAAAAGTACCATATTAGTATTAGTATATTATAAAATATGATATACTATACTTTTAATTTGGAGGAAACATGAAACGAGTATTTTTGTTTTTGGTTACTAACCTTGCTATCGTTGTGACGCTTGGTATTGTTGCTAGCATTTTGGGCGTTAATAGGTATCTAACACCTAATGGTCTTAATCTAGAGATGCTTCTCGGCTTCTCTCTTGTTATGGGCTTTCTTGGCTCTTTTATCTCTCTATTTATGTCCAAGCAAATTGCCAAATGGACAATGGGGCTTAAATTGATTAATGGAACAGAGAATGCTCAAGCTGCTTGGATTTACAAGACTGTTGAGAAGTTTGCTCTACAAAAGGGCATCAATATGCCAGAAGTTTCTATTTATGATTCACCAGAATTAAATGCTTTTGCCACTGGTCCATCAAAAAATAACTCTTTGGTTGCTGTGTCCACTGGTCTTCTTAACAGACTCAACAAAGATGAAGTAGAAGCAGTTATTGGTCACGAAGTTGCCCACGTTGCTAATGGTGACATGGTTACTTTAACCTTAATTCAAGGTGTAGTTAACACATTCGTTATCTTCGCTTCACGTGTTGTTGCTTATGCTGTTGACAAGTTTGTTAGTAAAGATGAAGAACAAGAAGGTCAAAGCTGGGTTTACATGGTGTGTGTGATTGTCTTTGATATCTTGTTTGGTATTCTCGCAAGTATTGTGGTTAACTACTACTCACGTGTTAGAGAATTTGAAGCTGACAAGGGTGGTGCTGAACTCAAGTCACGTCAAGCCATGATTAATGCTTTGGCTAAGCTTGGTTCCGTTGAACCCGGTGAACTTCCTGGTGGCTTGAAGAGTTTTGGTATATCTTCTAAGACTGGTGGATTCTTGTCATTGTTCTCTACTCACCCACCAATTGAAAAGAGAATTGAAGCTCTTAAAAACATGAACTAATAGTTAAAAATAGAAAAGCCCCAAATTGGGGCTTTTTCTTATCTTCTTTTATATTAAATATAAAACCAAATTAAACCATTTGCTCTCCACCACCGCTGTTCATCTGTATCTGACCACCATCTGCCAAGCGTCTGACTGTTTTCAAAATTTCTTTTTGTTCAACTTCAACATCTGACAATCTTACAGGACCCTTATTCTCCAAATCTTCTTTGAGTGTTTCAGCCGCACGTTGAGACATGTTCTTGAATATCTTCTCTTTCAATTCAGCAGAACAACCTTTTAGTGCCATCACCAATTGATCGGGCTGGACTTCTCTTAACACTGTTTGAATTGCTCTATCATCTAAGTCCAATAAGTTTTCAAACACAAACATTTCGTCCATTATTTTTTGTGCCAAATCTGCATCAAATTCTGTCACAGCATTAATAATTGAAGTTTCATTTGCTCCACCAACAAAGTTTAGAATTTCAGCAACTGTTTTCACACCACCCATTGCTGTTTTCTTCATAGAAGATGCTCCAGATAATAATCCCTTCATAGAAACATTTAACTCCTGAAGAGCATTTGGTTGAATACCTTCTAAAGTTGCTATTCTCAAAATAACATCATTTCTTAAACGCTCTGGAAATTTATTTAAAATATCACTAGCTTGTTCGTATTCTAAATGAACTAATATGGTTGCTATAATTTGGGGATGCTCATTTTTAATCAAATCACTAACCGTTTCAGGGTCTACCCATCTTAACCCTTCTATACCAGATGTTTCACCACCTTGCATAATTCTAGACAAAAGACTAGAAGCTTTATCATCCCCTAATGCTTTGGTTAAAACATTTTTAACATAATTATTTGAGTCAATATGTAGAGCAGCCTTTTCTTCAGTAGTTTCTACATACTCTTTTACGATTTCTTGCATTTTTGCTTTAGGAACAGCTTTTAAAGCAACCATTGCCTGCCCCAATTTTTGCACTTCTTTAGGTTCTAAGTGTTTCAAAATTTCGGCGGCTCTTTCTTCACCCAAAGAGACTAATAATATAGCACTTTTTTCTACACCATCATTACTTTTCATTTGAACCCATCCATTCTTTTACTAAGCTGGCAACAGCTTTAGGATCATTTGACGCCATTCCTTTGGCTTTTTCCATAATTACAGCATACTCATCAATTTGCACCATCGCATCTTGATTAGCAAAATCATTACCTTCTATTCTTCTATTGCCATCTTCATCATTATTTTTATTCTCACCAATTTCTTTTTTGTCTTCTTTTTGCATAGACTTCAATATTGGAGAAATCATCTTGAACCAAACAAACAATAATCCAATTAAAAATAATACATATTTTCCTAATTCTTTAGCATAATCTATATTGTCAGGATCTTTCCAAATTGGCATTTCAGGAACAACCACAGGTTCTACCTTGGCAAAACTTGTGCTTACAACAGAAAGAGCGTCACCCCTTTGCTCACTAAATCCCACAGCATTCTTAACTAAAGTTTCAATTTTTTTAATTTCTTCATCAGTTCTTTCTTTAGATGTTTCTTTTCCATCTTTATCTTTTTCTATTGTGTTATTCAAAATAACAGCAGCAGTTAATTTAGTAATATTTCCAGTAGCACTTTTAACATGACGAATTGTTTTATCTACTTCATAGTTAATCACAGAATTTTTAGTGGATGTTACAGGTCCACCTTCTGTTGTTACTTTCCCTTTTACACCCGCTACCTCTATATCACCAGCTTCTCCAGAAGCAGATATAGCAGGATTACCAGGCATATTAGTTGGAGGTGTAATTTTACCACCTTCACTAGAAGGAGTTGCCACAGGAATTTCTGGAGGCTTACTGACCAATGTTCCTGGAACTCCACCAGCAGATCTACCCGAACCATTTAAACTTAAATTTTCATTATTCTGTCTACTTCTAATAGTCGCAGAACCAGGAGTTTCATTTGGCTTGAAAACCTCCTCTGTTTTTTCTTCTTGTGAAAAATCTATACTAGCAGAAATTTGAACTTTATAATTATCTTTTCCAAGCATAGGTATTAAAATATTGTCCACATTAGCAATCAGCTTCTGCTCTACATTTTTAATATATTCCATTTGCTTATTACTGAAAGAAGCATTTCCAGCACCATTATTTTGCTCAGATAGTAAAGCACCATTTTGGTCTACTATAGATATTTTTTTATAATCTAACTTTGGAACACTAGAAGCTACCAAATGAATAATACCCGCTATCTGAGAATCATTTAAAGATTTACCAGGGTATAAATGTAAAAACACAGAAGCTGTTGGACTTTCATCGTTATTGTAAACAAACAAAGATTGTTTTGGTATGGCAATATGGACTCTAGCAGATTGAACTGCTCCAATTGCTTGAATAGTCTTTGCCAATTCTCCCTCTAAACCCCTTTGATAGTTAACTTGCTCTACGAATTGGCTTACACCATATTTTTGATTTTCCAACAATTCAAAACCAACAGAACCACCTCTAGGCAAACCCTCAGAAGCCAACTTTAATCTTGTTGTATTAACTTTATCTTCTGGAATTAAAATAGTTCCATTGCCTTTTACTTGATAAGGTATTTGCTGTGCATCTAATGCGGCAGTAATATCTCCACCATCTTTTTCAGTAACATTTGAATATAATATTTTATATGTTGGTTGATTCGCCACATAAAACATACCTAATGTAGCAAGAACAATAGCAGCAACACCAGCACCCAACACTGCCTTTTTGGTTGTTGACAGCTTATTGAATGAATCTAAATATCCCGATGCCTTATCTTTATTTTCTTCTTCTGCCATATTTTTCCATTATTTATTTAAGTAAAACTTCTTTCTTTATTGTTGTCAAAAAATATCAACAACAAACGGTATTTAACATTAATAAAAAGAATATAATCTAAAAATTAATATGTCAACAACCAAATTTTAATTAAAGCTATTTTAAAAAAATATAAAAGCAATTTTAAAGGATTTTAGACTGGCTTTCTCTTAATTAATAATAAAAGTCCTCTTATAGTTTTATAGTATAAATATATACCAACAATAACTAAAAGTAGAAACCCTATTCCAAAAATGAACACAAATGGAATTGAGATTATAGACAGAATAAAACTTATTATACAAGTTTTTATTAAATATCCTAAATGCCCTTTAATCAAAGGATCTTGTGCTGATGACTTTAATACAAATGCCATTATTAAACCTATGAAAAAGCCAAAACCTGCTAATATAGGACTAAAAATTACCAACAAATAAGACCAAGCTACCAAATTAAATTCATTCATTACAAATAAATTTACACTTTCTCGCTCATTATTTGTTTTAACAACTACTTCTCCTGAATTTCTCTTTTTGATAAACTTAACTTTTGTTACGACTTCTTCAGTTAAAGAAAACAAAACTAAATCATTTTTTTGTGGAGCTTCTGCACCTTCCCAAACATCAAATCCAAAATTATATTTTTTATTATTTTTATCTACTAGAAAAGCACCAAATTCATCTACCTTAATAATAAGACCTTGATTCATTTCATTTTCCATATTTTTTCCTTTTAATATTAAAATTAAAATCAAAAAAACAAAAGTCAACATTTAGATATTAGGCTATACTAAAATCACTTGTCATTTGACAAAATTTGTTTATCACAAAGCAAATTATTAAAGACTACAAGTTAAAAAATAAATTTCTTTTTATTTCATAGGCTTGCAATAATTATATTGAAAAAACAATAAAAAATATAATTTTTCGAGTTGACTGTTTTTCTTTTGTCGTTTATGTTTCTTTTTCAACATTTTATGCGTCAAAGAAAAGTTCCTTTTGGGGAACTATATTTCTCGATTGGGGTGTTGATAACTTCCAAATACACACTTATTGTTGAGGCAATAGAAAAACAAAACTGACAACCTGTATGAACAGCTATTGTAAGTTGAAAGTTGGATAAAAAGTTAAACCAAGATAGTACAATGGGAACGTAGCAAACTATCACTGAAGCTGAATCCAGACCAGGCTACGGAGTTTTAAGGAACTTGAACTGGAGACTTGCGAAACCTTAAATTTAGCAAGACCGTAACTGGGGCAATTATATGTCTTTTATGGGTAAGCACCAAGGATTAATCTCTTGATTTTTCCTTTAGGGGAAGCTTTACCGTTCAAGGCATTTTTTAGATAAATCTTAATAATAAAAGAATAAATTATATATAATCTATTTATTAGATATAGCGCTACCACAAAGAATATATATAAAAAAGAGGCCGAAAATTTTTCAAGCCTCTTATGTAAATGTAAATTAAAAATTTAAGAACCCGTTCCTGGTCTTGGAACACTTGGACCATCATTTTCGTTGCCGAACTCTTGGCTGAGTTTTTTTCTTAACTCATCTCTTTTACTTGTAACAACTAAGCCAGCCATATTAAGCATTTTTTTCTTATCTGTAGAAAAGCCAAATTTTATTTCACCACCATCAACAGTATCCACAAACTCTGCCCCATTATTTAACTTTGTTTCAATTTCTTTATACTTATCCAAATCCACTCTTAAAAAGGTTTTGCATTCTTTTTGGACTGCTTCAAATAAAATTTTTTGATGTGCCCCGGATTCTATAGCCCCCATAAACTCTTGAAACTGTGTTCTGTCTGAAGCATTATTAATCCCCTTGAATGAAAAACCAGAAAAACGATTGGTTTTAAAGCAATATGAGTATGCTTCTGATAAATAATCTTTGAAAGCATCAAAGTATTTTTCTTTTGTAACGACTGATTCAATATCAAAATCTACAACACCATCTTTAATTCCATTATGTGGTATTTTTTCTATTTCTTTTAAGTTCATTGCGGTTAACCTCTTTTTATTTAATTTTAGTAAAAAAAAAAAGAAAATTCAAATATTTAAGAAAAACTATGCAAGAAAAAGCATACTGTGTTATAATTGATCCATCTTAACAAGCAAACAGGAGTTGCTCATGAACACTTTTAAAATGCCCGCTGGAACCTACTATGTTGGTGATCTTTGCTACGTCATGCATGACCGTTGGGATGAGTTTTGTAGCACCACCATTACTGGCAATGAGTGCCGAGATGGTAAATTCGCCTATCCAGACGGAGTAACCACTTGTCACTTTGGCACTTACTATGGTGATGGTGTTTATGAAGACCAATATGGCAACAGCTATCCAGTAGATGCTGGTCTTATCGGTATCATCAAGGTTTCAGACATTAAGGATGAAACTGCCAATCTGAAGGATGGAGATCTGGGCAATATCATTGAATTTCATAGCGACTTTGACTGCTATGATGATGATGGCATCCTGCATTTTGGACACATTCGGATTAACACCAAAGATGAAGAATCTGATGAAGATGAAGAAAACTACGATACATCTAGCGATGAAGATGAAGATTAATCTTCTATATTGAACTTTTCTTTAATAGCACCAGATACATCTCTTATAGCCCAAGATAGGCTTCTGTCCCAAGATTCTTTTGATTTGTGGTCTTGATTATTTGGGTCATAAATAGATAGTGCTTTTTCCTCTAAGAGTTTCACACACTCTAAAACTATCAACTCTGCTAGCTTTTCTTGGTTAGCAGAGTCTTTTTCATTCTCATTGGCTTTCTTTATAAGCTCAGATAAAAGTTCACTTGACATGTTATAAAAATATTAATTTCAACAGAGCGATATTATTAAAATAATTTAATAACGTCAAATTAAAGATAACTTATCTTTTCATTTTTATCTGTTGACTCAAATCACCATTTCTTAAGGAAGTTAATTTTGATTTAGAGATTTCAGCTATTTTTAAAATGCCCAACAATATTTCAGATTCTTTTTGTAACACATCTTCGTTTTTGCCATCACTTCTTAACAACTCTGACATTGTTCTGGTTGGTATTCCATACTTATCGGTGTTCCAATCTGTTTTTCCCACGATAAGTTCAGTTCCCTCCATTAGATGATAACAAGTATCTTTAACCCCTTCTTTTAATCTTTTCATCTTATCACTTCTGTAGTTAATTTTTTCTACTTCTTGTAAGATTTTCTTAGTTAATGCCAAATTAACTTCTTTTTTATATTTTTCTGAGTAGCTGTCATCTATAGGATTTTGATCCAAATAATCAACAGAATCCATTAATGAATGGTTTTTAGCATTAATGAACTTTGAATGAGTTTTAATCTCATTTTCAGTCTTTTCCGCCTCTATTTTTTTCTTATCATTTTCTGCTAAAGCACTTAAATATTGATATTTCTCAACATTAATATCTTCCAAAGAACCTTCATCTCTTCTCTTTATTTGACCTCTAATCATTCTGGCTTTCTCTGATATTTCATTATTTCTGTGTGTCACATTAGCAAACTCTGTTATTAATTTAATTTCTTCTTTATTGAATAATTTAAAATTAGATTCACTCTCAATGTCTAATAAATTTAAAATTGCATCCATTGTAGGCTTAGCAAGAAGTTCAAAAGATAGATAATTATTTGTGGTTCCTTGCTCTAAAACTTTAGTCATGAAATCTTTATTTTTTGCAAATAAATTCATGTAAGCATTTTTATGTTCACACAACAACTCAAAATCACTTTTTCCAATTTTGCTTAAAATAATTTTTTGTGATCTTTCTATATCAGATTTTACAATCAAATGATTGGTTGAGAAAATTTTACTCCCAGTCAACTCTTCTCTTATATTTTTTCCTTCTCTAACAGATTTCTCAACTAAAGTTGCCAATCTTGAAAAAGACCCAGAATCTATAAGTAAATTAGAAAACAATATTTCTTCAGTTCTTGAAACATTTAAGTGCTCATCCAATTCAGATTTCTTTAGGAATGTTTTATGATGATCATTTTTTAATACACTGTGCTTTGTTACAGTTAAACCAATATTGTCTTCATATATTTTTTCAAAATCTAAATTCAAGCTTGTATTTGCTTGTTGATGTGCTTGCTTTTCTCCATGGTTTTCTGTGGCATGTCCATGGAAAAAGATATTTAATCCATTTTCTTTTATAGGAAATCCATAATCATTTAAAGAATGATTTGAGGTGTTTACATGCTTTATACCATCTTTTTCTATTCTTAAATTTTTTGTATGATTTTCTTTTATTTCTTCTATTAGTTTTTCTACTTCTTCGTTTTTAAGCTTTTCTCCAACAGCAATACTAGATAGAATCTTTTTTAAATATTTTGGCTCATAATCCTTTAGCTTAATAATATTTGAAAACCCTTTGGTTATATCCTCTTTTATTAAAAATGTAATAAACCCTTGATAGGCTTCAGCATTTAGTTGCTCTCTAGCATGTAGCACAATAGAAACTAAATTTTTATAGTGTCCCAATTCAATTACATTATTTTCAATATGCTCTTTAAATTTCTTAATATCTGAATATGCTTCTAAGCAACCCATTAATGGATGACTAAAAAATTTTCTTTGAAAATCACTTTCTGATGAAACCTTATGTTTTTTTCCCAATGCTTTAATAAAAGCTTCTGTTAAATTTTCTATTTCTTTTTCATTTAAAGATGGATTTCCAAACAAAAAGTTTAATTCTAAATCTGTAATGTTTGGCTCAGAATCCATCATGAATTTTTTATAATCTACGACATCATGAGATTTAAAAACTTTTCTTATTTTATCTATCTCTTTAACAATTTCAACAGCATAATCTATTTCTGTTTGTATTCTACTATTTGATAAAGAATTAGCCAATAACAACTTATCCTGAATATAATTTGAAAAAATAGATTTTATTAGAAAATGCTTTGCTTCTGCCAAATTATCAAACTTATTGATATTTTTAATATTTGAATAATATTCAAATCTTTCTTCTTTTAAAGAATCATTCACAAAAAGCTCAATAAACCCATTAAAACTTTTTTCATCAACAGATAACAATCTACTATTAACTTCTTTTAATTTATTTTCAAATGACATAAAAACTTCCCATAAAATTTTATACTCTTGTACATTTTAGTATAAGTTTTTATTAATTCAAGAAAATTAATAATATTAAATTTTATGTCTTTTGTTTTTATTTTGATTGTTTTGTAAAGTTTCCCTTAAGGTTTCATGTAAATATTGTTTATTTATAAACTTCGCATCCATGTTTGTTATTAACTCATCTTCTCCATTAAATGATTCAGTCCATCTAATTTTTATTTTATCAGCAACTTTTATCACCCCAGCTATTGAATTTAGCAGTATCTTCTCAAATCTTTCTAACTCTTCATACGATTCTGTAGAAAAATTCAATCTTAATTTTGAATTGTTTTCTCTAATATCTAAATTACTTACTTTAATATCTTGTTCTATTAATTTCATAAATTCTGAGCTAGAAACAACATTTAAACATTCTTTTATAACACTAGTTATGTGTTGTTTGTTTTTTTCTCCTAGACCATTTTCATGTAAAATTTTATATAAATTAATATCTACACAACCTTGGTAAAGTCTTTTTGCCGTAAAAACAGGAGATGGCAACAAATCATTAAAGTATTCTGTATATTTAGATAAATTTTCGGGAAAATTTACGAGAACATATTCAAATATTTTCTTTTGAGAATCAAAATTTAAGTTTTTTCTGTAATTAATTAATTCTCTTGTATCGTCATTAATAATCACACAAATAATGTCTAAATTTTTATGAAAAAAATCATGTGTTATTTCCTTAGGATTCATAACTTTCAAGAAGTTAAAATATGTTTCAACATCTCTATCTACATCATGATAACTTGAATATCTTTTTTCTTGCTCAATCTCTAATAAAAATTGATTTTTAAGTGACCCTGGAATAATTTGATTTTTATGATTTAAATAATTCAAATATAATTCAATAAATTCAGTGTATCTCCAACCACCAGAGTTGCCGGGATCTACAGATTGATTTTCCAATAATACATTTGTTATTTCCACACCTTCTTTACTTAAAAGATCTAACATCTTTATTGATAAAAAAGACTTATCTTCAATATAATTGTGTTTAAAATCATACTCTTCATTTTTATAAAAATCTGATATTTTTTTAAACATTTCAAAAATTCTACAATTAGAATCAATTAATTTTTCTAATTTTAGCATTTTATCTGATCTACTAAAAGCAGAATATCCATCATAATGTTGAGTATATTTTCCGATCAAAGAAATATTCCAAAAATCTAGAATTTCTTTTGATAATTTTAAGTCTTTTAATTTTGTGTTCAATTCAATATTCATTTTAATTTAACTCATCTTTTTAAAATTATAGTCTAATGATACAACAAATCAATTTTTTAAACAAAAAAGCCGAAATTCAATTGAATTTCAGCCTTTCGATAAAAACATTAAAATATTTTAAGCAACTTTTTTAGCGATAACTTCCTTGTACTTGTCAGCAGCACATGAAGCAGCAAATGCCTTAGGCTTAACCATTGGCACAACATTACACATACCTTTGATGTAACCAATAGCTTCGTTTAGTGCCACATTACTCTTATACAACTCAGATGGATTGATATCCAAGTGAACTTCAATAGGCAAATCAATCACCTCTGCCAATTTTAAATACAGATCAGCAACACGATAAACTTCATTCATAAGTCTCATTTTAGGCTTATTGCTATTCTTTTCATAATCTTTTTCTCGTTCAATGGCTCCGAAAATCTTACAACCATTATTGCCATTGATGTGAATAACCACAGCGGTAATGTAGTCAGCATACCACTGATTATTGTGAATAATTCTTTCACTATCGCAGCCAATATAAATTTTTGTATCAGGGCTGCATTCACTTAGGAAATTTACAACTTCTTCGATATTTATTTCTTTCTTATACATGATACACCTTTCTATGACATAACATAATAACATGAAATTAATTTTTAGACAATTGATTTATATGTATATTATTCTATAATTTATATATATTTAATATAAAAAACATGAAAACAAAAATAAAAATAAAAGATTTACAAAAAATATTCAATCCTTTGTCCGACACAATTAAGTATCTTGGCAATAAATTTAACTTAGATATTAAATCAATACAATCAAAAGTTGAAAATCCAGGATCTTATTTATTTGAACAGACAAATGAAATAGAACATTTTCACAACCAAGTCGCTAACACTATTTTAAATTATGAAAAAAACAAAGGAATCTCTCTAAATCTTGAATCTGAAGATGTATCAAAAAGTGTTTCAGCAGGATTACTTCATTATATCGCTTCTATTTATTTAAAAGAACCTATTATTTTTGTTGAAATACAAAATAATTTAACTGCCGATCAATTTATTAAATCTAAAAAACTTACTGAAACAGAAGAAGAATTTGAATTGTTTAACGATAATGATTATTTAAATGACAGTATTAATTTTAAAGATGAAATACTGGTTAATAACTTTTTCTCTTGGTTTTCTGGAAATGAAGACTCTGAAAAAGATTTAGAATTTTTCATTAAAGAATTAAAAAATATACCGCAAGGCAAATCATTACTTGAAATTTATCAACAAATACCAGAATCTATAAAAGAAACTGAAAACTTTTTATATTCTATATTGGTTAAAGATAAAACAATATCTTCTAACATTATTGAGGCATATTTTCTAGGGGATAAACATGAAAAAATATCTTCTAATACTTTAGAAATGAAATTTTTTAACTCATATCCTATTGATTTAAATACATCTGAAATTAAAGAGTTGATTTTTAACTTAAATGAAACTGAATTTATTTCTGTTGTTAAGAAAATTCACGAATTTACACAAAATCATTACTCTAGAAATAATAATACTTTATATTATTTAGATGAAATTTATAATGATCAAAGAGTTATTAATTACTGTTTAAATAATTCAAACTCAAAATACTATACAGGTAAAGATTTTAATATTAAAAACATTTATCCTTATTTTAATAATGAATTGAAGCTAAATAAAGATTTAGTTCTTAGTTATATTCAATCTATTGAATCTGATAGTGGTGAAAGATATATAATGGAATCTGAATTAACAAAAGTTCCAGTCGTTATGTTTAAAGATTTTGATATATTAAACAGATGTTCTCACTCTATTAGCTTTAAAAACCTAAAGGATCGTTTTTCTCGTGAAGGAGAATCTCCCCTAAAACTTTCTAGAGAACAAACTTTAGAAATTGTTAAAAATATTAGTCATTATAAATTTGATGAATTAGTTCAATGTTTCTATGATAAGAAAAAAATTGATGCTGATTTTGCCAAAGAAGTATTAAAAATGAACAGAGGAATAGAATCTCAATTTTTTGCCCCATTTTTTAAAGATTTAGATTTTTCTATTTTTATTGTTGAGCATACAAGAAAAGATTTTAAGAGTATTAACTTTACACAATTTATCAAACCACATTTATTCAGAGAAGATTTAACTGAAAAACAGGAATCATTCTTGATTAATTATATGATTACAACCAAGAAAATTCTTGAAACTCCTGCTCACTTAGATATACCAACTACACGCTTAGAAGAATATAAACAAAAATACTATAGACCAGAGTTTATGTTCTATAAAGTAGATGATTGGAGTTCTTGGAGAAATGATGGCATTAAAATGGTTAAAAAGTTAAAAGATGTTGATTCTTTAACTCAATTCTTTGAAAATTGTAGGAATCTATCCTCAAAACACAATATTTCTCATGCTTTTGATTGCCAAGCAATTTTTGATGGAATTCACCCAACATTAAAAAATAATCATGATGTTATTTTCTCTTTTTTAAAAAATATTGGCTCTAATGTTGATTTAAGCTCAAGCAACCAATTTCTATACAATAAAAATAACTGCTTAGAGCTTATAGAAAAGCATCCATTCTGTATCAAACATGTTCCAGAACACATGTATTTTGATAAAGAATTTTCCTTGGCTTTTGCCAAGCATTTAGATAAGGGTGGAAATTTATCCACAGCACCCATTAAAGTTAAGAAATTCTTTGAACAAAAAGATGTTAAAGAAAGCTATTTATCATTTCTAACTTCTTTTATCTCTTATCATGAATTACAGAAAAACATCAAAGAAAACGATGTAAAACCTGTTTTGAGAAAAATGAAGATTTAAACAACATCTCTTCCATTGTTCCACATTAGCTTCTTACTTAAAATGCTATAAAAATTCCAATCGTTTGGAACCAATAAGTTCGCCTCCAAAGGAATTAGCGAAACGACAAAATCATCTCCTGGATTTAATTCTTCAATTAAAATACCGTCAGAATAAACCTTTGCACTTCGTTGAACATTCACACGAATTAATGAATTCTTGCTGATAATAATAGGTCTTGAACCTAATGTTGTTGGAGCCAACATTAAAATTTGCATACATTTCACAATAGGATCTACAATAGCTCCACCAGCATTCATATTATATGCTGTTGAACCACAAGGACCAGAAATCAAAACACCATTTGCCTTGTATTGTCCAGCACTACTGAGTAGATTTTTATGTTCAATCTTCAATGAAAATTCCAACATATCATTAGAACCGACACCAGTAATCGCAAACTCGTTAATACTTAAATCTGATCTTTCTTTTGAAGCATACTGTAAAATGCTTCTTTGCTCAATTCTTGCTTCTGGGTTATCTACTAATTGAAAGATTAAATCTAAATCATTAGCTTCAAATGGAGTTAAAAAACCAACATTCCCAGCATTAATTCCTACAATAATAGATTCTCTATCAAAATAACTATGCATACTATGCATCATAGTTCCATCACCCCCCACAGAGAAAACATATTGTGGCTTTACATGATCGTTAGTGTAACCCCTTGAAAGCATCTCTTTTTCAATTCTTTGTGCAATAGAGTCTACTACTTTTTTCTTTTCTTCTTTTTCTTCTTTGTAGTTTAACTTATTTACAATCGTATAAGTTGTCATATTTTCTCCAAAATTAAATTAATTATATCACAAAAAAAATTTTCATTACATAAACTAACATATAATATATCAATTATTTTTTGCAAACCATTTTATTTTTGTTAAAATAATAATAAAAATTACAAATATGAAACTATGGCATGGCGGAAGAGACTTAGAGTACTCTTATAACGAAATTAAAAAATCTTCGAAAGGACGTTGGGAATATGGTCCAGGTCTTTATTTAACCACACATTATGAAACAGCAAGAAAATATGCTAAAGGTGGTGGTAAAACTTATCACGTTCATGTAGAACTAGGTAACAACATTAATAATGTAAAAATAAACTTAGAAGACACCCTCTCTTTTATCAAGAACAATGTTGTTAAATCTAAACAAAAAGAATTAATTTTTGACCTTCATAACAACATGAAAAGAATGAATCTTGTAAATGAAGTAGAAGCCAATGTTTTACTTAATTTAATTATCAATACTGAAGCTGTTGTTGGTGAGAAAACCATTAAACTCAATGAGTTTTTAGTCCAAAATAAAGTAGATTACAGTATAGTTGATAGATTTTCAGGAAGAGATGAAACTGTTGTTGTTATCTTTAACCCAAAGCAAATTAAAAAAGTTTCCCCCATCAAATCTAATGAAGTATCTCCTGATGAATATGAACTTACCTTTGAATATCATAAAAACAAAAAATTAAAACCATGAATACCATAGAAAAATTAAAGTTTATTCAAGAACAACAACTAAAAATATTGTTAGAGTATGAACAAAAAATGTTCGACAGCATTAAAGAAATTGAAAATTCTGTTTTTATGCGAGTTAGCCACACAGAAGATTTTTATGATAATTCTCACAAAAAAACAAATATCACTATCACTATTATTGGTGACAGAAAAGACCATGAATTCTTAAATGCCAAAAACCTTGCTCAACCCAATAATACAGAAAATCAAATTGAAGCAAAGCATTCACTACACTTTTTTGAATCTCAATTCTCCTTGATTCTCCCCAAAACTGAAGTCCAAGATAACTTCTTAAAAGTCATTAAATTCTCAAAGCCACAATTTTCATTTTCACAAAAGACTGCAAATGCCCAAAAAATTATTAGGGATTTAATGTCTACTAAAAATTCTAATTTATTTGTTTTTCCTATATCTGATTTTGAAAATTTTGCTGATATTCATGAAAAAATACTCAATAAAGCAGCTACAACACCAGCAGAAGTGCAGTTTTCCAATTGGAAAATTTTTGGTAAAACACAAAATATGGGATTTTCAACACCACAAAACTTTATTGAAAAACAAGTTCTGATTCATAATAGTTTAATTAAACAGCTTAATAAATTCATGATTGATAATCTGCAAAAGCAAGCTACAGATGAAAACATGAATTACATGAACAGCAAAATTTCATACCTATTTTTAGATAAGCACTTACCACCAGAAAAACCCAAAAAAATACACATAAAAGTTTAAATATTTATCAAAAACATAATCCAAACTTTAATTATAGTATGTTTTTTTCGTTAATAATATTCATAGATAAAATTATTATAACAACGAAAATGATTTCTCATAAAATAATAACAAATAAAAATAATGAACAAATTGAATATCAAGAAATAAAAATAGATCATTGTTCAACCATGTATGTAGCAATTAAAAAAAACATGTATGGAAAAATTATTTCTCAACATAGCATTTGTAAAAAAAACAACATTGTAACATTTTTGTCAGAAACCATTTATCAAAATGGCATGTTACTTTATCAAAAAGAGGAACATTTTAAACCAATTTCAAATGGTGGCAGGGTAAGACACAAAGACTTAGGTCCGGCTGTTTTACTGAAAACAAAAGACAATATGGTTATGGAATTTTGGGATAATGGTAAATTAGTCATCATTTATGATAAAAAATATCATAAGCTATTAACTCCACTAGATTCCGAAGGAAAGTTTTTTAAAGATATAAGTATTCATAATTTAGTTATTGTTTAATTACTTATTCATTTTATTCTTACACTTTTTTACATTATATTTTTTATTCAAACAAAAAAAACCTATTGATTTTTTAAAAATCAATCAATAAAAGATACCTAACAATTCAATATTATGAAAAAATTATTAATACTGTTATCTTTATTTGCTTCCAATTTTGCTTTTTCCCAAGAAGCAGAAAAAAACGAACAAAAATTATGGATCAATCCAGGTTTTATTTCTTACCATTTTGACCGAACTATGGGTTTTAATGAAAAAAACTATGGTCTTGGAATAGAATACAATATTGACAAAGACTTTTCTTTAGCAGTTGGTAGATTTAAAAATAGTGAATATCACATGTCCAACTATTTCACATTAGGCTATCAGCCTATACACTATGGTGACTTTAAATTAGGTGCCACTGTAGGTGTTGTAAATGGATACAAGGGTTTATACAATGAAAAATCGGGAGACTACTTTCCTATGATTTCACCAATGCTTACATACGAAAAGAATAACTTTGGTGTCAATTTTTTAATAATTCCAGAAATTAATATAGGAAAAGATAAAATTTATGGAACATTTGCCTTTCAATTGAAGTATAGACTGAAATGAAAAAAGCTGGGAAACCCCAGCTTTATTTGTCTCCTCAGCCCAACCTTACCCTACAACATACTTGCTACTTACATACTTCTTAGCTTCTGCTTCCGCCTCATTACGCTTAAGGCGATCAAAATAAATCAGATGCTCCATTTCAATTTGAACCTTCTTTTCAAACTCATAAATAGAGATTTTTTGCTTTTCAACTTCAGTAGTTTGAGTATTGGCTGTCATATTTTCTCTCCTCTAAAATAAAATTGACAATTAAGCTACAACGAACTTTTCTGATACAACACGCTTTGCTTGAGCTTCCGCCTCATTGCGCTTCATACGGTCAAAATAAACTAGATGTTCCATCTCAATTTGAACCTTTTTTTCAAATTCATCAAATGAAATCTTTTTCTTTTCGGTTTGATTAGTATTAGACATCTTCATTCTCCTTGAATGTTTAATTACAAATTACATTACTATTAAAATTTAGTTTAATAAGTTAATATTAAGCCACAACGAACTTATCAGAAACCACTCTGGTTGCTTTTGCTTCAGCTTCGTGACGCTTCATCCGGTCAAAATAAACCAAATGCTCCATTTCAATCTGAACTTTTTTCTCAAATTCGTCTAGAGAAATTTTTTGCTTTTGTGTTTGTGTAGTATTTGTCATATTTTTTTACCTTTATCAATTAATTTAATTTAAAATGGAACTCTTTCCTAACAATAATATATTGAAATCATTTTTTCTTTACATTTTGTTTTACCTCTCTGCTTTGTTACGATTAAAAGATTATAACACATTTTTAGTATTTGAAAATCTTTTTTTTATTTTTTATCGCATTTTCAACTCCTATTTAAAAAATAAAAAATCTAGAATATTTTTTCTAGGACACAATTTTAATTATAACATAAAAAAACAATTCCTTGTATTCTTTTTTTTATTTAATAAAATTATTATATGGATAAATTTAAAAACTTTTTAACAGTTGGCAGTACAGCAGTCATAGTAGCATTTTCAACATTTGCTACCGTTATGCCACAAGACTCATGGTATGACAATTCCATTACTAAACCAGTTGAAGCCATTCAATCATACTTTGGCATTGAAAATGCTGTTAAAAATAAATATGAAAACTTCATCAAAGAAGACAAGAAATTCCTTTTAAATATTGGACTATCTAATGAAATAGTAGAGACAGATGTTATATTGAAACATCAGACTACTTTTGACAAAGCTTTTTACCCTTTAATGAAATTTGGTCATTTCTTATTTCAAACAAGCAAAAATATGCAAATGGAATCTCAACACAAATACGAAGGGATGTCTTCACATTATCATTTAGCTATTAAAAACAGCAATAAAGAAGTATTAAATGAATACATAATGCTTGGAATAAATGCATTAGAATTAAAAAATCAAAGTGCTTATAGATCTCTCTATGAAATTTTCAATAAAAATGAGCAACAACTCACTAGCTTTATTTTCTTTCACGAATTGGGACATAAGATAGGTCGTAGAGCTTTATCTCATGATGAAGAAGTTGGAAAAATTTTTAATAAGTTTGAACAAGAAAAAGGTATCAAACTAAGTAATGAGGACAAAGAAATCATTTCATCTCAATATTCTGAAACATTTGCTGACTCTTTTGCTGTTTCTTTAATGAAAAAAAAATATCCAGAATTAAACTTTGAGAAAACCAAAGAATTGGTGGCTGGATTTAGATTGAATGAAGGTGGTGCAACTCATTTAAGTTCTCCCGGCCTAGTTTTACTTAATAAAATAGAACAATATACAGAACTTAAAGATATTTTACAATCTGCCCAAAACAGTGCTTTAATCACAACACAATTTTATTCACATATTGATTTTTCAAAAGTATATAAAAATGAAAAACAAGCTGAAGGAAGAGATAAACCAGTTAATCTTGTTGATTTAGATTCAACATCATTAAGAGAAAAAATAATAGCAGCAAGAGAAAAATTCACAATGAATCAAAATCCCCAAGCTGCTGGCTTGAAACTTTAAGTCAATTTACCCATTAAGCTATCTTTCGTTGCCACAGGACATTGCATAATTTGATTATTCCAACCACTTTCAATCATTGTCAAATCACTCAAATTAGGATAATGGCGCAGAAGATGACGAGCCTGATCACGAATATTTTTTGGCACTCGTGGTGTTTTTGTTGGGTCCATCAGTTCTTTCAGAAACTGTTCTGTTTGACGAATTGCACGAGCACGTTCAAAAGGGATGGTCATTTTATTTCCTCAAAAAAAATTATAGAAGTTTTGATTGGATTTGTTCAGAAGCAGCACGAAGAACAGCACTGTCACCACCCTCCACATCCTCAAGGTCAGCATTGCTTGCAATATATGCACATTCCTTAACAAGAAGAGTGGCAAACTTCTCAAGAAAAACAGAAGGAACCATTTCACTGTTAAATTGGCTAGCAAAACCAGTAGATTCAATATATTGCTTTTCAGCTTCCTTGACCATCTTTGCAATATTTGCTTTCATTCTCTAACCTCTTTGGTTTGTTGGTATGACTTAATTATAACACTAAAAATGGAAACTTTTCAGAATTTTAAAGAATTAATCTTTAAGACCAAAATGCTGCTTTAGAACTTCTTGATAGTTTTCCATAGCAAGTGCCAAATCAGTTTCATTTAGACCATAAAATCTATCTTCTTCACTTCTAGCTTTTTTAAGACACTCGCCTAAAATAATTTCAGCAAATTTTTTGTTTCGCAAATAATTGTAGTCATCATGCCCACAAAAACCACAAACAGAAAGAGCATGTCTTTCTGATTCAATAGTCCACTGTTTCATTAATTCTTTATTTTCTAAGATAGAAGCCACAATCATTCCTTTAGTTAACCAAAATAATTGAAATTTTTATCTTCCACTATCTCTTCATTTTTAATCATTTTTGCAATACAAGAATCACAAATCACACCACTTTTACCATAAATTGGTGATTCTAACTTTACTTTAAATTTTGAAGTGTCATATGTAGACCCATAATGGCAAAGCACAGATGTCCCATCATTGTCTTGATAGAAATCACTAGCACATCCAAAGGCTTGGTTGGTTTCAGCACTAAAGCATTCTTTGTGCTTTTTACCGCAAACATTACAAGTTACTTTTTCCATTTTTAGCTCCTATCTTCTTCGCAAAAACCTTCGCTAACAAGATAGTCAACATACTCTTTGACATTATGTATCACATACTTACCTTTTTTTGTTGTGATTTCATGCGGTGGGTCTTCATAAAGAAAATAACCTACATCTTCTGTCCAATCTTTAAAAATAAATTCCACCAAAGAATCAATTTGAGTTCTTAGGCTATTCACATAATCATTGTCGAAGAAACTTTCTTTCAGCTCTCTTGGAAGAGAATCAATCCATTGATCTTGCTTCTCTTCCATAGCAATCATTTTGTTGAGCAGATTTTCAATTACACTGGCTTTATTTTTCATTTCAATTTCTCCATTTTTTTGGATTGTAACAGATTAACGGGAAAATGTCCCTAAATTTTTCAAATAATCATCTTGACTATTTAAAATTTCATAACCTTTTTGCATTTTTTGTGCTAGAACCTCATCAATACTAGAGATTGATCTAATTAATCTTTTTACCAAGTATGGGTCTAGTCTATCATAGTCATCTTCAATATTGAGAACAACTGTTTTTTCTCTTTCAAAATGACTAAACTTTGAAATTACTTGACGATGCTCATGCTCCATACAAAAAATCATATCAGCCTCTCTAATAAGCTGATCGTTAATTTCATTTAATGCTCCCTCAGCAGTGCCAGCACTACGAGCATCTACACCCCCAAAAAGACACAAAAGTTCTGCTGTTCTACTTCTGAGCCTTGCAACACTACAAACAAATAAAATCATGCAAACTCCTGATTATTAAAATTCACTTTTTTACCTTCAACATGCAAGATATTCGCAGCAAAATCATCCACGAAAACTTCACCGTTCATTTTTAATAGGCACAGTTTTCTTAAATTATCAATTGTTGAGTATTCAATACAGCCAGTTAATTTTAAAAGATGATATTTACCAAAAAGATTAGCACCTTCTTCTAAATGTTTTACAGCTTCTTCTCTAGTCTTACCTTTGACCAAACCAAACCACTTAGGTTTCATTGATTTTTGGATAATTGGCTCTTGCATCTTCAGCAACTCTTCTGCCTTCTCATCCAAGTATTTAACACATAAATCATGAACTAATTTTGCATTTAAGCTGATAAAACTTGCCATATTTCTCTCCAAAAAATTAGATACCTTATTATAACACAATAAACTTAAAAATTGACAAAAAATACATTTTGAAATAATATTTAAATCATGACAAAAAAGAAAAACACAAAATCTACATCAAAAACATCTAATCCCTGGCTTAATATCCCAGAAATAGATGAGAACGATCCGTATTGGAAAAAAGTAAGAGAAGGCACCAAAGATGCCTTAATCTGCCCACATTGCGATCAACTTTATTTCCCATGTGATGCTCTTAATGAAGACACAGGAAAATCTTTTTGTCCAGAATGTGACAATGAAATCAAATAAAAATGGCTAATCTCTCAGCCATTTATTTTTTTAGCAACTCGCTTTTCTCAGGTTTCTTTCGCTTACAGATTCCTTGTGAACCTCAAAGATAGGTGAGAAAAGAACATCCACCACGTTTTCTTGATGCCTCAGTCGTTTGAGACTGAAGTTATCAACATAACTACGCATAAAGTATTCCTTACCTTCGTTGCCCTTCTTGCTTTTTAGTTCTTCTGGCATTTCCACTCTCTTGTGTTTTCTCATAGCATAAGTTCCAGACTTGAAGAAGTCAGGATATGCATGCCAGTCAATTCCCACTTCAGCAAGCATAGCGATTTTTTCTCTAGAACTTTTCCCTAAAAGCTTCTTGTCAGAAAACTTAGCATGAGCAGCCATACTTACAGAGTTTTTGATAGCATCATCTTGACGCCAGATAAAAACATCAGCAGCATCTTGAAGAGTTGGCACGTTCCAAACACGACAATCAAAGAAAGCAAAAGTATCTGCTTTTTCTGGGATGTTGTTGTTTACTTCGTGGTTGAACTTCGCAGTTGCCATACTAGCCAGGACAGAAGTCAACTTTTGGACTCTAGAGCCAAAATAGCCTTGCTGGTGTGGAGCAGTCTTAAAATACACCAATGTTATTTCGTCACTTTGAGTGTAACCCAAACGAGCATCTGTTTTTTCAACAAGATAATTCATGGTTGCCACCATCGCATCAGACAGTCGCTTATCGTATGGACGCGCCAAACCTCTTGTGAATGTGTGAAAAGCCTTTCCATCAAGCCTTACACAGATTGGTTGATCTTCGTTGAGAACAACTTTAGCACTAGCACTTTCAAAAGCCTTGACTTTATCGCCAAAGGCATCATTTTTTTTATCACTCATAATTTTCTCCTTAGGTTCTGTAACAAGATTGCACAGATGGAGAAATTATATCATTAAATATATAAATTCGTCAATTAAAATTTGATGTCTTAATCACACAACCCATCTTTTTTTACTTCAATTTTTGAGCTTGCTTTAATTAGAAACTTATCATTATCTGAATATATCTTGTTTGTTCCCACATATGAGTTTTTGTCTTTTTTGACCAATTTAGCTTTAATACTATGCTCTTCGCATACTGCTTCAACTTCTAATGTATCTTTAGTTAATGATTTTTTAGAAATCTCACATTCTGACTCTAAATCGGAAAGTGAATCTTGTAAGTATTCATCTTCTTTAGAGCAAAAACCAAAAACTGCATCTTGTCTAAGCATTTTCTCTAATCTTTTATTTTCTTCTTTATTACTTCCCTTAAATACAAGTTTTTCAATTTTTACTTTTTGAGTTTCTTTCCAATGGTAAATGGGAGATTCTTTCTCTTCAACTACTTTTGAATAACCAACAGCAAATACATTATTTGATAACATCAAAATTGAAATTAATATTATTTTTTTCATACGATCTTTCTTTTAATAAATTGAACAAATTAATATAGGAAATATAAAATTTTGTCAATCCAGCATTATCGTTGATATATATTAAAAGTGAGTATCACACACTTAATTTATAGGTGAAATTTATTAAACTTTTAATTTCTTATAGTTCTTATCTTCCCCAATAGGCAACTTCATTTCTAAAAGTTCTTTTTTCAATACATATTTTGCTTCTAGATAGCTTCTCTTGTCTACATTTTGAAGATATTCATATTGCTCCAAAAATAGCAATATTTGATTGCAACTTTCTTCATTAAAATTAAATTCTTTTCTTGCTATTTTCTCTAATGATAAGATCATCCATTTTTTACAGTTTTCCCTACTTCCCGTGAAACTTTTTTCATTCTTGAAAAATAAATATAATTCTTCCAAAAATGAATTTCCATGTTTATTTTTTTGGGCAATATTTTCTATACTTTCAAATACTTTTGAAAATAATTTTTTATACACTGTGTCATAATTATGGGCATATTTTGTTAAAAAATATAAAATACTGTATCCTTCATTGTCTATTGCTGAAACATCTACATTTTTATCCATGTAAAACTGAATTACTTCGGCTGGAGCAGTGTGAATTAAATTTTCAAAAAGAATATTTCTTCCCATTTTGTTGCTTTGCTTATAATTAAAATCTGGATATTTTTCAATTAATTTAAAAAAATCTTCTCCCCTTACTCCACATGTTTGATAATTACAGTAATTAAACAATAAATTTTCATCATAATTATTAACTAAGTATACATTTTCTGTATTTTTAAAAATATAATCTAAGCAAAAATCAAAACAATAACTATCTTGTGTTCTTTTTGATAGGCTTGTAACATATAACAATAAGTTATTTCCACCACTGTCTATATGGTTAATATTGAAACCGTAATTTTTTTCTAAATCAACAATGTCTTCTTCTTTAAAAAATTTCTTATTATTTCCTAAATCTTTATTTAAAGAAAAAAGCTTATAACCTTTGAAAATGTCTGACCAATAGGCTTTTTTATCGGAATATGAATCTAAATAACACAAGACAGCAAAAAGGTCTTTGTTATTTTTTAACTCAAGTATTTCATTTCTTTTATAATTTGAATATTCCATTTTATTATATCAACACTTCACTTTTAATATCTAAAACTACTTATAAATTTTATAAGAACCGCCTACCTTAGTCAACAAAATATATTTAAAATTTTTCCAAAAAAATCATCCAATATACAGAATAATTGGAAGGATAAACTAACTAATTGACATTATATCAAAAAATATCTATTATTTTTTATTATGGGACTATCTAAATATATACTTTTTCTTTTTATAATATTAATGCATGATCCATTTTTAGGTAAATTAGCAAAGAATTATCCTTTTTTCCACTTATTCGCTGCGATAGCAATTTGTTTTTCTTTTCTTGAGACTGGTTATATTAGTGGTAAACAATCATGCTTAAATATATATAAAACACTTTCTGATTTTATGATTGCTAGATTATGTAGAGCCTATATTCCAAGTCTAACTGTTCTTATTTTTTCTTTTGTGTTAATGCCTAATTCTATTTTGTTTTTAAATTCAGAAAACACTATATTTGATGCCATATCACAATTAAACATTACAGATAAAATAATATATTATTTGATGCATTTTTCTTTATTTATACAACCACTATTATTTTTTAAATACGATGAGTCAGCCAATCAAATTATATGGCAAATCATTCATAATGATAACATTACAGATGCAATCAAATTATCAGTTGCTCCCCACTTGTGGACATTTACCTCAGATATTATTGCGGTTACAGCGGCAGGAATTTTATTTTTTAAAAACAAAAAAAATCTTTCAATATTTTTATTTGTTCTTTTATTTATTTCGCAATTTTTTATTTTCCACCATATCAGCAATAATATATTCGATCAAATGTTAATTTGGCAAAATCCCCTATGTTTATTATTTTTATTTGGGGCAGGTTATTTTTTTGGATATCAAAACTTTAATTTATTAATTATTAATAAAAACATCTCCGCTATTATTGGAATATTTTTAATATTTTTAGGAATATCTTTAGCTTCTGCTTCATTTGTTTTAAAATTTTTTCCTATCATATGCTTTTTTATTTCTGTTTGCTTATTTTTATTAGCATCTGAACTTTTATGGGCAAAATTTGCTTTTAACAAAAAAGATATGGAATTTAGAGATATGGCAACACACTTATATGTTTGGCACTTTTTCTTTTTGTCAGTTTTTTATCATTACTTTACAAAATCTTTTTTAAACAGTATTCTTATAATGAGTTTTATTATAATTTTTTCATATTTTTTTGGACCATTTTTTGAAGGGCATAATAAAAAAATAATAAAATTTATTCAGAAAAAATTTCAGAGAAAAACAAATGAATAGAAATGAATAGAATAAAAATAGCCATAGAAACTTCAACTAGCTGCATAGGAAAGTGTGTCGGATGCGCTTTGACACATGCTCAGAAATCTTCTATTTATCCTGCCATAATTGAAGAAAATCTATTAAATTTTTTTTCTAAACTTGAACACTTTTATAATCAAGTTCACACTTCAACCAAAAAAGAAAAAATTCTTGTTATTGAGTTAGTAATTGGTGAACATTTTAACTTCTCAGATGATTATTTCCATTCTTTATTTTTAAATTTAAAAAACTTTCTATTGAGTACTGAACAACAATTCATTGTAGCAATTTCAACTTCTGGTTTATTGCCGCCCAACAAAATGGAACCAAAATTGAAAATAATACACCAATATTTAAATAAAGAATCTTTAGAAGTACATTTAGTTTGCGATCTTAATCTTTTTTCTAAATATAATGAAAAATATGAAGAATCTATTTTATTGTTTAAACAATATTTTTCTTTTTTAAATATTTTAACAAACTTTGACAATAAAATTTCTTTAGAAAACTGTCTTCTTCTTTCTAAATTTTTATCTAGACACGACATTACCGATCTTCAACTTGTTTATGGCTTAAAAAATCACAACTTAAAAATGGTTGGAGAGAGCAAAAATATTTTTTTTGATATTTATAAAGAAATATTAAAAACAAATACAACCACTCATAGACATATTGATATATTAGAAATACTAAACAATCAATTTACAACAGACCTAGAGATAAAAGAACATATTGAACTAGCTGTTGATAATATTTTGCTTAATCAATATTTTATTTCTCATGAAGGAAATGTTCATTATTTTTTGCCCACACCGATAGGAACCATAGAATTAGATTCAAGAGCAGGTTTTTTTCCAATAACCAATATATATCAAGAAGATTCAACAAAAATATACTTAGATTCCAAAAAAAATCTCATAAAGGATCTAATAAAAATTTACAGTCAAAATACACTTTGCCACAACTGTGATTTTCAAAAAAACTGTTATTCTTATGGAATTCCTTTATTACATAAATTATTTTATAACAACAATAAGTGCAATAACCCATTATTGTCTTTTTTTGAACATCAAAATGATTTAAATTTTAGTATAACCAACACACTCAATGATTGGAAGGCTCTAAATTAAATTAATTTTTTCTTTTTTAGTCCCTGGAAATACATAATTTAATTCTTTTTCAGATAATTGATATAAATCTTTAAACAACCTAGCCAATATAGAATTGAATTCATGATGAACAAATAAGTCTCTATCTTCATGTAGCTTTGATAACCCATCCCAATTTCCTAATATTTTTGACTTTTTAACACCACCACCCAAAATAGAAATCAGGTTTCCATGTCCATGTTCAGTTCCTAAGCCACCATTTTCAGCTAATGTTCTACCAAACTCGCTAAAAATTACAAAATATGTTCTGTCCCAATAATCTTTAGAAGATGCTTTTTCGTATGAAAGAAGTGATTTGTTTAATTTTTCTAATAATTTTGTAAATTGACTATTTATCAATCCCTGACCAATATGTGTATCCCAACCATCAATCAAAACAAAACCTAAATTACTATTTGAAATTTCCATAAATTTGGCAAACCTCATAAATCTTCCAACTTCATCATAATCTTTACTACTTTCTTTTTTAATTTCTTCTAAAATAGGCTTATTTGAATATAAAACATTTAATGTTTGATTTAAATTTTTATCTTTTCTATAAAGTTCAGAAATTATCTGTTCTTCTTCTTTGGATGAATGAAAACTCAACTCATCTAATGAAAAAGAAGGTATTGGTTTAGTACCTTTAAAAATCGGATATAAAGAAGAAGTAAAACTTACACCATTTAAATTCTTAATTTCTGACAATCTATTTAAAAAACCAGACTTATCTTTGCTATTTCCATGTTGCAAAACTTCTTCAGCAAAAAAATGACTTCTAGAATTGTCTTTTTGCCCACCAGAAGGTATGAAAACAGCCTTGTTTTCTTTGTAATATCTATAATAGGTTTCTTTTAGAATAGGATTAACTGAAAAATCAGCATTCAAAATCAACCCTTTATTTTTAGGGATTGCTATCTTAGGTCTTTTTTCAAAATAATTTTTATCTGAATAAGGAGTTAACATGCTTAATCCATCAGCACCCCCTCTTAAAAACAAGAAAATAAATATTGGCAAATTATTTTTCTCTTCTAAATTTTTGGCTATTGAAAGTGGAGAAGCACCAAAAAAAGAAAATCCCAATGCTCCCATTTGTTTTAAAAACAATCTACGTTCCATATTATTTCCTTGCCGCATAAGGTGACACAAAATAAAAATACAAAGCATTTTCACTTTTAATTGTATTGTTTATTTTTGATATTAAATCATAGTTGATATCTAATTTTTTCTTGAAAACATCTTCTCTAAAAAACACCACACCTTTGCTAAATCTTAAATTTTTAAAAAGTATTTGTGAACCAATATAATCTTTACCATTTAAGCTGTATCCCTCTGGTGTTTTCTTCTCAAACAAACCAAGATTTAATTCATTTAATTTGTCTGTAATAAACTTAAAATCTTTTACATCTTGATTATCAATAATCACTTTATACATGTAAATATAACTAGAATAGACATCTTTATACTTATCTTGCCTAACTACACTTTCTTTGAATTCATTGGAGTTTAAAATAAATCTTAACATTTTTTTAATATCTCCATTTGTTTGTAAGTATATATCTTTTAGGCTTATTATTAATTTTTGATTAAACTCTTCCCCCAAGAAATAAGTTGCCATTTTTTTACTTATAAATTCAGCGGTTTTTTCATGCTTTGATACCATATCAATTACTTCATTTAATTCTCCGAAACCAGAACCCTTTATTTTTTTTCCTAAAAATACTTTTTCCCCAAAGTCATGATGATTTTTATTAAAAACAAACAAATGTTCATTTACTTCAGCACCATATTGATTTTTGTATATCTCTTTAATTTTTTTTAAATCAGAATTTTTAAGTGATTTCAAATCTACATATCTATTAATTGTATAAAAATCAGCCATTCCAAAGCCCGTTAATATTCTTGCTAAATTTTCTATATCTTTTTGAGTATAGCCAGAATTAACTCCTAAAGAGTGTAACTCCAAAAACTCTCTAGCATAATTTTCATTATATCCATAAGATGTTAATAGCTTTAATTCAGCCAATTCTTCAGGCACTCTTTTTTCTTTATTTAATATTTCGGGGATTTTTGATTTTGGAAAAATATTTTCTGAATTATTTAGAAATCTTAACATTGCTGGATGAGTGGCTGTCATCCTTAATAAGTCTGGAAAATTAGTTAGTGATAAATCTCTTATCTTATTAATATAATCATTTAGGAGGCTTAGGCTTGCTTGATTACTTAATCCATTTACATAAAAATGGTTAAACCAAAACCAAACCATCATCTCCCTTAATCTATTTTCCGAATAAATATCATAGATGTATTTCTTTTTTAAATTTTGATATAACACACCATTTGGATAACCCTCAGAAGGGACATTGTTTCTATTTAGATATCCATCATTTATTTTATATATTTCAAAATTTGTTTTTTTCTCAATATCTAAATCTTTTATTTTTTCCAAAACTAAGCTGTCATTATATTTGTTAGGATTTTCTATTTGTTGATTTATCCAATTTTTATAACCCAACTTGTTAATTTCATCTAAACTTTTAGTTGTTGGAGCATAACCAATTCTATTGAGAAACAATATGTTTTCTTGTTTTTCTTTGGCAAAAACAATATTAGAAACCAATAAAATTGCTATTAAATATAATTTTTTCATAATAGATAAATTACACAATCCTAAAAATAAGTCAAACCAATTAAATTAAACTTAGCATTTGACTAAATTCAAAAAAACCCTTAATTTATTCAATAAATAGGATTTAATATGTTATTTAAAGGTTTAAGTTTATTCGCTAATGTTGGTATTGCTGAAACATATCTAAAAGATATTGGATTTCCTGTTGTCTTAGCAAACGAATTACTTCCAGATAGAGCTAAATTTTATGAAGAAATTCACAAGCATGATGTTATTTGTGGAAGCATTACAGATAAGAATATTTTTGATGAAATTATTTTACAAGCCAAAAAACTGGAAGTTAATTTCATTTTAGCAACCCCACCATGTCAAGGAATGTCTATGGCTGGCAAAATGGATGAAAACGACCCAAGAAACTCTTTGATTATTAAAGCCATGGAAGCTTTTGAAAAATTACTTCCAGAATTTATGTTAATTGAAAATGTTCCACAAATGTTTAAAACATCTATCGTGGTTAAAAATAAACCTATTTTAATTAAAGAATATATTCAAAAAATTGCTACTAAAAATGGCTATCAGGTTAAATTTGATATTTTTGATGCAGCAGATTATGGAACACCACAAAATAGAAAGCGTTCTTTTACTAGAATTTATAAAAAAAACTATGATTGGTCAGACCCTAGCAAGCAAAAATGGATTACTGTTGAAGAGGCAATTGGCAATTTACCCTCTTTAGAATCTGGTCAAAAATCAGAAATTCCTTACCATCATGCCCTAACCCATAATAAAAATCATATCCTTTGGTTAAAACACACACCAAGTGGAAAATCAGCACATGACAATACAGTTTATTATCCACAAAAAGATGGAAGAAGAATAAAAGGATTTGCAAGCACCTACAAGAGAATCTCTTGGGATAAGCCAGCACCAACCATAACCATGTCTAATGGCAGCATATCCTCACAAAACAATGTTCACCCAGGCAGACTGTTAAAGGATGGAACCTATTCTGATGCCAGAGCACTTTCTCTTTACGAAATCTTTAAACTCACTGGATTACCTGAAAATTGGACTCCACCTAAATGGGCACATGAAAATCTTGTCAGACATGTTATTGGTGAAGCAATACCACCAAAATTAGTAGCTAGTATCTTAAAAGAATTGAAAATTAAAAAAAATAATTAATTTAGTATTTTGATCAATAACCATATTCATATTGCATAAACACTATACTTATTTAGTAATTTATTTTATAACTTAAAAATGAGATAATTCATCCATAACAAGTTCAACCATTAGTTGTTTTAAAAGGAGTTTATATGAACAAGACTATGAACGAAATATCTCTTGAAGCTCAAAACTTTGCCGGAGTTTCTTCTAGAATGGGAATAGATTTTTTTGAAATCTATACTGCAAAATTTTCTGAATTGTTGATCAATGAATGTTGTGACATACTTGTTCAACACAAATATGAAAAACCACATCAAGTTGAACAAATACGATCTGATTTAAAAAATTATTTTGGAGTTAACCATGTGTTTTTTTAATTCCAAATATTAAAAATAAGAAAAGCCCCAAATTGGGGCTTTTCTTGTTAGTTAGCCAATTACTTAGCTTTTGCTTTTGCTCCAGCACTGAATTTTGGTACACCAAAAGTATCTTCAATATTCTTAATTTCATTCCAAGCTGGCTGATAGTCGCCTTCTTGCAGATTTTCAAGATTTTTTACAATACAAGCCTTCAGCTTAGCAACTTCTTGAGCCTTTTCACCCTTGAATGGACGAGTAAAGAGCAGGTTCTGGATCGCAAGACTATTGTTGTTATACACACCAATGTTCTTATAGTTCAGAGAACGAACACCGTAGGAAGAACCACTAGGCAGAACAGCATCAAATGGCACCAGTGTCAGACCAGCAGATTGATTAAGCTTCTTTACAGAACCACTTGGCCAAGATGATACAGTTACCGCAGCGGCAGCACGACCCTCACTCACAAGCTTGAAAGCAGCTTCATCGTTTTGTGAGTCCACAATATTCATTCCATAGCTATATTGGCGATCAAGTTGACGAATCAGCAACTGAGCAGAACCCGTCGCAGCTACAGTTTGACCACGAAGATCAGAGAAACGTGAAATCACCACTCGCTTTGTATCACCCTTCATCAGACCACCGAGTTTTTTAGCCCCCTCCACATTGAAACCGTTAGTCGCAGTCACAATGTGCATGTAGTTAGAGTTAAGACCAAAAACACCTTGCAGATTAGCAATATTTTCATCACCATTTTTCATGGTATTCCAAGTATCAACTTGTGCCAGACCCATGTCCAGCGACTTGGTTGACATTGAAGTAAGGTTGTCCAGTCCGCCTTCTGTATTGACTTCACACACAGGAACATCTGAACCACAAACCTTAATAATATCTTTCACAATATTGGCATAACCCTTGCCATTTGCTCCAGAACCAATCTTAAGACCCTCACAAGCACCACTAGGAGCATCGTCCATTTTTGCAGCAAAGGCAGAAGAAGAAATTGCAATCATAGCAACAACAGCAAACATCATTTTTTTCATACTAAAACTCCTTGGTTTTGATTAACAAATAAATAAACTAAATTAACTAACAGAGAAATTATAACACATACTTCTTGGTATGTACAGAATTAATTTTGATTTTAAAAATTAAATTTAGAAGTGGAAGTCATAGGTTTTTGGTCAACAACCTCTTCTTCTCCATCAGCACTCAGACTAGCAATTGAAGCTAATACAAGAATGATAACGAAAATTACAGTGCCAACCAATTTTAGCTTTTTCCAATAATCCATTTCAGTTCCTTTTGTTTTTGACTAATATGTGTTGATTATAGCCTAAAAGCTGTTTTTTGTACAGCCTTTAGGCTTAAAAAATTTAACCTACTCGTTGAAGCTCTGGAATCTTAATCGCAGTCAGATCCAAAGTCACACCATCACCAAAACTAAGCTGTTGGGTGTTACTAATTTTAACTGCCTCCATTTCCAACTCTGCAAAAACTTGATTAAAGTTATCACGAACACTTGAGAATGCTTCATCAGCAAGCATTTGATTAACCAAATCTTCACCGCTAGCAGCATTGAGTTGAGCAATTGCCGCCTGACCAGCTTGACCAAAATTCCATTCAAACTTCTTATCATCAATAACTTCTTCAAGTTGCTTTAGGGCTTCTTCAGCATTTTTGTATTTTTGCTTCAAAATTACATGGGCTTCATTCATTGAAGTGATTGCCTTTTCTTGCTTAGATGCATCATATCCTGGTTTATTGCGTTTGCGCTCTTGAACCATATCTTCAAGGCTCTTAATCTGTGTTCCAATTTGAGTTACCGCTGAACGGAACAATTGAACACGTTGATGCTTTTCACGAAGGAAGTTTTGTAGTTGCTCAATTGGATTTTTTCGTGCTTCATTTTTACGCAAAGCAAGAATTTTATTCTCCCATTTTTGACCAAGTAGGGGCAGAGCTTGCATAAAGCCTACACCAACTACACCAATAACTCCCAAAGCTAGAATACCCAAACCAGCACTAGCTGCCATCCAGATAACAGGTCCAATCACGGCAAGAAAGGCTAGCATACCAATACCGAATGCCACACGGATGCCCATTGCTTTTTGTTCTGAGGTCAAAGTTTTTGTTTCCATTTTTTCTCCATATATAAGGATTGATAAAATAATTTACACGGCAGCACGAATTGTACAGCCATACTTCAATGGAGTCAACAAATATTTTTATTTTTTATAGAGATAAAACTGTTTTGCTTCTGGAAGCTCAATATCCATTTTTTCTTTTGCTTGCTCAATTTTTTCCTCTAGCATTTTCCAAGCAGATTCTTCGTTAGCAGCAGCATAGATATTGATAGTTACATTACCATTTTTAAAGACATATTTAGAGTGCATATTTATCTCCATATTTCACATGATACATTTTAAAGGTTTAAAAATAAACTCAATATCTTTTTCATATTTTTATTTACTTTTAAACCTTTAAAATGTAGAATATTCACTGATTTACTTTATTTATACATAAACAATACAGGTTTTATTATCATGAAAAATCCATCTACAAATTCTACAAAAGATGACTTTAATGAATTCACTCTTTTCCTCAAAAAACAAATTGAAGAAGGCAATAGTCCTTTGGTAGTTTTGCGAAATGGAAGGATTGTTCCCATCAGTTGGTTTACTAAAGATGGTTCAGAATATGAATATTTTCTTTATGAAAATAAACAAAACAATACTTATCTTATTTGGGAAAACGATGGTCACAGTATTCACTCTAGCTCCCTAGACATGATGGAACTAGCTTAATTAAATTTTAATTAAACAGCTTATAGTCCCAATCAAAGCTTAAGTTGATATTTTTTGATATTTCTTTAGGATTGAACACAGTCTCATTTGAACAAGCTATAAAATATTGATGCATACCATAGCAATGCATGTAAGCACCATAAGTAAATGTATGCTTGAATAATTTTTTAAGCATGCTTACTTGCTTATTAAAATGATCTTGCAAAAGATAAGGACAACTTATCTGAGCAACTAACACTCCACCATGATTTAATTTATTTTTACATGTAGAGTAAAACTTATCACTGAACAACACACTTGAAGTCATTTCTTCATCACGACAGTCTTGTATGTCCAACAAAATCAAATCATAGTTCTTATCTTCGTTGATTACTTTAATCGCATCATCAAACAAAATATTTAAACGAGAATCTTTTAAATAAGCATTTACTAGTACTGGAAAATGTTTTTTACAGACTTCAAAAACATCTCTGTCTATTTCTACCATTTTGACAGTTTTAACACTTGAAGCCATTAATCTTTTTACGGTTAATGTATCTCCACCACCGACAACCAAAACATCATTACATTTTTTCATAGCCTCTATAGCAGGATATGTTATAAGTTCGTGATATTTATTTTCGTCATACTCACAAAACATAACATAATTATCCAAAAGCAATGCCTTACCAAATCTTTCATGTTCTATCACTTTAATATTTTGATATTCTGACTGAACTTCTTCAATGAGCTTTGCCTTCCAAAAAAAGCCCACATCATTTTCATCTGTTAATTTGAAATTAAATGTTATCAATTCTTCTTTTTTCATATTTAACCTACATAATGAGGAACAAAATAAGCAGTATTTTTAGTTATTTGAGATATATCTTCTCTTAAGCTAATACCAACTGATTTATCGCCCACCACCCAAGAACCTATTGAAGTAAACACCCTATTTACATCCAACCAACCTGTTTTTTCTGGAGAATCAAAGGAAGCCACTGGAGAATAAGCTTGATAGACATATCCAGAATCTTTATAAATTCCATCTATGGACTCCACTTTTTGGTTATTAACGAACACATCAATATTACAACCCTCTCTTGAAAGAACAGGTTTTTTCACAAAATTCTTGTGTGACATTTTTTCCAATTCAAAATGAGTTTCAAGTAAATTTGGATGATTTGGGTATTTTTCCCACAAAATTGCCAAAATAGCTTTATTTGAAAGACCCGCTTTCCAAATTGGCTCTATCCAATGTGTTTTTTTATGTTCATACTGATCAAATAATTCCTCATCAAAGAACTGTTCCCAAGGATAGAGCTTGAAAATAGCTTCTATAACAGAATCTTCATCATCCAAAAATCTTCCCTGAGCATCAGCCCCCATTCTTGGCATATGAAACATTTTTGTTTCTAATCCAGCTTGAACACAACACTCCTCCATATAGCGAACATTTCCTACATCTTCTTGGGACTCATAGAAACAACCTAAATGAATACTATTTATATTTAATTCTTGTTTTACTTTTTTCCATTGATTCACTAAGGCATTATGAATTGTATTAAACTGTGTCATGTTAGGATGAACATCATTTCTCCAATACCACTGAGGAATTGCTGCCTCTAAAAGTGATGTTGGTGTATCTGCATTGTATTCCAACATTTTTGGATTTCCCACTCCATTCCATGAGAAATCAAAACGACCATAAACATGTGGTTCTTTTAAAACAAAACTATCACTTAATAAATCTTGAACATGTCTTGGAATAAAAATTCTAGATAAATCACCTTTTTTAACTAAATCACCTAAAGCATCAACACACATAGCGTGAACTTCATTTGTAGCTTTTTCAATTGTATCAATTTGCTTTTCTGTAAACTGATAGGCTACATCTTCTCTCCAATATATAAACTTATCACAGGTTGATGAAATATCGTTGCCTTTATCATCTATTGAATGAAATAAAAAACCTTGATCTACAAGTTTTTCTCTCCAATTTTCTCTTGGTGTTTGATTTATTCTTTTCATATTTAATTGTTCATAGTTTTCTAAAAAATACACAAAACTTTTAAAAAAACAAGGAATAATACTGGACAAGTTTACTTTTATTTTTAAATTGTTAAAATAATATAATAATAATAATAATAAAATAGACTTGATATGAAAACATACGAAAAACCAAATAATAATAATTCTTTTAGTGCTTTTAGAAATATTGCTATTGCCGCAGTAGTTGCTGCCGGTGTTTCGATTGGTGGTTATACTATTTATGACAATAATATTGAATCAACAGTTCAAGCAGCAGAAACCCTTGTTGCTCAAACTGGATTCACCACATTAGAACAATTGAATCAGTTACAAACAAAGAATGCAGAACTTTATCAAAAGAATAAAGAAATGCTCTCTGCTTTAGAAAAAGACCAAGCTCTTTTGAAAGCTATGAAGGTTAACATCAATATCCCACAATTAATCAAAAATAATGATGCTAAATTTCAAGTAGCATCAGATAGATTAAATCAAGATATTAGATCAACTGAAAATCTAACCACATTAAATAATAGATTGCCAACTGAACAAGAAAAAAGAGAGGTTTATTATCATACCCCAACAGACTTTGAAAACTTTAAAAATGCAAGCAGTAACAATTCTGTCAACAATCAAGAATTGGCAAATATCAATGCTACACTTCAAAAGCATGCAACATTTTTGAAAGAAGCAAAACTAGAAATTCTTAAAACAGTTAAAGAAAAAATCGCAAGCAAAGAATTCAATATTGATAAAAAGAAAAAAGAATACCAAACCAAAGTTGCTGAAAGCATTTATGAAGAGAAAAAAGGTATCGCAGAAATAAAATCTGAATTAGAAAAGGACAGCGATTTAAAAGCTGCTATAGATCCAAAAGAAATAGAAAACTCAGAAAAAGCCATTGAAGAAATGGAAGATTTGGCAATGGATCAGATTCTAAAAGATGAAAAAATTATTACTGAAATGGTTTCTACTTTATCAGAAAAAGGACTTGATGTTGAAAAAGCTTTGGAGACAACTCCAACTCAAACAACATCAGCCACTAACTCTGGTGGTGGATTTAACTTCTTACATTATTACTTATTGAGCCAATGGCTTTCTAACAGTAACTCTTCCGCAGCAGCGATGGGAGCAGCACCAGCTTATAATGGAGCAATGAAGTCTTCTATGGTAGCAAGTAATCCTTATGACATTAAAGACAAAGACAGCCATGTTAACCAAACAATTATTGGTAGCAACCTTAGAACAACTTCTGGTATGTCTTATGCTCAAATGCATGAAAATATGACAAAAACCAAAACTCATGTAACATCCTATAAGAGTTCTAGAACAGCCACCCGTTCAGTTTCTATTAGAGGAAGCTCAGGTGGTTAATCTTTTTAAAAAATATTAAAGCCCCAAATTGGGGCTTTAATTTATATTACATTCTTTTTATTGAAAAAATATCCCATTTGTGTTAAAACCTTTAAATCTTAAGGAGTTTAAAATGTTTGATATTTCTATGGCAGAACTTGGAGTAATTCTAGTTGTTATGCTTATTGTTTTAGGACCTCAAAAAGCTACTGAAACAGCAAGGAATATTGGTAGATTTATTTCCAAAATAAAAATGATGGTTAGCAATATCAATTCTGAAATTAACTCTTATACTTCCCCAATTAAAGAAGGCATTAATGAAATTAAAAATTTAGAAGATGAAATTCATTCTTCTGTTATGGATCTAGAAGATAATGACTTATACCACTCATATCAATCTAAATCCATTAAAAAAAATAAAAAACCTTTACGCAAAAAAGTTAAAACTGTTATTCCAAAGAAAAAATTAAAGAAATTAAAAAATATATATTAAATTAAATCTAGAACTTGCAACTTCTTTAAAAATAGTATTATTTAATATGAAACTACTTAATACTCTACTATGCCTTATTATGACGGTGAAGATATTCCAGGAGATATTGTTTATTCATTCAAAGATGATTGTGAAGCAGGGAATATTGAAAATTTAAACTCTTATTTTCCACCAAATGTTATTCCATTAATCCCTAAGCCAAACTTTTATCAAAGATTAATACAATTTATTTTCAAAAAAAGAGTTCATATTAAAGAACATGAAAATAAAATTTCTCATTGGCAATACAATTATGCTTTTTGGTTTGGACTATCGGGAGCAGCAAGGGGCAACCAAATAGAGGTTTTTTATTATTTAATCAACAATCCATATTTAAAAGAACATATTGAAGCCAAAAATATTGAAAGAATAATAAGATCATATGAGCCTGGCAGCGATAATGACTTAGACCATGTTGTTTTTGATGGACCTTCAGTTGCTTCAATTGATGTCTCATTGCCACTTATTGTTTCCGCACATTTGTGTCATTTTGAAATTTTTGAACTTCTTAAAAAAACAGACCTTAATAAATATATTAATTGTGATTATATATTAATGGAATGTTTTAATGAATTAGATGATTCTAAATTTGAAAAATTAAAACAAATTGAAAATATTGAAGAGATAATTAAAGAAAATTATTACAGGGCATTTCAATGTTGTATTAAAAATGAAAACAATTATGGATTAGTAAAGTTAATTGAATATTTTAAAGTTCCCATAGAATCATTAAGAGATGAGAAAAAAGAACCTGTTTTCTTTGCTAAATATAAATCTCAGATACTTTCTGTATTATTGGATTATGAGTTAAAGAATAAACCTGCAATAATCAAAAAAATTATAAAGATATAATTATTAGTTATCCCTTAGGAGAATTATCTTTTTTAATATTTTTAACATCACTATTTTCAAAAGATAAGCTATTTTCTCTAATACTTTTCATCATTCCTAAAGATTTTTCTTTTAATTCTTCTTCTGTTAATGGCTTAAAATTTTCAATGCTAATATCTTCTGGTTTTTTAAATCCAAAATTTTCTGGATTATAAGGATTTTCTTTTAGATTTTTTTTGTATTTTATATCTTCATGTTTCCATTTTATATAATCTTTGATATCAATTCCCAAATCAATAAGATTTAATACTGGTAAAACCGTAAAGGCTGCTCCAACAAAAACTGGTCTAGACAACAATTTAAAATATTTAAATTTATCACCTTCTTCAGAGTAGAAATTATCACCTGGCACCCTATTTTCTAAAGCACAAAAAACCTCACTTGCTAGAGAGTAATTAAATTCATTAATTAAGCTATACTCTTCTATGTGTGGTGTGAATGTTATAGATTCATCTTCTTTTTTGGTTTTATTTTTCATATATAATTTTTATATTAATAATATTATTATATTTTATTTAAAATAATAATCAATATTTATTAAAAATGTATAATTAACTTAAATCTTAATTCACCAATCTTGGGAAAAGATTGCCTATTCCAGAAGCAATTAACTCTATGGCTAAAGCCATCAACAAAAGACTAAAAACTTTTGCCATCACATTCATTCCAGTAGTCCCTAATTTTTCTTTAATTTTAGGAGCACTCTTTAAAATTAAATGAACAATTAAAGCAATAATTAAAGCTGAAACCAAAATGTAAGCATATCCAACAAAGCTATGATATTTAGAGGCAGTAATTACACAAACAGACATAGAACCAGGACCGGTTAATAGCGGTATAGTTAAAGGTACCACAGAGATACTTTCTCCTTTTTTAATTGATTCTTCTTTTTCTTCTTCTGTTTGAGAGTGCTGAGTATCTTCTGCTTGCATCATCTTATAAGCAATAATAGCCAAAAGAATACCTCCACCAACTTGGAATGAGTCCAAACTTATACCAAACATTTTTAGGATAAGCTCACCAGCCAATGCTGAGATAGCAAGAACAAAGAAAACAGATTTACTCACTAACTTGTATACCCTCTTTAGAGTATCTTCTTTCATTCCACTTGTTAGAGAAAGATAAGCAGGAATAACTGCTGGCGGATTAATAATCACCAACAAGGCGATAAAAGTTTTTAAAAACTCTGAGATTGATATGGCTGTGAACATTTTAAATTTTCGTAGATTAGATAATTATTTGATCTTAATCTTCTAAAAAATTAAAATCAACCACTTTTCTTATGTCATAGTTAAATTATTTATTTAATAATTTATTACTACTTTCCAACACCTTTATAACTTAGCCTATGGATTTCGCAAGGTCCATATTTCTGAATTGCTTCTAAATGGTCTTTTGTAAGATACCCTTTATGCTTTTCGAATCCATAATTGGGATATAACTTTGCTTGTTCAACCATTAATCTGTCTCTAGTAACTTTAGCTAAAATAGATGCAGCAGATATACAAGCTAATTTTTCATCACCCTTGACCAAATAATCAGTATCAACATTTAATCCTTGCGGTATTCTATTTCCATCAATAATTGCATACTCTACTTTCTTTAATCCTTCTATTGCTCTTCTAAATCCTTCCATTCTTGATTGAAGAATATTTATTTTATCAATTTCTTGAGGACTTACATGAATAATACAATAATCTAATGCTTTTTCTATAATTTCAGGATATAAGGCTTCTCTTTTTTTCTCTGTTAATTTTTTACTATCATTTAATCCTTCAATTGGATTTTTAGGATCTAAAATAACAGCAGCAACTAATAAATCACTTGCTCCACAACCTGCTCCATTATTTAGTTTCTATCTTTTATCCATAAATGTTGTCCAAAACTATTTTGACAAATGACACTCTATCTTATACAATTCTTTAAACTTAATTAAGGATTAAAATTATGAGACAACACATTATCACAGGAAAAGATGGTTCTACATTAGAGTTAAACTTTACATTCGATAACGGTTTACCCACAAAACCAATTATTAATCCAGCTTATAAAACAGGGTTTGCAGAAAAAGAGAATTTCTATGTTTTAGCAATGTATTTAACTGATAAAGATTTATTCAATTTAGGCGACTTAGATATTATTGAATTATTTGTTTTTGATAAAGAAAAAGAAATCTGGTTAGTTATTAATGATCATTATGTTGTTTTTGATGAAATTACTGATAGAATAATAAAAGCATCAAAGAATAAAAAATTAGTTTATTACTTTTTTAAAGAAAATGGTGATTTTATAAAAGGAACACAACTTGAATGATATAATTTTAAGTTTTATTAATTCTAAAGAAAATAAGGCATTTTCTTTATTGCAAAATAAGGTTATTTTTAATCAAAAGAAAAATATAAACTTAGTTAATTTCCAAGAAAATGAGTCGCAAAAAAGAAATAATTTTATAATTAAAAAATATCATCAAATTTATCAACTCATTTTTCAAGAAAAAGAAATTGATAATAAATCAATTAAAAAATTAGAAAATAATATTATTGAAACATTTACTTTTTTAAAACAAAATAACTTAATCTCCAGTTTATTTCCACCTAAGATTAATTTTAGATTTCTTCGGGATACATATAAGGAGCAAAAGCAATATGATTTAGAACAGTTAAAAGATAAAAAAACTATTAATAAAAAATATGAACAATATGCTGATTCAAAAGGTAGGGACAATACATTAAATAATGAATCAGTTATAAATATTTCTACAGAACATGTAAGAGAAATTAATTATCTAAATGATAAACGTAATGGAAAATTTCTTTTACATATGAAAAAAAATATTCCATTAGGGATAAGTGAAAACTCTATATTTTTTAATAAAAATAAGCAATTAAATAACTCTCATAAAGTAATTACAGAATTAGTAATTTTGCATGAATTAGGACATTTAATTTCATCAAAAAAATTAACTAACACCATTATTAATGATTTTCGAAAATGGAAGGATGATTTTCCAATTGTAAAAAAGATTATACAAACTAATAATGGTGAAAAAGAAATTGAAATAAACCATTTAAATAATATTTGTGGTAATATTTTAGAAGGATTTTCTGATTGTTTCGCAATTTATTTAACACAAAAACATTATTCTTCTTATGATATTATTGAAAACTATGAAAAATCTAGACAAAATACTTCAGGTATAAGTGGTTTCACAATTAATGATTATGATTTAAAAAATATTTTTGACCCTGTTTCAAAACTACAATCGAAACATATTGATTTACTAATTGATGATTTTTTCAATATTGCGATTAATAATTCAATTAATATTACTAAAAATTTAATTGATACACATCCGACATTTGAAAAAGAGATTAAAACTCAATTTGAATATTATTGTAATGATTTAAATATTCAGCTAAATCTGAATAAATCTTTAATTGAAAATATTGAAGAACAACTTAAAAAAGCTTGCTTATCAAATTTTAATTTAACTAATACAAACCAAATAAATTTTAATATTCACCAAATTAGAAATAATTCAATCAATAATTCAAACAACAATAATCTTAAACCTTAATACTATCTTTAACCGGCTGATATGAATACCTGTGAAATCCTTCGATTGGACCATATTTTTGCAATGCTTCCATGTGAATTTTAGTTCCATAACCTTTATGTTTTTCTAATCCATACTTTTTATATAATTCTTCTTTACATAATTCATTAATGTAAAGTGTATGAGAATGCTTTGCCACAATGCTTGCACAAGAAACTCCAGGTAAAATAGCATCAGCTTTTACTAAAACATCAGTTTCTACAGCAGTGTTTTCTGGCTTTTTATTGCCATCAATAACAGCATAATTAGCACCTGTTCTTTTAGCTAATATTTCAATAGCTCTTTTAAATCCTTCCATTCTTGCTTGAAATACATTTAATGTATCAACTTCCTGTGGAGTCATACGAACTAACTCATAATCTACAGCTAATTCTACAATTTTGGGAAATAACTCTGCCCTTTTCTTTTCTGTTAATTTTTTACTATCATTAACACCTGATAATTTAGATAAATCTTCTTTTTTAATGACTAACCCACAAACAAATAAATCTCCACTTAATACACCTGCTGCATTATTTAGTTTCTATGTTTTATCCAATAATATTGTCCAAAACTTTTGTTTATATTTAACCGCTAATTTAATTTTATATTTAAATTAACACCTAAATTTTTAAGTTGTTTTACTAATGAAAGTAACTCTTCTTCGTTTGATAAAAACCATTCTTTTCCAACAGCAGAATGATGTTTTTTATTTGACAATGCCAAAAAAGAATGAATATTTTTTTCTAAATTAGAGCAATCATCAGTTTCTACTTCCATGAAAACTAATGGCTTTTCTGGCATAGATGTTCCAGTTTGATCATTAATTCTAAATTTTGGTTCATGTTGGCTTTTCCCAATTTTTATTGGAAAATATTTTTCTTTTTTTATCAAACTAAATTCTTTGTATGTTGGAAAATAATAAAAATATACCCACCCTTTTTTAATATTAAGACTATCTTTTTCTAATAATGTTGCTTTATTTTCATTTGTAACACTTTTATTTATTTTTGTTTTATATAGTTTTTCATAAGTTGTATCATCACTTATAAAAAACTGCCAATAACCATAAGATGGGTTTTTAACATACAAATCACTTATACTCTGAAGAGCTTTTTTAACACTTTGTACTATATTAACTTCTGAAATTAACCCGCCATTATCACGATGAAAACTTATAATATAATCCACTATTTTTTTTCTTTCATGAATTTCATTATTGTTTTTGTATAAAAAAATAATAATTTCAATTATAATTTGTGGAGTCAATTTAATTGCTTTATAGCAGTATTCATTTTTTTCATTAAAAATCATTGATACTTCCTAATTAAAAAGATTCAATAATTTGATTGTTTTTAATTTTAAAAAAGTGGCTTTTATATCCAGTATATGCCCCATAGCTATTCTTTCCATTTATTTGAACAGAAACCAAATATCCAAAAGTTAATTTGTGGTTAGATATTATGTAATATTTTTTAATTTCCATATCTTTATATTTAGCAGCACTAGGATCTTTTAAAGAATTTTCCAAATAATCTTGAATCAACTTTAATGGGTTTGTGGGAACCACTCCAAATAATGATTCTTTACTTGAATCTGAACTTAATCTTTCAACCTCTCTATTTGCTTCATACCAAAAGTCTTTGTAGGATTCTGTTTTATTTTGAGTAAAATATTTGCATGTTCTAGTTACAGACTCATATTCTTTTGAAGAATCTACAGATAATATTTTATTTTCCTTAAGCATAATTAGCTGATAAATATCGTCTTTCTTAATACAAGTCATCCAACCATAAAGTTTTTCATTAGTTACATATTTTGTAGGAGTAAATAATGGATTAGTATCACTTTTGAAGTACCCATCTATTATATCTTTATAATATATTGGAAATTTACCAATATTAGACTTACCTTCTTCGGTTTCTAACAGTCTATTTTTTTCGTGTAATGAATTTGCACAACCAGACATTGCTAATATTGAAAATGATGAAACTATTGCCAAAAATATTTTTTTATTCATATAAAGATTCTTTCTTAAAAATTAAAAAACACTTAACCTATTGATTAAAAAAAGTCAAAAAATTATTTTTTATTTTTTTTTCTTACATAAAGGACACCAAGTTTTATTAGCTTTCATATTTTTTTGATTATTAAACCAAGAAGGGTGTGTTATTTCTGAACACTTCCACTCTAGTGGTTCATATTGATTTTTATATATAGTGGAAAGACATTTTCCATTATGTTCTTTTGCATAATTTATTGCCCATTCTAAATTAGAATCTTTAGCTTTATTTCCAGCACAATATGGACACCACGATTTACCTCTTACTACACTAGAATAATTGGAAAACCAACTTGGATGTTCTGGATTGCTACATTTCCATTCTAACTTATCAAAATAATTTATGTAATTGCTTGATAAACATTCACCACCTTTAGTTTTTGCATATTCTTTACATTTTTCTAAACCACTATTTAATTTTAACTTAATAGCAGTATTTTCATTTGCACATCTTGGACACCATCTTTTTTTGTTTACAATTTCATTATATTTAGCAAACCAAGATTCATGATTAGAATTAGCACACTTCCATTCTAATTTATTTTTTGCATTGATATAGTTTTCAGATAAACATTCACCACCTTTAGTTTTTGCATATTCTTTTGCTTGCTTCAAAAATAATTCTTGCTGATTGGTCATAGTATCATAAATATTTTTCATATATTCATAATCTAATTTCTTTGGCACTATGATTTTGCTATCACTTAAAGCTTTTAATAAAATTAATATAGTATGATTGAAATCTATACAGTTAATTTCATCAATAACAACAAGCTTCACATTGTTATTGATACAATTTTGTTTTTTTGCTTCATCTTTTATTTTTATATATTTTAAATCTTCCTCAGTATTGCCAAAAACATTTTCTTTATAATGATGTTCTCCCTGAAACTCAAAAGCAATCTTTAATTTTTCACAATAACCATCCAACTCTAGAGTTCTTTTTGTTACTGGATTTATATTCCATTTGGGACGAACCTTTTTAAACTTTGTATCCAATAAATACTCCAACAAACCTCTAATTTTATGTTCTTTATAATAATATAAAGAACACTCAGGACACCATGATTTCGCTCTAACAACACTATCATAATTCGCAAACCATGATTTATGATAATTATTAGCACACTTCCATTCTAATTTTGAATTAGCTCCTAAATATTCATTTGAAACACACTTCCCTCCTTTTGATTCAGCATATTCTTGGGCTATTTTTAAACCATCTTTATTTAAAAGAGCTTCGCTAATTCTCTTCCCCTTGCATTGTGGACACCATGTATTGTTATTTACTACTTCAGCATAACTAGCATCCCAAGTATTATGTTTTTTATTAGAACACTTCCATATCATTTTATTTGAAGAGTTTTTATATTCATTTGATAAGCATTCTCCCCCCTTCGCCTTAGCATACTCTTTAGCTAAATTTAAACCATTTTTATTTCTTTTTGCATTTGCATTTTTTTCATATCCACACTTCGGACACCAAGTTTTTAACCTCACAACCTGTTCAGAATTAGCCAACCACTCATGATTTTTTTCACATTTCCAAACTAACTTATCCCTTCCGCTTATATACTCCACAGATAAACATTCACCCCCTTTAGATTTGGCATATTCTTGAGCAGATATTAATCCATTTTTATTTCTTCTATCAACACTAAGCTGTTCATCAGCACACTTTCTACACCAATGATTGTTTTTAACTACAGATTTATAACTAGAAAACCAAGAAGGATGTTCATCTTTTGAACATTTCCACTCCATTTTATGATTTGTGTTTATATAATCAACAGACAAACAAATACCATTTTTAGAAATGGCACATTCTTTTGCTTTTTTAAGTTGTTCTAATTGAAAATCATTCATTATTTTCCAACACCCTTATAACTTAGCCTATGAATTTCACAAGGACCATATTGCTTAAGTGCTTCCAAGTGGTCTTTTGTTAGATATCCCTTGTGCTTTTCAAATCCATAATTAGGATATAGTTTCGCTTGTTCAACCATTAGTCTATCTCTAGTTACTTTTGCCAGAATAGAGGCAGCAGAAATACAAGCTAATTTTTCATCACCCTTGACCAAATAATCAGTATCAACAGTTAATCCTTCTGGTATTTTATTTCCATCAATAATGGCATAGTCTACTTTTTTAAGTCCACTAATAGCTCTTCTAAAACCTTCCATTCTTGATTGAAGAATATTTATTTTATCAATTTCTTGAGGACTTATATGAATAATGCAGTAATCTAAAGCCTTTTCTATAATTTCGGGATATAGTGCTTCTCTCTTTTTTTCAGATAATTTTTTACTATCATTTAACCCCAAAATTGGATTTTTAGGATCTAAAATAACAGCAGCAACTAATAGATCGCTGGCACCACAACCCGCTCCCGCTTCATCACACCCAGCAGAATATAATGTTTCCACTATTTTATTTTTAATTTCTTGTTCATTTCTCATTTTTATTTCCTTATTTTATAAATTCTATTTTTCTATCAGTAAACCAGGAGTTTCCTTCAGATATGTGACTTCCATTTATTCCTGAGTAATTAACTGTTAACTCTGTATCCTTTGGTATATCAACAACAGCAATAAATACAAGATTAAGTTTTTTTTCATCTGCCTCATATCTCATATTTGCAGGATTGTCAGAGTTATATAAAGAACCATAACCTAAAGCTATACATGTTTCTTTTTTATTGTTTTTTGTCAAATCTGACCATCTAAATATAATATTATCCACTTCATCTGGTATTTCTTTAGTTTCTTTTATTTTTCTTACTAAAACCTTTTCATTATTTTCCCAAACTCTATCTTCAGAAACAGTTGTCATTTTGCTATATGCAAAAACAACAACAGGAGAAATTTCCACAATATCTCCCGCTTTAATATCTACTGTAGAAAAAACACCTCTTCCTTTACTTGGAACTTGTTTGATATATAAACCATTCATTTTTATTCCTTTAATTTAATTGACTCTTCTCTACTCTTTATTAATTCTTGTTGTTTTTCTTCAAACTCACTTGGACTAATTTCACCATTAACTAATTGAAGTGTAATAATTTTTAATTGACTATCAAAGCTTTCATAAGCATTGGCAACAGAAATCTTATCCAACACAGTTTTAGTATTAAAAACTTCGTTAAATGCCAAGTCTATGTAAACATCTAAAGAATTCAAGTTCTGATGACCAGTCATTTGTTTAATTTTTTGTTTTAATGTATTTGTATCCAATAAAGCCTTTCTAAATTGGTCTTGATTCTCGTATTTGTATTGTTTAATCAAATTTAATTACTGCTGGATTAAAGTATTTTCTTTAAAAATTTCTTTATTTTTTATTGGAAATTTGATATAATACAGACATCTTCCAAGAAAGAGAGAATCAATATGGAAAATGATTTCACACCAATCGGACTCACAAATTGCTCCAGACAACTTTATCAAAATAACGAACATGTTCTCATCAAGTTCACAGAGGGAACCTCTGATAAGTTTTGGGCGGCAATTCCAGATGAAGGTGGCTATATTGTCATGTGGGGGAAAAACGGAAAACCACCACAAGGATCTCAATTTGTTTCCAAATACGATGCTCAAGACAGATTGGATGAAAAAATTGGAAAAGGTTACGAATTTTGCCGAAATAATGAACTGCTCTATACTTTTGAAACCAATCCAAAATGGTTTGCTAAAGTTAAAGGTAGCCCAAAATTCACCAGTGCTGTAAAGGCTCAACAACTACAGATTGATCTACAATCTAAAAACACTACAAGCAATGAAAGAAAACAAAAGATTAAGATTTAAACTTATTGAAAAAACTATTTCTTTTTTCATTTCATTTTATTTTTGTTCTTATTTTCTAACCGTTTTTAAAAATCTGTTCAAATCTATTCAAAACCTATCATACAGGAAAAAATAGACTTGGATTTAAAGTCAACGGTAAACTTCAAAATTATCAGCTACTACAGTTATTTCACAAGATAAAGAATAATTTTTATTATTTTCATCCAGGATAAGACTTTTATTCTTTTTGGATAAAAGTCTATGCTTTTTCGCTTTGAGATAATTTTGCTCATTTTCTTTCCAATAAATATTATCTTGTTTCTGATTATTCCTTACAGGTAAATCAAAAGGATAATACTTACTTAATTGGTTAGAAATTGTTTTTTCTTTATTTATAACGATAATGGTTTTATCTTTATTATCTTTTCCTAATATTACTTTAGTATAACTTAACAAACCTCTTCTAGCTATGACAAAAGCAGCAGATTGATGAGTTGTTAATTTATATTTGTTTTGATATTTGAACTTTCCTATCTTACTTGTATAAGCAGGATTAACTTCAATTACCTCTATGCCTTTGTCATATGACCTATTCTTGATAAGTTCTATTATTTTTGAATAAGCAAAGCTAGATAACATTACATTATATTGTTTATCAAAACCAGACTTTAATTCTTTCTTCTTTGAACTGAAATCTAATTTCTCTATCACAATAGGTTTACTCTTGCTTACAGCATAATCTGTTATTTTCTTAACAGCACAAGCTATATTGTCTAATGATTGATTGCTTGATTTATCTTTTAAGTTTAATTGAACATCAAAAGCTTTGATTAAATTCCCAAACCTATCTGTTTCAGCTATAGATAAATGATCAGCATTGATATCTATTCCTATAGTCCCTATTTGCTTGTTGCTGATACGTTGAGGCTTTTGTTTTGATTTATCCAAACTGATAAATATTTGATAAGTATTCTTTTTGTAATCTTTATAAAATCTATATGTTATTGCTTGTTTTAAGTTGTTGTTTAATATGTTTAACAATAAATTATTTTTATCATTATGAACTTTAATCTGTAGATTAACAGTTCTGTCTTTTAATTTTAATGCCTTAGAATTTAGGTTAACTTTTAATTCATAAATATTTTGTTCTATATGCTTTATCTGACAATTTTGATTTCCTAGGGTTTCATCAGAAGAACCGACCAATACAAAGCTTTTGTTTCTACTTTCAATCCAAGATTTTTTCCAATCATTATGGGTTTTAAATTGAGTTAAATTATTTTTTGAATTTATCTGAAATTGTTGATTAAATAATTTTTTACTACCAAAGCATAATTGTGGATTATTTGTTTCTTGTGCCTTGCTTAAATTAGCCAACTTAACTTTTGATTTATTCAATCTTTGGACAAGGTAAAACAACTTAGTTTTTATACTAGATAAATTAATTTGATCTATTTTAGTAAGTTCTTTTTTCTTTAAAATTAAATCTAAGTTCTTCTGTTTAGATTTAATAGCTTTTTCTAAAGATTTAACCTTGTCTTTTAAATCCGAGATAGCTTCTTTATTCAATTCTAGAACAGAAGATATTTTTCCTATTAATTCATTGTAAATAGAATTATACTGCCTAGCATTGATAGGATACTTAATCTGATAACTAGACTTAAGTTCATTAACTTTATCTTTAGGTAAAGATTTAACCTTATTTTCAATACAATAATAAATTATATCTTTATATAATTTTCTTTGTATTTTATTATGTAAAACAACAACTGAATCTAATTTTTCAATAATATTAGACTGATTTTCTACTAAAGTTGCTGTTAAAGTTGTTTGCATAAATAGGTTATTTTATTGTTTTGCTAGATAAATTTATGCTCAATTATAAAGATAAAACCTATTTTTAGCAAGGATTTAAAACTAAATTAGTTTGCTTATTTTTATGAGATCTTTTTCCATATAACTTGGCACAAAATATTACTTAAGTTGAAAACTTGAAGTTGTTTTGGTCATCAGTTCAATGACATCAGCAGACAAAGTTTCTTCAAAACTTTTGTCTGCTTTATCTTCAATAATAACGATATTAACTTTAAATAAATCACATAGATAAAATATCAATTCAGAACCAAATCGTAACAATCTATCTTTATGGTTAATAATTAAAGTTTTAACTTGTCTGTTAAAAATCAATTCAATTAATTGTTTCAAACCTTTCTTTTTATAATTCAAACCAGAACCTAAATCAGTAATGCTAATAATATTTTGATAATTATTAATTTTGGCATAATTTAATAATTTCTGTTCCTGATTAATTAAGTCTTGTTTTTGATCGTGAGACGAAACACGACTGTAATAAAATATTATTATAAGATAACCATTGCAACAGCATCATTACCAATATCAAAGGATTGTCTCAAAGCAGATAAGGAAAACCTTCTATGACCACCAGAATTAAAAAAGGCAGGCTTTAACAAACCCGCCTTACAATAACGATAGAAGGTTGATAATGATATGCCTAATAAGAGACAAACCTGTTTGGTTGATATGTGCTGTTCTATCATAAATAAGTCCTTTAAATCCTATATTTGAATAGATTTTATTCAACTTTTCAACCTCTGTTTAAAACCCATGATTAGGAACATAATTGACATCATGGGCTTCTAATCTTGTTGGGACTTCCCACTTAAAAAGCATTTCATCAATCTTACTGTTTGGAAGTGTTGTATCTCTTTTAGAATTTCTGTTTTTAATTTCTTCTTCAGAAGCTTCCAAATATACTAAATTCACTTTGGCATTATATTTAAATAATAAATCTAAAGTTTTATTTCTCATCTGATTTGATAGATGTGTGGCGTTCCAAACAAATGGATCTTTTTTGCGCAAAAGCTCTTTTGCTCTATCTGTCACCATATGAACAGCTTTTCCAACATTATCACCTTGAACCAATCCTAATGCTTCTTTAGCATCGTCAAAAGATAACACTTCTAGTCCTCTAGCATTCTGCTCTACCCATGTATTTTTACCAACAGCAGGCAGTCCAGATAAAACAATCACTTCCGAACCATTTTCTTTAAAAAATGGATAATCAGGACTGATTGAGCCTGTGCTTCTGAAATACTCCATTCGTGTTTCAGTATTCGGAAATTCTCTTGGTTTATTATAGCAATTCTGTTCTAAAGCAACCTCTTTAAATAAATCAATATCGTCTAAAGATTTTTGTTTTTCATCATACTGTCTACCTAACATATCTGCTTTTGCCACATTGATTAATAGGTTCAAAGGTAACTGCCAGGAAAGTTGATTGGCAATATATTCTGGTGTTCTTAATGGTTTTGTTGAACCTAATTTTGGCTTATCGTTAAAAGCAAAAAATGGAACTTGGTGTGTCGCTATAATATTTACAATATCTTCACGAATATCAAATGGAACATCAGCTTTCCAAAGCATAATTCTTGTATCAGTAGCACCTCTTTTGGAGTGACCAGCACTTGTGATTCTTCCGCCTTCTTCAAGCTTTGTGCAAGCGGGTTTTGAAATATCATGGAATAAGGCAGCATAAAACATGACAAACTTATCACGATCACTTGCTTCTTTATATTCTTTTAGTCCAAGCAACTCATGACAAACCATTTGTGTATGAGTCCAAACATCTCCTTCAGCATGATAGTATTTATCTTGTGGAGTCCTGGATAATTCTTCTAATCCTGGGAAAACTTCAATAAAATTATTGTAATTTACCAAAGCACTATCTTTGGGTAAAAGCTCCAACATTTTTTCATATTTATTTTTCATGATATTCTTATCGTTAAACCAAGAATTATAACTTCATTTTCTTATTTTTTGTTGATTTTTCTTCCAACTCTTTATCTAAATCTTTCTTTAATTTTTCTGATGAAAATAACTTATAAAAATAGCTTTCTTTGTAACCCTTAACCTCATCTGATTGCGGATCTACATATAATTGAAACCTTTCATTTTTGTATACAAAAGATATATATGTAGAGTAAACCTCTTCTATAGATTCAGCTTCGTCATCTTCAACTGCTTCTATATCAAAAACAACACCATTAACACAGTCTAGTTTTGCCTCTGAATAAAAGTTTCCCATATCGGAATCTGTTACATATGTGACATCAATATTCATTTTAAAATCCTTTTTTTCATTATATTAAAATGTTAGAACTAAACAAGTTTTTTCTTCAAAAAATCTAGATTTGTGATTTCTTTTTGTTATAATTAAATCATAGAAATCAACAAGGAAAACAACATGAACCTCAAGAACACAGTCACTGAAACCAAAGACACCATCACACTTCATTTTGATGTTGAACAACTCCAACAACTTCCACTTAAGGTTTCCATGAAAATTTTGGAAATTATTGAAAAAAACAGCAGAATCAATGGTAAGTTTACTGAGTTTGATACAAAAACCCAAGACTTTATTGAGAACAACCGAACTTCACATATTCGTGAATTATCTAGTGAAAAAAAATCATTTAAAGATTTTAGTAGTCTTATTTTTGAATCTGTCTCTGGTCCACTATATGTTTATGCTGATCGTGTTAAAGAAATTGTATCTTCTATTTATGAAAAGGAAAAATACTTTGACAATATTGAAGAAACAAAAGTTCCAAAAATTATTTATAAATCTAGTATCAGCCAAGAAAATAATAATGCCCAACTTATAGATGTGAAAAATATTGATGAACTTATTTCAAACTTTGGTAAAGCTACCACACTTCACGCTATGATTCTATTTAAAGATCATGCCAATTATGAATATAAGAAGCTAAACAAAACAGATAAAACACCATATGAACTTTCTAGAAAAATTGCTTCTAGCTGCTATGACGAAGAACTCAATATTCACCCAAAGCTAAAAACCTTTGAAGGTAAAGATTATATTTTAGAACATCTATTTAACGAACAGGTCAAAAAAATAAACACACCAGAAGAAATCTTTAAAATGGTTCTTATGAAAAAAGATTTATGTGAATTAATCTCAGCAGAACAAGAATTTTTGCCTACTCGCCCAAAGATGAAATAAATTTATATTCAATAATTTATTTCAAAAGCAATTATAAAAATACACACTATACATTGAATTTATGATAAAATAACCCAATTAAATTTTGGGTTTATTTTATGAGCGATATAATTCACAATACATATAAAAACGAACTGATTGATTTTCTTTTAAGTAAGAACCTCAAGTTCTTCCTTGTAAATGTAACTTATCAAAGTTCTTATAGAAACAGAATGGATTCTTTAGAAATTCATTTTTCTAAAAATGACATTAAAATTGATGATTCTTCATCAATTTCTAATACTATCAGAGAAATTACTGATAAAGCTGAAATTTCCAAACATTTGTATACCTATAATTTAGGCAATCACAATAATGAATTTGCAAAAGATTTTTTCTATATTTTCTACAATAAGTATCCAAAATATCAAAAGGAACTTTTGAATAAAGCTTATACTTATTTCAATGTTAATCTCAAAAATAACTTTGAAAAATTTATCAGTAAAACCTCAAAAAACTATAATGAAGCTGTCAAACAGATTTTAAACTATCCAATCTCTGTTTGGAAGGTAGAACTTGTTGAGTTTGACAGAATTCACAATAAACTTAAAGAAATTGGAGGAACTCATGAAGAAATCTTGAAATTTTGGACTGACTTCTTTAAGGCAAGAGAAAAGCAAATCAAGCTTGTAGCAAACTCAAAGAAGGTTTCAGACTTTTTAATTTCCAAGTATGAATATTCTGAACTAGAAAACTTCTTTCCATTTTTTAGCTATCTTCAAGCAAAATATGAAGACATTCCTTTGAACATTTTTGATTCAGATTATCGCCTTTCTACTTCAATTTTCCTTAACATCAAAAAAATGCACTCATCATTTAGTTTGGATGGTTGGGACTATAAAGATTATGAAAATGCTCTTAGCTTATTTTCTAAAGCAATTAAGGATTATCACAAGCTAGAAGAGTCTCATTTTTCAGCGATTAATCGTGCCAAAAAATCTTTTGCTATGGTTTTCTTCCACAATAACGACTCTTTTGTTCAAGAAAAATTGAAGCAATTAGTTGGTGATTTCTTCAATTCATTAAAGAGGAACCCAAAAGAGGTGAGCGACTTAAGCCCAGAATTCTTCAAATCATGGTTAAGTCAAAACGAACTAAGAAATAGTTTGGCTGAAAAAAATGATGTTAAACCAAAAATGAAGAAGATTTAAGCTTTGAAGGACTATTTGGTGAAAAAATATTTCAAAAAAATGGGAAAACAAATGCTTTATTCAGAACTCCTATGGGAAATGCTTCTGATTTAAAAGTTTTAAATGAAGACCTTAATATTGCTTGGAAACATATAGGAAACAATAATTTTAAATTTAGTACACACCAATTTAGAAAGTTCTTTGCTCATTTTTATATAAGAAGATATAAAGGAACTGTTGATGCTGTAAGATGGAATTTTAGACATATTTCTAAAGACATGATCTTACATTATACTAATCAAGCTATAAATGCTAAACAATTAGCTCAATCTAAAAAAAATTTGCAAAGGAAATTGCAAATAAAATTGTTAAAGATAATGAATACACTTCAATTGGAATTGGTAATGAACTAAAAGATGTATCTCAAAACATTAATCTTAAAGCAAAAGTTCTTTCAATTGAAGAAGCTTCTAAATTTATAGAAGAAAAAATTGAAACAGAATTCAAAGATATTCATGCAATGGAATGGGGTTATTGTATGTTCCAAAATGGATACAAGGGTGCTGCTTGTGAAGCTAAAAAAGGACCAATAGAATCTCGCTCAGAACCTTCAACTTGCGGTAGATGTAAGTTTCTTTGCACAGGGCAGGAACACATAAGTTTTTGGCAACAAACCATTCTATTACATCAAGATATTGTAGGTAATAAATTCACAACTAAAATTATGAAACAAGAAAGTGAAAAAGTTTTATGTATTGGAACAAACATTTTAAAAAGACATGACAAAAAGGATTCATTATGAAAAATATCATATCATTAGACGATTTTAAGAAAAATAAAAGTAATACTTCAGAAACAAAAGAAGAACTTACTAAGGCTGGTAAATCATTTCGTGAAAGATTTTCAAAAGCAATTACTGAGTTAGAAATGCAATTTGATAAAGAACTTGCTAATGCACAGGTTAGTTCTGAAGTCAAAACCAAAATAAATATTAGCTCTGTGTTAAAGCAAGCCAAATCATCACCTTTAGCTGCTTATTCAGACCTTCATAAAGAATTTGTAGAATCTACGATAAAAGATGTTATTGATAGATGTAATCAAAAGCTTGAGATTAAATTCCAGACTAATAAAAAACCAACTATTGAAAGTCTACAAAAGAAACTATCAGAAGAGAGAGCAGTACATAAGGCGGAATTAGCTAAATTAGCTTCTCAAAAAATGACTGAATATTTAGAGTTGAAAGATAAAAAATAAAGCCTAATGGTTAATTAGGCTTTATTTTAAATTACAATCTATCAGGGTCTCTTGGAAATAAAGAGGCTTCTTTTACAGATGAAAGTCCCAAAAGTTTTGCTACTACACGTTCAACACCTATTCCAAAACCAGATGTTGGGGGTGTACCATATTTGAAAGTTTGCAAATATTCTTCAATACTTTCTAATCTTACTCCTTTTTCTAATGCTTGCTCTTTAACTTTTTTATAGTCATGTTCTCTAACACTTCCACTTGTAATTTCAATTCCAGTCATAATTAAGTCAAAAGACTTAGTAGTTCCTTTTTCTCTATCCCAAGAATGATAAAAAGGACGCTTCGCAATAGGATAATCTGTCACAAAAATTAAATCTTTACCTAGAATTTCAAAAAGTCTTTTTTCACCTTCGTCTGGTAAGTCTTGCTCTTTAGATAATGGCATACCATGAGATTTAAGAATTTCTTTAGCTTCAATAAGAGTCATATAGTGAATGCTTGGTTCTGTAATTAGTTCGACACCAAAAACTCTTTTAACGTCTTCTTTGAATGGCTCTAACTTTTTAAATGAATGACATAGCATTTCTTCCTCTAACTTCATAATTTCTTCTAATGTTAGCCATGCAATTTCAATATCTAAACCAGTGAATTCGCAAAGATGTCTAGACGACCTTGATTCCTCACTACGGAAGACTGGTCCACATTCAAAAACTCCCTCTTCTAGCATCATCGCACCTGTCTGTTTTGCAAGTTGAGGGCTCTGAGCCAAATAAGCTGTTTTATCAAAATATTTAACAGAAAATACTTGACTACCTGACTCGGAAGCTCCTGATAATAATTTTGGAGTAGAAATCTCTACCATTCCTCTAGAAAGCAAATATTCACGACAACCTTGAATAAATGCACTACGAACTCTAAATATAATCCTAGATTTCTCTGTTTTTAGATCCACTGCACGATAGTCAAATCTCAAGTCAATACTGGATTCATCTGTGATAGGGAAAGCTTCTGCTTTTGAGATTATTTCTAATTTTTCTACTTGAACTTCCATGCCGAATCTACTTTGTTTAGATTCAATTAACTCACCTTCAACAATGAAAGCTGAACCTTGTAATAATTGTCCAATTTCTTCATGGTTTACCACTTTAGATTTAGACACCACCAATTGAATAGAACCTGACTTATCATGCCCCAAAATAAACTGTAAATGCTTTTGGTCACGAAGCACATCCAATGTTAAATACAGCTTAACCGTTTGACCAACTTTCTCTTTTAATTCACTGACTAATGTTCTCATTTTGTTTTCCTTTCAAATAATAGTTTAAAAATTTAAGGCATAAAAAAAGGCACTCTTAGAGTGCCTTTAGGTTTACTTTCTGTTTCATTTACTCAGATAATAACCTGCCAGCACTTTGTGCAGCATTATTATTGTTATTATCGTCAAATGATTTAAAAATAAACATATTTATATTCCTTGTTTTTGTAATGTATGATAGAAATTAATTCTTGTCAATAAAAATCTTTTCTGAATTATTTATTTTTATAATATCCGACAACCTTTTATATTCCTTAATAGGATATGGTCCAAGAATATTGCTGGTTAATTTTATTTTTAATGGGATTTTTTCACCTAAATGTTCACCATTACCTATGTGAGTTATTGAATAATCACCCACATAAGCAACAGCAGGAACATATTTAATACCTTCTTTGTGAAACAGTCTAACCCTATGATTGCCAGCTTCTAAGCGAACATAACCATCACACCTACCTACTCCAACAATCATAGGATCTCTCATGCCATGCTTTTTAATATTTTTCATTAGAGCCTCCATGTCTACTAAAATATTGTTATCCCAAAAACCTAGATCTGTTTTTTCTCCAGGGTTTGGGTTAGCAATCCTTAATAAAAAATCAGTAGATACCAATTCAATATAAGGTTTTAATATTGGATGCTCAAATGTTTTTCTAAAATAATCTTCCATTTCTATCAATGTTCACACAAATACACTTCTCTTTGAGAATAATCCTCCTTGTGAACTTTCCTTTCTTTCATTAATTCTAATTGATATTCTTTTGCTTGCTTAAATGTCATAACTTCTTGTTGTGGCTCTACATTCGCAGTAGAAACAATTGGCACATCAGGATTAACAAGCCAAAACACCAAAATTCTCCTTACCGCATCTTTTCCGTCTTTTGAACTCATGTTACTTAATTTGTGAATATGCGAGTTAGGAAACACAATAGCTCTACCTTCAGGAGTTTGAAGTCTACCTAATGGTTTAACATCTCCACCACCCATCTGATCAGTTTGCCTATGAGCATTTTGTGGAGTGGAATAAATCAAGTCTTCTCCCTCATAAGGATAAAGGAAACGTCTAAAATCAATATCAGCACCATCAAAGTTTTCTTCTCTCTTAAAAATATAAAGTCCAGTTGCTAAAATATTTTCATGAGACATACCCTCTACGTGCCAAACACCGTCAAAGTTTTCTTCTTTGTTCACCCTATATTCAACAATTTTTGTGACAACTTGAAGCTTTCTATTTCTAAGCGGAATATTTCTTTCAACACCCCTGACATCTTCCGCATCGTCATTTCCATAGAAATCATTTCTAAGAGTTGAACAAACTTGCTCAAAAGCAGGCATAAAACTTGAGAAAATATTGGCAATACACTCATAGGCTTCAGGATACTTTTCTTTATCCAAATTGTTAATGTATGAATTAATGGCAACTTTTCCTTCATCGTTTACCACAAACTCTGCTGGAAGCCATTGATACTTAGAATCTTCGTATTGTCGCCCCCAAAAGTCTACTGAACCATATTCATAATCCTTCTTGAGATTTTTAACATTAAAATTAGACCATGGAGAAGCATTTACTTTGCTGACACCATCTACATAACAATAAAGAGAAGGGTGAACAATATCACGAACAGTTTTTCCAGAACCAGGGTGATAGTCTTTCTTTTCTTGCTTACACATCTTATCTACAACCAAATTTAATTGATCTTGTAGATTTTTAGGAACTAAATCATCTGACCAGGCAACATTTTCAACATCTGTGCTAGACTGATATTCTTCCTTTAAATTTTTAACTGCCAAAGTTGTTTCTACAGAATGCCCATTGAATAAACAAAGAGCTTTCCCTTTAATTTTAAAATTATTTTTATTTAACCGAATCAACTTAAATTGAATCCTATTAGAATAAAAATCAATTTCACTCACCAAATTATTATTAATATCTTCTTCAATAGAAGATATGTCAGCATTTATTTTTTTAATATTTTGCTTATTGATTTTGACTTCTTTTTCAAATTCCACCCAACACTCAACAGAATCATCTGTAATCGCAGAATCCCAATCTGTCCCCCAAGAAAAATAACGATTGCTCAAATAATCTTTTTCATCATCTTCAAAATAATCACGATAACCATCTCCTTCTTTAACTATCTCCTTTACTTTATTTGGTGTATCTTGAATTGAAACTAAATCTCCCAAAACACCTTCACCAAAAATAGCATCAGCTATTAAAACACTGTCTCCAATATCTGGCCTATATGAGTACTTATCTGGAGTGTATGAACCTAAATCTTGAGTAAAACTTGATTCTTCTTTTGAAAAATTAATTGTTGGCATACTTTCCCCTTTATTTGTTAAAACATTTTTTTGCTGAATTTACGACAAATTTCGTTCCAGTCTCAATAGTCATATTGTGTCCCCCACCAACCATTTCTTCTACTAAGACTTCTTCCCACTTAGCACCAATTTTTGTTAGAGCATTTGTAAATTCAATTGTATCATCAAAAGGAACAAACAAATCGTTTTTACTATAGTTTAAATACCATTTAATATTTTTGTATTTATCTACATATTTTAAAAGTGTTGTTTCTGCATTTATTTTTTTAATATTTTCAACACTTAGGTCATCACTCAAGTATTCTTTCAGATAAGTATACAATAAGAAGTCTGAGCTTTGATGATTTACATATCTACTAAAATCCAATGGACCAACTACATTATTAATACATTCAATAGATAATTGATCATTTTTACTTAAGAAATCCAAAGAACCCTTTACTGCCAAATATCCACCAGCACTCATTCCCGCCACCATTAAACCATTTATAGCATACTCTTTTGCTCTTTTCCAAAGAATTGGATTTTTACAATTTTCACAATTACCAACAGATATTAGGCTTAAAATTTGTTCAACATCTTGAACAGAATTTGGGAACCTTCCAGCTTCAGCTAATCTATAGTTTATGTTTAACACAGCAATACCATGTTCTTCAACTAGATTTTTAAAAAAAGTTTCTTCTCTAATTGAATCATTTTGCTTGTCTCCATGTTTCCAACCACCACCATGAATCCAGATCATTAATGGTGAACCATTTGAGTTTTTTGGATTATATAAATCAACTTCTTGCAAAGGGTGTTCGCCATAATTGCTAGTTTCTAAACCAGGAACACTTATAGTCACACTTTCCATAGATGAACTGGCTCCAGAACCACAAGCTGTCAATAAAAAAGAAAAGAAAATAAACATCAAATACTTCACATTAAAATCCTTATAAAAGTATTAAACTCAAACAGCAAAAAGGGTGCCATTTATCGTGGCACCCCTAAACTTAATTTTAGCTACCTGTATACATTTTATAAACACCAGGTTTGCCCTTAACTGGAGAAATTCCTTCAACGAAAACATGATGATCATCACCAGACTTCATGATAAGTTCATCAGCAATTTTCCAAAAATCCAACCAAGTAATCTTCTTAGGCTTGTCAAATTTATGAACCTGAGTTGGACCCCATGATTCATAAATGATTTCAGAAATCTCTGGAGTCTTTTTGTTCATATCATCAGACTTTACCTTTGACACAGACCAAATAGAACGAATCTTATTTTCTTCTTGGATTTTGTTAATTTTTTCCTGTTCCTTTTCCCAAGCATCATTTTCAGCAGCATAATGGGGTTTAAGAACCTCTTCAATCTCTGCTTGCATCTTGGTCAGAGCCTCAATAAACCTTGGATGAACAACACCTTCCATGTGTTGAATAATCCCATGAAGAGCAACATTAGAATTCATCAGAACTTCAACTTCCTTGCTTTTTTCAGTCATCATTTTCTCCCAATTGGTGTTTAACAATGACTGTATTATAACATATAAAAAACAAAAAAAATCATTTTTTTCTTTAAACAATCATGTTATAATTAACCCATGAAAAACGAAACATTAAGTAAAATGGAAGCAAAAAACAGACAGCCAACTCGTCTTGGCATTCTTGAAATTCAGATTGAAACAAAAGAAGGCATTTTGGAATTTGACCCCAATGGTCTTGCTTATGCTGTTTCACAATGGGATTGGGGTTCTCCTATGACACCCATTGATAATCTAAAGAGTGAACTGTCTGGTGAACCAGCTTATCTTGTTAGAACTGATAATTTACAACTTTCCCTTTCTCTATCTGAGATAGACCGTTTTTTCCGACATGATTTAAAGAAACGAGAATACAAAAAACTTCTTGAAAAGTACGGAAACTTTTATGAAATTAGTGGGAGTTTTTATGTTAATTCAGAAGCTTGGCAACCTATGGATATCTCTCCAGAAGCTAAGCAAATTGCTCTAATTTCAAGAAAAATGAAAGCTGCTGAAAAATTCAAAACCCAACTTGAAAAAGAATTGGAAGAAAAACCTGTGGCTAAAAACAAAATTAAGCTTTAAAGTTTAAATTTATTTTCTTTTTGGGTTATATTTTTATTATTTTCACCCAATTCTTTTGATAGATAGTATTTATCTACAATAATTTTGTATCTATCTCTTAAACCTTCTGTACTTCCATTATAAGAAACTTCCTTAAGCTCTGTCACTATTTCTTTTATTGGAATTGACCTTATAAAATAACCCTCAATTGTTTCTTCTTGAACGCCCCTTTTTAATGGAATACCATTATCAAAAAGTATTTCAATCAATTCTTTTTTGGATTTTATCTCTTTTGAAAAATGTCTGTAATCATTGATTAATGTTTCAGCATGTTTTTTACAAAAATCACTTGTAAATAGAGATATATCTACATATTCAAGAATTGTTCTTGCCGAAAAACTTCTTGTATAGTTATAGTCATAGTTTTTTTCTTTTAATTCTTTAATTTCAAAAATTTTATCAACAAAATCTTTGTTATTTTTAAAACTTTTATCAAAATATTGAAATGTATCACTATTTTTAAAAGCTAACATGATATACAAATCTTCACTAGGCTCTACATGCTTATGAATGCCAAAAAATATTTCAGGATTTTTAGACAACAAGCTTCTCACAAATTCATTATCTTTCAATACTTTTTTGGGAATTGAAGATGACAACTTAGTTCCATAAGATAATTTTTCAAAAACATTCCTAATTAAATTCTTATCTTCTTTTAATTCTTTAGGAAGATATGGATAGTTATAACAATTCTCACTAATGACTTTTAAACAAAACTCTCTATTTGCCAACATTTCTTCACTTGCGTATTTCAAATAATCATTAGGGTGCTTTGTTTTTAAATAATTAAAAAAATCCATATTTTGAATCTTATCCGCCAAAAGATAAATATCTGGATTTTTATCCAAACAATCAAACACGAAATAAGGGTCTTCTAACATATCTTTCGGAATGAACTGATAGTCTTTGTGTGTGGCATTTATTTTTGTGAAATATTTATAAACAAAAAATTTATTATTTCTTGCTTCTTCTGGAAAATCTTTAAATGGTTTTGTTTCTATCTCTGTTATTATCATATCTTTACCTTATTATTTTTTTCTTCTTTATTTTTTAAGTTATTGTTTAACTGTTGATTTAAACTATAAGAATCACAAAACTTAAACCAAGTACCATTTTCTAAAACTTTTGTTAAATTTAATTTTTCACCATGATTCATTCTATATGGCACTGAGCTTTCTTCTTTTATAAGCTTTTCTAAAGCCACCTTAAAATCATCACCACTTCCAATTGGAACATCTACACCCTTACACTTAAAATATTGATTTATTTGCTTATCAAAATAAATCATAAACTTCATAGCAGCATTAAACTCATCATATTTAATAGCATCAATTAAATCATGAAATATAACTTCATTATTATTTCTAGTTAATTTTGAAAGAACATCTTTTTCATTTTCATTTAGACTCTTTTTAAAGTCAGTAAAATCATTTAAAAATAAATCTATTTGATTATCTTTTAAAACACCTAAAAATTGAAAACAATTAAAAGAATCTTTCATTATTTTTTTAAAAATATCATTTTTATTGAAATTGTGCTTTTCACAAAAATCTGAAAATACATGATAATCTTGTTTTATCATTTGCTCCCATATTCTATTCTTAGAAAAATGTTCATCTACTTTTTTCTTTGTTTTTTCACTATCAATAAAGCTTTGTATTTGGTCTTTATATTTTTCTATGAACTTAAAAATATTATATCCCTGGTGAAGTTTAGGCATTGATCTTACTAATTCAAGCACATTTTTAAAAATTACTTCAGGTTCCTTCTCCCATTTCCAATTTTTATTTTTACTTTTTATTTTATTTTTAGCATCAGGTGTCATTAAATCCACATATTCTTCAAATATGGAAATATTATGTTCAGAGATATCAAACACATTAAAATATTTAACCATTACTGGTAAAAATTCTTTTTTGGCTTCTGGTGAAGATTTAATATTTTCAGGAAATGACTTATATAGACTTGAAAGAGCTAAATCCCAATCTTTATTATTGTATCCATTTCCAATTAAATAGCTTAATGTGTTCTTAGCAGTATTGGTGCTATCTAAAGCAATTAGCTTGGCAAATTCTTTTAGTTCCATTTAATGTTTTCCTTTTATAATATTTTAACAAAAAAATAATAAAAACAAAGAAATATATTAGAAAGAATTATGACAGTTTTATGACAAACACCTTTATCTATTGACTTTGCTGGTTGTTTTATTAAATTAGTATTTACCCTTAAATCATATAATAAGAAGTAAAAGGAAAAGGAAAAAATATGAAATTAAAAACATTACTATTGTCACTAGCACTAGTTAACACCGCTATCATTGGAGGTTTTGCTTTAACAACAAAAAACTCTTTTGAGCAAAACAATGAAGTAATTCAAGCCACTATTAAAGATGGTAAGTTTTATCAAGAACTAAACGACACTTCTCGTCAAGCTCAAGTTAACTTCCAAAGACAAGTTCAAGAGTGGAAAAACATTCTTATTCGTGGCAACGACGCTGAATTGTACAAGAAATATTTGGAAGGTTTTGAAAAGAGAGAAAAACTTGTTCAAGAAGGTCTTACTAAAGTCAATAAAGATTTAGATAAAAAACTACAAAACTTTAAAGCCAACAAAAAAGTTGAATTTATTAAAGTTAATGAAACTATTGAAAAACTCATAGATGATCATAAAGAACTTGGAGTTAAGTATCGTGAAGCTTTAGCAACTTTTGATGCTCAAGATCCAGAAACTGGAAAAAAAGTGGATAAACTTTTACGTGGTATTGATAGACCAGCTTCACAAGGTATGGATGAAGTATCTGAACTCATTACAAAGATAACAAATAATGAATTAAGTGCTTTAGAGACAAAGGTAGAAGAAAAGAACAAAGAAAACATTCAGATGCTTATACTTGCTTCATTCATTCTTTTTGGTTTAGTTACCACATTATTAATGTTATTCAGAAGCTATCTCCTTAAAGTTCTTGGAGCAGAGCCTAATGAACTCAATGATTACTTTAAATCTCTATCCAAAGGTGACTTTAAATCTTCTATTGATGTAGCCGAAAAATATGAAAATTCTATTGCTTACAACTCTAAGTTAATGCACTTTAAACTTAGAAATATGATTAAAACAATTAGAAACTTAACAGAAGAAATTTCATCAGTTAAACATGTGGAGATTTCTGATTCTAAAGAATCTATTGTTGAATCACTCAGAAACACGAAGAATGAAGTTAGAGGCTTAAAAGAAACTGTTGATAAGTTTGACTTTTAATTTTTTATATACCATTTAGAAAGGAATTAAAGTCATGAAATACACAAAATTAACACTCAACCAAGCAAAAATGGTTATCAATGAGTTTCTTTTAGAAAATTTTGGGCTAAAGGCAGAAAAACTCGTTAATGCTATAGATAAAGCAAAAGATGAATTTGATTTAAGAAATATTCTTAATGAAATAGCAAAATCTGCTCCACCAGCACCAGCCAAAGAGCTTGCTCTACTATGGAGAGAAGTAGCAGGAGCAATAAAAGCAAACAAACAAGATTAATAATCTTATAGTTAAGAAAAACAAAAAGCCCCAAATTGGGGCTTTTATTTTTTTAAGCTACCCTATCAGCAATATACTTTGCCCCAGCAGTGAACACATTATAATAAACAGCCACTTCCTCAGAATGCATTTGTGGACACACAATCTCCATATCTTTCCTAAATGACTCCCAACCTTCAGCAGCATTTTTATTAAGAACCCCAATAACCACATTACTGTGAGAACGCATACTTGTTGGACGACCCGTGTAATCATAATTATCCGTTACGATTTCACGGAGTTCTTCTGGCATTTCATCAAGCCTTTTCCAATATTCTTCAAGTGACATATTTAATCCTCAAATGTTTAAAAACAAAAACATTATACCACAACTTTAATTTTTGTTCATGTCTATACGAATATCTAAGAAATGAACAAAGGGGCTTTATTTAGCCCCCTTGGTTCTCTTAATTATACTACCAACTTGAATGGTAATAAAGGCTTAGTGAATCGTCCATACCCATCACTTTTTCCAACATATTTTTGGTATTTTTGAGATCTTCAAAGTAATACTCATCAATGTCTGTGCTACCAAAGAAGAAACCACTTGCTGTAGGCAGGGTAGAACTTGCTTTGCCTTTATTTTTCAGAACTTCCTTAACAATTTCAAGCAGTTCTTTAAGCTTTTCTTTTGAAACATAATATGTTCCACAATCATCATTGCCATCCTGGATATTTTCCACGAACCAGCGATGGATTGCATTAGCCTTGCGCCAATAAGCTACTTCAGCACGAATATTTTTGATTTCAAAATCTTTAAGCTCAGGGAAAAGTGCTTGAATTTTTGAAGCCTTTTCACCGTCATCCTTGTTGAAATATTCACTCACATAACGATCAGCATAAAGATACATATCAAGACCCATTTTGGAACTCCTTATTTATTTAACACAGGTGTAATTATAACACAAAATCAACTAAAGTACAGCACTTAGAGCAACAGTTAAACTAAAAATTGCTCCAAATCTTTGTAAGATACAACATTACCATCTTGAAGCTCAAAAAGAACCTTATGATCAGTTGTCTTTCCACCAACTTCAAGCTTATAGCTATCAGTTTTGCTCTTAATTTTTTTGTTCATGTAACCATACTCATCATTGATGGTTACAGTTGTGGCAACCCACTCACCATTGATTTTTTTGAGAATAGTAGGACTTTCCCAATCTTCTACCACCTTCTTGTCATCCTCAAATACACCAAAATCAACCATGTAGTTGATTTGATAGTTATCGCTAGATTCAATCATCGGAAGAATTGACTGCACAAGAAGTTGTGCATTAACTGAATCTTCAATATTTTCAATCACATAACAAGAACCACCCTTGCTCTTCCAATATTGAGGACACTCACCCACACCATCCCAATCATGGGCACCATAATTTTCACGGTATTGTGTCCAAATAGCAATTTTCATTTTTTTCTCACTTGAAGAATTTAAAAACATATTATATCATACAAGATCTTAAAAGTACACTATGAATCAAAATTTTAGAAAACAAATTTTTATTGAATTTTTTTCTGCTCTATTTGTGTTTTTTCTTATTCAAAATACAAACCAGCAGGTTAATTTATATTATTTTATTGGTGGGGTAGCTTTTTTTCTTTCTGTTCTAGTAAAGAATCACTACTGGTGGCACTTTATTCACCTTGTTTTTATGCCAGGTATTTATTTGTCTTCAACCCTTCATATTCATCCCATATTTTTCTTGTTTGGATTTTTTATTTTGTTTTTTACATCTAAGGGAGCTATTAAAGATCAGGTTCCACTATTTTTAAGCAATAAAAAAACTAACGAGGAACTTTATAAACTTGTTAAAAAATATGAACCTAAGAGCTTTTTAGATATTGGCTCTGGAATTTCCACAACTTTGGTTTATTTGGCAAAAAGGTTTATAGATATGAAAATTTCAGGTGTTGAAAATTCATATTTAACCTACAAAATAGGAACATTAAGACTAAAAGATTACGATAATGCTCAAGTTAAATTAACTAACCTTTGGGATACACCCCTAAAAGAATACGACTTTATTTATGCTTTTTTATCTCCATCACCAATGGAAAAATTATGGGTAAAAATAAAATCTGAAACTAATCCTGGAACTATTTTTGTCAGCAACAGCTTTCCAGTTCCCAATGTTAACCCCGAAACTGTTATAGAAGTTGAAGGAACTAATAGAAAACTTTATGTTTATCAAGTCTAATATCGCTTTCATAAGAGCACTTATGTTATATAAGCACTCCCATAAGAACATTTAATAGTTAATTTTTAACTTGCTTGCCAACAGTTAGCTTCCAATCATTTTTAACTTTTCAAATGAACAGATATATTTTTGCTTTCCGATAATTCCAACCTTATCATACTCTAGTGTCACTTCATAATTATCACCATATTGGTCAATTCCAGAATATGTGAATTTAAATAAGCTTGAATGGAAAGATATTTCTTCTGCTTTAGGAAGAAATAGAAATCATTGGTATAAAAATATCATGAATTTTATCAATTCTGAGGTAGATAAATCCCTATCTATTCAGATCTTTAATCCTTTTGAATAGATTTGAACAGGTTTTTAAAAACGGTTCCATAAAAGACAATTTGTGTTAGTATTACCGTAAATATTCTTGATTTGGCAAATATTCCATCTGTGCTTTTAGCATAAATTTTACTTTTTTTTCGTAAAACTTAATGGGCTTAGGTTTTACTTCATTATCGTTTTGCATAATATTACTTTTTTATAGGTAATAATCCTAATATAGCAATATTATATGTTAAGTCAAAATTTTTAATGACGATTGAATTTTAATTGGTGCCTGGAGCCGGAATCGAACCGGCACGCCTTTTAAAGCGAGAGATTTTAAGTCTCTTGTGTCTACCTATTTCACCATCCAGGCTTTAAATAAAAACTTAATTTTTCACAACAAACCTAACCCCAACAACTTCTTTATGTGTTGGACCAAAACGATCATCACCAACTTCTCTCTCAAGAAAATAAATTTCAGTATTTTCTGGCTTCACATTAAGCTCTTTGGCAATCGTGTTCTTGATTTCTTCCTTGGAAAACTCATATGTGGTGGAAACAGATTTGATCATTTTATATTCCTTTAATTTTAAATTTAAAAAATTTGGTCCGCCGTGAGGGAATCGAACCCCCATTTAGAGTTTAGAAGACTCCTGTCCTATCCGTTGAACGAACGGCAGATTAAACATTTTGGTTTTCACCATATTGAGACACACTACTGAAATAGAAGGTGCAGGAATCGAACCTTGCCACTAGTGCCACACATCTCTCATATGCCCGTTTCAGTCAGGCTAGTGTGTCTCAATATGGTGCCTCCAACTGGACTCGAACCAGTGACCTAACGATTATGAGTCGTGTGCTCTAACCAACTGAGCTATGGAGGCAAACCTTTTAAATCTTGATTTAATAGTTCCTATTATAACAGATTTTTAGAACTCTTTCTGATTTTGGCGGCGTTTTTGATTGCCACTGTTAAACTTCTTGTTGTCACGAGCCTTGTCTGTACCATCGTCCCAACACTTTTGTTGCTTAGCTGACTTTTGGAAGAATTCAGACTTAGAACCTTGCATGTCGTTTACCTCTTTGTTTGTTTGCGATGTAGTTATTATACTGCTGTTTTTCTACTTTGTACAGAAGTTTTTAATTTATTTAAAAAAATTAATAAATTTATCTCAAGAAGCAGTTTCAACCATTTTTTGTATTTGATGATTTTTTTCTTGTAACTTAGCTCTTAATTGACCCCACAATTTAGATACCTCGTGCTTTTGATTACTAGATATGCTCATTCTAATTGATATTCTTTTATATCCAGTATTGGAAGAATTATCTAACTGAAGAAATGAAAAATCACCATGCCAACCTACAGTTTGTTCATATCCTGTCCCATCATAAATTTTTAAATTGATAACATTACCATGACTGTCTGTTGCTGTTCCATGCTTTGGAGTTGAAACCCATCTCTTCTTTTCTGTAAATGAAAACTCCACGTCTTTTGGGGATACTAAGTATTTATTAAATCCAGTATAAACAGTTAATGGAGATAACACATCTCTTGGATTTAACACAACAACAACTTTTTCTTGAAAACAGAATAATTCATTATTTTCATGAATTTTAAAATATGTTTTAGCACCACCAAAAATTAAATAAATTGCAGCAATTATAATTAACCCATACTGCAAATATAGAGCTATTGGGGCATAATAAAACTGAGCAACAATCATAGCATTATTCATATAATCCTCACTTTAATCTAATAGCACGTAACAAGAAAAAACTAACAAAAGCGACAGTATTTATTAAAATGGTTAATAATTCCCACTTATAATTTAAGAAATCCATTGATCTGACTTCTTTTTCATTGGTCAATACACATTCAGAAACTGACTTACCAGTTTCAACCTTAACTTCTTTAATGTCAAATTCTAATGGAACTGAATATATTTCTTTGTATCCAACAGAAATACGACACATATCATTAATTGCGGTATTAGGAGATTTTAGTAAAGCAGTGTTCTTTAATACATCTCCAATAAAAACATAACAACCTATAAATTTCCCACAATGACTTAATGGCTTTACATCTTTTTCGTTTTTAAACAATGAAATAAAATCTTTATCTTTCATTAGAACAATTCTTGCATTTGCAATTACAACTTGGTCTAAAATATCATGCATGTCTGTTCTGGGAGAACTTCCATTTGGAGGAACAATTTTATCAGCAGTAAATACACCAATCATTAACACTGCCAACAAAAACAATTTTGCCCAAATTAATGACATGTTTTTTGGCAAAACCAAATCACTATTTTTTTCGTAATGATTCTCGAATAACTTCATTGATTTTTCATTTTTTGAATAGCTCAACCCCATCATTGTCGCTGCTTTTGATTTTAATGACATACTCTCCCCAATTATTTTACAAGACAATATATTAATTTAAATATGAAAATAAATCAAATTTAATATCTTAATAAAAAATTTATAAATCCTTAATATTAGAATTAAAATTTAATTATTTTTTATTTAACCGATAGAAAATTGTTAACTAAAATTAACAAAAGTTAATTAAAGCTACCAACTGCAAGATTGGACAATCCAATCCAGGGGCTATCTCCCAAAGCACGCAAGAATATTCCGCGTGCGCCATTTAT
>JACCDQ011862378.1_pt1 | contig 87586 bp, 70 predicted proteins | sample 7446031 | NCBI WGS metagenome assembly JACCDQ01 (sample SAMN15323442, study PRJNA562643) | freshwater metagenome | isolation source: river surface water | place: USA:Blue River Watershed | collected 2017-08-17
AAACGATTTACGTACTTTGCAGTCCCTTCGGTAGGGAAACACAAGGTGATGTAGCTCAGTTGGTAGAGCAAAGGATTGAAAATCCTTGTGTCGGCGGTTCGATTCCGTCCATCACCACAACCACACTTTCGAGTGTGGTTTTTTTGTTTATAGCCTTCTGTGTATTTCCTTTTTGTTTCATAATAGTATGCTTGCATAACATTTGCAAAGATAGAAGTTTACTTCTTTTGGGCAAGTATTCAGGGAAAAAATGCCTTCTTTTTCGTGTGTAGTTTTTGGATTTGTATTGCTTGGGGCAACCGTTTTGGGAATAAATGGCTTTTTGATGACTTTGGAAACGAAGTTTGCGTAGATAGTTGATTGGGGAAGAAAACACAATTACACGTTTTGTTTTGCCTGTTTCACAAAAAAGATATTTACAAAGAAAATAGAAGTAGGCAATGAGTCGAGTTGTAAATTCCCTGCTTTCGAAAGTCCAGATGGAATTAGTAAAACGATATGCCACGGATATAGAAGATGAAACTCTTTTAGAACGAAAGAAAATGAGGGCAAAGTTCTTCTTGGACAAAATACGAAGTTCTGCCGACAAGATTTGGGAAGAAAAAGGTTATTCTGATGACCAAATGAAAAAAATAGGTGAATAGATTTTCCTAAAATAGCCGTTATTACAGCCGAGCAATTCAAGCAAATCGTAGCTTAGTTTATGTCCCAATCCTTCATTTTTTAAAGTCTTACTTTCATACCTGCATCGCCTTCTAGTTGTTTACTTCGTCTATTGAAAATACGCCAACAAAATGGAATAGAGGAGGTAGCTCCTGTCTACAAAAAAAACTACATCGGTAAGTACTGACCGTTAAAATTTATCAAAATACAGGTCTAAAAATGATTTAACGGTCATTTTTCGATAAAAAAACCAAAAAATACCTGATACCAGGTATTTTTTGTCCACATAATTTTACGTTAATTTGTCTAATAAATAAATAGTTACGAAAGTCGCTACATTTATTTAGTCCTAGTACGTGTTTTCAAATACCACTTACCTCTTTTACAATATGTCCTTCACCAAGACAAGTCTCTTCCATCGTCGGGAGCGGAAGTTTACGCCCCATCTTCCAGAAAATGAGCTTGATTTCGCATTGTCTCCAGACTCCCAATCTGACAATCAGTTAACCATCCACGGGCAAGGTGTTTTGATTTTCAAAATTGCTAATCCATCCAAAGATAAAATCAAAATTGTTTTTTCCAATTCGGATGCATCACCGCCAGAAAACGTGTCCATTGAGCTAGAAGTAGGACGGCTCACGCTGAGAAAAAACGAGGAGATTCTAGCCAAAGAAGATACAATAGGATTAACTACCCACGAACGTGCTTTTTATTGGATAAGTTTAGATGCGCAAAACCAAGTGGTACGGTTCGGTCTAGGAGAAGCAAGATTGGAAACACAACGATTTTTGTATTTCTTTTCTCCCGGAGACAAAAAGTATTTAGAGGGTTTGAATTACATTGACTTTGACGCACAGACTGTCCAGCCACTGCGCATACTGAGAGACCCGATTCAAGCGAATGTTCCCCTGAAAGTCAAGAATACAGAGGAATTAACCATGGAAATGGTGGCTACCTCGGCGGTCATGCCCAAAGCACATCTTTCGTCGATTGCACAGAAACTATACGATACCATAGCTGGAAAAAACTTTATCCTGAATACGCCCGATTTTCCTGATTTTGTAGAAGCCATAGAATATAGCATTGCTACGCCAGGATGCTGGTGCTATCAAAAACTACAAATGAAAGCGGGAGAATTTGGAGATAAAAACCCTAAAAAGGTGTATTTACGCATCACTTTGGGGCAAAATGGCGGGGAGTCGCCTGGTATTCCTTTTGTCATGGAAATTTGGCCCGCAGGATGTTATTCACCCATTCATAACCACGCAGGTGCCAATGCTGTCATTCGTGTTTTACACGGACAAATCAATGTGACGCTATTTCCCTACTTAGGAACAGAAGAGGCATTTGGTGAAAAAACCTTCTCGGAGGGAGACATCACCTGGATAAGCCCAACCTTGAACCAGTTCCATAAACTCGAAAATAAAAACGAGTCGGGGCCAACTTGCATCACTATTCAATGCTATATGTACGATGAAGATGACCACGGGCACTATGATTATTTTGATTATATCAACGATCACGATGAAATAAGTCAGTATGAACCTGACTCAGACATGGATTTTCTGGCATTTAAGGCTCAGATACGAAAAGAGTGGATTGAGAAGTAATAGTTTGTCCGTTTAGCGAGATATAGCACAAGATAAAGATTGTATTTTTTGAAATGTAGTGAAGTCAAAAGCGAATGACTTCCTGGTATTCATTTTATTCTTCATTCTGTATAGAACTTCTTCCAAGAAAAAGGAAGCAAATAGTTCGTGTGCAGATGGCTGAATAGATACAAAGTTAGGGTGTGAAATCGACGCATTTTATTTATACGAATTACATAAATACACTTTTTTTATTCCAATAGTGACGTTCGTATAATGGTAAGAGTTCTTAAAGTTTTGTACGTGTTTTTTACTGTTCATTTTAATTATATACCTCTAAATTCATTTTTGTTAGTCCTATGAAAAATTTACTATCCATTTTGTTTTTAGCCCTGGTTTTAGGGGCATGTACCTCTAAAAAAGAGGAAGGGGAATCATCCGGTGCGGTTGGTTCTGCCGAAAAGTTTGTCCGCAAAAATGCGCACTCAGAAGAGGCGAAGGCGGACTTAGAAGCTATGGAAAAAGCTTTTGAAATTATGAGGGAAGCAGGATGTACAGAACCCATCAGTTGGTATTACCAAGGTGCGATTCACAGTGTTCCTCTGCTTAATGGTAATCCAAACAAAGAACAACCCACATCACCGAATCCCTTGTGTGCATCGTTTCAGTTCAATGCTTCTCAATTAAAAACAGCGTGGGCAAACTGTACGCATTTTGGAGACGATAATGCAGTTGAACTAAACTTTTTACTTTGGCATCGACTGTATATTTGGCATTTGGAGCAAATCGTAAGGGAATTGTCAGGCAAAAAAGATTTTGCATTACCGTATTGGGGTTATACCAACACGGAAAATATTGAGTTGAATCGAACTCTGCCAGGTGCTTTCCGTAATCAAAAAAGTACTCTTTTTGAAAAAGCACGTTACCAAGAATTGAATGATGGATTAGGTATTTCAACTGAATTCTCCAAAAATTTAGATCTGACTAGCCTTTTTGAAATGCAAGATTTTAAAACCTTTTCGAGTAATATAGATGGTGTACCACATGGTGTAATGCATGATTACATCGGTGGGGCAGATGAATCTCAGAAAAAAGGAAAATACTTTAATTCAATTTACAATAAAGAAATGTCTGACGGATTAATGGCTCATGTTCCAAGTGCAGGTTTTGATCCTATTTTTTGGCTACATCATACCAATATCGACCGCATTTGGCAACAGTGGACCAATTCAAATAATGGAAAAGAAGTTTGTTTGGATTCGCTAAAAAAATATGCTTGGCCGACTTATACTTTTTTTGACAGTAAAGGGAAGCAAGTGAATTATACCATCGAGGAAGTCTATAAAATTATTTACAACGGCATGGATTATACCTATGACGATACCGAAGTAAAAGGGAGAAGCAACATGACTGAATGTAAACCAAGCTTAAAGGCACAGGGGACGCCTATCAAGCAGGTTACTCCTGGTAAATCAAGCATAAAAGTTAGCAAAAATGCGACAGAGCATTTGTTGGTGAATAATGTGTTTAATTCTCCAACTTTATTGAAAGCGGCGAGCGGTTCTACCCATCGGTACTATTTGACCTTTGAAGTGGAAATTCCGGAAGACAAAGCTCTGAGAAGAACCTATAAAGTGTATCTCAATCTTCCTAAAAGTGCCAAACCTACACCAAGCGACCAATATTTCTGTGGTTTTATGAACTTCTTTGGAGCTAATCATGAACACCATCACCACGCGGGGCACGACGCACACACTGGCCCTCGCTACAAGAAGTTCCGTTTTGATGTGACGGATGAAATCAAAGATACCGATGCCTTTAATAAGAAGGAGTTCAAGTTGACTTTCGCGGATTTAGGCGAGGATGAGTTGACAATTCGAAACGTACAGATCGTTAGATTATAATTTTTTTTGTGTGGGTTTCGAGGTATTTCGGTATCTCGAAACCAACCAAAATAGTCTTTTTTTAAGTTTTCTTATTTTTTTACCTCTAAACGTTTAATTATTATGGATGAGTACATTGGTGCTATCAAAATGTTCATTGGAGATTGGGCTCCTAGAGATTACATGCTTTGTGATGGAAGATTGCTTCCTATCAACCAGTACAACGCACTTTTTGCTGTTATTGGTACTCGATACGGTGGAAATGGAACTACTAATTTCGCATTGCCAGATTTACGTGGACGTGTTCCGCTGGGTTTTGGAACAGGCCTTGGATTAACTCCACGTAACATAGGAGCTACAGGTGGAAAGGAAAACGAGGCGTTAACTATCGCCCAAATGCCTGCTCATTCACATACATTGAATGGTCTTTCAGGCGGTACAGAAAGCAATACCCCAAAAGATAATTTCTTGCCAGAATATGCGAATACAGCGGTTAAGTTTTATGCCATCAAGGACAAACCGACTGACACGTATTTGCCTTTGAACGCGCAGTCTATTGCTCCGGCAGGACAGGGTACTCCTGTGGATAAAATGCAGCCATTTCTGGTAATTAATTTCATCATTTGCACACAAGGAATTTTCCCTCCAAGACAATAATAGGTTTTGATAGATAGGAAGTTCATTTTTCGTTTAACATCTAAAAAAATCAGTATGGAAGAATATATTGGAATAATTAAATTTTTCGTGGGCAATTGGGAACCTGAAAATTATATGATTTGTGACGGGCGACTGCTTCCAATCAATGAATATCAAGCTTTGTTCTCCTTAATTGGCACACAATTTGGCGGAAATGGTGTTACTGACTTTGCTCTGCCTGATTTTCGAGGTCGTGTTCCCGTAGGTTATGGGGCAGGCCCTAGTCTGACACCACGATCGTTAGGAACTATAGGAGGACTTGAAACTGGTACATTGACTACCGCTCAGTTGCCACCACATTCCCATACATTAAATGGAATATCGGGTGGTACGGAAACCAATACGCCGAAAGATAATTTCTTGCCAGAATATGCGAATACAGCGGTTAAGTTTTATGCAAAAAAGGATAAAGCAACGGATGCTTTCTTGCCACTGAATGCACAGTCGATTGCACCCGTTGGGCAGAACCAGCCCATCAGTAGAATGCAACCTTTTTTAACTGTAAATTTTATTATCTGTGTAATGGGAATTTACCCATCAAGACCGTAAATTTGAATCAGGGGAAATAATCCATTTCCCCTGCTCAAAACTTAATTTATTAATTTTTAAAAAAAAGTAGTATGGAAAATCAAGGATTTTTAGAAGAAAAACCCAATGAAGTTGAAAAAAAGGCATGGATTGAACCTGAAATGGGAGAGATTAATGTGAATGGAGGAACGGTAGGAGGGATTTTTGAAAATTCTGCCATAAGAGGAACGCTATCGTAGTAATTTGTTTAGTTTAAGACATAATAGGAAGTTACCCTTATTTGTCTTAAACTAAATCATTCAGATTAATCATGTTGTCTACTTTATAAACTATTAGCTTTTTTCTACTATTTTCTGCATTATATTGACCTCCATCCTTAACTGCAGACATGTTATATAAGTTTAATTTATCTATTATAGATTGTTGATAAAGTCTCGTTAATTTCTTTTTTTGCCAATATTCTATGAATGCCAAAGTCATCGCTCCATTATATTTTTTTTGTAACCGGACAGACACAGGTAGAATGTTGATACAAGTATTTCTAAACAGTGTTCTGTCCAATTTTTGAGGAGTAAACATACTCGCAGGAATGCTGTAAACAAACTGAATCAAACGAATATCAGCCAGCGGATAAACTGTTTCCATTCCATATTGCAAGGCATAAAGTCCCTCTGATTCGGTTCGATGACAGGTATGTGGACGACTTATCAGATTTTTTAAATGGGCTTTGAATGTAGGATAAAATTTAAATGCCTCGGTATCTATTTTTAGTAATTTATTGTACTCTGATTCTGGATGTAGTAAATTCCTTTCCTCTTGTATTTCTCGATATGCTAAAAAATAAGTTCCGTGATACTTTGCTTTGAAATAAGAACCAATTTTTCTTAAACCTTTTATTTTTTCGGTTTGGATAAGTCTGAAAAGTTCTCTCCAATTTCGATTTCCCAAATAATCATAATAATACAAGTTGCCACTATTTGACACACATTCATCCCCCGGAAATCCACTCATCATAAAACCTACTTGACTTTCTTCACCCGCCCGTTTGAATAAGGTGTCCTGCCAGATGGCATCGGAATTAGCATATCCACCCATAATTAGATTGCTCTTTTCAAGTTCCTCGAAAACATCTTGAAAATGAAACTCTTCTATTTTATGATGATTTTCTCGTTTTAGGTCGGCATATTCAATAATCATATTTTGAGTTTCTTGCTCGTCTATACCTCTTTCAGAATAAGCTCTGGTTTTATCATTCAAGACAAAGGAATAGGTATGCAAACGGTTTTTATCCAAGTTTCTGGAAAGCAAAACGGCTATTGCCGAAGAATCCAAGCCCCCGCTTAATTGACAACCTATATTTTTATCAGTACGTGTCCGGCATACCACGGCTTCCGTAAATAATCTTCGGAGTTCTGTATAGATTTCTTCTTCAGTCTGAAAAGCCGAAATGTCCATTGGGGTTAATTCCCAATATTTTTGTTCGTAAAGTTGGTGAGAATCAGGAATAAATTGGACAAAATGAGCAGGTTTCAGCCGTTTGATGTGTTCAAAAAAAGTATCTTCAAACGTAGGGGAAAAGTTTTTTAGTTCGCGGGCAATGTACAATTTATCCAAGGAAAGATTTATTCCTTGAACCGCTTTAATTCCTTGTATATAGGTTGAGAAAACCAGGATATTTTCATCCAAATAGTAAAACAAGGGCTTAATTCCCAAATGGTCTTTTGCCATAAAGAGGGTTTTCTTTTCTTTGTCCCAAACCACAAAAGAAAAATCGCCTAACAGGTGTTCGACACATTTTTCCTGATAAAAAGTATAAGCTGCCAAGAGGTAATCATGGTCTGATTTTTCGAGCGGATTTTCGAGCGCAATTTTAGCCGCAATTTCCGTCCGATTATCCAGCCGGCACGAAGCAGCAACAACATAGCGTTCGTTTTGGCAAATACGCGTGGTATGAACGGATTCAGGGGTATTGAACAAGAATTTATTGCAAATAAAAACTTCTTCGGTTTGATAAACACCCACTGCATCGGGCTGAAAGAAATCCAGAGAAGTGGTCATTTGTACAGCGACATCGGCAACGTTTATTTGTGGATTTAGGGCAATACAACCGAAAAATTGAGACATACCACGTATTAATAAGTAAATGGGTTAATTATTTTTAAAGATAATTTTATTATCTCTTTCAATGTGCTTAAATTGTAAAAAAATGTCTTGATGCCATATACTTATATCGCTTACGGTATCCCAATACGGTCAAGTATTGAGTTACCCGCCTTTGTCCCATTTTCCAACTATTCAGAAATTCCTTCCATCCAAGTTACAGAAGGAAAAACACCCGAAAACCTAGAAAATCCTCCTACCACAACAAAGCCTTTTGCGACATTCAATGAAAATGAATTCCTCTACACGGTTCCCGATGTGGCGCGGTATTATGTCCGGCAGGGACGTCAAATTACCATTGAGTCGTTGGGAGGCGATTGGTCTGAAATCCTCCTGTTTTTCTATTCCAATTGCATGGCAGCCGCGCTATTTCAGCGAAATATCATTCCTTTTCATGTGTCCGGAGTTTTTGTTGAAGCAAAAAAAGTACTGCTGTTTGCTGCACCCTCCCGAACGGGCAAGTCAACAACCGCCGTCATGCTCCAAGAAAAAGGCTATGCGCCATTTACAGACGATACGGCAGTTCTCTATGTAGAAAACGGGAAATGTTATGCGCAAGCTTCGTACCCCATGATTCGCCTTTGGCAAAATAGCATCACCAACCAAGCAGTACTAGAAGAACACGAAAAACAGCCGATTCGGACGGACATAGAAATAGACAAATACGGTTTCTTTTTTCACGATGCCTTTGTGCCAGATAAAGTGGAGGTTGCAGGCATCGTATTTCTGGAAGAAGAAGGCAGTAATATTCAGATAATGAGCTATAAACCGGCTACCGCCATGCAATATCTAGGGAATAACATTTACCGCAAGCAATGGCTGAATGGCATGAAAAAGCAAATGTTACAGTTCACCCAACTAACAAGCATCGCTGGGTGTACACCTGCCTGGAAGGCGATGCGCCCTAAAGGACAGAATACATTTCAGACATTTGCAGATGCCCTAGAAGAACAAATCATTTATCCAATGACACAAGCAGCAAAAAGGCACTAAACGGTATGCATGTTGAAAATCCCCCGAAAAATCTCGTTTGGCTGGCATCTTACCCGAAATCAGGGAATACGTGGTTTCGGTCATTTCTGACTGTCCTCTTGAAAAATCAGCAAATTGACCTGAATAAAATGGCAACCGATGGCATTTTTTCAGGCAAAAACTTTGTAGAAAATATCCTAGACGTACACGCAGATTATTTGACAGAAGGACAAATTGAACTGTATCAACGCCTTGCATTTACGTATCTTTCGGAGACCAGTTCGAAGAAACTATATATCAAAATCCACGATGCTTTTACGTTTTCAGAGCTAGACAAACTGCCGTTAATTCCAGAAGCACCTTCAGCATGTGCCGTTTACTTCGTACGAAATCCGCTGGATGTTACCTTGTCTTTGGCAAATCATGTTGGTAAACCCCTGGATTTTACCATTGAGAAATACGTGGTAAATCCGAAAAGTGGATTTGTTGGAAAACGGAGTAGCCCGAATAATCAGTTCCATCAACCGCTGGGTACGTGGTCTATGCACGTCGAGAGTTGGCTGACCAAGCCGTCGTTTCCTGTGCATTTTATGCGGTATGAAGATATGAAAGAAAAGCCTTTCGATACTTTTAAAGCAGCCGTTCAAGCGATGGGACTTTCTGTTTCCGAAGAGGAAATCCAGTTCGCTTTGGAAGAAACTCGTTTTGAAAAACTGCAAGAAAAAGAGCAAAAAGGAGGTTTTCGAGAAAAACCAAGTGTGCATCGGTCTTTCTTTTTCAAGGGAGAAGTAGGTAGATGGAAACAAGAATTGACGGCAGAACAAATAGAAAAAATTAGTCACGTAAATGAGCCGATGATGCGGCATTTTGGTTATTTATGAACGAAAAAAATCAAGTAGTTTGGTTTACCGGACTCAGTGGTGCAGGCAAAACGACATTAGCAAACGCCCTAGCAGAACAGTTGAAGTTGGAGGGAATCATTCCGGTATTACTAGACGGAGATGCCATTCGGGCTCTGGTCAATCAAACAGGTTTTGATGAAACCGCCCGAAAGCAACACAATCTACAAGTAGGAAAATGGGCCGCTTTTCTGGAAGCTCAGGGGCATTTTGTTTTGGTTTCCTTGATTTCTCCTTACCAAGACATCCGCCAGGAAGTGCGCAATATGTGTCGGCATTTTGTCGAAGTGTATGTCACGACACCACTCGAAGAATGTATAAAAAGAGACCCCAAAGGGCTTTACTCAAAAGCATTGTCCGGAGAAATTCCCCAATTTACAGGCATCTCTGCACCGTATGAAAAACCTCAAAATGCAGAGATACAACTCGATACTTCTACCTTATCTTTGCAAGAATCGGTACATTTTTTACGAACATATATAAACAAAACAAAACAATGAGAATATACACAGAAAAAGTACTTTTCACTCAACTGGGTGACGAAGGCGTCGTCTATCTTATCGATACAAACGAGTATCTCTCGTTGAACGAAACCATGTATGCCATTTTGAGGGGAGTCGAACAAGGAAAAGACATCCCAGCGATTGTCGATGAATTATGCGCAACCTATGCCATCGATGCACCCACTTGCCAAACGGCAGTAGAAAACAGTATCCAGGTTTTCTTTGAGAGGCAAATTGTGATAGAGTAAATAGAGGAAAAATCGAAATGAGAAAAATTCTCCTATTTCTGAGATTAGCGCGTAGCCAGAAGGTTTTGTTTGTATCTGCTTGGTTTTTAGCGATATATGCTTGGGTAATGTTTCTTTTTTTTAAGAAATACGCGCGTTTTTCGGATACCAGCAATAGAATACCACAAGAGGCAAGTGTTTTGAATACCGCTCAAATTGTGCGAAGTAAAGAGATTCGTTGGGCTATTTTAGCAGCATCGAAGTACATTTTTCTCACGAATGCGTGCCGTCATCAGGCGTTACAGGCTAAGATTTTATGTAATAGATATGCCATTCCTTACACCATTTTTGTTGGTTTTAAGAAAAACGAGGCGGGACAAATCGAAGGACATGCGTGGACACAAGTGGGCGAAACTCAAATCTCTGGTATGTGTGACCCGCAGCTTTACCATATCCAGCAGATACATACAAATACAAAAAACAAAGAGAGCGTGTCAAAAAAATAGCATTGTAAATGTGGTTATTCCCCAGATAAGATAGCCGAGTAATTTCGAAAAATAGAAAATAGTTACTTCTTTAAAAATGAAAAAAATAGGAGAAAACCAACACAGTCTAGAGCTTCAAGTATTGATAGACTGTTTGAAAGTTGTTTTACTAGATGCCTCTCCGGTACTACTTGAAAACGCATTGAATAAACAAAAGTTAGACTGGCAACGGTTCGAAAAATTACTGGTATATCATAAGGTGAGACCGATTGTTTACACGGCATTTAAACAAATTGGCTTACAGCACCCGATAATGGAGCGATTGGAGAAAATACAAAAAAATCAGGCACTCCGTGATTTAGTCAGTACGCACCAAGTGCATGAAATCGCACGGGTATTTCGAGAGAATAACTTAGAAATTATGCCTTACAAAGGAATGGTTTTCAAAGAGAAATTATTTGAAAATCAAACACTTCGAGAACGGAACGACATAGACTTGATTGTACTTCCAGAAAATGCGGTACCAGCACTTCAATTACTGTTTTCGATGGGGTATAGTTTGGTGTATAATAAAAAAACAGATGCGGCTAGTTTGGCTTTTCTCATCGATAATCTAGCAAGTTCAGAGATAAGCCTCACCCGGCGAGAAATGCCGCACCAAGCAACGATTGATTTTCATTGGGGTGTACATGAATTTCCTCCTTTTGGTGATTATACAAGAAGTTTGTTTGAGCAAATCCATAGAGAAGGAGACATACGAATGCCCAATCCAATGGGGATTTTTTCGATGTTATTGAATCACCACGGTGGAAGAGAGTTTTGGGTACGATTGAAACATTTGGCAGATTTGATACAGTTTTTGAAGAAATTTCCAGAGATTAGTATCGAGCAGTTGCAAGCGCAGGCAACGGTCTTAAAAATGCACAACGTTTTTAACTACGGTATGCGTTTAATCGAAGATAACTTAGGATATCCAGCGAAGACGACGAAAGCGGTAGGAGATAATTTATTATCGAGTATCTATACCATGTGGGAAGTCGGAAGACATTGGGATCAACTGATTCCGAAAGCCAGAATGTTTTATATCAAGCGAAATATATTGGATAAACAAGTGAGTTGGCTGAAAATGGGTTACTATGAATTTCTTGTGCAGACGGGTTATGATTTACGTATCCCCACTTCTTTTTGGTTCAAAAAGTTACGAATTGTAAATTTTTTATCGAAGTTTATTTTCTGGTTAAAACACAAAGTAGTAAAGGGAAATAAAAAGTGAATAGGATGATCTTTTTTTACGTCCAAGAGTTCGATGGAAGAACTATCAATTGTATTTGGTTCAGTAACCTAGTTGAAAACAATGATTCACCAGATTGTCAAGTTTATGTAGAAAAATCTTAAAGAAATAGATAAATGAATTGCCCCCAAAAGTTTTTATTTGGTTGAGATAAAAAAACAGTATTTGAGTAGCGCAAAACCAATGATTTATTAAATGATTAGATACTAGAGAACGTGAACAAGTTAAATCAAGCACGTATTTCACAAGTCATAGAGAATGTTTAAGTAATTGCCTTTTGTATTAAAAACTTTTACGAAGTTTTTTAGTTAATCGAAAAATGCCTTTGTAAAATACTATTTCGTATATTATTAGTGCTTTTTAGGATTTTGTCAAATGTTCCAAAGCAAAAAGCGATGTATAAAATTTTATCAGATTTGAACAACTATTTATTCGTACTGACAATACAAAAGAAAATATATTTAACGTGTGCTCTTTTCTTATTCTTTCTATTCGCATTTCCTCCGAATATCCTCCAAAAGCGAGTCACCAAGGAGTGGGAGCCTGTTGAACAAGTTGTACAAGATTTCCTGAATGCCAAAATACAAAATCCATGGCAACCCGCTCTTGATTTTAGAGATGAAAGCCATTTTGCAAAACGTGACTTACGCATTACTCCCTATCTTATTGGTAACTTCTTTCAGATAAAAGCGATTAAGCTATTTTACCTTCAGGTTATTCTTTTCCCTTTTTTTATTTATCTCTTGTTTGTTCTACTTTATCGTTTTTCTAGGGCGGGAATAAGTACTTTCTATGGAGTAATAGCACTGCTATTCTGTTATGTGGGAAATTCCTTTTTTTTCGATACACTTTTTCTCGACTCGTTGGGATATTTCGGTCTAGTAATCAGTTTCTTTTTTCTCCGAAATCCAATTCTTATACCTATACTTTTGATGACCTTTTTTGTTGATGAAAGAACAATTGCACCAACACTAATCCTTCCATTATCTGCCTATTTGCAGCATGAAAAACCACAACAAGGCGTAAAAAATTTAATGGCCTATTTACATCAAACCCTTTGGATAAATCGGACGTTTTGGTTTGTTAGTTTGGCTATTCTTTCGTATTTAGCTATTCGGTACTGGTTATATCAAAAATTTGGATTGACAACTCCTGTAGGATTTAAAAATGGCGTTTCGCTGATCGTTGCCTCAAAATTTGGGCTAAAAGTAATTGTTGCTTATTTTTCAGGATTGAAGGCAGCTAACTTATGGTTAATCATGGCTCTTTTTGTAGCATATAAATGGAAAGATAGATGGAGTGTTCTTTGGCTTATGCTTATCTTTCTTTTGGTTTCTTTGATTGGCCTGTCTGTTGAAGATATCACAAGAAGTATAGCTTATGGTTTCCCAATTGCGCTTGTTTCATTCCAATATTTGTTTTGGACTAGGTGTAAGAGTCATAAAGAATGGGCAAAAGAATTTCAGCTAATGGCATTGATTTCTATACTATTTCCCACTTATACACTCATCTTAAATCTAACTCGTATAGAGGCTTTTGCTTGGCTTTTAAAATAATTTGTAGTAAATATTTATGCGAATTATATGACTTGATTTCTTTTATTGACATTAGTATATTAATAGTCAATGGATTAGTTGTAATTTGTTTTTTCTATTGGGATAGATAAACTTTGTCTTTCTGTTTTTTGATTATATTGGCCTATCAATTCACACAAAATTTCATTTACCATGAAAATATCTATTCGACCTGCCCTTTTGCTCCAAAAAGAAGGAAAAATCCTGACGATGCAATACACATACAGTGGACAAAAACTGTATAATCTCCCTGGCGGAAATGTAGAATTTGGAGAGTCACTCGCTGAGGTACTTCAACGCGAAATGCAAGAGGAACTTCAAATCGAGGTTGAAGTAGGGGAGATGCTATGCATAGGAGAGACATTCCGAGGGGAGAAACAAACTATCCACATGGTATTTTCTGGTGAAATCCTGAAGGGTGAACCTGTATTGAACACAGCAGAAACATCTGCAGAGAGGATTGAATGGCTTTCGATAGAAGAATTACTTTCTGTCCAAATGTATCCTTCTGTGGCGCCATTTATACAAAAGCGTCTGCAAGATGAACTCACAGACGCTTATATAGGTGTTATTCAACAAAAATGGCTTTAAAACTACTTTCTGCGTGTATTTTTCGGTTTGCGCGTAGATTTTTTTGATTTACTCTGCGTTTTGGGTGGATTTTTCTTTTCGTGAAATGCACCCTTGAAAGTAGGATCCTCCTTCTTTCGTTGATTGTCAATCTCCTTAAGCATCAACTGTTTTTCCTCAAAAGGCGTTTCTGCAATCTCCAAATCTGCTGGTAATTCTTCCGTCGGAATAGTTGATTGAATGATTTTCTCAATCTTACGAACATGATATTCTTCCGCCTCAGTAACAAATGTGATGGCAACCCCTTCATGATATGCCCGACCTGTCCGACCGATTCTATGCACGTAATCTTCATAAATAACAGGAACATCAAAATTAATAACATGAGAAACTTCCCGAATATCAATTCCTCTAGCTGCTACATCAGTGGCAACAAGTACCTTGATATTTCCTTCTTTAAAAGCTTCAATCGAGTTGATACGCGTATTTTGACCTTTATTTGCATGAATCACACGTATGTTCTCTGTGCCAACTACCTTACGCTCTAAAAAATGATATACATTGTCTGCTACAATTTTCGAACGTGTAAAAATGATGGTACGTTGCAACTCTTCATTCTCAAATAAATAAGCTAATAAGTTAATTTTAGTCCGAAAATTTGGAACATGAAAAAGCCGCTGCGTAACTGTCGAAGCGGTTGTCGCTTGGGGGGTTACTTCAATTTTTAAGGGTGCTTCTAAAAACTCTTCTGATAAGATCTCTACTTTCTCAGGGAATGTGGCTGAGAAAAGTAAGTTTTTCCGTTTCCGAGGGATGACTTCCAATATTTTACGAATTTGGGGCATAAAACCCATATCCATCATTTTGTCCGCCTCATCTAAAATCATATACTGTAGATTTTTCGTGACGATGATGCCTCGGCTGTACAAATCCGTGAATCTTCCTGGAGTTGCGACGATAATGTCCACGCCTTTTTCGATGTTTTCTATTTGAGTTTTAGGCCCTAATCCACCATAAATAGCAACATGTCGAATATCTGTATACTTTCCAAGTTTTCTGATTTCATCGTCAATTTGCATCGCTAGCTCTCGTGTCGGTGCAAGGATCAAGCAACGGGCGTGCATTCCTTGTGCGTACTTTATTTTCATTAATAAAGGAAGAACATACGCTGCTGTCTTCCCAGTGCCAGTCTGTGCGATTCCCAAAACATCATGTCCTTGTAGAATCATTGGAATGGCCTTCTCTTGAATAGGAGTAGGAACAGTATAGCCTTCCTCTTCAATAGCAGAAAGGAGTTGTTTATTTAACTGAAAATCTGAGAATGTCATTGTATATATAGGTTGTTTTTTGCTTCATCTATAGTGAATATATAAGGTCAAGATGTTGCAATAAGTTAAGAAGAAGGTTGAAAAATATATTTTTCTCACCTCTCAATTTGGATTAATATTTGGTCTTGATTGGCAATTTGTTGAGAATTGTTTTTATTTTTGCTCAATTGAACGTGTAAAATTACGCATTTAATACTGATAAACAGCAGTACAATCTCCAGTTTTGCCCAGAACATACTTTGTTTCCCAATGATAATGAACATCAACTCCTCAATGTTTCGGAAGTCTTTTCTCCTACTCATTACGCTTTTTTCTATTCAATATGCTTCTTTTGCGCAAGATTCTTGTGCTGTCTGTAAGCCTTATCCGCTTGAAATCGGACTACTTAAGGGTATAAATCAATACTATGGAGATATGCACTGTAGTGTTCCCTATCCTTCCCAAAATAGGTTACTCGGTGGTATTTTTGTCCGGAGACATATTGGAAATCATTTTGCTATCCGTCCACAAGTAATCATTGGTTCGATAGCTGGTAACGACCTAGACGCACCAGATGGTCGTTGGGACTACAGAAGATTAAAGTTTAGTTCTCCTTTTGCTGAAGCAGCGTTACTTGGAGAATATTACCCACTTGGGGAAAGAAAATATACCTGCGATGGTGTCTTTCGGAAAACATTTGCACCCTATCTTTTTGGTGGGATTGGTGCCGTTTATACAAATCCTTCTGTAGAAGTGCAGCCAGGAGGAACGTTTCCCCCAGTCCAAGCACTCATGGATGCCGATGCCGCAAATCTGAAAAAATGGGGAATAGTCATTCCTTTTGGTTTAGGTTTGAAATACAACGCTGCGGAAAGATGGACAGTAGGTCTTGAGGCGGGTTATCGTGTTTCAAATTCGGATTATATTGATGGGGTAAGTTTAGCCGGAAATCCGAATAGAAATGATGGCTATTTTATTGGAAATGTGACTGTTTCGTACCGTTTAGGAAGTAAAGATTCAGACAAAGATGGCGTGCCTGATTTTTGTGATGCGTGCCCAGATGTCGCCGGTTTGCGTAAGTTTCAAGGTTGTCCGGATAGAGATAATGATGGTACACCTGATAAAGACGACGCTTGTCCGGATGTCCCAGGACCTATTGCACTCAAAGGTTGCCCAGATACGGATGGTGATGGCATTGCCGATAAAGACGATGACTGTCCTACATTGGCTGGTCTAGCGAGTTTAAAAGGTTGCCCGGATAGAGATGGTGATGGTATTGCAGACAAAGATGATGCTTGTCCTGATATAGCGGGTACCAAAGAACTCAAAGGTTGTCCTGATACAGATGGTGATGGTATAATTGATAAAGATGATAATTGCCCTACTGTTGCTGGCTTAGCGAGTCTGAAAGGTTGTCCAGATAGAGATGGTGATGGTATTGCAGATAAAGATGATGCTTGTCCTGACACTCCAGGTTTGGTTGAATACAAAGGTTGCCCAGCACCAGTACAAGAAAAAGTTGTTCAACGCGCGTGTGATTGTAAGCATCCCGTATTCACATTACCTACGAACAAGACACCAAGGGTAATTAAGGCATTAGGATCAAATCCGGAGTTTGGTAACTCATTTGGACTTACGCCCGCTCAGTTCTTGGCTAAAATTAAACGGGCAGCGGATTCAAAATCAGTAGATAAAATATTTCTGGATGGCTTATTCAAATCAATGGGATTTGTCAATGGACTATCAGATGTAACAGAGGAGGTCGTTAGTGAAACACAAATACCGAATGGTACAACGGGGAACCTTGGGTTCAGCCAGTCACATAGAACACAATACAGTACGCTTAAAGTGACGGATAAAAAAGACTTAGAGGCATTCCAGTTCAAAGGAAAGAATGGTTGTGAAGTCTATTTCATGAAAACCTGTGGAAACCACTTCTACTATTGTCCAAGTAACTAAAGTTGTTCGCATTGTATAGTAAATCTGTGCTTTTGTAATTCATTGCAAAAGCACAGATTTTTTGTTTAAATTTGTTTACTAATTTAAACTATCCTGAAAAGAAGTGCAGAAATGAGGAAAAAAGTCATCAAAAAAGTGGAGTTGTCAGACTTTGAACTACTTCAGAAAGTAGCCAAAGAGACATTTCAAGAAACATTTGCCAAAGATAATTCGGAAGAAAATATGCAAAAGTATCTTATAGATGCTTTTGCCATGAACAAATTGCATAGTGAGTGGCTTTCCCCTCATTCATTTTTCTTTTTGGTCTTTTTAAACGAAGAGGTCGTCGGATATTTAAAAATAAATGAAGGAAATGCCCAGACAGAAAACCAAGAAGAAGGAGCATATGAAATTGAGCGCATTTATGTACTTCAGGCGTACCAAAGTAAGGGTATCGGACAGTTTTTATTGGATTTTGCTTTGCAGTTTGCTATCGAAAACCAGGCAGAGTACATTTGGCTTGGGGTTTGGGAGAAAAACACAAAAGCGATTTCGTTTTATCAAAAGAATGGCTTTTTTGCTTTTGATTCCCATATTTTCTTGTTTGGAGATGACCCACAGACAGATATATTAATGAAAAAAGTTTTGAATATCAGGAGATAGGAAAGATGAAATCACGTGTTTTGCACAAACTGAATTTGAAAGAATAGATATGCTACAACTAATTGGGTTAATTGCTATTTCCTGGTTGTTAATTTGGCTTTTTGAAAGAGGAAATTTGTCAGTTTTGGGATTGACGCCTACAAAAGTTAGACTAAACTATTTCGTATTGCTTTTTTTCATTTCGGCCTTTCTATCTGCGACAACATTTCTTTTGAGGATGTACTTTATAGAGGAACAATACATTCTTTCACACTCATTGAGAACTCAGTCAATTTTACTTGAAACTTGGTATCAGTTTAGGATGGTATTGACCGAAGAATTACTCTGTAGGGGTGCTTTACTTTATATACTAATAAAAATAATCGGGCAGATAAAAGCTATTAGTATATCATCAGTCATTTTTGCAATAATGCACTGGTTAAATGCTGGAGTTTGGGGTAATGTGACACAAATGATTATTGTATTCACTTTTACATTTTTAATGGGACTTTTATTAGCCTATTCGTACGCAAGAACATCCTCATTATTTTTTCCCTTTGCAATTCATTTTGGTTGGAACTTGACTCAGAATTATATTTTTCCGGATAATTCAGTTGGTAATCATATTTTTACTCTAGTAAACCCAGTACCCATTGTGACAATCTCTTACCTTACTTTCTTTACCATGCTCTTACTTCCCAAAATAGCTGTACTTGTAATTGACTATTTAATTATAAAGCAACATCGACAAGTTGATTATACTTCCTAAAAGAGTAGGTTATATCTAATACGTAAACGTCTGTAGCAGAACGGAAAAGAGAAATGCTTTCAAATTGATCCACTCTGTATCACACATTTAGAGTACATGATCTACTTATTTTGGCTAATATCGAGTTGACTAGTAGTGGAGTTTTGTAGAACAAGCTTCAGCTGTTTAACTCGAAATTAATTCATACAATCAGAAAAATGATAAATAAAATCAAGTTATCACCTTTGGCGTGGATAATGGTGTTTGTGTTCACTTTGACAGGAAGTTATTCGGCAAATGCACAGAAAAAAACAATTTCAATCACGATTGATGATGTACCCAATACAATTGAATACCAAAAGGATAATTTCAATGCTAAGTTGTTACAAGTGTTGGATTCACTGAATATACCTTTCACCCTATTTATAAACGAGGATAGGGTGTATAAAACCGCGTTTTTAGACGAAAATAGCCATTTATTGGAAAAATGGATTGAACAGAAGAAAGCCACTGTCGGAAACCATACATTCAGCCATTCGCGGTATTCAGAAGTAGGGATAGATAGTTTTTCAAAAGATATTCTACAAGGGGAAATACGAACCAAAGCATACGCCCATAAGAATAATAAAGAAGTTAAGTACTTTCGATTCCCGTTTAACGACATGGGAAAGGATTCTGTACAGCATGTAGAAATGAGAAAATATTTGCATTCAAAGGGTTACACTGTCACTCCTTTTACAATCGAAAGTTCCGATTGGATGTTTAATGCAGTTTATTGCCATTACCTTGAACAGGGCGAGATAGAAAAAGCCCGAAACATAGGATGTTTGTACGTAAGTAAGACGATGGAATTAGTTTCATTTTTTGAATCACTAAGTGAAGTAATATATAAGCGCCCTATAAACCATATTTATTTATGCCATGATAATGCCATTAATGCAGATTATCTTGCACAAATCATAGAGAAACTCAGAAGAGAAAAATACGAAATAGTAAATCTTGAAGAATCCTTGACAGATGTCATTTACGAACAATCGGATAGTTACTATAAAAAATGGGGGATTAGTTGGTTGTATCGTTGGATGGCTACCCAGAAGGAACGAACCGAATGGATGAAACAAGAGCCGAGCTTATCAGAAATTGAAGAAAGATATACAGAAGTGTTGGGCAAACAAAAATGATTTACAAGTAAGTCAACTTTCTAGAATAATGTATTTTGCAGCTATCCTCTTCATCTTACGAAAATACCAAAAGATAGCCCAGTTACGAACGAAGACCTATCATTTCTGACGGGTCTTCGGTGATATATTGGTCTGTAATTAGTAGCTTATGTCTATTTCTAAGTTCCACTCTAACGCATCCAAATCATTTTTGAAACATCATTCGTTTGGAACATCACATCGGGAAACGGGTTGGTTGCGCCTCATGCATCAATGCGTATGCTGTATCTATGACTGTTTCTACATTTGGTTTGGAAAAATAGTCGCCATCCGAGCTATATGCTGGACGGTGCGCTTGCGCTGAAATCGTCTTTGGCGCACTATCTAGCCAACGGTATCCTCCTTGTTCTTCCACAACTTGTTGCATCATATACGCCGATGCACCTCCTGGCATATCCTCGTCAGCAAAAATAACACGATTTGTTTTTTTGATGGATTGACAAACCGTTTGCGGGAGGTCAAAAGGCAATAACGTTTGTACATCAATGACTTCCAAAGAAATCCCGAATATACTGTGCAGCTGTTCTGCTGCTTCTAGTACAATTCTGCACATAGAACCGTACGTGACGATGGTCAAATCTGTTCCTTCTCTTAGGATTTCAGGTGTTCCAAGAGGCACACAGATTTCGTCAAGATTGGTCGGAAGTTTCTCTTTGACGCGATATCCGTTCAAACATTCTATCATCAAAGCGGGATCATCCCCTTTCAAAATCGTATTATATAATCCAGCGGCTTGGGTAAAATTACGAGGAACTAAAATGTGCATTCCACGGAGGGCATGAATCATAACGCCCATGTGTGACCCGGAATGCCAAATTCCTTCCAAACGGTGTCCGCGCGTACGAACAATGAGAGGTGCAGCTTGTTGTCCTACCGAACGGTAACGCAAACATGCCAAATCATCTGTCAAGGTAGGCAGTGCATAGAAAATGTAATCAAAATACTGAATTTCAACGATAGGACGTAAACCTCGCATGGCAGCCCCAATACCCTGTCCGATAATCGTTGTTTCCCGAATACCCGTGTCTGTGATTCGTAATTCACCGTATTTATCTTGCAAACCCGCAAAACCTTGGTTTACGTCACCAATTTTTCCTACATCTTCACCTAAGGCAAAAACACGGGCATCTTTCTCAAATAATTGGTCAAAATAACGATTGATGACTTCACGACCTTCTACAAGCGGAGCTGCCTCATCAAAAATAGGTGCAATGGGCTGGACATGAAGTGGAGAAGAAGGTCCCTCGCTGTACAAATGTGTGCTGTAACGTACCCGATTTGCCTCTTGAATATAATTGCAATACGCTTGCAGTTGATTTTCGAGCGAGCTTTTGGACAAACGAGTTAAATACAAAGCACGTTTCGCAGCGGATAGAACATCGCGTCGCAAAGGGGTAGGTTGTGCTTTCAGTTTTTGTGCAATGTCTTGTATCGCTTTATGCTCAGGAAGTTCGGCTGCAAGTTGATTGATGAGCGTAAGTCCTTCCTTGTTTTCTCGGTCTATTCCACCTCGAAAGCTAGTCCAAGCAGCTGCTCTTGCTTTTTTAGCTACTTCTTTGGCTTGGAGTTCTATGTCTGTTAGTTCGTGTATTTCAGCAATATCGTTAGATAAAATCCATTCTTTGAATTTAACATTGCAATCGAGGCTTTCTTCCCATTGGAGTCTTTCTGTGGACTTGTACCTTTCGTGGGAGCCCGAAGCCGAATGACCTTGTGGTTGTGTTAATTCCTGTACATGAACCAAGACGGGAATGTGTTTGTCACGTGCGGCAATGGCAGCTTTTCTATAAGCTTGTACCAAAGCGGGGTAGTCCCAACCTTTGACAGTGATGATTTCCAGTCCGTTTGAATTTTCTTCTTTTTGAAAGCCCGCTAAAGCTGCTGAGATACTGGCTTTTGTTGTTTGGTAACTGATAGGGACAGAGATTCCGTAGCCGTCATCCCAAACAGAAAAAATAACAGGAACCTGTAAGACACCCGCAGCATTTATACTTTCAAAGAACATTCCTTGCGAAGTAGAGGCATCCCCGATGGTAGCGAAGCAAACTTCGTTTCCGTGGTGCGAAAAATCTGTTTTTTGTGCAAGGGCGGGGTTGGAGCGGTAAAGTTTGGAAGCATATCCGATACCGATGGCGCGCGGCATTTGACCTGCGGTAGAAGAAACATCCATGATTTGGTTGTACATGTCTGTTTGGGGTAGCCATTGTCCGTTTTCATCAATCCAGCGGTTACTGTAATGACCATTCATCGAGCGTCCACCTGAAAACGGGTCGTTCTCTCCGTCAGAGTCTGCATAAAGTTGCCCGAAGAAATCTTTCCATGTTAGGCCGCCAACCGCCGCGACAAACGTTTGATCTCGATAATACCCCGACCGGAAATCACCTTTTCGGAATACTTTCGCCATAGCAATTTGTGCTATTTCTTTTCCGTCTCCAAAAATACCAAATTTAGCTCTACCCATGAATACGTCCTTTCGGCCAAGTAAACTTACTTCTCTACTCTCACAAGCCAGCCGGTAGTCAGCTAAAATTTCTTCTTTTGATAGGAGTATTTCTCTTGAAATACGTTGTTTGGTGGTTAGTTCAGCCATTTTTCATGAAGTGTTAGATATGAAATCAACTAATTATTTCCTCAAAAATTTAGGAGTAATTAGTTAGCATGACAACTTTTTTTGTAAAGTTAGGATAATTTATTTAAGTTTTCAAATAACGGAGTGTTACGCAATATTGTTAAAGAGGTGTTAATTAGTTGGCTTACATGAAATAAATTTGTTTAATTTGTCGTATCAATAATAAAGTATTAATCACAATTCCCAACAGTAAATAATTCATTCTCATCTATGAAAAATGTATTCTTAACCATCCTAGGTGTTATCGCTATCAGTTTTGCTGCCTCTGCGCAAGGTAAATTAGAAGTGAATAAATTGGTACATGACTTCGGTAAATTATCTGAGGGTCCTGTCGCTACTTACACATTTGAAGTAAAAAATACAGGAAATGCACCGATTATCCTCTCTAATGTACAAGCTTCTTGCGGTTGTACTACACCTGAATGGAGAAAAGAACCTATCATGCCAGGTGCTAAATCACAAATTAAAGTAGGTTACAACACATCTGGTCGTCCGGGTGCTTTTAATAAAACCATCACGATTACAAGTAATGCAGAAAACCCAAGAGAAGTGCTTACAATCAAGGGTTCTGTAACGCCAAAAGCAGGCGGTATGTAATTTAATCCCTCTTTTTGAAGAGAAAAAGCTATCGGAGTAAATCCGATAGCTTTTTTGTTTTTTGACGAAAATTATGCAACTTACTTTCAATACTTATCCCATTCATTAATCCTGAACGTATGACGATTCTTTGCATTTGTACTTTTTTTAAAGGAGTTGATTTCTTACGCGCTTCCAAGTCGCTGGGAAATACTGTTTTTCTATTAACCGATCAAAAACTTGCCGATAAGCCGTGGCCAAGGGAGTCTGTCGATACTTTTTTCTATCTCGAAAATGTTGAAAACTCTTTTGATACATATCAGAAAATCCTAGATGGTGTCGCTCATTTGATGCGTACCCAAAAAATTGATTTGGTGGTAGCCCTCGATGACTTTGATGTAGAGAAAGCAGCACTCGTTCGGGAATATTTCAGGATTCCAGGGATGGGACAAACTACGGCTCGGTACTTCCGTGATAAATTGGCGATGCGCATTCAAGCTGAAGACCAAGGAATTGCCGTACCTCGGTTCAGTCCTTTATTTACAGATATTGACATCACTGAATTTTTGCAACAAACGCAAGGCCCTTGGGTGATAAAACCCCGCTCAGAGGCTTCTGCAACGGGAATCAAAAAAGTGTTCTCACTCGAAGAAGCGTGGGAGGTTGTACACAGTCTAGGTGAAAAAAGACACGAATACCTCATCGAGCAATTCAAACCTGGGGATGTTTATCACGTAGATTCGTTGACAATCGGTGGTGAAATTGTCTTCAGTCGTTGTAGTCAATATGTGAATACACCGTTTGAAGTTGCGCACGGAGGCGGAATTTTTCGGTCTATAACCGTGGAGGAAGGAAGCGTAGATGAGCGAGCGCTTCAATTGGTCAATCAACAAGTGATGCAGGCTTTTGGAATGAAGTTCAGTGCATCGCATACCGAGGTTATTAAATGCTATGAAGACGGGCAATTTTACTTTTTAGAAACGGCTTCGCGGGTTGGAGGAGCACATTTAGCGGAAATGGTGGAGGCATCGTCGTCCATCAATCTTTGGAAAGAATGGGCACGCATCGAAACGGCTGTTGCAGAGAAAAAAGTCTATCAACTACCCCAAACCACATACCGCTATTCGGGTATAATTATTTCTCTTTCAGCACACGAATGGCCTGATTATTCCCCATTTGAAGAACAAGAAGTTGTTTGGAAAATGAACGAAGCGTATCATATTGGTCTCATTGTCGCATCAGATTCACGTGAAAGAGTACGTGAATTATTAGACAAATACGCACAAATGATCTATGATTTGGGGTATCATGCGTCTGCTCCCGCCCCTGATAAACCTACACATTAACCAATTTGTCGATGAATTGAGCGGGTAAATAGAATGAAAAATGGATTTTTTGGTATTCCTACCATGGACGAAAACCCATTCGATATATTTTACTAACTTTGCTCATCATTTATAAAGAAAAACAATAATTAACTCTATGGCACAATACGACGTAGTGATTCTTGGTAGTGGTCCTGGTGGATATGTTACAGCTATCCGGGCTTCGCAATTGGGAATGAAAGTAGCAGTGATTGAAAAAGAAAATTTGGGAGGAATCTGCTTGAACTGGGGATGTATCCCGACAAAAGCTTTGTTGAAATCCGCTCAAGTATTTCAATATATCAAACATGCCAATGACTATGGGATTACAGTGGCGGATGCAAATGCAGACTTTGGCGCGGTTATCAAACGTTCAAGAAACGTTGCTGATGGCATGAGCAAAGGTGTTCAATTCTTAATGAAAAAGAATAAAATTGATGTCATTGATGGATACGGAAAAGTAAAGCCAGGTAAAAAAGTAGAGGTAACTGCTGCGGATGGCTCTGTTTCTATCGTTGAAGGAAAAAATATAATTATCGCAACAGGTGCGCGCGCAAGACAATTGCCTAATGTGCCCATCGACGGCCAAAAGGTCATCGAATACCGCAAAGCCATGACACTTGAGACCCAGCCAGCTTCTCTGCTCGTGATTGGCTCTGGTGCAATTGGTGTTGAGTTCGCATACGTGTATGCAAGCATGGGTACAAAAGTAACCATCGTTGAGTTTATGCCGAATATCGTACCCGTTGAAGACGAAGATATCTCAAAAGAATTGGCGAAGCAATACAAGAAAATGGGCATCGAAATCTATACAAATGCAAGTGTAGAGAAAGTAGATACGTCAGGAAATGGATGTGTATCAACCGTAAAAACAGCTTCTGGTGAAATTACTATTGAGACAGACATCGTTCTTTCAGCAGCGGGCATTCAAGCAAATATCGAAAACATCGGTTTGGAAGACGTAGGCATTGCTACCGATAGAGGTAAAATTTTGGTGAACGAATGGTACGAGACAAATATGCCAGGTTATTTTGCGATTGGTGATGTTACGCCAGGGCAAGCTTTGGCACACGTTGCATCTGCGGAGGGAATCATCTGCGTAGAGAAATTAGCAGGTCATCACCCAAGACCACTCAATTACGGGAATATTCCAGGTTGTACGTATTGCTCACCAGAGATTGCGTCGGTGGGTTATACAGAAAAAGCGGCCAAAGAAGCAGGTTATGAAATCAAAGTTGGTAAATTCCCGTTCTCAGCTTCTGGCAAAGCAAAAGCAGGGGGCGTACCTGAAGGATTCGTGAAAGTTATTTTTGATGCCAAATATGGCGAATGGCTTGGTTGCCACATGATTGGTGCAAACGTAACTGAAATGATTGCTGAGGCAGTTGTTGCTCGTAATTTAGAAACAACAGGAATGGAAATTCTAAAGTCCGTACACCCACACCCAACTATGTCTGAGGCGATTATGGAGGCAGCAGCAGCAGCTTACGGTGAGGTAATTCACTTATAATGAATATATTAGTTATAATAAAAAAGCAAATCTATCAAAAGTAGATTTGCTTTTTTTGTATGTGTATATCCCAAGAATTGACATCAACGCATCACGAAGTAGTTTCTTCAATGATGAGTTCAATACCTTGATTATCAGGTAAAATCCGGATTTTCTTTTGGCGATAGAGTGTGCCTACTGCCTTTTTAAACGACTTTTTACTCATTTCAACCATAGATTGTATTTCTATCGGGTCAGAATTATCTGAGAGCGCAAGTTTTCCTTGGTTTTTTTGCAAATAGTGAAGGATTTTTTGTGCGTTCGGTTCAATACTTAAATGGCCAATCGGTTGCAATGAAATATCCAGTTTGCCTTCTTCCCGTATTTCTTTGACGTAGCCCTTTAAAGTATCACCCCAACCAATTCGTTGGAAAATCTCATTGGCATAAATCAATCCTTTGTATGTATGATTTACGACCACGTTATAGCCTAAGTCGGTTTTTTCATAGACTAATATATCTACTTCTTGACCTACTTGCAGCGCGTCTGTTTCTTTTTTAAAGAAGCGATGTAACCGACAAGAAGCGACGAGTCTATCCGATTGTTCATCCAAATAGAGGTAAACGACTGTCCAGTCGCCCGCTTTTAATTTCTGATTTTGTTCTTTGAATGGTACGAACAAGTCTTTTTCTAGTCCCCATTCTAAAAAAGCACCAAAATGTGAGGTGGCTTTCACCTGGAGACAGCCAAACTGATGAAGTCCAAGGGAAGGAGTAAGTGTAGTCGCAATGACGCGATCTTCTGAGTCGCGGTACAAGAAAACTTCGAGGGAATCTCCGACAGACGTATCTTCAGGGATGTATTTATGAGGGAGAAGGACATCATTTCCTTCGTCGTCGCCTAGATAAAAACCAACACTAGTGCCCCGCAAAACAGTGAGGGTGTTGAGTTTGCCAATGTGTAACATAAAATTCAGTTAATAAGTATCAAAGATAGCTAATAAAAAGAAAACCCTTGCACGGGTGCAAGGGTCTCATGGTTTAATAGTATAGGTATGTAGTTTGTTAAAATTAAAATAATACAATTAATTATCATTTTTTATTTTTAACTAATAATAAGTCAAAAGTAAATTTTATTTTCATTTCTACCTAATTTTTGAACTTTATTTTGATAAAAATATAAAAAATAAAACAAATTAATTAAAAAATGAAACCTATACTTATTTAATTATTTATAGATTATAATTCTTATTTTAGATTAAATAATGGTATTATTTTCATAAATTATAAAAAAATACAAACAAATATTGCCTTTTTTAAGAAAATACTGAATGAAAATTTTGTATCTCTAATTTTAATGTATAAAATTGAATCATCAAGCTGTATAATATAAGATTTATACAATATTCTTCGATTGTTTATCCACGACCGCACAGATAAATAATTGTTTTTTCTAAATCCTTTACTCCAAAGGTAAAGCGGTCATGTTTCCCTCTGGGAGCAAAGAAAAATAGATTGAATCGTCTTATTGGATAGTTCGGAACTACCACCGGCCTCTTGTTTACTTTCGGTACTGAGCGGTCGGGAGTTCGGGGGTGACTTTTGGGAGGTCGGTTGGTAGTTTCGTTTGTTTTTTCTTGGTTGTTTGTGTTACCTAAACTTTACCGTTTTTATGAAAAAAAATCTACTCGTATGCTATTTTCTGTTTTTCTCTTGGGTCGCATTGGCTCAGCAAAGAACAGTAACAGGGGTGGTCAGTCACCCAACGGAAGGCGCATTGCCAGGTGTTTCTATTTTGGTTAAAGGAACGACAACCGGAACAATTACAAACATAGATGGCACTTTTGCCTTGAAAATCCCATCGGACGGCAGTACGTTGGTTGTCAGTGCCATCGGATTTGAAAGCAAGGAAGTGCTCGTTGGTTCACAATCTCAACTGACTATTCTGTTGGAAACTGACGCCAAGTCATTGAGTGAAGTCGTGGTGACAGCACTTGGAATTTCACGCGAAAAAAAGTCTCTGGGCTTTTCTCAGCAGGAAGTAAAAGGGGAAAGCCTGACGGAATCACGTTCTACGAATGTCGTGAATGCTTTATCCGGTAAAGTTGCTGGTATTCGGATTAGCGCAAATGGTGGTCCAGGTTCTGGCTCGACAATCCAAATCCGTGGGGCGTCGTCTGTTTCAGGAAATAATCAACCACTTATTGTTGTGGATGGTGTACCGCTACAACAGCAATTTGATAAACAATTTGGGGGTGGAATCTCAGAAATTAACCCGGATGATATCAAAGAAATGTCTGTACTAAAAGGCCCTAATGCAGCGGCATTGTATGGTTCACGCGCAGCCAATGGTGTCATCTTGATTACCACTAAAAATGGCAAAGGTTCCAAAGGATTAGGTATAGATTTTAATACAAATTTTACGGTTGAACGTCCACTCGTAAAACCGCAATTTCAGAACATATATGGTGGCGGGAATGGCTACAGAACATGGTATTCAGATGGTTGGAGTGGAGTTATTCAGCCAGATGCCTATACGCAATATGCAGCGGCTTACGGGTCGGTTTCGCCCGGAAGAACCACAGGAACAGATGGGACAGACGAAAGCTGGGGCGCACCCATGGACGGTCGTTTGGTGCGGCATTGGTGGTCAGGTACTGAGGTTGCTCCGCACACACCGCAACCCAATAACTGGGATGAATTTTGGGATACAGGAACAACCTCTTCCAATTCGATTGCACTTTCTGGAGGAAACGACTTAGGGAGTTTTCGTCTCGGATATAGCCATGTGGATCAAAAAGGAATTGCGGCATTCAATGGTTTCACACGCGATAATTTTAGACTAAATTCTGCCTATACATTAAGCAAAAGAGTACAAGTGACAGCCTCTGGAGAGTACATTAAGTCAGGTGGCAATCGGACATTTATGGCTGGAGACCAGTTTATTTGGTCACACAGACATATTTCTTGGGATCAAATCGCTGATTGGCGTGCATACACAGACACGCATATTCAGCGGGCTGTGGCAGGTCGTTTACCCGATACAGACCCACCAAACTGGCAACATACGTACTTCACAAATCCGTTTTACCTCAATGAATTACTACCGAATACCAACGATAAAGACCGTTTGCTTGGCAATATCGCATTCAATCTAACATTGACGGATAACCTCAAACTTATGCTCCGTTCTGGAACAGATTTTTGGACAGATACACGTATCAATATCATCAATTTTGAACGCGTAAGAAATGGAAATAAAACACCTGGTAGATACTCGGAAGAAGTCTTGCGAAGTCAAGAAACAAACCACGATTTCTTGTTGACTTACGACAAAATGGTCGGGAAAGATTTCTCTATTGTAGCACAAGTAGGAGGGGCACAAAGAACGAACTTCTACAAAAGAAACTTTGTGTCTGTGGGTGAGCTCGTCGTGGATGGCGTCTATAATCTAGGGAACTCCAACCCAAGTCAAAACTCAGTGGCAAGTAGTATTTTCCAGTCTGAGGTTCAAAGTTTATATGCCTCAACGCAGTTTGGTTTTAAAAATGCACTCTTCCTAGACGTAACTGCCCGGAATGATTGGTCTAGTACACTACCATCCGTCGATCGCTCGTATTTCTATCCATCTGTTTCAGGAAGTGCAGTCCTTACGGATTTATTAAATATTTCGTCATCTATTTTATCTTTTGGAAAGGTAAGAGCAAGTTGGGCACAGGTAGGAAATGATGCCGACCCATACCAATTGGCGCAGACCTTCCGGTCGGCAGGCTCTTGGAATGGCTCTGTTCCTCAATATTTTGAAAACTTGACCTTGGCAAATGCAACACTGAAACCCGAAATTACAACAGGTGTTGAAGTGGGTGTGGATCTCCGCTTCTTTAGAAATAAGTTGACATTGGATGCTACGTATTATGACCAAACAACCGAGAACCAAATCTTGGGTGTAGAAATTTCCAAAGCCAGTGGATATGATAAACGTATATTGAATGCGGGTAAAATAAATAACCGAGGTGTCGAGGTGAGTTTGTCCGGGACTGCCATCGAGCAAAACGGATTCAAATGGGAGGTTGGACTGAATTATGCCAAAAATAGAAACTTGGTAGTTGAACTCGCCGAAGGTTTGAATACATATACACTTCAAGAACGGAGAGGATTAATTTCTATCGCACAAGTTGGACAACCCTACGGTTCTTTGTTTGGCGTGGGCTTTAAAAGAACGGAAGATGGCCAAATTATTTATGCCAATGGATTGCCAACGGTTGACAATGCACCGAAAATTCTCGGAAATGTACAACCCAAATGGACAGGCGGTTTTTCCAATACTTTTTCCTACAAAAGAATGGTTTTATCTGCTTTGATTGATGCGAAAATCGGTGGTGATTTCTTCGATGAAGGCACAGGAACAGCGCGTTGGACAGGTCAATATGCAGAAACAGCCATTGGGCGTGAAGAGGGAATCATCGGTCTGGGTGTTAAAAACATTGGAACAACTGAAAATCCGACGTATGTTCCGAATGATGTCATTGTGGCTGCCAACCAGTTGTATGCTTTCAATAATCCACGACGCTACCACGAAGCAGCTATTTTTGATGGTTCGTACGTAAAATTAAGAGAAGTGTCTTTCGGTGTAAGATTACCAGAGGCATTTCTAAGAAAGTATAAAATTCAACAAGCAAAACTCTCGCTAGTCGGCCGAAACTTGGCAATTTTATTCAGTAATCACCCACATATTGATCCAGAAGTAGATCGCTTCGGGGGAAATTCACAGGGCTTCTCGTATGGAGAATTACCTAACTCACGTAGCTTAGGCTTCAATCTATCTCTCGGTTTTTAATACGATTTAACCAAAGAAATTGACAATGAATACGCTAAAAAAATACCTTTTCTTGGCAGGAGCTACCTTCGGTTTAACCGTTGCTTCTTCCGCTTGTACAGAGAATTTCGATACACTGAATACAGACCCGAATAACCCTACGAACATCAGTCCGCAGTATCTACTTCCGTACGCTATCGAGAAGTCTGTGGACAGATATTGGGGCGGAAGTACGCGTTTTGAACGTTTAAATTTGGACGGAATGATGCTCTGGATGCAGTATTTATCTCGGAATATTTATTCCAATGAAGGCGATAATTACGGTATCACACCTACTTTTTATAATAATACGTGGAAATCTTTCTACACAGATGGCCTCGTAAACTACCAACGTATCATCACGCAGTCCAAACCGGATGGCAATCTACCTAATACAAATTACGAAGGCATTGCGCTTGTCATGCGCTCTTGGGTGTTTTCGTTATTGACAGATTTGTACGGTCCTATTCCATACACGGAGGCAATCAAAGGTGCTGCCGGTGAGCCTATTTATAATCCTGCTTACGATACCATGGAAACCGTTTATGCGGGCTTATTGAACGATTTAAAACTCGCCAATGAAAAATTAGTCGTAGGGGGTCCAGCAGTGTCGGGCGATATTATTTACAATGGGAATATTCTGCGTTGGAAAAAATTCGCCAACTCGCTCCGTGTCCGTTTGGCGAATAGACAGGCGGCTAAAAAACCAGCTGAGTCGAAGGCAATTCTTGCTGAAATCTTGGCAGACCCAACCAAATATCCCTTGTTTACGAGCAATGCAGATAATGCGGTTCTCTTCAATACAGACACGCGCCCAAGCAATAATGAATGGCACGAAGTCATGGTTGTTTCTGGACGTACGGACTGGTCGATGAGCAAAACATTCGTGGATAAATTGACGCAACTAGAAGATACTAGATTGACGGTTTTTGCCGCTCCACAAGGAGGAAAATACGAAGGTATTCCCAATGGCTTGCCTGATGCCATTGCGACAACGTATTTGAGCAGTGCAGCTAATTTGGGGAGTTATTTTACCAAATCAACGACGCCAAGTGTATTGATGACATACAGCGAACTTCTTTTAACTCTTGCTGAAGCAGCCCAAGACGGAGATATAACCGTCGGTTCTGCAAAAGAATACTTTGAGAAAGGAATTGCGGCTTCTTTCGCACAATACAATGTGCCGCTTCCCGCTACGTATCTGGCAAAAGTAGGTGATGTAACCAAAGAGAAAATTGGTGAACAAAAATGGATTGCCCTTTTCGGGCAAGGCGTAGAGGCTTGGACGGAGTACCGCAGAACAGGTTTGCCTAAATTGCCTGCCAAAGACCCCCGCGCCATCTTTGAAAACGGAGGAATTTTACCTACAAGACTTCCTTACCCAACCAATGAATACTCTTTGAACAAAGAAAAATTGGATAAAGGGATTCAGTTATTGGGCGAAGATTCGATGACTGCCAAGCTTTGGTGGGTAGAATAACAAATGAAAATACACGATTTGATTACCAATTAAACGAATAAAGACAATGAAATTCGCTATCAAAATATACTCGTTGCTTTTCCTTTTATCTGTCTCAATGGGCTGCCAAGTTGCCGACCCTTTTGTGGATCGTACAGTCGCACCGGTTTTGGTGATTCTTGAAACAGAAGCAGGCGTGGCAACATCTGGACTTACCACCGAGCCAACCATTACGGCGTCTGCATCCAAAAACGCAACCTTTTCCATTCGTTTACTCAGTCTCGACAAAACAGGTATTTTGGATAAATCTGTCGGGATAGACTCTATTCCCGTCACTGGTTCTAGCGTCCGGCTTGCGCTTCGTACGGGTCAATCTGTGGGTGATTTTGTGACAGATGGAAACGGCCGCGTGACAGTCTCAGTACCTTGGTCTCAACTAGGTATTGCTGCGCCAAAAGCAGGAAGTGCCGTTGCTTTGAACTGTTCGGGCGCCTATAAAGAGCAGGCATTTACCAAGCTTTTTAGATTATCTGCTAATTAAGTTCAAGTTTATATTCAATCTATCTAAACAATTTATTCCAATGAAAAAGACAATCGATCGTAGAAATTTACTTCGTCAAGGACTGATGACAATAGGAGGTATGGCGTTGGCTCCACATCTCACAATGGGTGCTTTCCCGAATGCCCCTGTGCATATTGATGCCATGAACCGCCTTGTGTATAGTCCCTTCATGCAGGAACATTTCTTGGACGAAACGACCGCTGCTCCGGTAATTACAGCAAAATTAAACGCCAACGAAAATCCCTACGGCCCGCCCGCTTCCGCACAAAAGGCTGTGAAAGAGTCTATTAGCGGCGGAAATCGGTATGCTTGGAAGGAAATGTTTGACTTAGTTTCTAAAATTGCAAAGAAAGAAGGTGTTTCCAATGAGTACATCATGATGGGGCCAGGTTCGTCCGATTTACTCGAAAAAGTTGCCCTCGTGTTGTTCATGAATGGCGGCAATGTAGTCTCCGCAGACCCTTGCTATATGTCGTTGGTACGCGTGGCAGAATCTGTAGGTGCTACTTGGAAAGCCGTTCCATGTAAGGCAGATTGGTCGCATGATTTAGCTGCCATGGAAGCCGCCATCGATAAAGATACCAAATTGGTGTATATCTGTAATCCAAATAACCCGACAGGAAGTATCACATCAGGGAAAGAATTGATGGACTTCTGTTCGCGTGTATCCGAGAAAGTGCCAGTTTTTATTGATGAAGCTTACATCGAACTAGCTGAAGGAACAGGTACAGAAAGTATGGTTTCTTTGTTGAGCAAAAATAAAAACGTCATCATCGCCCGAACTTTCTCTAAAATCATGGGAATGGCTGGGGTACGTGTAGGGTATATCGCTGCATTACCTTCTTTTTTAGAAGGAATTAATAAAATTACTCGTGGCGGTATGGGCATTTCTTTTACCTCGATTGCTGCCGCAAGTGCCGCAATGGATGATGCTGATTTTCAGGTATATACAAAGAAAATGAATACAGCTGCCAAGCAATATCTCTGCGAAGAACTCACCAAAATGGGGTACAGTTACATACCTTCTTACACCAATTTTGTGCTTTTCCCAGTCAAGATGAATGGAAAGGAAATGTTGTCCAAATTGGCAAGTAAAGGAGTCGGAGTTCGGTCATTTGATATTCAAAATCAAACGTATTGCCGTGTGAGTATCGGAACGATGGCGGAGATGAAGCAGTTTGTCAGCGCTTTTCAACAAATCAGCTAACTATTGACCAAAAATGGGGGAGGAAATGTGCCTCTCCCATATATATAAATCAATCATTTATTCATTCACAAACTATTCGACATCCGAACGGCTATCATGAACGATGCTTTGCAAAAAACAGTCACGCTCATCCTGTTAATTGTACTTGGATTAGCGCTCAAGAAAAAATTCTCTGCCAAAGATAGAATTAACGGTATCAAAGAGATTGTGCTATCTGTCGCTTTGCCTTCAACGATTTTTATCGCTTTGATGAAAATCGAGTTGGATAGTTCGCTACTTTTTGTACCTCTGGCGGCTTTGGCGTTTAATTTTTTCATGTATTTTATCACTCCGTTGGCTATGCCACTTTTTGGGATAGACAAAGAAAGTGCCACTGCCAAAACACTCCAGATGTTGATGCCGTCTTTGGCACCTGGATTGAGCTGTTTCCCGTTGATTATTGAGTTTCTCGGAGAAGATAGTCTGGCGATTGCAGCCATGGCGGATGTCGGAAATAAGTTTTTTGTCCTTATTTTCTTGTATCTCTTTGCCCTTAATCTGTACCTAGCAAATACGCAAGCGGAGCAGACGAACGTACTCGACAAAGTCAAAAGTTTACTGCTGAATATGTTGCAAGAGCCCATCAATATCATCATGTTTATTGCGTTGGGCTTGATTTCTCTGGATATTCATTTTGTTGATTTGCCTACTATTGTGCAGGACGTATTCAATAAAACGGCTTTATTGATGACACCCCTCGTCTTGATTTTCATTGGTTTAGCCGTACAATTAAAAGAAGGACAAAAAAGAGTTGTTCTGACCGCTCTGATATTTCGGGCGGGTATTACCTTGGTTTTCAGTGGATTACTTATTTTTATTTTTGAAATACACGAACCAGGTCTCGTTATGTTAGCGATTGTTGTACCCCAAAGTTCGGCTAGTTTTTGGCCATTTGCTCACATTGCTACATTTGAAGCCCTAGAAGAACAGAAAGAAATTCCTAAAGAACGAAGAACATTTCGGATGGAGTTGGCGATTCTTGTCTTGGCGATTTCTCTGCCTTTCTCGACTTTATTGATTCTTGGTATTTTATCAGCAGGTACTTTTTTTGCACATCTTCCTATTTTATTTGGCACAGGTATTGCATTCATGACATTTTCTGCATTACCCATTATCTTGAAAAAATGGTTCTACAAAAAAACACCCGACATCTCGCGCGTACTCTTAAAAAATAGATAATAATCATAGGTTGAATAAGTAAGTTGTGAAACGACTTCTCTCTTGAGGAGTCGTTTTTTTCGATTAAAACCATCGTGCCTTAGAAAAAACAATCTTTTGCCTAACTTTGTAGTAGATACAGACCAATTTACGATTAATATTAAGAAGATGATTTTGAGCGAACAGGAACAGTTAAGACGCCAAAAAAGAGAAGAATTAATGCGCATGGGGATTGACCCATATCCCGCAGACGCTTTTGAAGTCAATGCGTATGCACAGGATATTCTTACAAATTATGAAAATCAAAAGCTTGATTATAAGAATATTACGATGGCTGGCCGCCTCATGGGTTTTCGTGTGATGGGCAGTGCGTCCTTTGCCGAACTTCAAGATGCAACCGGCCGGATTCAGCTCTATTTCAGAAGAGATGACCTCTGCCCCGAGGAAGACAAAACAAAATACAATACCATCTTCAAAAAATTACTCGATATTGGTGATATCATCGGTATCCATGGCTATGTTTTTACGACTCAAATGGGTGAAATCTCTGTGCATGTCACAGATTTTAAGATTTTAAACAAATCACTCCGTCCGCTTCCTGTTGTAAAAAGAGACGAACAAGGCAATGTGTATGATGGTTTTACAGACCCCGAACAGCGCTTTAGACAACGGTACGTGGACTTAATTGTGAATCCTGACATCAAGAAAATTTTTGTGAGTAGAGCAAAAATTATCTCGACCATGCGACGCATGTTTGATGACAAAGGTTGGCTTGAAGTCGAAACGCCTATCCTCCAACCCATTCATGGAGGCGCGGCTGCTAGACCTTTCAAAACGCATCATAATTCCTTGGATATACCTCTTTATATGCGTATTGCCAATGAATTATACTTGAAAAGACTCATCGTTGGCGGTTTTGAAGGTGTGTATGAGTTTGGAAAAATGTTCCGAAATGAAGGAATGGATCGCACCCACAACCCCGAATTTACATCCTTGGAGTTCTACGTAGCTTACAAAGATTATGAATGGATGATGAACATCACAGAAGAAATCTTCGAAAAGGTAGCGCTGGCTGTTCATGGACAAACTCAATTTACGGTGGGCGAAAATACCATTGACTTTGCTGGGCCTTTTACACGCATCAGTATTCTCGGTGCAATTGAAAAATACACAGGCGTTGATTTAACGGAGCTGTCGGAAGATGAAACCCGCGAACAATGCAAAGCTTGGGGAATTGAAGTGGACAATACCATGGGCAAAGCCAAAATGATTGATGAAATATTTGGTGAAAAAGTAGAAAGTCATTTGATTCAACCCACATTCATCATCGATTATCCGGTTGAAATGTCTCCATTAACGAAAAAACACCGTTCAAAAGCGGGTTTAGTAGAGCGTTTCGAATTGTTTGTCAATGGTAAAGAGGTAGCCAATGCCTACTCAGAGTTGAATGACCCCATCGACCAACGTGAACGCTTTGAAGAACAACTCGCTTTGGCAGAAAGAGGAGATGAAGAAGCCATGGCAATGGACGAAGATTTTATTCGCTCACTGGAATACGGTATGCCTCCCACCGCCGGAATTGGTATCGGTATTGATCGTCTGACGATGCTCCTGACAAACAATGCGAGTATCCAGGAAGTACTATTTTTCCCGCAAATGCGCCCTGAAAAGAAAGTAGAAATGGCAACAGAAGCCGACTACGCGGCGCAAGGTGTGCCAGTCGTTTGGATTCCAGCACTACAAAAAATGGGTTTACTCACCATAGAAGCGCTAAAAGCTGCGAATGCCAATAAAGTATTCAATGACTTAGGCGGAATGCGAAAAAAACTGAAGATAGACGAGAAAATGCCTTCGAAAGAAGAAGTAACTTCTTGGATTGAAGGAGTTTAAGTTTAAATATCTCTTGTTGGCTTCTGGTTTTGACCAGAAGCCAATTTTTCTCCTGCCCGAATTGAAACAGAAAGTGAATTCGTTTTCGGAACAATCGGGCAACTGTACGTCGGGTCGTGTACACAAATAGGATGTGTAGCCTGATTGAAATTAATGGATAAAAATCCGTCCTGAAAGTCCCGCATATTTAGCTGCAAATAGCGCCCACCTTCATACGTTTCTATCCCGTTTGTTGCATCTCTAAAGGGTATAAACAAGATGTTTCTGTTCAGTGGCGTCACGGGGGAAGCCCTAAAAACCGTCAATTTTTGCTTTTTCCCATCGACTACAAAATAAATATGCCCGAAAACAGAAAAGGACTGCGTCTCTCCGGTACTTGTTGGAAACAGAATGAGCGAAGATTTTTTACGAGCTGTTTGGAATTTTGCAGGTAGAATCCAACTGGAATCTTCGGTGTAAAATGGAATCGTTTCTTGGGTAATCTGGCTCATTTGTTTTCGTAAATTCACACGAAAACTACTCTCCGTTTGCCCAAAACTAGCGAAAGAGAAAAAGGATAAGATAAGACACAGAAAAAAAATACGTAATGGCATACATTAAGTGGGAAGAATGGTAGATTGCTTTACTTCCGTGACCACAAAATGAGATTGGGCGTTACCAATATTAGAGAGGGCGGCTAACTTATTCAAAATAAAGTGTTTGTACTCGTCGATATCTGATACGATGATTTTTAGAAGAAAGTCAGAACCACCTGAAATACAGTAACATTCTACCACTTCCGGGAGTGTCTGCACGTCTTCTTCAAATTTTGTTAAATAAGCTTGTGCATGTTCTTTGAGAGAAACGTTGCAGAAGACAATCAGGTTTTTGTTCAATTTTTTTCGATTGACTTCGATGGTATATTTTTCGATAATACCATCTCTACGTAAACGTTTGATGCGTTCGTGTACGGGTGTAGTAGTTAAATTTAACTCCGCTGCAATCTCTTTGTTTGTCATCAGTCCATCTTTTTGAAGGAGTTGGAGGATGTGTAAATCAACGGGGTCTAGATTCTGCATAGAATAAAATGCTTATGTGTAGAGCAAATCTACTTAATTCAAGGAATATAACGCATATTTTTTGTAAATAGTAGCATATTAATCTATTCGTCTCTGTAGATGAAAAATCAGAATGTACGAAAAATGGTTTCTTGGATTTAAATTTTCGAGAGATAGGTGCAAATAAAAAGAGACAACCTTAATTTGAAGATTGTCTCTTAGAAAAGTACAAATGTTTTTATTTTGCGCGAATCGCGATGACGGGATCCATTCTCGCAGCTTGCAAGGCTGGAACAATCCCCGAGATAATGCCGATGATGCTGGCAATGATGATTCCGAAAATAATATTACTACTTGATAAAACGATGTCAAGGGAGCCCAAATCAATAAAGCTAGCCAAATAGACTAAGAGAATACCAATAAGTCCGCCGAAAAGACAAAGGAAAATGGATTCAAACAAGAATTGGAATAAAATAACGTAGCTTCTTGCACCCAATGATTTCTGGATTCCGATGATATTTGTTCGTTCTTTCACAGATACAAACATGATGTTCGCAATACCAAAACCGCCGATGAGTAAGGCAAAAAGTCCGATGAAAAATCCACCTGTACGAATTGTGCCGAATAATCCTGAAATAGCATTTGCAGCGGCATCTGGACGGTTTAAGGCAAAATTATCGTCTTGCGAAGGGCGTAATCCACGAATAGTGCGCATGAGTCCACGGGTTTCACTTTCTAGTTCAACCATGTCTTTGTCAGATTCATAGGCTTGCATGACGATGGTTCCTTCTAAATTCCCTGATGAAAAAAGGCGTTTATGCTTTAAGAATGGGATATAGATTTTTTCATCTGGATTTCCACCAATTTGTACTAAATCTTTTCCTTTGACTTCTTGGATAGCAATGACTGTAAAATTTTGTCCCTTGAGTTTAATCGTTTTCCCGATCGGATTTTCATCTTGAAAAAGCGTTTGCGCGATAGTACCTCCGATGATGGCTACGTTTCTACCGGCGTCCATTTCCGCTTGGGTAAAATAGCGGCCTTGTTCAATCGGAATGTCTGTGATTAGATTAAAATCGTAGGTAATGCCTTGGCAAAGCCCATCGAAACTACTGCTTTTGTACCGAACGGTCGTTGAGCTCCAGTCCATAATAGCGATGGCAGCGGCTCGTTTACTATCTTCACGCAAAGCTTTATATTCTGTAAATTTGGGTTCAGGGCGTTGGAAATATTTCCACCAAGGATATTCGCCTTCGCCAAATTGCCACGGCCATTTATCAACATAAATTGTTTTTTCTCCGATACTGTTCAATGAGTTTTTGATGCTTCCTTCTAAGGAATCTACCATCGTATAAACGCCAATGATGGAGAAAATACCGACTGTTACACCAAGGAGGGATAAGATGGTACGGAAAACGTTGGCACGCAGCGCACTCCAGGCAAATGCGGTTGCTTCGTAGGTTTGGAAAAGAAACTTTTTCATTGATACAAAATAGATGGATAAATTCAGGATAAAAATACGGGATTGCCGGCGTAAATTAGGTGTAGATTTAGATAATCAAGAAGGAAGGCGGCATCAACGGTAATAATATCTGACAAATGGAAGACACGTTCTTTAGGGGAAGAGAAGCCTAAAATTTAATTAAACAAGGAATAAGTATTTGGTTATAAATATTTTACGAATAAATAATAGATAGAAGGTTTCATCTGAACCGAATTATGTGTAATTTTGCGGGCATTTTGGGCACAGCCGTGTGCCTTAGCGCAATCACAAAATCAATTCAAAGGCACTCTTCAACAAGAGAAACAAGCACATCGTTTTATGCAGGAAATTAGAAACATTGCCATCATCGCACACGTTGACCACGGCAAAACTACCTTAGTAGATAAAATCATTCATGCCTCCAAAATTTTCAGAGAAAATCAAGAATTTGGCGACCTTATTCTTGACAACAATGACTTGGAAAGAGAAAGAGGAATCACGATTGTCTCTAAGAACGTATCCGTTCGGTACAACGGCGTTAAAATTAATATTATTGATACTCCAGGTCACGCCGATTTCGGTGGTGAGGTAGAACGTGTCTTAAAATTAGCAGACGGTGTGATTCTCCTTGTAGATGCATTTGAAGGTGCTATGCCTCAAACGCGTTTTGTACTCGGAAAAGCACTCCAATTAGGTCTTAAACCTATTGTTGTCGTTAATAAAGTTGATAAAGAAAACTGCCGCCCTGACGAAGTCCACGAGCAAGTTTTTGACCTAATGTTTAACCTAGAAGCCAACGAAGACCAATTGGACTTCCCGACTCTCTACGGTTCTTCTAAACAAGGTTGGATGAGTACAGATTGGAAAGTTCCTACTACGGATATCATTCCACTTCTTGATGCAATAATCGAGCATATTCCCGCTTCGCCAGTTAATGAAGGAACGGCACAAATGCAGATTACTTCTTTAGATTACTCGTCTTTCGTTGGTAGAATTGCCATCGGTAGAGTACACAGGGGAACACTCAAAGAAGGTATGCAAATTGCACTTTGTAAGTCTGATGGTTCTACAAAGAAAATGAAAATCAAAGAACTTCAAATCTTTGAAGGTCTAGGTAAAGTACGCGTTGAGTCTGTTAGCTCAGGTGAAATTTGTGCAGTGACAGGTATCGAAGATTTCGAAATTGGAGATACTATCGCAGATGCAGAGAACCCAGAAGCCTTGCCTCGTATCGCTATCGATGAGCCAACAATGAACATGTTGTTCACCATCAATAACTCTCCGTTTTTCGGCAAAGAAGGTAAATTCGTTACTTCCCGCCACATTCGTGACCGTTTGATGAAGGAAACAGAGAAAAACTTGGCTCTTCGTGTAGAACAAGGTGAATCTGAAGATAAATTCTTGGTGTTTGGTCGTGGTATTCTTCACTTGTCTGTCTTGATTGAAACCATGCGCAGAGAAGGATACGAGCTTCAAGTTGGTCAGCCACAAGTTTTATACAAAACAAGTGAAGACGGAGAACGTCTGGAACCTATCGAGTCGCTTGTTGTGGATGTTCCTGAAGAAAGTGCAGGTAAAGTGATTGAATTAGCCACGCAACGAAAAGGTGAATTACTCATCATGGAGCCAAAAGGCGATTTGCAACATTTGGAGTTCAAAATTCCTTCGCGCGGACTTATTGGTCTTCGTTCCAATGTCTTGACTGCAACCCAAGGGGAAGCTATCATGAATCACCGTTTCATTGCGTACGAACCGTACAAAGGCGCAATTCCTGGCCGTGTAAATGGTTCAATGATTTCCATGGCAAACGGCCCAGCTACTCCGTACTCAATCGACAAACTACAAGACAGAGGTGTGTTCTTCATCGATCCAGGTGAGGATATTTACATGGGTATGGTTGTTGGTGAGCACAATCGTCAAAATGACATCGTTGTGAATCTCCAAACAGCAAAGAAATTGACCAACATGCGTGCATCTGGTTCAGATGATAACACGAAAATCGCCCCGAAAATCAATTTCTCTCTGGAAGAATGTATGGAATATATCCAAAAAGATGAGTATTTGGAGATTACTCCGAAGTCTCTCAGAATGAGAAAGATATACTTAGACGAAAACGAACGCAAAAGAATGGAAAGAACCATTGAAATGGCGTAATCTTCCCATCTGATACAAAACGGGCTAGTTCTTGAAAAAGACTAGCCCGTTTTTTTATACCTAGTAATCAGATACCTAAAAATGATGTAAGAAATAATTGTTGACGTTTCTTTTGGAACAAGTAAAGTACTTACACTATACTAATGCACAATTTGATGCTCGTTTGCTTTTGAGGTGAATAGGAAAGCTCTTGGTAAAGTGATAGAATGGCTAAATAATTAAAAAATATATTATGCTACAAATTGATACTTTTTGTATATAAAATAGGTATATTTTTATAATTATTTGCACTAAATACCTTTAAATCATAAAAGTACTTCTTTACAAAATACAATCGTTAAGAAAAAAAAAACTTAATATTACGAAATCATTTACATGGTTTACATTTGTATCCGAATAGACGAAATATAGCTCGTTTATTCAGGATATTTACTAAAACTAAACCAAATTTATGATTCAAATTTTACGTCTCAAACGTGCAATTTTTGGCTTCTTTATGTTGTGGCTACCGCTTGCAACTTTAGGCCAGGTAACCACTTCGTCTATCAGTGGTATGGTGCAAGACCAAGCCGGTGAAGTGCTTCCAGGCGCGACAATCATCGCGGTTCACATGCCATCTGGTACTAAATACGGTGCTCAGACACGCCAAGATGGTCGCTACAATTTACCCAACGTCCGGGTTGGTGGCCCTTACACAATCACGGCGACGTATGTCGGGTACAAAACAGGAACCAATCAAGGAGTGACTTTGAACTTAGGTCAAAAGTTCGTTCAAGATTTCAAACTAACAGAAGAAGGTTCTACACTGGCTGAAATCGTGGTGAAAGCAGATCCTATCATGAATAACAATCGGACAGGCGCAGCAACGAATATTTCAAGCGAACAGCTTCGTTCGTTGCCAACTATCACGCGTTCAGCTTCTGATTTTACACGCCTAACTCCAATGGCTGGAGATAACAACTCATTTGGTGGTCGGAACGGACAATTCAATAACTTCTCACTTGACGGCGCGATTTTTAATAATCCATTCGGATTAGACGCCGCTACGCCAGGTGGACAAACAGATGCGCAGCCTGTTTCTTTGGATGCCATCGACCAAATCCAAGTGTCTATCGCTCCGTATGACGTAACTCAAGCCGGATTTACAGGTGCGTCCGTAAATGCAGTTACAAAATCAGGGACAAATACGTTTGCAGGAACTGCCTTTGGTTTCTTTAGAAATCAGCAATTAACTGGTAAGAAAGTCGGTGGAGCCGAGATTTTTGTACCTGATTTGAGCCAATATCAATACGGTTTTAGCATTGGTGGCCCAATCATCAAAGACAAACTCTTCTTCTTCGCCAATATGGAACGCGAAGTTCGCTCAGATTTGGGTTCTAGCTTCTTGGCTGGTCGCCCGGGTTTATCGGGTAGCAATGTTTCACGTGTTTTGGCTTCCGATTTGGAATTGGTGTCTTCTACGCTACAAAATCGTTTTGGGTACGAAACAGGTTTGTATGAAAATTATACACACCAAACAGAAAATATCAAAGCATTGGTGAAGTTAGACTGGAACATCAACGCAATCCACAAACTTTCAGCTACTTATAGCACCTTGGACGCGTCGAAAGAGCTCCCTGCGAACCCATCAGCAATTGGTCGTCGTGGACCTGACTTCTTGACGTTGCAGTTCTTCAATTCTGGCTATAGAATTAATAATAAACTAAATACAGGATTGGTTGAGTTGAAATCGAATTTCTCTAGCAAGTTTTCAAATAAATTACAAGCTGGATATTCCGTATTTAACGACGCCAGAGACCCATTCTCTACGCCATTCCCAATTGTAAACATCAACAAAGACGGCGTTCGTTACATCGTAGCAGGGCATGAGCCGTTCTCTATCAACAACCGTTTGGATCAATATGTAACGCAAATCAACGATAACTTCACGATTTATGCAGGAAAACACACTGTTACATTGGGTGGGTCATTGGAAAAATTCACATTCGATAATTCATTCAATTTAGGTGCATACGAAGGAACATTCTCTCCAGGATATGAGTCTGTTCAGTCGTTTGTTAATTTTGTAAATGTAGGTGGTTTGGATGCAGATGTAGCAGCAGCAAAAGCTACATTTGACAGAAATAATGCAGCGGATTCGTGGGCTTTGGCACAAACAGAAGTAGGTCAACTTGCTTTTTATGCGCAAGATGAAATGCAGGTAACGCCAAAATTGACAGTTACGGTTGGAGTTCGTATGGATAAACCGTTGTATTTCAATACAAAACAACGTATTCAAGAAAACATTGATAGAAACTGTTGCTACAACCCATCTATCACGTATTACGATGAACTAGGAACACCCGTCCAATTTGACCACACGGTACTTCCGAAACAAACACCGTTGATTTCCCCAAGAATTGGTTTTAACTACGACATTCGTGGAGATCGCTCGGAGCAGCTACGCGGAGGTACAGGTTTGTTCTCTGGTCGTTTTCCTTTCGTTTGGATAGGAAACCAAGTAGCGAATCCGAACTTCTTCTTCTATAATATCACAGATCCGAATTTCCAGTTTCCACAAGTTTGGAGAAGCAATTTAGGATATGATAAAAAATTAGCGAGTGGTTGGGTTCTGACTGCCGATGTCATCTATACCAAAGATATCAACGCCATGATGGTTCGTAATTATGGTTTGAAATTACCAACTGGCCGTTTGATTGGTGCTGATACACGCCCAATTTATACAGCTGATGAACACCCAACAAATGCGTATGTTTTCACAAATACGAATTTGGGTTATTCGTTCAATACTACTTTGCAAGCAACTAAGAATTGGAGCAATGGCTTATTCACAAGTTTAGGTTATAATTTCCTAGATGCGAAAGATGCAGCTTCTATCCAAGCCGAAATTTCTTCGGATGCATACGACAGAAACCCAGCGAATCCGGCACACAGCAATACGCCACTTTTAGCACCGGCTGTTTTCGGAAATAGACATCGTTTTGTGGGTTCGGCTTCAAAGAAATTTGTGTATGGCGGAGATAAAATGGCAACGACTATTTCCTTGTTTACCCAATATGTACAAGGAAATAGATTTAGCTATACGTATTCAGGTGATTTGAATAACGACGGTTCGGGCTTGAATGACTTGCTTTTCATTCCGACAGATGCACAAATTGACCAAATGAGTTTCACAGGCTCTCTTGCCGAGCAAACTGCACAAAAAGCAGGCTTGAAACTATACATCGCGCAAGATGAATATTTGAATGCCAATCGTGGACAAATTGCTGGTAAATATGCAACAACTAGCCCATGGTATTCAAGCTGGGACGTAAGTGTCCTACAAGATTTTGTCTTGCCAAATAAAAACAAGGTACAAGTAAGTTTGAATGTTTTGAATGCAGGAAATTTACTAAACTCCAACTGGGGTGTTCGTCAAATTGCCTCTATCACAAGTTTGGTGCAGCCAATCGGTGTAAGTGTGGCAAATGGTGTGCCGACATACAGCTTCGATACAGCACAGAAACAAACGTTCTTCAACGACAACCGTTTGGTGTCAAGATGGCAAGCACAGGTAGGTCTTCGGTATATTTTTTAAGTAAAAATAAGCGACTGACTTGCTAAAAAGGGTGTCTTTCTGTTAAATAGAAAGACACCCTTTTTTTTGGATGTTGTATGAATAGAGTTGTAAAAAGAAGATTTATACTAGCGAAGAGTAGAAAATAAATTCAAGGTCTGTGTAAATTCACCTTTTTATTGATGAAATTAAATGTAAACTACTTTTTTAAACAAGAACACGCATGGAATATTTGATTATTGGTCGAGATGGTACGGACGAAAAAGCATTAGATAGACGTATGGAGCATAGACCTGCTCATTTAGTTGGGATGAAAGCCCTCAAAGCATCCGGTAATATTATATTAGCGGGCGCGATGTTAAATGAGGCAGGGAATATGGCAGGTTCAGCGGTTATTATGCGGTTTGATACGCCAGAAGAATTGGAAAAATGGTTGTCAGAAGAACCATATATTCAAGGGAAAGTATGGGAATTTTACGAAGTTCATCCGTTGAAAATCGCTGATTTATAAACTATGACAGATGAATTATGTATGCAACGGGCGCTAGACATAGCCCAGCATGGTGCAGGGCATGTGAGTCCAAATCCGATGGTGGGTTGTGTGCTTGTGGCAGACGGACGCGTGATAGGCGAGGGGTATCATCAAAAATATGGAGGCGCTCATGCAGAAGTCCATGCGGTACAGTCGGTTCGTCCTGAGGACGAGCATCTGCTGGCGCAAGCAACAGCCTATGTGACTCTGGAGCCATGTGCACATTTTGGGAAAACGCCGCCTTGTGCTGATTTGCTCATTTCAAAACAAGTGAAACGTGTTGTCGTTGCCATCGAAGACCCTTTTCCGTTGGTTGCAGGAAAAGGGATTCAGCGTATGCGGGAGGCAGGTATAAAAGTGGATGTAGGGGTTTTGGCAGATGAAGCTGCGTGGATAAATCGTCGTTTTTTGGTAGCTGTAAAAAAGAATAGACCCTTTATTATTCTCAAATGGGCGGAGTCAGCGGATGGATTTATGGGAACTACTGACAGAAAACCCGTGGCGATTTCAGATAAGCCGAGTTTGTTTTTATCGCATCGTTGGAGAACAGAAGAAGATGCGATTCTCGTTGGGTCAACGACTGTCTTACAAGATAATCCGTCTCTAACGGCACGTTATTGGCAAGGACGAAACCCCAAAAGAATTGTCCTAGATAAAAGAGGGCGAATCGATACATCGTATCAAATACGAGATGAGGCAGCCGAAACTTTGATTTTTACGCAAAACCAGGAAATCCTTTCACCGCAACATCAGTTCATTGATCCTACATTGGATTTCGAGGCAGAAGTGCTCAACTTCCTTTTCAAAAATGGTGTTCGTTCTATCTTAGTAGAAGGGGGACAGCAGGTATTGAATGACTGGATAGAAAAGAAATTATTCGATGAAATCCGGACGATTACGTCGCCAAATAGACTTCGCGAGGGTATTGCTTCACCGCGTGTTCCGGCAGGCGTTGTCTTAAAAGAAAGCTACGCGATTGGAATAGATACATATAGGCAATTCACAAATTTGTATTAATTACAACCATTTACCTGCGTTTTGGCTCAATAGTCAAAAATGCAGAGAATTAGAACCATTTTTCATGGGAAACGATAAGTCTCTAGTGGAGGCGTGTATTCAAAATGACAGGACAGCACAGCGAAAGCTCTATGAGCTTTATGCCAGCAAGCTCTTTGCCGTTACAATGCGTTACATGAAAAATCGGTCAGATGCAGAAGACGTTTTACAAGAAGCTTGGGTGAAGGTTTTTAAAAATTTGGAAAGTTTTCGGTTTGATTGCCCGCTCGAAGCTTGGATTCGTAGAATAACAATTAATACGGCTATTCGCGCATTGAAAAATCGCCCAGATTGGTCTTCACACACAGACACAGAAGGACTTCAAATAGAAGGTAGTTTGGGTGAATCTGGTTTGGAACAATTGACTTGGCAAGAACTGGTATCATTCATACAAGACTTGCCAGATGGTTGTCGGATGGTATTTAACTTGTATGCTGTAGAAGGATATAAACATCACGAAATTGCTGCATTACTAGGGATAACGGAAGGAACTTCGAAGTCGCAGTATTTTCGGGCGAAGGCATTGCTACAAGAAAAAGTAAATAAAAGCGCGGTAGAATAGTAAAAGATATGAAATATACGAGCGAAGAAAAGTCACATCAAGCGCCTACTTGGCAGGAAATTCTCCGGGATGGAGAACTAAGTCCGCCAGATTCGCTATGGGAAGCTATTGAAGCGCAACTCCCTGAAAAAAAGCCCCGTAGAATCTTACCTATTTGGTGGAGCGCCCCTCTACTTCGGATTGCCTCTGGCCTACTTCTTACACTAGGTACTGCTGCCGCGCTATATATTTGGCAAGGAAGAGATATACATACGCTTTCATCGAATAAGGAAACGACTACAAAACAAACACAAACTGAGAAACAGCATTTAGCTCTCCCGAAATTAGCACAAATAGAAAAAGGTACAAATTTGTCACCAAGCTCACCCACACGTGAGACACATGGACAACTAGCAACAAATGAACTTGCCAACGGTAGAATGAGAAAGTTAGTAGCCAACCCACTAATTCCTCGTTCATCATCTCCATGGATAGAAATAGACAAAGAAGATGCTTTTGACGCTACAAAATCAACAGAAATTCTGCCACTGAATAGACTAGCTTGGGTTGATTATGGGAGTCGTTTTTTACAAAATAGACGCCGATTTTTAGCTGTACCTTCTGTTGAATTGGAAGAAAAAAAGGAGGAAAAGCCTATCCTTACGCAAAAAGCATGGATACAAGTTGGTGGAGGTATTTCTCCATTTAATCCACAGATGGAATTGGCTGACTTTCCTACAGTAGCTTCAACAGCAATTTTAAATACTCTTGCTGATAATAAGATGAATATGAATGTTGGAGGGGGGATAACGGTGGCAGAAACACCTAACGGGCTTACGGACAAAAATAGATACGAATCTTTATTGAGTCGTCCTTCACAAACATTCAGAATGGGTGTTGCTAGTCAGTGGGCAGGAACAGTCGGAAAGAGGATAGCACCTCGTTGGCAGATAGAAACAGGCGTTCGTTGGATGAATGGAAGTACTTCTTCCTCAGGGAATGTCTTTACTTTTGACGAAGCCACGGGGGATATACAGCCCTTTTTTGAAACTTCTTATTTAGCTGATAACAATGAGAATCGGAATGCATTATCTACTGTTTTAGCAGCAACAGAACAGACGGATGTAAACTTTCAATATATTGCTATCCCACTTCAGATTGGGTATATGATTCCCTTCACGGCACAATGGCAAGCCGTTTTATACACAGGAATTTCAACTGATTTCTTTAGGAACTATGGACGCCAATTAGAAGGAGAATCAATAGAAAAAGTCTATCAACCTTCCAACTCGCAATTTCGTCCAGTAACTTGGAGTGGTATAGCAGGAGCAAAAATTGCACGAACTTTTCAGAAAAACTGGCAAGTTTCTGTAGGAGCACAAGTACAAGAATCTTTGTCTTCGGGTCTTGATTATTCATCAAGTGCAACATTCCGACCACGTATGTTTGGTGTTCAGTACGGACTAGGATATGTGTTTTGATTAGTTACGTTGGTTTTTTTGATTAATTCGCGCGTTTGAGTACTCGTCATCAACCTCTTTCAACTTCCGCCTTTAGAATAATGAATAGCTTGTAGCAATTCTTCCATATACGACTCACTTACTGGAATTTCAAATTTGCCAATGGAAATACGGTGATTTCGGATGGATTCGATTTTGTCCAAATGAACGATAAAAGATTTTTGTACCCGCTTAAACTTACTTGCCGGAAGCCGTTCTTCCATGCTTTTTAGCGTTGCTTTGGTTAATATCGGTCGGGTACTATTGGCTACATGAATTTTGATATAATCTTTCAACCCTTCCAAATGGGTAATATCCGAAAAATTTATTTTAACCAATGAATATTCAACATTGACAAAAAAATAGTCTGCTGTGGTTTGGTCAATGATAGAGGCAGATGCCAGTGTAGAAAGAACGCCCCTGTCTGCCAATTTTTGTCTTTTTCGGAACGTATCAAGCGCCTTGTAAGACGCTTTGATAAATCGCTCTAAACTGACGGGCTTCATCACATAATCAATGACCTCCAAATCGTAACTTTCCACAGCATAGTGGTCATAAGCTGTCACAAAAATAACCATTGGCTTATTGGTAAGGCTCTCCAGAAATTTCGTTCCCAACATACCGGGCATCTGGATATCAAGGAAAATCAAATCAATTTTTTCTTTTTCCAAAACTTCCATTGCCTCAAATGGATTTTTACACGTTGCAACAAGCTCTAGGAAAGGAATTTGTCGAATATTTTCTTCAACTAATTTACGTGCCAGACTTTCATCATCAACGGCAATACAACGTAGCGCTTCCATTTATTTATTTTTAGATGTAAGGTGAAGGGTCACATAAAAGTACTGATTATCTTGGGTTACTTCCAAGGTATGTGCATTCGGATAGAGTAATTCGAGACGTCTTTTTACATTTTTTAACCCAATTCCGGATTGTTGGTCTTTGTGTTCAGCGGTTTCAGGCGCAATTTTATTGGTAACACGAAACACAATTTGGTCGGCTTCACTCTGTAGTTCTACCCGAATAATTGGATCGTTCAGCAAGCCTACTCCGTGCTTAAACGCATTTTCTACAAACGGAATAAGTAACATGGGTTCAATGGATTCGTGTGAAAAATGACCGTTTACTTCAAATGAAATGGCAACATCTTCCCCAAAACGTACTTCTTGAAGTTCGATGTAATTACGCAAATAATCAATTTCCTTGGTCAGAGGGACTTGGTGATTATCCGACTCGTAGAGCATGTACCGTATCAGTTTAGATAGTTTAATAGTCATGTTTTCAGCACTTTTGGCATCTGTCCGGATGAGGTAAACAAGTCCATTCAATACATTAAAGATAAAATGTGGACTGATTTGTGAGCGTAAAAACTGAAGTTCAGAGACTAATTTCTCTTCTTTTAAGTCTGTATATTCTTTATTCTGTGTCTGAAGATAAATCAATAAACTGTAAATCGAAGACATAGAGATAATAAATAAAACAGGCACGACTGTCCGAAAATCAAACAATCGGACAGGATGTTGATCAATAACCAATGCTTTTATTTTCCATTGTACGAGCATAAACAAGAAAATAAGGCCGATTAAACTCCCGATGTATGCAGGAATACGTTTGCGTCGAAGAAAATACGTGGCGAGGACTTCTGTATTGAAGTAAAAAAAAGGAATCGCAGAAAGTGGTACCCAAAATGTTTCTCGTAGGTACATCATTCGCTTGATGTCATGATCCACGTAGGCATTAATATGCGGGAGAATCAAATAAATGAACCAAAAAATACTATGAAAAAGAATCCTAGGAATGATTTCAACAAAATGTTTTGAGCGAAGAGAAAATAACATGCGTGTATAACTAGGTGAAATGTGAATGTACGGTTAAATTCTTTTCAAGTCATGATTGAACCGACGAAAAAGGAAATCAAGGCGATGCGAAATTAAAAAAAGTCGGTCAAGGGCAATACATCCCAATATCTATTGAAAAACATCCTTTTATCCTCGATATCATAGGTGATATCTATTTCAAAGATGTGTTGTGGACGTGCTATGTTTACTTTGTACTCGAAAATAAAAGCATTTATTTAAGTTATCATTTATGAAAAAGTTTATTCTGGCGGCAGCTTTCGCAAGCTCGACACTTTTCGGTTTCGAAGCATCCGCTCAATTTCCCTCCGCTGCCCCGGCTGCACCGACCAAAGGGTTTGGGAAAATCACTGGGCAAGTCATTGACAGTCTGACAAACGCTCCTGTTGAATTTGCTACTGTAGCGATTTTCCAGAAAAATGACACAAAAAAACCAATTGATGGGACTATCTCAGATGAAAAAGGACAATTTACGCTGAAAGATTTACCGACTGGTTTCTTCGTTCTTCGCGTTTCTTTCATCGGATACGAAGATACCTACGTGACGCTTCCTAAAATGGAAGATAAAACAATCAACTTAAAAAATATTCTTCTTTCTAGCCAAACCAAACAGCTTGGTGAGGTGACAGTCACTGCGCAAAAATCCATGATTGAAGAAAAAGTAGATCGTTTGGTGTATAATGCAGAAAAAGATTTATCGTCCAAAGGTGGCGATGCCGCGGATGTCCTTCGGAAAGTACCGCTTTTATCTGTTGATTTTGATGGCAATGTCTCGCTACGGGGCAACAGTAATATTCGCGTATTGATTAACAACAAGCCTTCTACCATCATGGCGTCTAGCGTGGCGGATGCGCTCAAGCAAATTCCGGCAGATCAAATCAAAACGGTGGAGGTAATTACGTCACCTTCTGCCAAATACGATGCGGAGGGCGCAGGTGGTATCATCAATATCATAACAAAGAAAAATAATATCGAAGGAGCAACATTAAATATCGATACGGGCGGAGGCAATAGAGGGTCTAACTTGGGTCTTTTTGGCTCATACCGCCAAGGGAAAATGGGCTTCAACCTGAATGGTTTTGGTCGTGCTTTTTACAACGGTTCAGAGTTATTAATGGAACAAACGACGATTCAACCGACGGCAACTGTCCGAACAAAACAAGAGGCAACAGCAAGAGACCAAGGCGTTTTTGGGCGGTACTCACTCGGTTGGGACTACGACATCTCGAAAAACGAGTCGATTTCGGCTGGAGCACGGTATGGAACACGTAATTTCGTTCGTTCGCAAGAATTAAATATTCAGTCTTTCTTGAATGAAAACCCATTGGCAGACATTAATCGGGTCGTGAATACCAAGGATTTATCTGGTAACTGGGACTTTAACCTTGACTATATCAAGGTGTATAAACCACAACAAGAATGGTCTGTTTCTAGCTTATACAGCCGTACGGGCTTGACAAATAACTTTACATCAGGCCTATTGAATGCAGGTGGTGAGACATTGAATACCCAACAGAACAACAACTTCAATACCAACCAAGAATTTACAATCCAGACGGATTATACGACGCCCATCCAGAAAAATCAAGTACTTGAATTTGGTGCAAAAGGTATTTTCCGTTGGGTAAATAGTGATTTCAATTATCAATTAGCGCAAGGAAGCAGTACCAACTTTGTTTTTGACCCTTCTCGCCCGTCAGGTTCACTGGATTACGGTCAAAATGTAGCAGCTACGTATTTGGCATATACGATTTCTACTCGCAATAAATATACGTTCAAATTGGGTTCACGGTACGAATACACCGGTATTTCAGCCATTGTGAATGGCACAAACGAAGTAGATATTCCGGATTATGGTAATCTTGTTCCGAGTGTGAATATTTCCAAAACATACGGCGGAAAATATACCGTAAAAACAGGTTATAACAGAAGAATCCAACGTCCGGGGATTCAGCAATTGAACCCCAACGTAAATGCTGCCAACCCGCAAAATATTTCTGTTGGTAATCCTTTCCTAGCTCCTGAACTCACAGATAACGTAGAGCTGGGTGTCAGTGCATCTATCAAAAAAGTATATTTGAATGTGTCTGTATTTGGTCGCCAGACAAACAACGCCATTTCGCAGGTGCGTATTCCGTTGGATAGTGTAAAAGGGGCTGTTTTGACAACTTTCCAGAACATTGGTCGGGAACAAGCGGCTGGGGTGAATTTCTTCGGGAATGTAAGTATTACACCAAAATGGACTGTAAACGGAGGTATCGAGGCATTTTATAATTTCTTGGAAGGCCAGACTACGGGTATCGACGGTTTATCGCAAGCGGTAAGCAACCAAGGTTGGAATATCAACGGGCGATTGATGACGATGATTACGCTAAAAGATGGTTGGCAAGTACAGGGTTTCAGTTTCTTGCGTGGTTCACAGGTACAGCTACAAGGCCGCCAAGGAGGATTTGGTTTTTATTCGATGGGCGTTCGTAAAGAGTTTAAAAACAAAAAAGGAAGCATTGGTTTGGCAGGTGATAACTTCTTGACAAACGGGATTCGGATTCGGACGCAATTGTTGTCGCCTACGTTTACCCAAAACATGGAAATGAATTTATTGAACCAAGGTGTTCGCTTGACGTTCAGCTATAAACTCGGAAAAATGGGTGTGGATGGCATGAGTTTTGGACGGAAGAAAACAAAATCTGTTTCGAACGATGACTTAAAACAAGGAGGAGACAATGCGGCGTCTCAAGGTGGAGCAGCGCCGGGTGGCCGTCCTTAATACAAACAAGATACAAAAGACAGAAGTCTAGGTAGAATGAGGTAATCTCAGGAATACCTAGACTTTTTTCAAGATAATTGGGCTAGAATCGGTTTATTTTGAAGCGAATAGTGCAAGATTCAATAAAAAACCGTAGCTTTGCGTGGCAAATAATAAATCGAAATTATTTGCCTTATGTTAGACTCATCTAAGCTTCTTTACGAAGCACTCACCTACGACGACGTTCTCCTCGTTCCTGCTTATTCGGAGGTTTTACCACGAGATACATCCACAAAAACGAAGCTTACTCGTAACATTTCTTTGAACATCCCGCTTATTTCTGCTGCCATGGATACCGTGACAGAATGGGAAATGGCTGTTGCCGTAGCACAAGAAGGCGGCATTGGCATGATTCATAAAAATATGTCGATTGAAGCTCAAGCTGACCAAGTTCGCAAAGTAAAACGCTCGGAGTCTGGAATGATCATAGACCCGATTACTTTACCGCGTGAGGCACTCGTTGGCGATGCTCTCCGTCTCATGTCCGAATTTAAAGTGGGTGGGATTCCAGTTGTTACCGAAGACGGAAAATTGTACGGAATTGTCACCAACCGTGACCTTCGTTTCCAGAAAGATTTCAATAAACCCATCGAAGAAATATTGACCAAAGAAAACGTCATCACAGGCGAAGTGGGTATCGGACTCGATGAAGCAGAAAATATTCTGAAAGATTATAAGATTGAAAAACTTCCTATCATCGACAAAGAGAATCATCTAGTAGGTTTAATTACCTATAAGGATATTTTGAAGAAAAGAAACCGCCCCAATGCTGCAAAAGACGCACACGGCCGGCTATTGGTAGGAGCAGCGGTGGGCGTTACGCCAGATATTGAGGATAGAATCAAGGCTTTGGTAAAGGCGGGCGTAGATGTTGTGAGTATTGATACCGCACACGGGCATTCAAAAGGAGTGATTGACACCCTCAAGTCTATCAAGAAGGCATTCCCTAAACTCGATGTCATTGTTGGTAATATCGCAACAGGCGAAGCTGCAAAGGCATTGGTTGAGGCAGGCGCTGATGCTATCAAAGTGGGCGTAGGGCCAGGAAGTATCTGTACGACGCGTATCATTGCAGGTATCGGAATGCCGCAGCTTTCGGCAGTTTACCTATCTGCCCAAGCGATTGCCGGCTCAGGTGTTCCAGTTATTGCCGATGGGGGGATTCGTTTCTCTGGCGACATTGTCAAGGCGTTGGCAGGTGGAGCAAGTACAGTCATGGTGGGTTCTCTTTTGGCAGGTACAGAAGAAGCACCGGGAGAAATGGTTATCTACGAAGGACGGAAGTTTAAAACATACCGTGGAATGGGTTCGGTAGAAGCCATGGAAGGCGGCTCGAAAGATCGTTATTTCCAAGATGCAGAAGACGACGTGAAGAAACTAGTACCCGAGGGGATTGTAGGTCGCGTGGCGTTCAAAGGCAAAGCTGCCGAAATTCTTTATCAAATGACAGGTGGTTTGAAAGCCGGTATGGGGTATTGTGGAGCGGCGACTATTGAAGATTTACAAAAGGCAAAATTTGTTAAGATTACGTCATCGGGTATGAAGGAAAGTCATCCGCACGACATTCAGATTATGCGGGAAGCACCCAATTATTCGAGATAATTGAAGATGAGATATACGAAGAAAGCCCTTTCGAAGCATTTCGAAAGGGCTTTCTTCGTAAAGATTAGGTTACTTACCTGCTCCCTTGGTTTTCAATAATTACTTCTCCTTCTGTATCTATCGGCTCTGGGGCACTTGGTGACTTTGCCGCTTTTCTCGAACCATTCAAATGAAGAATTAAGCTCATTCTCCATGTATTTGCCAATGGGTTTCCGGAATTAACAGGTACCAAATACGCCAAATCTAAGCCGTAGTCTTCTTTTAGTTTTAACCCAATACCTGCCGTTGCATATTGGCGTCCTCCCCTGTATTTATTTTCGTAGAAAAATCCTGTCCGCAAAGCAAGCAAATTGTCATAGACATACTCCGCACCAAACGAACCTCTGAACTCCGCCAACTCACCGTATTGCTCTGGGGCATCATTGAACGAAGTAAAAATCGCCTGCATCGCCGATACTTGTGGAATCGTTCCATCCAGCTGTGGAGTCGGAACCAACGGTTTATTGGCATCAAGTAAGATATTGAATGTGTTTTTAGGATCCATCCGGAAAGTAATACCTGTTCCGAACTTTAAATTAGCGGGTAGGTAATAGTCAAATTCACGTCCGTAATTTACTTTTCCACCGATGTTCTGAATCACAAGTCCGAAGGCATAATCAGTGCCACTTTCTTTTTTCTTGGAGGTAGGAAGGCTCTTTTTGTAGAAAAAGCTAATGTCGCCGGCTACCGTTGTACCAGGTTTGCTCGCTTGGTTATTGACCAACAAATCTCCGATAAGGTTGGAATTGATGTATTTCAGGTTAATTCCCATCGAAAAACTCTGGCTCAATCTACGCGTATATCCACCCGTTACGACAAACTCCCGTGATTGGAAATTACCAATGGAGTTTCCTTGCTGGTTAGTAAATTCAATTTGTCCTTGATTGAAATAGGTCAAGCCAGCTGTGAGTGCCTGTGTTTTTCCAATTTTTTTATAGTAAGAGCCGTTGAGTAAACCCATGTCTCCAACCAAGTCACGAAGCCAAGGGGCGTATGATATACTTGCCCCCGCATTTGTTTCTACAAAAGCCAATTTGGAAGTATTCCAAAAAATAGCATTGGCATCTGGGCTAGAAGCAACCCCTGCATCTCCCATAGCTGCTGCGCGGGAATCAGGAGAGATTAAAAGAAAAGGGACAGCCGATGACTCTACACGGTATCTGTTGGTGATGCTCTGCGCATAACTTGGGAGCAAAACCGTTGTGAAAAGTACCGAAAAGAGGAGCTTATATACGTTTTTCATAGATGTATAATGGACTAATTACTAGTCAGAGAATTTATTATTGGTTCTTTATTTACTGAATATGACTCGCCCAGAAGTTGCTGAAATGTGATTTGTTAATCGATTCCTGATAGAAACTCGGTAGATATAAACGCCAACCAGCTGTTCAAAAATGGAATTTTGTAATGACCAATTAAATTTATGGTCACAAATATAACAACTTTCTACACTTTGAAATACACGTTTGCCTGTCAAATCAAAAAAATCAAGGGAAACATCCGCATCTGTACTGTTTGCTTCCCATTCAATTTCAAATGTCACAAATTGTTGTATTGGGTTCGGAAATACGTGTACTCGAATACTGGATTCTTCTGATATATCCTCCAAAGAAAACGTCTCTTTCGTCTGATTCGTATGCAAATCATGTACCACAAATGCAAGGTTCATTATTTCAGCAGTGTTTTCCGAGATAATAAGCTTTTGCGAAACCGATTTCCCCAACGAATCTGCTTGCCAATTTTGACTCATTCGTTGCCATTTTCCTCCATTCATCGCATACATGGGCTGCAAAGTATCACTGAAAGAAGAACTCAGGTAAATACCACTGTTATCCTGAAAACGAACCTGAAACTGGTGTGAACTTAGGCGTATCAGTGAAATTTGTGGAGGTATTTTGTCTTCTTTTTGCTCTGCAACTTGTTCAAATAGACACGCAATTTGTCCGATTTCTTCTTGCTGTCCATCAGGAAACACAGCAAAAGCAGTCAGTTCTCCCGTGATGCCTAACTCAGATAGACTAGGAATCGTAATAAATCCGTCGAAATAGCCATTTCGTATGTGCCATTCTGCTTTGAAGATGAGTTTTCCTTGTTCTTTAAAAGCAAAAATAGGTGTTCTATTTCCCAATGTTTGCGCTGTTTTGGGCGATGTCCGTATTTCTATTTGTACTTTTCCATCTTTTTGTTGCGCTGTTTTTCCAGAAATCTTTACGGGTGTGCCTATCTGTAATCGGAGGATCTCCCCGTGTTTGGACGCAAATTGAATGCTTTGGGAAGGCAACGGGAGCCGGGCACTAGGGTCGCCCAATAGGGTAAAGTTTCTGTTGAGAACTCCTGCTGTTGAGTTATTTTTTGCTAGTTTAAAAATAGTGCCGAGATACACTTCTTTTTGCTCAAATACGGCACGCAGCAATGAAAAATTAAGCGTAAAATTGGTATTCGAAAACACCGGTCGTGTCGTTGTAAACAAGCCTGTTGCACCGCCAATCGGAGAAAGGATTAGCTGCTCAGCGCCAGATTGCAACGAGGGGTTGTCAAACCTACCAAATTCACAAGTAGCTGTAATCCAGATGGGTGCGCTTGATTTATTCCGCCAGTTCGCTACCAAATCACGGGTGAAAAGCTGTTCGTTTGCCAAAATATCTTCGCTTCCATGCCCTGTGTAATTCAAAAATAAAGCGCCTTCTTGTATATTTCCTTGGAATGTTTGGGTTGCTTTTTCTGCCCTTTCTCCCCCTGTAGTTTGTGTCTGAGGAAATGCATCGATATATATTTTTTGATGATTGAGTCCAGGAAACTGTGTCTCTACATACGTGGAAAGTTGTTCTGCATCTTGCTGATGAATCGCAAAATCTTCGTCATCCGCTGCCCAAATTATACGTTTTTGTCCGTAATTTTCATCTTTTTTCTCTGAATAGGCAATGAGTTTATCAACTGTATGTTTAGCTTCCTCCCAATTTGTGACGGGCAATCTCCCGATTCCGATGTCGAGTGTGTGATTTCCTTGCGGATGCGAAATCCAGTTCCCATTGATACGCAAACCTTCCCGCCATTCGCCTTCTGTTTCTTCCAAGAAACCGAAGTAATCATCGGATGAATAACTGTAAATGGGTTCGAGACTTTCACGGCTTTGATACGTCGGAACAAAGGGCGGTAACGTCGGAAATTGCAAATGATTTTTGTAATCATACGTGGCATCGCCCATCAACAGTAAATACGAAAACGTTTCGGGATGTTTTTTCCAATACCAACGTGCCAAATTACGCAAAGCGGTTGGGTCGGGCAGTCCACCCGAAAAATGAGCATATACGGCTTCTAAATCCCAAACTACACCGGTAATTCCTTCTGTTTCTCGGTATTTTTGCAGACGCTCTGCTTGATCTATCCATTTTTTTGGACTGATGATGAGCAACTGAATTTCCTGTTCTGTTTCAGGAAACGAAGCTAGTTCAATGGATTGGCAAGAGGGTATTTCATGTACTTGTTCTGTTGTAAACAGGATGAATTTTTTGTTCTCTTGCCCCGAATGTTCCAAATGAGTGAAATTCTGTATTTCTGTACTCGTACATGGATGAGTGACCTCCCAGATGTGTGCATTACTAGGAATGGGGCCTTCAATAGCCAATTTGTACGGTTGCATTTCTGACGGTAGCTGAACGAGTGTTTGTTCCTCTCCGAACGTAAGAATACGTTCAAATTGAATCCCGAAATAATCAATATACACGCCACCTTGTGCGCCTTGAAATGTGTAACGAAGTGTCGGATTTAGATGTGTCGCTGCCGTCGTAAATGTACGAATAGTGGTGTTTCCTCGTCGGTCGTATCGGCCATTTCCGATGGCAGCCAATGTATGTGTACCAAAGAGAGGTTGTTCGTCTAGGGAAAGAAAAAGTTGAGCAGAGTTAGTCGGAGAGGCACCAACAACAGATGAGGTAAATTGAATCGGACTATTGGGGATGTAACCGGGTAGTCGAAGCTTAAAACTACGATTGGGCAAACTTGATGACATGTAATCACCCACCCAATTTCTACCTGAACGGACTAAGTTTTGGTATTCTTTTTCCTCAAAGATATAGTCGATGTACTTGTTTTTCAGATTCGAAACACGGGCAGTCGGGGAGGTGGAGAGAATGCGTTTGGAGGTAGTTTCACCTTCTATTTGCAAATAATAATAGGTGGTGTCTGTGTAGGGATGTAGCTGATGAGAAAACTGTTTGGTAGTGCTATCCCAATGTATTTGATGGGGAGATTCGGCAAAAAAGAGAGCTTGTTTTTGTCGCCGGACGGTCTGAAACTTCAAAGGTACTTCTTGCCATTTTGTACGCGGAACGTCACCGGGTTCAATGCGTTGAGGTAAAAGTTCTGGAGATGCCCCAAAAAGGGCTAGTTTTTCAGAGGAAAGTATATGTTGGGGCAAACCGTATTTCTTTAGAAAGGCGGCGTCAATTCGGTGAATTCCTGTTTTTGTAATTCCTATTTTGTACCATTTCCCAGACTGAAATGGCGGTGAAATTACTTTATCTTGGCCAAAAGACGGTATGAAGAAGGCCCATGACGCACCCAAATAAATCATCCAATGGAGGAAATTTTTTTGTTGTTGACGGAAAAGCAAGCACAAGCGCATCATAAAAACATAGACAAGTAAACAATAAGTGGATAAACTCCTTCCATTAAACGAAATAAAACACGTGTATGTCGTGGTAGTATTGTATAATCTACGTAAAATGTTCAATTTTGTTCAAAAATGCCAAATTTGAGCATTAAAACCTATTCATTTTAATTCATCGAAATTATGTTACTAAAATCGTTTGGTTTATTGGGTGCGGCTTCGGTCTTTGCCTGGACGTTTTGTGCGAAGGTAGAAGAACCATCTATGGCGACGCGTTTGTCGGTAGTGGAGGGCGAGCCAGAAGCCATTTACAAGCAGTATTGCTCCGGTTGTCATGGAGAAAAAGTAGAGATGTTTGTTGATCGGAAGTGGAAGTACGGCAACGAAAAACAACAATTGATTCAAAGTATCACAAATGGTTCTTTGGATTACGGTATGCCCGCTTGGAAAGAGGTCATCAGTGCTGAAGAAATAGACGCATTGGCTGGTTTGATTGTAGAAAAATTGGCGACGGTCAATCAGTACCAGTTTTTATCAAAACCAACCTCAAACGTATATGAGGCTGCTTCTGGGTCGGTTCGTTTAGATACTGTCCTGACAGGTCTATCGAGCCCTTGGGGTATTGCTCAGTTACCGAACGGTGATTTATTAGTAACCGATCGGGCTGGTACATTGCATTGGGTAAATCGGGCTGGAGAAAAGAAAATCGTTTCTGGAACGCCACAAGTAGTAGCGGAAGGGCAAGGTGGCTTGTTGGATGTAGCCATTGACCCCGCTTTTGCTAAAAATGGTTTTATCTATTTGTCTTACTCGAAGGGGAAAAAAGAAGGAAATCAGACAGTAGCAACAACGGCGATTTTCAAAGCAAAATTAGAAAATGGGGTATTGATAAATGGCAAAGATATTTTTGTTGCCGAGCCTTGGTCGCGTGCGAGACATCACTACGGTTCGCGTATTGTCTTTGATAAAGCTGGTTTCTTGTATTTCTCTGTCGGAGACCGCGGAAATCAAGCTGAAAACCCACAAAGTTTGGCGAGTGATGCAGGAAAAATCCACCGGATAAAATCAGATGGAACGATACCTGCGGACAATCCTTTCGTGAAAACGGCAGGTGCGCGTCCTTCGATTTATTCGTATGGACACAGAAACCCACAAGGTGTTTATTACCATGCAGGTAGAAACGAAATTTGGGCACATGAACACGGACCAAGAGGTGGTGATGAAGTAAATGTGGTTAAAAAGGGAAAAAATTACGGTTGGCCTGTTATTTCGTACGGGATTAACTACGACGGAAAGGCATTTACCAATCTAACGGAAAAAGAAGGCATGGAGCAACCAGAAATTTATTGGATTCCTTCCATTGCTCCGAGCGGAATGACATTCGTGACGTCAGACAAATATCCGAACTGGAAGGGCGATTTGGTTGCAGGCTCTCTTCGTTTCAAATATTTGAACCGCTGTATTGTCAAGGATGGTAAAATCGTTGGAGAAGAAAAATTATTGCCGAATAGCGGAAGAATGCGATCTGTTGTGATGGGACAAGATGGATTCATGTACATCGGAGTTGAAGACCCCGGCATGGTTGTTCGCGTTGTTCCTCTTTGATATTCGATAAAATACAAAAAAGGTCTCGACATATCGAGACCTTTTTTTATGCAATAAACTAGAAAAATCAATAGGTAAACAAAGGATAATTCAACATCCATTCGTTGACTTCCCCTCTGACAGAAGCGATGACCTGGTCATTATCGTGGTTGCAAAGAACTCGGTCAATTAAATCAACGATACGAATCATATCGTCTTCAACCAAGCCACGTGTCGTCATAGCAGCTGTTCCTACACGCATTCCGGAGGTTGTCATAGCAGGCTGAGCATCAAACGGAACCATGTTTTTATTTACTGTAATATCTGCTTTGATAAGCGTATTTTCTGCTAACTTTCCAGTCCAACCTTTTGAGCTCAAGTCGATGAGCATCAAGTGGTTATCTGTTCCTCCAGAAATTACTTGGTATCCTTTTTCAAGGAAAGCATTTGCCATCACTTTGGCATTTTTTTGTACTTGTACGGCGTAGTGATAGAAATTATCAGAAAGAGCTTCACCAAAAGCAACCGCTTTGGCAGCGATGATGTGCTCAAGTGGGCCACCTTGTGTTCCTGGAAAAACGCCTGAGTCAAGTAAAGAAGACATCATCCGGACTTTTCCTTTCGGAGTTGTAATTCCGAATGGATTTTCAAAGTCATTGCGCATCATGATAACGCCGCCACGTGTTCCTCGAAGGGTTTTGTGTGTTGTGGTCGTTACGATATGGCAATGGTCAAACGGGTCATTGAGTAACCCTTTGGCAATTAACCCAGATGGGTGTGAAATATCGGCAAGAAGGACAGCGCCTACTTGGTCTGCAATGGCACGAAGCCGCGCGTAATCCCAGTCACGAGAGTAGGCAGAAGCACCACAAATGATAAGTTTCGGTTTTTCCTGAACAGCGGTTTGTTCTACTTTATCCCAATCAATGAGGCCTGTTTCTTTCTCAACGCCATAAAAGAAAGGTTGGAAATATTTTCCTGAAATATTCACGGGAGAGCCATGAGATAAATGACCACCATGCGCTAAATTAAATCCTAAAATCTTATCTCCTGGCTGTAAGCAGGCTAGAAAAACGGCCATGTTAGCTTGTGCTCCTGAGTGCGGTTGCACGTTTGCCCAAGTTAAATTAAAAAGCTTTTTTAGACGATCGATGGCCAATTGTTCCACGACATCCACCACTTCGCAACCTCCGTAGTATCGTTTACCTGGTAGGCCCTCTGCGTATTTATTAGTTAAAACACTCCCTGCTGCCTCCATCACTTGTGGAGAAGTGAAGTTCTCTGAAGCAATAAGCTCAATGCCATGTAATTGGCGATGATGCTCTTTTTGGATGAGGTCAAATACCTCTGTATCACGATACAATGCAGTTTCTACTGACATGTCAAGAAGATGATAAGATGAAAAATTATAGCTTATTAAAACGGTAAATTTACAAGATTATAAAGTTATATCAGCAGATTTTAGACTAAAAATGAACGAGTTATCTTGAAATCCATTCATTTTCGGCTCTTTCCTTTCACGGTTCTTTCTATTGTCCAATAAAGTGTAAATTTTGTTTAATTATTGGAAATGGTATAAATGACTGTCGTTGTGTATGTTTTAGCAGGAATGAGCACAGATAACCCGTTTATGGCATATTGTACGGGAATTGTACCAATACCCAAGATGGAAAGTCCTGTACTGAATGTAAAAAAGGTTTGATTGCTTCCTGTCAATTGAATATAAGTGAGTCCCCCCGCACTTCCTGAAAGTAATCCTCCTCCATCGCCTGTTCTGCGTACAAACAAACCAATATTAGCATTCCAGTCTGTATCTACTTTACGGACAGATACGCGATAAGAGTTTAAAATAGCAACGGAAAAACTCAAGGAAGTTTGGTTCGCTGGACTTTCACCAGTTCCAGTATAATTTGCACCCGCCTCCGTAAGAAAAGTACTCGGAATCACGGGGTTCCAACTGCTCGGTGAAGCCCCAATTCCTTGTGCAGAGGTATGTATGTGTACACCCAAAAAAAGTAAAAAGAAAATAATCCGCATATCAATTATCAATGAGGGTGTAAATAACTGTTATTGTCGCTGACTGACTTCGAAGCGAAGCATAATCCAAGAGTATAGGCGCAAATGTAAGATTGTAACCCGTGCTTCCTCCATTTCCTGTAAATGCTCCACCAATCGAATTTACAATGGTTTGCGCTGCTGTGCTCAACGTAATAATTGGTACAGCTGTACCCAATGTCCCCGCGCCACTTCCTACATAATTGGCTGTTGATAAGGTGATGCCTACTCCAGCGGGCAATGTGCCTGTATATTGTGCCGTAATTCTTCTGGTCACACCAATACCCACCGCAGAACTAAAATTCAACCATTTACTTGAGTTGGAAGCCACCGTCTGGATAGCTTGTCCTGCATCTGTTGGCGCAGACAACGTAAAACTGATATTCTCAGTATTAGGCTCTACATCCAGCAAAGCAACGCTCGGAAATGTTAAGTTTACCGTAACATTAGCTGTTTGCGCATATAGCCATCCGTTAAAACAGAAAAAAAGAAGCGTAATTAACGAATATTTCATTTCTTGGTAGTTACAAAAAAGTCTTTCCCCGTAAAAAAGATACGTTTTTCAAGTGAACGAATCGCAAAGTCTATACCCACCTCTTTCTCAGGTTCTACATAAACTGGATTATCGTTCTCCACTATTTCGTATTTATCCGTATGTGTAGAAACAATCACCTTGACCATCCAATTTCCTGGCGTAACTTCTTTAAAAGAAAACGTATTGTCTTTTCTCACTTGGGTTATATGTGATTCCTTTTCATTGTATAACTTTGCCAATAAGAACGGTTTTTCTTGTGTTAATTCTATTTCATTGTTTCTCTTGGATTCCACTTCTTGCACAGTGCCCTGAATGCTTCCTGTTTTGACCATCTCTAACCGAATCGTATGAACTGTATCTGGTTGTATGACCACACGATGTGGCGTTTTGATTGTCGGCTTGTAGCCAATGAGTTGGTCGGAATGTTCTAAACTCAAGAAATAGGCATCCGGTGGAATATGTTGAAACGTGAAATATCCGTTCATATCTGTGACGGTTCGATATGGTCCCAACTTAACCAATAAGCCGTCTCGCTGGATGTCTTTTCCGGTGATTCGCCCTTTTAATTGTCCCAAATCTTTTCGTTTTGCAAAAGGTGCGTTGATGCGCCAAGTATAACGTAATTGAAAAAACTGCGTATTTTGTGCTTGCGCCCCTGCAATAGGAACAAATACACGACCTGAAGTAATGCTCAAACGGTGGTTATTGGTTTCAAACTGTAAAGAAGCATCTAAGAAACTACGTTGCTGAAAAAGCTCGTCGGGGGCAAAATTACTTCTGTAATTGAGCATAAGACTCACCTTTCTATATAAATTGGCTTGTACACCACCACCGAAAAAGTACAAATTTTGCGTGATGTTGTTTTCGTCAAATTTATTGGTTCGTTGGTATTCAAAATAACCTTCCAACCACATCCCTTTTAGCACACGGGTTGCGGGTCTTGTTAAAAAACTTCCCGATTTTTTTGGGATAGAAATATCTGTTGGCAACAATAAATTCTGGGCGTTTCCGTACCGCCCTTGCGCGAATAAACGCCATTTGTCTGTGTTCAGTTGGTACGAAATATTTCCAAAATCTTCCTTAAAATGGAACGTCGCCGGCATTTGCCTGTCTTCTCTTTCCTGTAAAGTATAGTTTACAAATAGTTGCTGTTTGTAATTGGGCTGATAACTCAAAAATACCATATTCGTCGAACTAAATGGTGACGTGTTGAAGACAAGAACGTCCAAACTTGGGTTTAATCGTGTGATGTTACTCGATAGACCCACGTTTAGTTTTGGATGAACTTGATAGCTCAAATTATTGATAAATAACTGACTATTTGTGTAAAATCCAAAGTAATTTTTTCCCGCATAAATGGTTTCATTATACACAGAAAGTTTCTTAAATCGGTAATCTAAACGGGTATATAAACCAAGATCAATAGTTGTATTTAATTGACTAACAGATACTTGTGATTCTAAGTGGAGGTTTTCTCTTTTGACGACTCCCGTCACTCCAGCAATATTCGCACGCTGCCAGTTGCTGTTTGTATTTTGGATAAATTGCTTGGATAAAACGTCAAATGTTAATTGCAAAATAGGTAGTACTTGGTACTGAACGCTCCCGCCCGAAATATCGCGTTGGGTCGGGAAGAACCGAGCTTGTTGGTAGAAAACCCCAGCAGATATTTTTTTGGAAAACGTATGATCAAGACGCGCGCCCCTACCAAATCTACTAAATTCCATCAGTTGATTGACTCGGTTGGTGTAATCGCCGACTTGTATTTTGGTCGCCTTTTTATACTCCCAGGTAGCATTGTATTCATCATAGCTACCAATGGTTGGGAATGCAATTTGGTTTGGTCCACGAACCGTAAATTGCAGTAAATGATTGTTCTTTGTGTCAATATGGCCTGAGCCCATAGCCAAATATTGGTACGTATTTCTCCGTATTCCGTTGATAGAAAAACTCAAAAAGGCAAATCCTGCCTGAATCGGATAGCGGTAATAGGGGTCGTTTTTCTTCTGTTGTGTACTGTAAACAGGTGTTGATACAAAATGATAAATAGGAGTGGGGTCACTCTTGGTACGTAAAATTAAATCTGAATTGACTTTCCAATAAGGGTTATTTGTGACCGGAATACGTTGCCTAACACTAACCGTTACAGATGAAAATGGAGCAAGTTCCAAGGAATCTGTCCCTGATTTTACTTCTCCATAATTGGTGAATACATGTAGTTTTTCGATTGTATTTCCTTGATTTTGAATGATATAGTCAATTGTTAACGCATTTCCTTCTTGTACATATTCTGGTAAATTGATAGGGCTAATTTCAATTTTGCGAACAAGCGAGATAGTCACAGATAGTTTTTCTTCTGCAATTTTGAAACCTTGTCTATAAAGTAAAAAATAAAGGTTATGGTTTCCAGATGGAGCTGCTGCATCCACTGAAAAAGTGTATATGAAGACCGTTTTGTTCTCTTTTTCTTGTTTTCGGCTTGTAACTACTCGCCAAGTAGAAGGTAGTTCAAGAGCGGTAGAGTCACCATCGATAAAATTAGAAATTGTAAAAAAAAGAGTTTGGTAGCCGCCTGGTTGAATTTCTTTGGGGTAGGGTGTCACCTGAACCTGAGGCGATAATTGTGCTGAGGTGCTAAAAGATATAAAAAAAAGAAGTAGATAGACGTATCTCACATTCAAATTGTTCAGTTTAATCGATGTCAATGGTTACGTTTGAACCAAACATATCACGTCCATTATCGACCAATAAAATACATGCGTATTTCCCTTTTGGGATGTCTGTAAATTGTAGCTCAAACTGTGTACAGCTATTTGGATAAACCTTTTTGTCAAGACTCTTTACTGTCTTTATTTTTTTACCAGTGGTGTCATATAATTCCAATATTGCTTTGCTTGTTGTCATGTAAAGCTGCGTATTTTTTACTTGTACCTCCAGTGTTTTGATTGATTTGTCCAAATCTTTAGCATTGATTTTAAGGATTTCTAAAATTGGGTATTGGTATGTCCCTATATGTCCAATGATTTGAACAGCATATCGAACTAATGCATTGACAATCAGTCCATTTGCTTGTTCTTCTCGTATGGGGTCAACAACTTCAACCATTAAAACAGACCAGTAACTTCCGCTCTCGAGTTGATTTGGGGTATCAATGAGGTATGGTAAAACAAATTCTTCTTGTGGAATCAGTACTTTTTCATCCACGACTGTCCGGAGCATTTTGGATAAACTTTTAGGTTGCGAACCATCCTCTGTATACTCGATTTGTTTGTCACAAATGGCGGATAAATCTTGCTTATATACGACAATACGCGCCTCTTTTTTGGAGTCATTTCGAAGGATTAACTGCCCTTTGGTTGTGCTGCCTTGTTTGAGAGAATGTATGTGTGTAAGTCCATTTATGATGGTCACTCGTGCCATTCCGAGAGTAGAAATCAGTAGAAAAAATAGAAGAAAACGGTACTTTTTCATTTGGCATCGTGGGAGTTTAAATGAAATTTAGCTGCTTTGAAAAATAAATAATCGAGTACAAATAGAAAAAATACCATTTCTTTTTGTACTCGTTTAGGTAGAAGGAAATAAAATTTTACGAATGGAAAATCAGTTAAAATTTTATCTATTTAAATGAAAAACTAAATTAGTTATCTGATAACGTGTATGTTATTGTAATAGGGGTACTGTCTGCGCGTAAGTTAGCATACGTTCCATCAGGTGCAGTAAAAGTATAAGTTAGGTTGTGGCCGCTGCTTGCCCCTGTTCCTGTATAGGCACTACCAATTCCTGTGATTAAAGATTGGTCAGCTGTTGTTAAGGTTACAGCTGCCGTAGGAGTTCCTAGTGTACCTTGACCTGTGCTTGATGCGCCCGCAACAACAGTAATTGTTACGCCAGGTACCAATGCACTCGCTTTTACTTCTACTTTTCTTGAAGTTACCGTTGTTGAGATAATGGAAGAGTAGTTGATCCATAAATCTGTGTTGTTGGCTGGCGCATCAATTTTTTGACCCGCTTCCAAAGGAGTTGGCTGTACGAAACTTGCTGTAAAATTTTTATTTGCAGCTGTTTCTAAATCAAGTAGAGCAACCGTAGGTACAACTACCGTAATCTGGTGGTTATCTGTGTTAGAATCTTGTGCGTTGGCTTGGGAAATGAACACCAATCCAAGTACAAATGCGGACAATTGACTAATTTTTCTCATTGGGATGTTAAAATAATTTGAATGAATAAAGGAGGAAGTGACTTTGCACCAAATTGTAGTAATAAAATCTGATTCTCCACATCGCAAATTTACAAAAACTGTACCAATATGCACTAATTTGCCTTCGTCATATTAAATAATATTAGCTTGAATAGTAATATAAACATAAAATGAGGTCAATTATCAAAAGGTAATTGGCCTCATTTTATTGATAAAAATATGTTTATTTATTTCAGAATGAGTGCATTAGATTTTTTTAATTCGGTTTTCTCTTTTTCTCCAATTTGCCAGTTTTCATTGAAACTACCACTCCAAATGTGGTTTGCATTGTCTTTCTCAAATAAAATGAAATCTCCTTTTCCTCTTAATTTTCCTGCCGGCCCAGGTACAGACAGACGCGCTAAAAGTCCATTCGGGTCTTGTCCCGCAGATTTCCACCAAGCAATGCCCGAGTTAATCAGCAGATACCGGTTATTGTTTGGGTAAATGTACGTCAAACTATAATTCTGTACTTGATTTTCCTTCAGTTGCAAAGGATGATTAGACGCAAGTCGGTTAATCAGTTGATTTGTCTGCGAAGTACCAAAAAGTATGAGATTCGAACGTTCTATATCATTCGGACGAATTTCTCTGTCTGCCATCAAACGAGGGAAAACCATTACCCTTCCCAAGAAATCTCCTCTGTGAAATGACCATTCCGCAGCTTCTAGTGCTTCTTTTCGTCTTCTTTCGAGTTCCTTTGGTGTTGGGTTGTCTGCTGTTCCATACACATAAATATGTCTGTCGGAGAAGGCATCAATCATCGGACCTTCCAAGAAAGGTTTTTTATTTTCTTCTGCCTGTTTCTTCGCTTCATTAATCCATTTCCCTTCTGCATTTAGAGAAAAATAGACAAGCCCCGAAGAGGTTGATACAGCATCAATGGTTTGCCCATTGAGTTGTACACGAATGCTTTTTGAAAGAGAAACTTGTGGGTGTCCTTCCAGGTGCAAAGTAAATGCATTGACTTTCTTTGCTTCTATTTCTAGTTGGTTTTTGGCTGTAAATCGGGCAATCACTTGTGCGGTATCGCCAACAGTAAAATGAGTAGCTTCTAGCCAGAAAGCCTTGTTATAACGTAGTTGCGATGTAGTAAGTACTACTTTTTCTGGAAAACGATTGCGCTTAAATGGCTTAAACCAGTCAAAAATAGCACCATTTTGATACGCGTTTACCCAACTATCGTGTTGCACGTTTGGATACTCGTCGTAGGCAAGCGTTGTGCCCGTTTGTCGAATAGCTTCTACAATTTTGCGAGTTCCTTCCACTCGAACAACCGGGTCTGCATCTCCTTGAAACATATGAACGGGTACGTTTGCGGCATTCGGAAAGTAAATATCTGTACCGGGAGGAGGTGCTGGACATACGGGCGCAATAGCTGCCCAAAAGTCTGAACGGGTCAAGCCAATCCACAAAGTTCCACCGCCGCCCATGGAAAGACCCGTGAGGTAGGTACGGTCTTCGTCTATTGAAAAACGCTTTTTTACATCGGTAATAGCATCCCAAACATCCTTTTCAGCAACACCTTGGTAACCCATAGTTCCACGGGCATACGGACTAATGACAATCATGTCGACATCTTTCCATTTAGGAAAATAAAGGCTGGCTTCAACATCATTTTCACCAGGGCGGTTGCTTTCGCCAAACACACGGCGTAAAGAAAGGCGGTGGTTAGAACCCGCTCCATGAAGCATGACAACGAGAGGGTATTTTTTCTTGGGGGTGTACTTGGGTGGGAGGTAGAGACCATAAGGCTGCTCGGTGTCATCAACTGTTGAATGAAAACTAACTACCTGAGGACCTGCGTTTTGACCGTAAGTCCGCTGTGTTCCTCCCCCCAAAATACTCATCGATAGGGTTAAATAGAGTATGCAAATGGTTTTATGCATGTTTTTTATAAGGTTGAATAAATGATAGATTCATTGTATCATTTTGATACAATATTACAGACTTTTCCAAAAAAAAGAAAATTGCATATCAATTTTATACAATATTTTTTAAAACTCTGTATTTTTGGTATACTTTAACCTGATACTTTATTTCAATGATGAATCAACCCTCTGACGTGTATCAACATACGCGCAAGACGAACTATATTTCTCAAGTTTCTATTGATTGTGTGATTTTTGGTTTTCATAATCAACAATTAAAAGTTTTGGTACTCAAATTCAAGAACTCAGATGTATATGCATTACCAGGAGGTTTTATTCGGAATGATGAAGATATTGATGCTGCTGCTGCGCGAGTGCTTTGGGAAAGAGCCGGTGTAAAAGATATTTACTTGGAACAATTTGCTACGTTTGGAAAAGTAGGGAGAAATAACCCTGCATTAAGCATGCAACTTCTTGAAGCAGCTGGAAAACCTTTGCGTGAAAATCACTGGATTTATGATCGTTTTTTATCAATTGGTTATTATGCTTTGGTTGATTTCACGCAGGTAATTCCGCAGGTTGATGAGATTTCAGATAGTTGCCAATGGTATGATATCCAAGAAGTTCCTCCTCTTTTTATTGATCATCCACAAATTATGGAAAAGGCACTTTATTGTTTAAGAAGAGATATAGATAATCAGGCAATTACTTCCAATTTACTTCCCGAATTTTTTACGATGGGGGAACTTCAATTGGTATATGAAACGATTTTAGGTACTTCTTTTGTTCGCACAAATTTTCAGCGAAAAATGCTTTCGTCAGGCAAATTAGAGCGTATTGAAAAAAAATATACAGGTGGGGCACATCGAGCGCCCTACCTGTATCGGTTTAAACGTATGTAAGATGAAGTGTATTTGTAAATTATAGGTTTCCTCTGCGGGCTTGCTCTCTTTCTATGGCTTCAAACAATGCCTTGAAATTTCCTTTCCCAAAAGAAGTTGCGCCTTTTCTTTGGATGATTTCGAAGAATAATGTGGGTCTATCTTCTACTGGTTTAGTAAATATCTGCAAAAGATAGCCTTCTTCGTCACGATCGACCAGTATATTTAATTCACGAAGTGGAGCAATGTCTTCGTCAATTTTACCCACACGGTCGAGTAAATCGTCATAATAACTTGCTGGAACTTCTAAAAACTCAACACCTCGTGAGCGTAATGCACGAACTGTCGCGACGATATCCTCTGTTGCCACAGCAATGTGCTGTACACCTGGCCCATTGTAAAATTCCAAATATTCTTCCACTTGCGACTTCTTCAATCCTTCGGCTGGCTCATTGATTGGAAATTTGATGTATCCGTTTCCATTCGACACTACTTTGGACATCAGCGCAGAATATTCTGTTGAAATATCTTGGTCGTCAAAGGTTAATAATAATTTGAAACCCATGACATCACTATAGAATTTTACCCACTCGTCCATTTCTCCCAAAGCAACGTTTCCGACGCAGTGGTCAATGTATTTTAAACCAACACTTTCTGTGAAATTTCCTAATGAATAGGGCTTAAATCCAGGTAAAAATACGCCATTGTATGCTTTTCGCTCAACAAAGGTATGAATCGTATCACCGTACGTTTGGATAGAAGAAGTAATGACAAAGCCGTTCTCGTCGCTAAGATGGGTAGGTTCAGCAACGGGCACTGCGCCGCGTGCGACTGTCTCATGGAATGCCGCAGTGGCATCGTCCACCCAGAGTGCCAAAACTTTTACGCCATCTCCGTGCTTACGAACATGCTCTGAAATAACAGAATCAGCTACTAAGGAGGTCGTTAATACAATTCGTATTTTGCCTTGTTCCAAAATATACGATGCCTTATCGCGGATACCTGTTTCAGGTCCTGCGTAACCAACGACTTTAAACCCAAATACATTTTGATAGAAAAATGCGGATTGCTTGGCATTGCCAACGTAAAATTCGATGTGGTCTGTCCCAAGAAGAGGCAGAATATCAGCAGTTTGTGTATGAATACTAGGAGTTGATACTAATTCCATGGGATTAATTTTTTAGCAAATCTCGGAATGTAACGCCTTATTGTCCAATACTAAATTTGAATTATTATATAAGTATTTCTTATATTGATTTATATATTATTCCTAATTTTGTCTGATTTTATCTCATTATTGAATATAATTTATACATTTATATATATTAATATAAGTTTTTTGAATGAAGATAGATACAAAGCAATTGATCTATTTTGTGGCGGTGGCAGAGGAGCGCCATTTCAGTCGAGCTGCTGAGAAACTGTATATTTCACAGCCGGCATTGAGTCAGCAAATCAAACATTTAGAGGAGAATTTAGGGGTAGAATTGTTTTCCAAACAACAACGAGCACAAAATAGGCGAGTAGAACTGACGGAAGCAGGTCATTTGCTTTGGACGGAATCCAAGAAAATTCTGGCTCAATTGGCGCAGTTAGAGGAAGATGTAAAGCAATTGGCAAAAAGTCGAAAGGTTATTCGATTAGGCATTTATAAAATGTTGATGAAGGAACGTATCATTGAACTTCTTCATGTTTTATCTTCTTTTCTGACCGACGTTGATTTACGTATCATGGAGTTTCCAACTTTTCAAGAAGTGCAATTGGCTGCAATGAAAGAACAAATTGACGTAGGAATTTCTATTCTTCCTCTACGATTTGATGAATTGGAAGGACTGGCTTTGGTACATGGTCACCTTGAATTAATCGTGTCCTCCAGCCATCGGTTAGCGCAAAAAGACATCATAGAAACGGCGGATTTACTCGGTGAGAAATGGATAGAAATTGAAAAAGTATCGCACCCAATTTATACAGAAATTGAACAGTTTTGTATTCAAAAGGGAATAGATAGACGGGCTAAAAGTTTCCAAGAAGTTTCTTCGCTGGATTTACTTTGTAATATGGTTGAATTGGATATGGGCATTGCGTTTGTACCTAGTTTTTACGATACAAGCCGCCAACACAAAATGATACGAAAAAAACTAGATAACCTAGCTGAAAGCCTGACAATCAGCCAAGCGATTATTTATAAAAAAACACACGATTTCCCTTCAAAAGAGGCAATTTTAGCTGTTTTAAAGAAGCGTGAAAAAGACAAGGAGTTTCCTACTTGAATAGGAAACTCCCTGCAATATAAAAAGTGCTTATAATTACTTAGTTTTTGCTAGATTGTGTTGCACCTACCTGGCTTTGTTTGGCTTCACGCATTGGGTTGGAAGAATTTCCACCTGTCCGTTGCTTAAACAATTGGAACTTGCTAGGCGCCTCAGGTTCACGTGGGAAAACGTTGTCAGAGGTATCAATATCTGGAATTTCAAAGTAAGGGTCTAGCTTAAATTGCTTGACTTTCTTCACCGTAGCGATGCTTTTCTTGAACGATTGATCATTCAAACGCCAAACTTCCGCTGGAATCCGGATATCTTCTTTCGTATCGTCTTCATAAACCACTTGCAAGATAATAGGCATGATTAATCCACCTTTATTGGATAAAGTCAATTCGTAATAATGCTTATTATCAGCTAACAATGCTTTTTCTTCGTCCGAGAGTGTTTTTAAGAACCCTTCATAGCGTTGTTTATCTGCGGCTGTGACTGCAAGTGGGTCGTAGCTATTGTAAAAGTCACGCATGGTTGGGTCTGCTTCAACGACAGTCGTAGGAATGTCTTTTTCGTTGCGCATATTGCCAATTGTTCTTGCTTTGGCTTCTTGTTCTTTGCGTGCTTCGGCCTTCACTATTTCGGGGTCTTGGCTATCAAGTGCATACCATTTTACTTCAGCGATGGCTTGGTCAGCGGCATCTACACCATAGAACCAGCCTTTCCAGAACCAGTCTAAGTCCATGCCTGAAGCATCTTCCATTGTCCGGAAAAAGTCAGCAGGAGAAGGATGTTTGAACATCCAACGTCTTGAATATTCCTTGAAAGCGTGGTCAAATAATTCACGCCCCATAACCGTTTCGCGCAAAATATTTAAGCCAGTAGCTGGTTTTGAATACGCATTTGGTCCAAATGTACCTGGCAAAATATTATCTGAATTACTCATGATAGGATTTTGCTTGCTTGGCTCAATGCGCATATACTCCACGATATACTGTGGTTCAATGCCTTGAGCAGGGAAATTTCTATCCCATTCCAAACATGTAAGTCCTTCTAAGAAAGAGTTTAGACCTTCATCCATCCAGCTCCATTGGCGCTCGTCAGAATTAACAATCATCGGGAAGAAGTTATGTCCCACTTCGTGAATGATAACAAGAATTAAAAAATTCTTCGTGTCTTCGCTGTATGTACCGTCTTCTTGTGGACGTGCGCCATTGAAACTCATCATTGGGTATTCCATTCCACCAACAGGCCCATGAACGGAATACGCGACAGGATACGGATACGCGAACGTGCGTTTTGAATAATTAACCAATGTATGTGCTACCAAACGGGTTGAATATTGTCCCCAAAGTGGATTTCCTTCTTTCGGGTACAAGGACATTGCCCAGACCTTCTTTCCTTCAACATCGACGCGCATCGCATCCCAGATGAACTTTCTGGAGGCAGCAAAGGCAAAGTCACGCACGTTTTTAGCTTCAAAAATCCATGTTTTCGTCCCTGTAGGTCTTCCTTTTTCTGCTGCTACAGCTTCTTCTTGCGAGACAATAAGAACCGGATGTTTAGCTGTTTCAGCTTCTTTTAATCTTTTTTTCTGTGTAGCAGAGAGAACTTTATCTGCATTGATTAATTCACCGGTTGCACCAACAACCATGTCGTTGGGTGCGGTGATTTCAACGTGGTAATCGCCAAAAACAAGAGCAAATTCACCTTGTCCTAAAAACTGCTTGTGTTGCCAGCCATTTATGTCGTCATAAACTGCCATTCGTGGAAACCACTGCGCCATTTCGTACAAATAATTACCGTCTTTCGGGAAAAATTCGTAGCCGCTGCGGCCTCTTTCGCGATTTACGTCGGTGATATTGAATGCCCAATCAATTTGGAATACGAAAGACTGACCGGTCAATAAAGGACTAGGTAAGTCGATACGCATCATGGTTTCATTGATGGTAGTTTTTAAATTTTTACCTTGTGCATCTTTGGTTGCGGTGACTTCAAAGCCAAAATCGCGGGCTGTTTTTCCGTCAAGTCCACGCAAAGTACTTGCTGGTGCACCTCTTTCAGGGTTAATGCTAGAGGCTTTGGATACTTGTGCAATAGAACCGGCTTTGAAGTGATTTTGGTCCAATTGAACCCACAGATACGTCAAGGCATCGGGTGAATTATTTGTATACGTGATTTTCTCTGAGCCTTTGAGTCGTTGATTGACATCGTCTAGCTCCACCTTGATGTTGTAATCTGCTTTTTGTTGCCAATATTCCTTTCCAGGTGCTCCAGCGGCATTTCGGTAGGTGTTGGGAGTAGGAAGCTGGGTTCCGAGTTGTTCAAACTTATCGTTTGCTTTGTAAGGAGACGCAGGACGCTGTTGAGCAAAGAGAGCCCCCGAAAACAGCAATGTCATCCCGAAGATAGACCATTTTCTCATTCGTTTTTCTTTGTTGAAAAGGTTTTAGATAAAATAAACTACAATACTACTCAATTCTTGAAATAATACCCAATTCCTAAGGATGTACGGATTAAACCGATTTCAAATGAGCGATGTACATAGGGAGATAGCTCAAAACCCACCTGAATTTGTGGATAGGCTGCAAACAATGCGGACCTGACACCGACTGTCGCAAAGTAGCCTTCGGTGATTTCTGCAGAAGTGGAGGTAAGTAAGGGAATAAAATTTGCCCGAATGCCTGCGCCCACATAAAGTCGTGCTTTCGGAGATGGACTGATGTTTAAGAAGGGAGAGATTTCAGTACTTAAGCTCGAAAAAAAAGAATTTGTTTGCCATTTTGAATCGAGCCAAACTTTTTTGGTTGGATTGGTACTAACACTTACTTGAGACGTAAATGGGTAGTACATAAGTCCTTGTGCACAAAGAATTGACGAAGTAAAGAAAGAGAAAATGAAGCAAAAAAGGAATACAAACCGAGTCATACCAAATTAGGAGGTAAGGTCAATATCATCTACTTTTTCGAGTGGAATGGATAACTGACTGATGATGGCTTTGGTATCGGCTGTTTGTTTTTCAACTGTATCTTTGATTTGTTGAATGACCTCATAGAAAATAGCCATTTTCTCGACAGGAATTGCTTCTTGGATTCGGTTATTGAACTCAATAACGCCTGCACGGGCAAAGTTTCGTTTCTTTTTTCCTTCTTCTGTTAAGAAAACATTGACGTATCTTTTGTCTTCTTTGTCTGTCTGGCGGTAAATCCAGCCTTTTTCTTCCAAGGTTTTGAGCATTCGCGTCAAACTTCGCGGTTCCATTCCGATAGATGGGCCGATTTTCGTGGCAGGTGTTCCTTTTTCGCTGTCGATGTTTAATAATACATAACCGATAGCCATAGACATGTCATTTTGGCTTGCATACACATTATACATTCTGGATATGGCATGCCAACACCATTTAATATGGAAATCAATGGTTTTTTCTTTCTTCATAACGGGTAGTTCCTTTTTCGCCTTTTACTTACTATGTACTTATTTATACGATTTTGAGTCGTCTAGGAAGAACAAATTTAATCATTTGCTAATATTATGCAAGCATACTATTTAGAATATACGCAAAAAAAGGTACTTTTCTACGTCCAGAAAAGTACCTTAAGGGTTTATATCGTTAAGGGTTTTTTACTCAAAAGGGAGCGATACAGTAAATACAAACCAAAAATAACGAGTGGGATACTAAGTATTTGCCCCATATTGAGGGTCATGGTGTTTTCAAAATCCTCTTGGTTTTCTTTTAGAAATTCGTAGCAAAAACGAAGGGTAAAAATCCAGGTAAAAAATAGTCCTGTTAATGCACCTGCAGGGGCTTTTTCTTTCCATTTATTATACAAAGTAAGCAGGATACCAAATAGAACCAAGCAGCTGAGTGCTTCGTATAATTGAGCGGCATGGCGCGGAACTTGTTCAAACTCCGTATTCTGTTTGAACAAAAATGCCCAAGAAACATCCGTTGCTTTCCCGACGATTTCGGAGTTCATTAAATTCCCTAAGCGAATAGATGCGCCCCCAAGTGCCGCAGCAATTACTACGCGGTCTGTCACCCACAAATACGTCGCTTTTTGTTTTTTTGTATAGATGTATAAACCAATTAATATACCGATACTCGCGCCGTGGCTAGCAAGTCCGGCATACGGTGGTACGAGCATATCGATGATGAATTGAATGGGCGCATCTGCAAAACGATATCCTTCGTAAAAAACATAATGACCGATACGCGCACCGAGTACGGTCGAGATAATCATGGTCAATAGGAGGGAGTCGAGGGCTTCTTCTTTTTGTTTTTCTAATTTGAAAATACGGGCAAGGATTTGATAGCCAAGTACAAATCCAGCAGCGAAAAGCAAGCCGTACCAACGTAGCTCGAAACCACCTATTTTAAAAATAACTGGGCTGACATCCCAAGTGATGTACATGAATTGTGTCATTTTTTTACCATTTTATGAACTGCGAATTTAGTAGTTTTATCTTATAAATTGGTTAGGAATGCAAAAAGACTCCCTTTTGAGGAGTCTTTTTTGAAGATAAATGGGTTGATTTTTATTTTTTCAACTTCATGTCTGTAGGGTTCCAACCGATAGGTTTTTTCTGGAAGTAGCTATCATTACAAGCCAAAACAGGTGCTGCTGCTCGGAAGCCCACAATTGGGTCTTCAATTGTTTTTTGACTACCTGAACGGACATTTGCGAAAAAGTCAGCGAAGTGATTTTTATGCTCATCGTCGCCAACGGGTGGCGTGAATTTGATTTCCTTGACAGGCTCTCCCTTTCTATCTGCTTCTGAATATTGAGCATCGTAGGATTTCTTAAATTCTGCTTGCTGTTCATCCGAAAATGTGAAGTAGCTGTCATAGCCACTGTAACCAGGTGCTTTGGGAAGTTTCTTTTTACTTAAAACAACACCATTTCCAGATAAATCAATTTGCCCTTCTGTTCCAATAATGCGCGTATTATTATTGATAGTACCCGCATTGGCAAAATTCACACGTAAAACCATTTGGAAGTCACTATGTTGTGCTGTTTTTGGGTAATCAAGAATAGCCACCATGACATCCGGCACGTTCCTACCATCTTTCCAGTAACTGAGTCCGCCAGAAGCAAAAATTCGTTCAGGCCCGATAGAGTCTGTAACATGATGTACGCCCGTGATGAGGTGAACAAACAAGTCGCCAGCTACTCCTGTGCCGTATTCCTTGTAATTTCTCCAACGGAAAAACTGTTTGGCGTCAAAGGGTGTTTTTGGGGCGTTGCGTAGGAACGTGTCCCAGTCAACCGTTGCAGGAGAGGCATCTGTCGGGATGGAGTAATTCCAGGCACCAATGGCACTGAAACGGTCGCTATTGGATTCCACGTAATTGATTTCACCGATTTCACCTGCTTGAAGTAGTCGTTTGGCTTCGGCAAAAACAGCACCACTGATGCGTTGGCTACCTACTTGCATGGTTTTTCCGGACTTTTTCCAAGCGTCAATCACGGCTTTTCCTTGATTGATTTGATGAACCATTGGTTTTTCGCAATAGACATGTTTTCCTGCTTGTAGGGCATCAATTGTGATTTTATCGTGCCAGTGGTCTGGGGTAACGACAAGTACAGCATCTACGTCAGGGCGTTGCAGGATTTCGCGGTAGTCGCGAGTAGTGAAGATATCCTTTCCGAATGTTTGTTTCACGCGGTCGAGTCGTCCGGTATATAAATCGGCTGCTGCGACGAGTTCAATGCCTTCGTTTCGGAGAGCGGCTTTGGTGTCATAATGTCCTTGTATCCCCATCCCGATGGTTGCAATTCGGATTTTATCGTTGGGGCTTATCGAAAGACTTTTGATGATAGAAAATGGTTTGGCAAAACCTTGCGTGGAAGCTAGTGCCGAGACAGCACCGAGCGTTCCAAGGAATTTTCTTCTGGAAGTACCCATTTTTTGAATTGGTTAGGTGGTTGATTAGGTCTGTAACTAATTTTTAAAATTCTTTACAATGTACTATGAAATCATTAAATACCACTATTTTTTCTAAGAAAATGGGCTAAAAAGCCATTATTAGCGACCAATAAAATGAATAAATCGGTTTGGAGATGCACACCTCCTTCACGAAAAAGAAATACTTTTTAACTTTCCTTTTTTGCGGTAATGGAGCAAATAGAAAAAGGCAACAAGCGCAAACAAGACAGTTGATAAAAATGCCCACGGAAGTTTGGTCGCGTCGTTTTGGTAAATTAGCGTTGGGAAGAACGCGCCAATACCGATACCTGTTTCTAGTGCTATGTACATCGTCGCAATGGCGCGTCCGCGATTGGCATCGTCGCATAAATCAATCGTCCAAGCTTGTGAAATGGGTGAAATAATGCCCATCGCTACGCCATACATAGAGGCAGCAAGCGTGAAAATCAGTACGTTGGTGGAGAAAGCCGTCAAGATCATGGCAATGATCAATGCACCACAACCAAGAATAAGAACAGTGACACGCCCATTTTTATCCGACCATTTTCCGGCAATAATTCGGATTACCAAAGAAGCGAGGGTATAAATAAGGAAGAAAAATCCTTTGTTTTCTAGTCCAATGAGCTTGCTGAGGTCAGGCGTTAAGGTCGCAACTGCACCAAAGCTAAATGAGGTGAAAAAGATAACGATAACGACTGGCCAAACCGAGGTATCAAACAAGTCTTGTTTCGTTAATTTGAACGACTGCCAGCCGAGTTTTTCGCGTTGGTTTTCTGGCAAGGTTTCTTTCATATTGGAAAGAATGGCAATGGACAGAAAGGCAAAAGCGGAAGAGGTGTAAAAAAGTGTATTGATAGAAAATGTCATGGCAATCCAGCTGCCAAGCGCAGGGCCAATTGCCATGCCCAAACTACCTACAAGCCCGTGCAGTCCCATGGCTTCACCGCGCCGGTTGAAAGGCATGATGTCTGCAATGTATGCAGAAGTACCCGTCGGTTTAAACCCTGTTGAAAAACCATGCAGGAGGCGTAGGAATAAAAACGGGAAAACGGTTGTGACGAGTGGATACATAAAACCAAGGACAAAACAAACGAGGGAACCAAATGCCATGATGGGCACGCGTCCAATCTTGTCGGTGAGTCTTCCACTGAAAGGTCTTGAGAGTCCAGCAGTAACAGTGAATAGGCTTATAATGAGTCCTTTGTATTCTTCACCACCCATGCTGGTAAGATAGTCAGGTAGCTCGGCAATGAGCATATTAAAGCTAGAGAAGAATAAAAAAGAGCTAAGGCAAAGAAGCCAAAACTGAAGCGTAAAGATGCTGTCGGGTGCTTTCAAGAGATAAATACAGAATAAGTAATCTGCAAAAATAAAGGGCTTTCTGTGGAATGAGTCGGGATAAACTTAAAATCTTGTCTAAACATCTATTTATTCCTATTAATTATTCAATTCGTTCAATTTATCTTGTATATACATTTGCAAGAATCTGTTTATCAGTTATTTGTCGGCTATTTTTTTATTTTCTGAATGGCTTATTTTGGGGCTGAATAGCCGTTAATAGCAGATAGCAGAGATAGATTCGTCTCTATTTCTGGTGAGATACATCGAATTAACTGTATTTTTGTTTTAATTCAACTCAATTTCAACCCATTTAACCAAAATAACGAATGAGAAATATTTTTTTTGTCCTTCTCTTTTCTTTTATCCTTGTGCAGTGTACACCTTTTAAGCGCTACGAAGAAGCCGCGAAATCGTGGGAGAAAGACATTCAACAATTGGAGAAAAAAGACCAAACCGAAAAATACAGTTCAGAAGCTATTTTGTGTTTGGGCTCGTCTAGTTTTCGGCTTTGGGGAAATATAAAGGAGGACATGGCGCCGTATGAAATGATTAACCGTGGATACGGTGGTGCAAAATTTACGGATTTATTGTTCTATACAGAGCGGCTTGTAGCAAAGCATGATGCCAAAGCGGTACTTATTTTTGTTGCCAATGACATCACAGGTACGCCAGATGACCGAACTCCAAAAGAGGTTTTGCAACTTTTCAAAGCTGTAGAGAAGAAAATTCGTCAAAAGCACAAAAACAAACCGATTGTTTTCATCGAAATTACACCGACAGAGAGTCGATGGAAGGTTTGGTCGCAAATCAAGGAGGTTAATACACTCATTCGTACGTATTGTGAAAGTAAATCGAATCTCCATTTTATTCAAACTTCGCCTGCATTTTTAAATGAGGAAGGAGAGCCCAAAGCAGAGCTGTTCATCCAGGATAAATTGCATTTGAATGCAATGGGCTACCACGTTTGGGCGGAAGAACTGAAAAAAGGTTTGAAGCAAGCTGGAATTTGAAAAATAATACGAATTAACCTATAGATACAATGAAAAAACATATTTTGAGCGGTTTCGCTTGGCTAATTTCCTGGGCAGCCGTGGCACAATGGGAAATCACAGCAAAAGAAGTAGATCCGACACACTATTACGGTGTGACCGTAGCAAACGGAATGATTGGACTGACCTCATCGGCGCAGCCCCTAAAAGTCAAAGAAGTGGTACTCAATGGCGCATTTGATACCTACGGAAGAGGGCGTGTATCAAATATTTTGAAAGTTTTTGAATTTGCTAACCTGGATTTAGATTTAGACGGGCGGCGCTTAGGACCTAAAGATATGACAGGTTATACGCAAACAATTCGTATGAATGATGGCGTTTTGGTGACTCGTTTTGAACACGAAAAAGTGTCTGTTCAAACTGAATTAATGGCGCTTCGTCATTTGCCTTATACGGCTTTGACGGAGGTACGTATTACAGCAAAATCTGCGTGTGAGATTACTCCGCATAGCATTATTCAAGCGCCGGAGGTTCTCCGAGATGTGAAAAACTCCTATCACCTCATTGATCGTCCTCATTCCTTGATTCCTTTGATGACCTCAGTGGCGAAATCTCCTACGGGCAGACATACAGTTGCGGCTTCGAACTCCTTTATTTTTGAAGAAGAAAGAGGCAAAGAGCCGGCACTTGTTCACGAGGAATGGGATTATGGCATGCACCGCCTGAAATTCACTAAAAAGTTAAAAGCCGGCGAAACATACCGCTTTACTGTGGTGGGTTCTGTCATTTCTTCGGCACATGTAGCTGACCCGCACAACGAGGCAGAGCGCTTGACGATTTTTGCCGCGCTGGAAAAAACAGCGAGATTGCGCCAAAAACATGCTGCTTCTTGGCAAGAACTTTGGACTTCCGATATTATCATTGAAGGAGATGACGAAGCTCAACGCGCTGCTCGGTTTGCCCTTTATAATTTGTATTCGTTCCTACGAGAAGGTACGGCATACAGCCCTTCGCCGATGGGATTGTCAGGTCTAGGATACAATGGTCACGTTTTTTGGGATACTGAATTATGGATGTATCCTCCGATTTTAGCCTTGAAGCCTGAGTTAGCCAAATCCATGCTAGATTATCGTTTTGAACGTCTGGAAGCAGCCAAGTTTAATGCCAAAGCACACGGGTACAAAGGGGCAATGTTCCCCTGGGAATCTGACCAAGACGGACAAGAATCGACGCCTGTATGGGCTTTGACAGGCCCTTTTCAACACCATATTACAGCTTGTGTTGGGTTCTCTTTTTGGAAATATTACCAAGTGACAAAAGACAAAAGTTGGCTACAAGAAAAAGGCTATCCTATGCTGAAAGAAGTAGCTGATTTCTGGGCAAGCCGTGTGGAAAAAGACAAAGACGGTAAGTATCACATTATCAATGTAGTTTGTGCAGATGAATGGGCAGAAAATGTGGATGATAACGCTTTCACAAATGGGATTGTGAAAGAGGTATTGGGTTATGCAAATCAAGCGGCACAATTAGTAGGAAAGCCCGTGCATCCTGTTTGGAAAGATATTCAAGAGAATTTGGTGATTTTACAATTACCGGATGGTGTCACCAAAGAACATGCTAGTTATGCCGGTGAACCTATTAAACAAGCCGATGTTAATTTATTGGCGTATCCTTTAAAACAAGTCACAGACCCAAAGAAAATCAAAAAAGACGTGGATTATTATTGGGCGCGTTTGGGGGATAACCAACCGGGTATGAAAGGAAGCAGCCCTGCGATGGCACATGCCGTTTTTTCTATTTTGCAAAGCCGTCTAGGAAATACAGAGCAAGCCTACAAAGTATATATGGATAGTTATAAACCCAATGAAGTTCCTCCGTTTGGTGTGTTGGCTGAAACGGCTGGCGGAACAAATCCATATTTTGCGACGGGTGCTGGTGGGTATCTACAAACATTAATCAACGGATTCGGTGGGTTAGATTTAACAGACGAAGGAATTATTCAATTAAAAACCAAATTGCCTGCACATTGGAAGTCCTTGACAATCAAAGGAGTAGGTGTAGAAAAGAAGACGTTTGTTGTTAAATAAATAGAAAGAAAAGTCCCGTACAGCGTATGATTTGTACGGGACTTTTTGTTTTCATTTCGGTACGATTATTCGTACGTTTATACTTCCTTTGAACCAAAAATAAATGAATTATGCGGTTGAAAAATCTACTAAGTGTTTGCTTTCTGCTTTTTATGTTGACTTGGCAAGCCCAAGCCCAAGAGAAGAAATTTCCAATCATTGCCCAATATGGAGGCGTTTATGAAATTCCTGAGTCTGAAAACATCATCAATCGAAAGCAAAAATACAAGATTGTGGTGGACATCACGCAAGGAGCAAAAAGTGCTGCCTCAATGAATCCTGCTTTTGAGTTAGTCGCGCGGGTGATGAATCTTTATGGACTTGCAGGTTTGCCCAAAGGGAAACTAGACATTGTGGTCATTTTACATTTTGAAGCAACGCCTGTTATTCTAGCAGATAGCGCGTATGAGCAAGTATTCCAAGTGAAAAATCCGAATACGGCAGTGATAAATACTTTGGCGGAGGCTGGGGTGAAATTTTATATTTGCGGTCAATCTTTGCGTGCGCGTAACTTTGTTGATTCCCCGCGCAACCCAAATATCAAAGTATTGCACGGGGCTATGTTGGGCATTACGCATTTCCAGTCACAAGGATATTCTTTATTAAAGCTTTGATTATCAGCGAATTCGAATATTTCCATAATTGGATTGGATGATGATGCGGGTTTCAGGAGCATGAACATTCCCGATTTTCCCACGATACATCCGGAAAGAGGAGCTTGGCGTAGTGTTAGGCTCCTTTTCTGTGTTTTTTTGAAAAATTATGGGTTGTGAACCCTCGTATTTGAACCGTGCATGTTTACCTTGAATGAAGAACTCGTACGCTCCTTTCTCTTGCGTTTTGGGTAGTTCAATTTCTGAAAAAGACGATTGAATGTCAATTTCCTTGGTGTTTCTATCGATTTCTCCAATACCAAATTTATGTGAATAGGAGAGCTGAAGGTGCGCTGCTTCTTTGATTTTCTCAATTAATCCGGTCGAATAACTGATATTTCCTTTGATGTTTTCAGCAAGTTTAATGTGTAAATCTCCGAAGCTATTTTGAAGTGATAAGTTCCGAGCTTCGTCCAGCCAAACAGAAGAATAAGAAGCCTTAAATTGACCTCCTTCGAGTGCTTCGATGACTGCTTTTCCGAACGAAAGTTGAACGTGGTTTTCGGTGTTCTTCAGTCGATTGGTATATAAATTACCGTAGCTGTGTTGGAGAGAAAGCTTGGTTGGGTAGTCAGGTAAATGAATATCTCCGAACGAATTTACGATGTTCAATTCGTTGTTTTTAGGCATCTGAACGACATAGTCAATGCGTACTTTGTTACTTTCTCCTTTGTTTTGGTAGCTGTGAACAGGAATAGACGATTTTTTCAGGATTGTTTTGAAATACGCACCTCCTTCTTGTTTGGTCGCTGAGACAGTGGTTTGTGCCAAAAAACGTTGTGCAAGTGCATCCGATGCGCTTGAAGCCGATATTTGAATAGAAACAGCCACTTGAGGTTTCTCCCAAAAGACAATACGTATATCCCCAAATTGGTTTTCGACACTTATTTTATCGGAAGACTTTAGCGAATACGTAAACGAATAGCTTTTTTTTCTCTCAATAAGTAGTTCGGTTGGGTCTTGGTGCGCTTGTGTGTGTAAGGCAAATAAAATGAGCCAACTCTTAATAAACCATTTCATCTTTTGCTTCATTTTCTTTTGTTTGAATGGTGTGCATCACAGATAATTGTTTTTCCAAAATATCGGCTTGCCAGCGTAGATTTTGAATCATGGCGCGTAGAATTTCCTCTTGGTTTGGATTCTGAGCGAGTGCAGTTCGGAGCGTTTGGTAGCTTTGCTCAAGCGTGCGCCATTCTTCTGAAAACTCCGCATACAAATCTGGATTTTCTTTTCGTAGGCCTTCCAAATTATCGCGTCGTGTCTGAATGAGTGAAGCGTAGGAAGCGACTTGCTGAGCATACACAGGCGGTAAAGCCGTAAATTCATTGGATACAGGTACGCAATCATCCTTTTTCTGTCCCCAATAATAGCCTAGACACAAACCAAAAGCAATTCCAGCGACCCACTTTATGTGTGTGAATTTCAATTGAAATTTCCTTTTTGGCTGAGCAGAAGTGAGGCGTTTTTCTAAGTTTTCCCAGACTTCAGCTTGCGGAGAGAACGTGTCAAATTCTTCTTTGTGTTGGGTGATATATTCGTGTAGCTTCATTTTTACTTTAAGAATTAGATAAAAGAGACAATAAACGTTTTTTTGCCCTTGAGTATTGGGTTCGGGAAGTTACTTCATTGACGGATAATATTTGTCCGATTTCCTCGTGGTCATATCCTTCAAAGAGATACAAAGACAAAACGGTGCGGTATCCTTCGGGTAATTGAGCAATGGCAGCATTGATTTTTTCTACGGTAGTATGCTCGGGCAGGTCGGGGTCGTCAGTGTCTTCTAAGAAAGAATCCTGCCAAGCATCGATAGACAAAAAATCTATTTTGCGTTGGCGAAGCTGATTGATAGCTTTCCGGACGACAATCTGCTTCAGCCATGCACCGAAGGATGATTCAAAACGGAAAGTCTCCATCTTGGTAAAGGCATCAAAAAAAGCTTCTTGCAAAACGTCTTCTGCTTCTTGTACATTTTGGAGAATACGCATACAAACATGCAACATTGATTTTGCATAAAGTTGATATACGCGGTATTGAGCTCGGCGGTCACCGCGCGCGCATTGTTCAATCAGTTCTACATGAGGAATGACGTAGTTCTCTGTTGCCAAAAGATAAGCCGTTTACTTTTTCTAAAGACACAAGAATACGTGAGATGTTGCAAATAATTGCAAAAAAAGAGAAGAATTAAGCTATAAATTGGCTTTGACATAAGCCAAAATGCAGGAAAAAAAGAAGTAATGAGAGATGCTCAATCTCTAAAGGTATTGAGAATCTCTTTTCTTCTTCGGCTTGCTACAATGATTTCTCCATTACAAAGCTCGACAGCTTTCGTTCTTCCAAGATCATAAATTTTACGAATGAATGACGGATTAATTAAGTGTGCTCTCGTGATTCGTAAAAAATGTGTGTGCTGTTTCTGGTATTTTTTTAATGTGTAGCTACTGACTTCCTTGGGCATGTCTGTCAGATGAAACTCAGTATAATTGTCAAAACCTTTTAAATAAAGAATTTTTTCACTCGGTGGAAAGATGATTTTTTTCATGTTATTTAGTTTCTATTTTGAAAGACTGCTTTATCTTAATCTTGAACAAAAGTAAGGGAATAGGGAAGGTACTGAAATACTCCTTTTGGGGTATTTTGATGTCTAAATCATGGGTTTAAATAATATTACGACTGTTTTAAGAAATCGTAATTTTTCTTTTCGGGAGATGTGCTATCGGCTTATTTACGCACAATTTTTAGGAAGGGATATATTGAATACGTTCTTTCATCTGCATAAAAAAAACGTTGCATCTATCACTAGATGCAACGTTTTTCAGAGAACAATAGCCTGTTTTATGCCTTCGCGTGTTCTTTTTTCGGAGGGAATGCCAAGGAAGCAATAATACTAGCAGCCAAAATTCCGACAATGACTAATAGGGAGTGAACATTCGTAAAACCGAGTTCTTCCAAATAGCCATGAACAAGCATTTTGATACCAATGAAGCTCAGAAGTACACCCAAACCGTATTTCAGGTAGCTGAACATGTCGATGATATTGACCAAGAAGAAGAACATAGAACGAAGTCCCATGATGGCGAAAACATTCGAGAAAAATACGATGTACGGATCTTTTGTAATAGAGAAAATAGCCGGAATCGAGTCCACAGCGAAAATTACATCTGTAAAGGCAATAACCACAATAACCACAAATAGGGGTGTGATAAACAGTTTGTTTCCTTTGTATTTATGACGGATGAAGAATT
>JACCDQ010537305.1_pt1 | contig 86554 bp, 66 predicted proteins | sample 7446031 | NCBI WGS metagenome assembly JACCDQ01 (sample SAMN15323442, study PRJNA562643) | freshwater metagenome | isolation source: river surface water | place: USA:Blue River Watershed | collected 2017-08-17
ACTATGTGCTGGCGAACTCATCGTCACTAGAGCAGTTTGCGGAGACGATGGCGGCTGTCGAGTTGTCGATGCGGGATGTCACCGCACAGTTCACGGGAAATACGACGACGACAGCGGCCTCCAGTTCTTCAGCGGGTACCACCACGACCACGACCACCACAACCACCACGGGTACGATGCCTTCCGGCCCGGCATCGTCCTGACATCCGGTGTCTGGTGGATTGGCATGACGGCCAAGCGCCAGAGGAGTAGGTGCAAGGGCGTGGTGCGTGCCGGGTGGTCAGGCGATGTCACGCGGGGCGCAACCGGGTTGTGCAGCGATTTTTAGTACATCGGAATAAGCGGCTCGATACCTGCAGGCCATGCTTCAGTGAACCTGTCGACGGGTGAACTGGGGCGTGGCCCAGTCGACACAGGTTTTTAGTAGTCCGCACACACAAAGCGCCTCCGATTGTGATGGGTTGCGTGATCGGCTCGGACTCTCTTTTCCCCTGTCCGTATAACTCGTAGACGGCGCTCTGGCTTCATCGGCACTATTTTTTCCTTGAGGGCACTGAGCAAAGAATTCGCGAAAATTTTTCGCGAATTCTTCGTTGACTACCAGGGCGAAAACACATGAGACCTACTGCCGGATCACCGTCGATCACACGCACACCGGATGCCTCCTTTTCCGGCGAGCCACCAGCATCGGCTCCGCAGAAGCCCAAGCTGCCGCCTGTCCAGGGAAGCTTGCCCTACTCGGCCGACGAATACAAAAATCTGCATTCGACGAAAAAGTCCCCTTTTCTAGATTTCATGATTCTCGGAAAAATTCCAGAGCCATCGAAAAACGAAGAAACCTCCTTACCAGAAATATCTTTGCGCTTCCAAAGTGTGGTTGTGGAATGCCTGAAGACGGGCGAACTGAACGCACTCGATTTTTTGTGGAGAGAGTCTGGTTTCGATCCGAACGACAGCATGATCAGACTGGTAGTTGAAAATCTGGATGAAACAACCGCAAAGTGTCTCGCTGAGCATTGCCAGGCGCATCCGGGTCTCAAGGTGGAACTGAGCACGACTGAGGTGGACCATTCGGCCGTTCCTGCGCTTGTATCCGTGATCGAGCAGGGAAAGGTGTCAGCACTGTCGCTTTATCCAATGGATCTGTCGTCTGATGAAATTTTGCGTCTCGCGACTGTCATAGGAAAAGTTGGGGACAGTCTGAGCCTGGGAAACATCACATTTGATATTCACAGTGAGAAGGCTCTTGCCGAATCTCTGCTTAACTCCGTCAGTCTGAAAAGCTTGTTACTGGCCGATTGCGATTTCGGTCCGTCGCGTGGCATACAATTTGTTGAAGCCATGCAGAAAAACCAGTCCATTGAAACTCTGGAATTCAGATTGACGCCGCTCCACTCGACTCTCGGCAGCAGCTACGGTGCGATCCTCTCCAAGAACATCACATTAAAAAATTTCGGAGTGCTCGCTCCGAATGACCAGTCGGTCGACGTCGATTCGATACTCATTGGCGCATTGTCGCATCCGACACTGAGTGCTCTTGCAGTGGGAAATAACCAAGACAGATACACAATCGCCTATCCTGAGAATTTGGTGCGTCTGCTGGAGAAGAACCGCACGCTGACAGAGATCGGTATCGATGCGCTCTTGCCTTCCAGTGTCGATGGAAAGGCTGTCGCAGCGGCACTTTCAAGAAATACCTCAGTCACCGAGTTCGTCATGCGATCGGACTCCTTTGAGATGGAAGACTTGCAGTCCATCAGCGACACGCTCGCCCGTAATCGTGCTTTGGCTGAAGGAAAGATCCAGCACATCGCAGGGCAGGCTTTCGATCCTTACGGGCGCGGGAATGGCCTGTCCGATGCCAGCTCAACCATCGCCAACTATGTACTGGCGAATTCGTCGTCGCTAGGCGAATTCGCGGATACGATGGCAGCGGTCGAGTTGTCAATGAAGGATCTCACAGCACAGGCCATGGACAACGGAACGACCACTACCACGGCATCCAGTTCTTCATCAGGGACAGCCACCACGACCACAATGGACGCGGGCTCTGCCACGAATGCGACTACGACGACGATCCCGTCTGGCCCGGCATCGTCCTGATGGTCGGCGCCGGCAAAAAAAAAGCTGCACGCGCAAACGTGCAGCTCTTTTCATTGCGTGTAGCGCTCACATGCGCTCGAACACCGCCGCAATACCCTGGCCGCCACCGATACACATCGTCACCAGGCCGTAGCGCTTGCCGGTGCGGATCAGTTCATACAGGCACTTGATCGTGATGATCGCGCCACTGGCGCCCAGCGGATGGCCGAGCGCAATCGCGCCGCCATTCGGGTTGGTACGCGCCGGATCGAGGTCCAGGCCGCGGCACACGCCGAGCGATTGGGCTGCGAAGGCTTCGTTCGATTCGATCACATCCATCTGGTCGAGCGACAGGCCGGCGCGCTTCAGCGCCAGCTGCACCGCCGGGATCGGGCCGGTGCCCATGATCGACGGATCAACGCCCGCCACTGCATACGACACCAGACGTGCGAGCGGCTTGCAGTTGGCGCGAGCGGCAGCGTCGGCTTCCATCAGCACGCAGGCGGCCGCGCCATCGTTCAGGCCGGAAGCATTGCCGGCGGTGACCGTGCCGTTCTCTTTCAGGAAGGCCGGGCGCAGCGCTGCCAGCGATTCCACCGTGGTACCGGCCTTCGGATGCTCGTCGGTGTCGAACAGCGTGACACCCTTGCGCGTCTTCAGCTCGACCGGCACGATCTGCGACTTGAAGTAGCCGGCCTCGATCGCGGCCAGTGCCTTGCGCTGGCTGTCGGCGGCGAATGCATCCTGTTCGGAGCGGCTGATGTTGTACAGCTTGGCGACGTTCTCGGCAGTGATGCCCATGTGGCCGGCGCCGAACGGATCATTCAGCGCGCCCAGCATCATGTCGATGATGGCGGCGTCGCCCATGCGCGCGCCCCAGCGCGTCATCGCTGCGTTGTACGGCGCGCGGCTCATGGTTTCCACGCCGCCGCCAATGGCAATGTCGGCATCGCCGAGCTGGATGGCGTTGGCGGCCGTGACGATCGCCTGCAGGCCGGAGCCGCACAGGCGGTTCAGCGTCAGCGCGGCCGACTCCTTGGCCACCCCCGCCTGAATGCCTGCCACTCGCGACACATACATGTCACGCGGTTCGCACTGGATCACGTTGCCGAGCACGATCTGCTGCGCTGCGGCTGCGTCGATGCCGGCGCGTTCAATGGCGGCCTTGATGGCGATGGTCGCCAGGTCGGATGCGGGGATGTCCTTCAGCGATCCGCCGAAGGTGCCGATAGCGGTGCGGGCTGCGCCGACGACGACGACCTCTCTTTGTAGAGCCATGTCATTTCCTTTTGATAAAAAACTGAATGCCGGAAGTGCCGGCAGCCACATTGCGCTGCTGTGTCGGGCTAACTCCCGCGCGGCAGCACGGAGTCTGCCACGCATGCTGCAGTGCGGGATTCAAAATTGAAAAACATCCCTTTCAAAATTCCAATTCCGCGGGACGCGGGGGATGGCGCACAATCATGGCAGTCATGCCAGCCCGACAAGGGGCGGCGGGCGGCCCTTTGGCCGGCAGGGCGAGACTATAACAAAGACGAGGAGACATCCCCCGATGAAAAGTCTGCAATGGATGCGGTTGTGCTCGGGCGCGTTCGCGCTGGCAGCCAGCCAGTTTGCGTACGCGCAGTACAGCGGCGATACGATCAAGATCGGTTTCATGACCGATATGTCGGGTGTGTATGCGGATGTCGACGGCCCGGCCGGTGCCGACGCGATCAAGATGGCCATCGCCGAGTTCGGCGGCAGCATTCAGGGCAAGAAGATCGAATTTCTCGCGGCGGATCATCAGAACAAGGCCGATATCGCCGCCAGCAAGACGCGCGAATGGTTTGACCAGCAAGGGCTGGACCTGCTGATCGGCGGCACCAACTCGTCAGCCAATCTGGCGATGTCAAAGATTGCGTCTGAAAAGAAAAAGCCCTTCATTGCCATCGGCCCGGGCACGACCCGTTTGACCAACGAAGAGTGCACGCCGTACACCATTCATTACGCGTATGACACCGCGGCCGTCGCGCGCACGCTCGCCAATGCGATGGTCAAGCAGGGCTATAAGGACTGGTATTTCCTGACCGCCGACTATGTGTTCGGCCTGTCGCTGGAGAATGATGCATCGCTGGTAGTGAAGCAGCAGGGTGGTCGGGTGCTTGGCTCGGTGCGTCATCCGCTGGCAGCATCGGATTTCTCGTCTTTCCTGTTGCAGGCGCAGAGCTCGAAAGCGCAGGTGCTGGGGCTGGCCAATGGCGGCGGGGACACCGTCAGCGCGATCAAGGCTGCGAATGAGTTCGGCATCACGAAAAAAATGAAGCTGGCGGGCCTGCTGATGTACATCAACGATGTGCATGCGCTCGGCCTCAATCTCACGCAAGGCATGTACCTGACCGATGGCTGGTACTGGGACACCAACGACGACACGCGCGCCTGGGCCAAGAAATTCATGGCGCGCAATAAAAAGGCACCATCGATGCTGCATGCCGGGAATTATTCGGCGGCAGCTTTCTATCTGAATGCCGTGAAGGCGCTCGGTACCGATGACGGCGACAAGGTGATGGCCAAGCTGAAGTCGACCAGGATCAATGACATGTTCGCCAAAAACGGCGAAGTGCGTCCGGATGGCCGGATGGTGCATGACTTCACGCTGATGCAGGTGAAGTCACCGTCGGAGTCCAAATATCCCTGGGACTATTACAAGGTGGTACAGGTGATCCCGGGCGACCAGGCCTTTATCCCCAAGGCGGAGTCGAAGTGCGCGCTGTGGAAGTAATCGACGCGCGCTCCGCTGCTGCCAGAGCTCGGTAAGTGACCTCCTCAGCGATGAGCGCAATGACAACGTCGACAATGCGACCGTGGCTGTCGCGCGCGGTCCTCTGTATCTTGCTGCTGGCCGGTCCCGCGGCCGGTGGCGCGCCGGGCAGCGTGGGTGACTGTGCGTGGAATCCGGTCATCCGGCAGTGCGTGGCTGACGACCAGTTATACGCGCAGCCAGTGGCCGGGCTGGATGCTGCGCAGATGCGCCTGTTCGACGACGGACTCAAGCAATTCCGCGCGCCCTGGACCGTGTTTCCGCGCGCCGACGGTGAATGGGGGCTCGGTCCCTACTTCCATGCGAACAGTTGCGCCGCCTGTCATGTGAACATCGGGCGCGGTGCTGTCGAAGAGCAGTCCGGTCGGCCGGTTTTTCAGCAATTGCTGCGGCTGTCGGTGCCGCACCGGCAGCGTGCCGGCGATACCGAGCCGCACCCGCTGTATGACGGACAACTGCAGCCCTTCAGCATTTTTGGTCCGACACCGGAGCCGGTTTCCGGCGAGGCCGACCTGTACCTCGCGTGGCAGCCGGAAAAGGTGACATTGGGCGACGGCACCGAGCTGGTGCTGCGACGGCCGAGAGTGACGATCCGGAATGCCAAATTCGGCGAGCTCAGCGAGCAGGTGCTGACCTCCTTGCGCAATACGCCCGCGCTGCTCGGCCTCGGCTATCTCGATGCAGTGGCGGAAGCGGACATTCTCGCGCTGGCCGATGCGCAGAAGGTGCTCGGCTTCAACGGGCGGCCGAATTACGTCACGGACGACAGCACCGGACGCAAGCGCCTCGGCCGCTTCGGCTGGAAAGCTAACCAGCCGTCGATCAGCCAGCAAGTGGCGGCGGCACACCTCGGCGACATGGGCATCACCAGTTCGCTGTATCCCGATGACGACTGCACGGGCGCGCAGACCCAGTGCCTGAACTTCGGCTACAAAAAGGGCAAACCCGAACTGACCGACGCTGCGTGGCGCGCGGTAAACCACTTCATGGCGGCAACCGATGCGCCGCGTCCGCGCGGCGGCGACGACCTGCAGGTGCAGCGTGGCAGCCGGCTGTTCCGCGAGTTGTCCTGCAGCGTGTGCCATGTGCCCGAGCTGAAGGCGGGCAAATATCCGCCGTTGCTGGCGCTGGAGGGGCGCAGCTTCCATGCCTACACCGATCTGCTGCTGCATGACATGGGCGAGGCGCTGGCTGACGGTCGTCCGGATGGGCGCGCCGGCGGACGGGACTGGCGCACCGCACCGCTGTGGGGCATCGGCGTGTCAGCGCGTGTGAACGGCAGCGTCGATCTGCTGCATGACGGCCGCGCGCGCGATGTGACCGAGGCCATCCTGTGGCACGGCGGCGAGGCGCAGCGCTCGCGCGATGGGTTTGCCCGGCTCGGACGCGATGACCGTGATGCGCTGGTGGCCTTCGTCCATTCCCTCTGAATTTTCGCCAGACTTCTTACCCCCCGCAACGACGTAACCAGAGAGCGGCCCACAAGGCCGGACAGTAATGAGCCCGTTTGAAAAAAAATCCGTGCGCATCGAGCGCCTTGACGTTGAATACCTCGAATGGAATCCGGCCGGCCGGCGCACGGTCGTGCTGGTGCATGGCTGGCCCGATTCGGCGCGAACCTGGAGCAGCGTCGCATCGACGCTGGCGCAAGCCGGCCACCGCGTGTTGGCGCCGTCGCTGCGAGGTTTCGGCGGTACGCGGTTTCTCGATGCTGCCACGCCGCGCAGTGGCGAGCTGGTGGCACTCGCACGCGACCTGATCGGCTTTGTGCAGGCGCTCGGTCTCGACAAACCCGTGCTGGTCGGCCATGACTGGGGCGCACGCGCGGTACTGAACGCCGGAGGTCTGGCACCCGGCCTGGCGGCGCAGCTGGTGTCAGTGTCTGTCGGTTATGGCACCAACGATCCGTCGCAGCCGATGCCCCTGGAGCAGGCGCGTGCTTACTGGTATCACTGGTTCATGGCCACGCCGCTGGGCGAGCGCACCGTGCGAGAGGATCCGAAGGCCTTTGCGCGCAAGATGTGGGAGGTCTGGTCGCCGCCGGGCTGGTACGACGATGCGGAGTTCACCGCAACCGCCGTGGCTTTCGATAACCCGGACTGGATCGATGTCACGCTGCACTCGTATCGCCACCGCTGGGGTTTCGTGCCGGGCGATCCGGTGTATGCCGCCGATACCGCGGCGTTGAAGCCACTGCCGGTCATCGCGACGCCGACGCTGGTTATCCACGGCAAGGACGATTATGTGAATCCGGTCGCTTCGTCGGCGAACAAGGAAGCCTGGTTCAGCGGCGGCTACCACCGCGTGGTACTCGACGGCGTCGGGCATTTCCCGCAGCGCGAACAGGCGGATCGGGTGGCGCAGGAGATTCTGGCGTTCATGGGCGCCTGAGGGTGCGCAGGCAGGATGGGACCCGTCCCCGGCATCGGCACTGAGGTCGATCGACGATGGATCCCGGCTTGCGCCGGGATGACGATGCGGTCGATCGACGCAGGCCGGTATCCAGCGTCGTTCAAATTGCCCGGTCGTCCGGACGGTATCCATCGGGAAGGCCGACAAATCTCTGTTATCGTTGACGCCTTCATTTTTTGTCACCTTCAGCAGGTTCCCCCTTGATCTCCGGCCTCGTCAAACTCTTCCTGTTCCAGGCGCTCGGCGAGTTGATCTCCAACTTCCTGATTCCTTTCATTCCCGGTCCTGTGATCGGGCTGGTGCTGCTGTTGCTCTTTCTTTTGGCGGCGCGTCGGCTGCCGGCCGATATCGACAGCGTCGGCAGCGGCATCCTGCAGCACCTCGGGCTGCTGTTCATTCCGGCGTCGGTCGGCGTATTGCTCTACCTGCCTATCCTGAAGGCGAATGCCTGGGCCGTGGTGGGTACGCTGCTGATCAGTGTGGTCGCGACGATCGCGGTCACCGGCGGCTTGCTGAAACTGATCGCGGGAGAAAAAGATGAGGCCTGAGCTGCCACAGATCGCCGAGATCTGGGTCTACCTGTCCGGCAACCCGCTGTTCGCCCTGGTGCTGACGCTGTCGGCCTACTGGTTCGGTCATACGCTGTATGAACGCAGCCAGCGCAACCCGCTGGCGAATCCGGTGCTGATCGCGGTGATCATCGTTGCCTCCGTGGTCGGCCTGCTCGACATTCCGTATAAAAAATATTTCGAGGGCGCGCAGTTCGTGCACTTCATGCTCGGCACGGCGACGGTGTCGCTGGCGATCCCGATCTACAAGAGCTGGCATTCGCTGCGCGGCCGCTTCGGCTTGTTGCTAGGCGTGCTGCTGGCCGGCGGCGTGACCTCGGTGGCGTCGGCACTCGCGGCGGCGAAGCTGTTCGGTCTGGATGCGGCGCTGGTTGGCGGCCTCTATGCGAAGTCAGTGACGGCGCCGATTGCGATGGGTATCGCCGAGCGCATCCAGGTGTCGCCGACGCTGACAGCGGTCTATGCCGTGGTCACGGGGGTGCTCGGTGCGATCCTGGGCCGCTATGTGATGGACGCGATGAAGATGCGACGTTGGTGGCAGCGTGGCTTCGCGCTCGGCGTCGCATCGCATGGCATCGGTACGTCACGCGCCTTCAGCGTACACCCTGAGGCGGGTACGTATGCCAGCCTGGGCATAGGCCTGCATGGCGTGCTCGGCGCGGTACTGATTCCGTGGCTGGTCGGTCGCTTCGCCGGCTGATGCACAATGCCGGCTTGCGTTGCTGCCTGCCTTTGGCGCGGTTTGTCGCGCGCTGTGCTCTGTGGGCACGCCGCTACTCAGGGTTGGCGCGCTGATTTTGGCGTGCTGATACCGTGCGCATCTGATAACGATCCATAAGGAGATCCCATTGCCCAAGTTTGCTGCCAACCTGTCGATGCTGTTTACCGAGGTGCCTTTTGCGGAGCGTTTTGCGCGGGCCGCACAGGCGGGTTTCGACGCGGTCGAATGCCAGTTTCCTTATGAACTGCCGGTTGCCGAAGTGAAGTCTCTGCTGGAGGTGAACAAGCTCCGGATGGTGCTGCACAATCTGCCGGCCGGCGACTGGCATGCCGGCGACCGGGGCATTGCCTGCGATCCGGCAAGGGTGGATGAATTCCGCGCTGGCGTCGCCAAGGCGATTTCGTATGCGACGGTACTCGGCGTGCCGCGCATCAATTGTCTGGCCGGTCTTGCGCCAGCCGGCCTCGCCGAGAAAGAGGTGCGACAGACCTTCATTGCCAATGTGCGTTACGCCGCCGATGAACTCAAGCGCGTCGGTATACGCCTGCTGATCGAGCCGATTAATAACTACGATATTCCCGGTTTCTGGCTGAACAGCACTGCGAAGGCACTGTCGGTGCTGGACGAGTTGGGCAGCGATAATGCCTTCGTGCAGTACGACATCTATCACGCACAGCGGATGGAGGGAGAGATTGCCGGGACGATCCGTAAAAACCTTTCACGCATCGGTCATATCCAGATCGCCGATAATCCGGGACGCCATGAGCCGGGCACGGGCGAGATCAACTATCCGTTCCTGTTCGCCTTCCTCGACGAGGTCGGCTACACCGGTCACATCGGCGCTGAATACAAGCCGGCCGGCCAGACTGAAGCCGGTCTCGGCTGGATGACGGCGCTGCTGAAATAGCAGACGCATCGGACGCAACGGAGACAAGGAATGAGTATGAAACTCGGATTTATCGGGCTGGGCATCATGGGCGCGCCGATGGCGCAGCACCTGCTGAAGGGCGGGCATTCCTTGTTCACCCATACGCGCAGCAAGACCGCCGACTACCTGCTGCAGGACGGCGCACAGGTCTGCGCAAATGCCACCGAGGTCGCACAGAAGGCCGACATCATTTTCCTGATGCTGCCCGACACACCGGACGTGGAGACAGTGCTGTTCGGCGAGCATGGCGTTGTCGCCGGGCTCACGAAAGGCAAGACGGTCGTCGACATGAGCTCGATCTCGCCGATCGCGACCAAGGAATTCGCGCAGAAGATCGCTGCGCTCGGCTGCGACTATCTCGATGCCCCCGTGTCCGGTGGTGAGGTTGGCGCGAAGAATGCGACACTGACCATCATGGTCGGCGGCAGTGATGCCGCCTTTGCCAAAGTCAAGCCGCTGTTCGAATTGATGGGCAAGAACATCACGCTGGTCGGCGGTAATGGCGATGGCCAGACCGCGAAAGTGGCGAACCAGATCATCGTCGCGCTGAACATCGAAGCCGTTGCCGAAGCGCTGCTGTTCGCTGCACGCAATGGCGCGGATCCGGCGAAGGTCCGGCAGGCATTGATGGGCGGTTTTGCATCATCGAAGATTCTTGAGGTGCACGGCGAACGCATGATCAAGCGCACCTTTGATCCGGGCTTCCGCATCGAACTGCATCAGAAAGACCTGAACCTGGCACTGACCACCGCCCGCTCGCTCGGGCTGTCGTTGCCAAACACGGCAAGCGCGCAGCAGCTGTTCAGTTCCTGCGTCGCGCATGGCGGCAAGGCCTGGGACCATTCGGCGATGGTCAGGGCACTCGAGCACATGGCCAATTTCGAGATCGAGCAACAGTAATGGCGGCGGCAGCACAAAGCGCGCTGTTGAAGCGCATGTTCGACGCGGCCATCGCATCTGCACAGCCCTCGCTGTGCGTGCCGCAGCATCTGCCGTCGCGTGAAGATCTCGTGCAGGGCAGGCTGGTCGTCATCGGTGCCGGCAAGGCATCTGCCGCCATGGCGCGCGCGGTCGAGGACGCATGGGACGGCCCACTGACGGGATTCGTCATCACCCGCTATGGCTACAGCGTGCCCTGCGAACGCATCGAGGTGGTCGAGGCGGCACACCCGGTGCCGGATGCCGCCGGGCTGGCCGCGGCAGAGCGCATGATGGCTTTCGTGCAGGGATTGTCGGCTGACGATATGGTGCTGTGCCTGATTTCGGGCGGCGGCTCGTCGCTGATGCCGCTGCCGATCGATGGTCTCACGCTCGAGCACAAACAGGCGGTGAACCGGGCCTTGCTGGCTTCCGGCGCGACCATCAGTGAAATGAATTGCGTGCGCCGGCATCTGTCGGCGATCAAGGGCGGCCGGCTGGCCGCGGCCTGTCACCCGGCACGCGTGATCACGCTGCTACTGTCGGATGTGCCGGGCGATCATCCGGTCGATATCGCGTCCGGGCCGACTGTGGCGGATCCGACCACCTGCACCGATGCGCTGGCCATCATCGACCGTTACCGGATCGATCTCGCGCCCGAAGTCAGGCAGGTGCTGACCAGCGGTCGCGGCGAATCGGTGAAACCGGGCGATACGCGGCTGGCGCGCAATGAGGTGCGTATGATCGCGACGCCGCAGATGGCACTAGAGGCGGCTGCGCGCGTGGCCGAGCAGGCGGGATATCGCGCGCACATTCTCGGCGATGCGATCGAGGGCGAGGCGCGTGATGTCGGCAAGGTGCTGGCGGCGATGGCCTTGCAGGTGGCCGAGCGCGGCCAGCCTTTCACCGCGCCCTGCGTGCTGCTGTCTGGCGGCGAAACCACGGTCACCGTGCGTGGCCACGGGCGTGGAGGGCGCAATGTCGAGTGTCTGCTGTCGCTGGCGGCGGCGCTCGGCGGGCATGCGCGCATCCATGCGCTGATGGGCGATACCGACGGGGTCGACGGGCTGGAAGAGATTGCCGGCGCCGTCGCCGGGCCGGACACGCTGGCACGTGCCTGGGCGCAGCGCATGCCTGTGCTCGAGTACCTGGCGAACAATGATGGCCACACGTATTTCGGCGCGCTCGGCGACGCGGTGATCACCGGGCCGACGCTGACAAACGTGAATGATTTCAGGGCGATTCTGATCGACGCCTGAACCATTCTCACGTTTAGAACCGTCTCGGCGGCGCGAGTAGGGGTCGCGAACGTGTTTGCAAGGGCTTCGCAGTGCCCGATTTGGTTTACAGTTGTAAGCGGTTTTATGGCGGCAGTCGCCGCCGGCGGCAGATGGTCTGGTTTTATCGTTCACGCGAGCCGCTGACAAGTCTCATCAACGACCAGCGCTCGCCACCCGCATTCACACCGACAGGAGAAGCCCAATGAAACAAGTCGCTCTGATCACCGCCATGATGATCGCCTGCACCGCCGCGTTTGCGCAGGCCGGCAAGCCCGATGCGGCTGCACCGGCAGCGCAGGCCGCCCCGGCCGAGCCGGGCAAAGCTGAAGGCAAGGCGCTCGGCCACCAGAAGAAGGAACGCGGCCTGAAGAAGGGCCACGACAAGGACAAAGCCAAGGGCCGGGCCGAGGGTCATGAAGAAGGACACGGCGACGGCCAGATGGAGGCTCAGAACGCCGGTGCCAAGGACGGCGGCAAGGACGCAGCGAAAGCGGGCGCCAAGGAAGGGGCCAAGGACGGCGGCAAGGAAGGACGCAAGGCTGCGCAGAAGAAGGGCGCCGAAGGCGCCGCGCCGGAATCCCAGCCTGCCGAGGCCAAGGACGCCGAGGGCAAGAAGGGCGGCGGCGCGAAATCCAAGTAAGCCGCGCCGCTTCCTGCCGGATGCCGGTACCTACCGGCATCCGGTTTTTTATTTGAGGTTCAGATCGGCCTTGACGGCATCCAGCCCGGCCTGCGCGCAGATTTCGTCCTGATCGGCGCTCGCCCCGCTGACACCGATGGCGCCGATGTGCTCGCCTTTCGCGGTAATGATCGGCAGGCCGCCGGCAAAAGTGACGATGCCCGGTACATGCACGATACCCGGCACGCGCTGCTGGGCGATCTCGCCGACCTGCCGTGTCGAGCGCGGGAATCCGGACGAGGTATTGGCTTTCAGCTGCGCGATCTCGATGCTCGCGCGGAATGAATTGTCCATCCGGCTGAAGTGCTTCAGATTGCCGCCGTCATCGACGATCGCGATGATCATGTTCCAGCCTTCCTTGCGCGCGACATCTTCACAGGCGACCGCCATTTTCTTTGCGGCCTCCAGTCCCAGGGTGGTTTTTTGCTGTTGTGCTTGTGCCATGCCCGTGAAGGCCAGGCCGAGGGTCGCGGCCAGCATGGCTGCGAAGAAAGGGCGTGTCTGCATCTTGAACTCCCAGGTTTGTTCGAAAGGAACACCATGGTAGCCCAGACGGCCACTCTTGAACGCGGGGCAGTGCGAACTGTCGTGGACATGAAGCTTGAAAAAGTTCCCTCCTTGATACGAGATTGCTGCGGCGCGTATTTGATTGCAATCAGGAAAACTGCACGTTTTTTTTTGCGGCCGATGGGAATTTATAATTCTCTGAAAAATCAGGCACTTGCCTGCATGTTGGCGAGGGATTTGGGTGAGTTATCCCCAAAATCTGTGGATAAAACGGGAACCGAAAATCGAGCAAATGCTAGGTTTTTCGAACGAGCCTTGGATCCCGTGCTTCGCTCATCGGCGCAAATTGTTGCGACGAAGCACTGGCGGCCGATAGGGCCGGGGCCTGACGCGGGCTTATACTCCGCGCTGGACAGTCTGGTGTAGCCGCTGTCCCAATTACTCAAGTACTGATTCCGGAACGGATCTTCACCGATGTCCCCTCGTCTTTCTTTGCTGGACCTGGTCCTGGTGCGCGAAGGCGGCAGCGTCGCCGACGCGCTCGCGATTGCGCTGCGAACTGCGCGCCATGCCGAATCACTGGGTTTCACACGTTACTGGCTGGCCGAACATCACAACATGACCGGCGTCGCGAGCTCGGCGACGGCGGTGCTGGTCGGGCATATCGCGGGCGGCACAGAACGTATTCGCGTCGGTTCCGGTGGGGTGATGCTGCCCAATCATGCGCCGCTGGTGGTGGCTGAGGCCTTTGGCACGCTGGCCGAACTGTATCCGGGCCGCATCGACCTCGGACTCGGGCGCGCGCCCGGCACCGACGGTCTGACGATGCGCGCGTTACGGCGTGACCGGGTCGAGAGCGAGGACGATTTTCCCCAGGATGTCGCCGAACTGCAGCGGCTGCTCGCTCCGGCGCAACCGGGCCAGCGTGTGATCGCCATGCCGGGAGCGGGCACGAACGTGCCGGTCTGGCTGCTGGGCTCCAGCCTGTTTTCAGCGCGGCTGGCAGCGGCGCGTGGCTTGCCGTTTGCATTTGCATCACATTTCGCGCCGCGGCTGCTGATGCAGGCAATTGCGCTGTACCGCAATGAGTTCCAGCCATCGGCGGCCTGTGCCGAGCCTTACGTCGCGATCGGTGTGCAGATGATCGCCGCGCCGGACGACGACGAAGCCGACTACCTCGCCAGCAGCACCTACCAGCGAGTGCTCGGCATCCTGACCGGCGACCGTCGTCCGCTGCAGCCGCCGGTGCGCGGTTTCATGGACAGCCTTGATTTGCCGGCGCAACAGGCGATTGACGATTTTCTCGCTGCGGCCGTGATTGGCGGTCCGCAGGCCGTGCAGGAGGGATTTGCGCAGCTGGCCGAACTAACCCGGGCCGACGAATTCATCCTGGTATCGGATATCTATGACGTGAACCTGCGGCTGCGTTCGCTCGATATCGCGGCGCAGGCCATCGCCTGCACTGCCTGTGCCGTTTGACGCAGATCGCCGCAGCAGCGGCGTGTGTCTCCTTGCGCCTCTGAGTGTCACTGCGTGTGCTTTCCTGCGCCCGGGGTGCGACAGCGTATATCGCTGCCACGCTGCGATGATGTGACCCTCGGCCGCCCGGCAAAGCGCGGTTAAAGGATTCCAAAGCTGGTGCCCGCGACGCTGGTGTACAGTGCCCGGAAAATCATCAGCAAGACCGTCGGGGACACGTGAAGAATCTGTTGTTGCGGGCGCTCGCTATCTGCCTGCTTGCGCTGTTCGTCAGCGCTGCCGGCGCGACCACGCTGCGCAAGGTGGACGTCGAAAAGGAACTCGGCGCGCGCTACATCGTCGGCGACATGCTGACGACCTTGCCGGTCTGGCCGCTGTATCAGCGCGACCCGGCCAGTCCGGACCAGAAGCCGCAGCTGCGCGGCTATGCCTTTGAATCCGTCGACATCGAGCCGGTGCGCGGTTACAGCGGCAAGCCGATCAACCTGTTCGTGCTGACCGATACCGACGGCCATTACCTTGACGTGCGCCTGCTCGAGCATCGCGAGCCGCTGTTCCGCTCGGAATCCGGGACACAGAAGATCGCCGGTTTTGCTGCGCAATACCCCGGTCTGTCCGTGCGCCACCACATTGATATCCGCAGCCCGCAAGCGGCGACCAGCCGCGATAGCCAGCAAGCTGTTCTGCATGGCGTGCAGGCCGGCACGGTGACCGCGCGGGCGATCGACAAGACGATGCTGCAGTCGGTCAGTACCGTGCTGGCGCTGGCGCCGGAGGCGCTAGAAAACCAGGGCAAGGCAGGCGGCCAGCGCATGCAGCGGCGCGCCACCGATGTCGAGGTGACTGCCCTCGACTGGGCGCAGCTGCAGGCGCGCCGCATGGTCGAGACTACCCGGCTGACGCGCGCCCAAGTTGAGGCGGCTTTCAAGGGCACGCGTGCGGCGGGTGCCGATGCCGACGCCGCGCTGCGTCCTGATGAGGTCGCGATCGAATTTCATGTGGCGCTGGTGAGCCTGCCGCAGATCGGTCGTAACCTGCTGGATGACAAGGGCTGGCGGCTGGTTGAGGCCAACCTGCGTGGCGGCGAAGCGATTCTGGTCAGTGACAGGGGACCCTTGTCAGACCTGCTTCGTGGCGCGCGCGGCGGTTCACTGTCGTTCACGCTTGCGCAGGACGGCAAGCCACTGCAATTCCGCCAGCTCGGTTATGACGAAGGACTGAAACTGCCGGCCGACCTGCGCGCGCGTCATCGCTTATTCATCGTCGACGCCGCTACGCCGCTCGACGTCAGCCGGGCGTTCGATCTGAAAGCCCATTTGCAGCGCCGCTATGGTCCTTTCCCGACGATGGTGGCGGACGCGGCCTTTCCGCTCGACTATGGGTTTCACGGCTGGCGCGCGACGCTGACGGCATGGCGCGATTCGGATTGGTTCTCGGCCTGGCAGAAACGCGCGTGGGAAATCGGTCTGCTGGCTGCTGCGCTGGCGCTGCTGATGATGGTGCTGCTGCGTCAACGCACGATCACCGCGAGCGCGCGCCGGCTGAGCCGGGTGCGCGTACCTTTCCTGCTGTTCACGCTGCTGGGCATCGGCTGGGCGTTTCAGGGGCAGCTGTCCATCGTGAACATTACCGCGTCGGTCGAAGCGCTGGCCGGCGGCAATGACCTGGGCTTTCTGCTGACGGACCCGATGACGGTGATCCTGTGGCTGGCGGTCTTCGTCACGCTGCTGGTCTGGGGACGCGGTACGTTTTGCGGCTGGCTGTGCCCGTTCGGCGCGCTGCAGGAACTGGTCAGCCGGCTGATGCGGGCCGTCGGTGTGCGGCATCGTCGTGTACGGCCGGTCTGGGATAGTCGGCTGAAATGGATCAAGTACGGCGTGCTCGCGGCGATCATGGCGTCGGTCTGGGCGGCGCCTTCGGCCACCGAGCTACTGGTGGAGGTTGAGCCGTTCAAGACAGCGATCAGCCTGTATTTCGTGCGCGACTGGCCCTATGTGGCGTGGGCGCTGGCTTGCGTCGCGCTGAGCGTTTTCGTCTATCGCGGCTACTGTCGCTATATTTGTCCGCTCGGTGCTGCGCTGGCTGCGCTGAATCCGCTGCAACGCTGGGGCTGGATACCGCGCCGCGATGCCTGCGGCCAGCCATGTCAGACCTGCCGCAGCCGCTGCGACTATCAATCGATTTCGAAAGAGGGCAAGGTGTCTTATCAGGAATGCTTCCAGTGCCTCGACTGCGTGGCGATCTGGCAAGACGACCAGCAATGCCTGCCGTTGATTCAGGAAAAAAAGCGCACGGTGATTGCGATCGTGCCGCACAAGGAGGCCGCATGAATACGACCCGACGTCAGTTTCTCGGTTTTGGGATGGGGCTGGCTGCCGCAGGCGCTATGCCGGCGCTGGCGGCCGCGCCGCAACGACGCGAAGCGCATGAGGCGCTGGTCTGGCGCGAACGCATACTGCAAGGCTTCGGCACGACGCTGTGGCTGCGCGCTGCGCATGCGAACGGCGACTGGCTAGAACTCGGACTCGACCGCGCAGTGAAGCGCATTCGCGCGGTCGAGGCACAGATGAGCCTGTTCGACGATGGTAGCGCGCTGCGCCGGCTGAATCGCAGTGGCCGGCTGGAGAGGCCCGATGCCGGGCTGCTGCAGGTATTGCAACTGTCGTCGAAGATAGCGGCCGACAGCGGCGGTGCATTCGACGTCACGATGCAGCCGCTGTGGGCATTATGGGAGGCAGCCGGGCGCGCCGGAATGCTGCCTTCGGCACGTACGTTGCGTGGCGCTACGGCGCATGTGAACTGGCGCGCCATCGACGCAAGCCGCGAGCGCGTGCTGCTGCCGAAGGGCTTTGCCCTGTCGCTGAACGGCATTGCGCAGGGCTATGCGGCTGATGCGGTACGCAGCGAGCTTCGGGTCCTCGGCATACGCGACGCCATGCTCGATACCGGCGAGACGGCGGTGCTTGGCCAGGACCCGACCCGTACGCCGTGGCGATTCGGCATCGAGGATGTTCACATCCACCAGGCCGGCAACGCTCATGACGACAAGCGTGCCGGTGCACCGGTGATTACCGTGCCGGATGGCTATGCGGCGGCGACCTCATCGGATGCCCACACCACGTTCACCCCCGACCGCGTGCATCACCACATCCTCGACCCGCGCACCGGCGACTCGCCGCAGTACTGGTCGTCGGTGACCGTGGTCGCGCGCAGCGCCGCGCTGGCCGATGGCCTGACCAAGGTGTTTTTCATGCTGCCGAAACAGCGGGTCGCCGCGGCCGCCAGCCATTGGGGCGTGGGCGTCGTGATGCAGGACAAGCGCGGGCAATGGCTGCGAGTCGGGCTGGCCTGACCTGAGCTGCTTTGTTCCGCTGACCCGGCGGTAGCGGAATACGCGCGTCATTGATTGATGTCAAATTTATATCGGTCGGCCTGGCTTGTTCACCCAAGGCCGGACCGCTCTGACGATGGCTCAGATAGCCTTCGCCACTTCCAGCCGCACCATGCCGGCATGGATCGCCGGCCGACAGGATTGCGCGAAGTCGCGCCGGTATTCTGTGGGTGGCAGCCAGCCGCGCTTGCGCCAGTGCTGCTGTACATCGACGCGCGGCGCGGTGCCGCTGGCGGCGTCGTGAAAATCGTTACGGGTGCCGGTGTTCATGGGAGTGCTCCTTCCATCAGTCATCGAACGGTTCGATGAAATAATACTGTATAAAAAAACAGTATGGAAGGGGCGTGCCGGTCGGCGCCGGCGCAGCTTCTTACATCACCGCGCCTACCTGCCAGGGCACGAATTCGGCCTGGCCATAGCCGTGCAGTTCGCTCTTGCTGTGCTGGCCCGAGGCAGTTGCCAGCATCAACGCGAAAATGCGCCGGCCAAGCTGATCGACATTGGCTGTGCCGTCGATGATCTCGCCACAGTTCAGGTCGATGTCTTCCTGCTGGCGCTGCCACAGCGCGCTGTTGGTCGAGAACTTCAGTGATGGTGATGGCGCGCAGCCATACGCGCTGCCGCGGCCAGTGGTGAAGCAGATCATGTTGGCACCGCCGGCGACCTGACCGGTTGCGCTGACAGGATCGTAGCCGGGCGTGTCCATGAACACGAAACCAGGGGTGGTCACGGGTTCCGCGTACTCGAACACGCCATGCAGATTGCCCGTGCCGCCTTTGGCAACGGCGCCCAGGGATTTCTCGAGGATGGTGGTAAGGCCGCCGGCCTTGTTGCCGGGTGACGGATTATTGTCCATCTCGCCGCCGTTGATGGCGGCATAGCGCTCCCACCAGTGGATGCGCTCGACCAGCTTGCGGCCGATATCGCGTGACACGGCGCGGCGGGTCAGCAGGTGCTCGGCGCCGTAGACTTCCGGCGTCTCCGACAGGATCGCGGTGCCGCCATGGGCGACCAGCAGGTCGACCGCAACACCGAGCGCCGGATTGGCGCTGATGCCGGAGTAGCCGTCCGAACCGCCGCACTGCAGGCCGACCATCAGGTGCGATGCATCGCAGCGCTCGCGTGCGCAGTCATTGGCGTGTGCCAGCATCTCCCCGATGATCTTCACGCCCTTGGCAATGGTGGACGCGGTGCCGCCGCTGTCCTGGATGTTGAAGGTGCGTAGCAGCGGGCCTTCGGACAAGTGGCTGTCATCCAGCCATGCGGCGATCTGGTTGGTCTCGCAGCCCAGGCCGATCACGAGGACGCCGGCGAAGTTCGGGTGGCGCGCATAGCCGGACAAAGTGCGGCGCAGCAGTTTCATGCCGAGCCCGCTGTGGTCCATGCCGCAGCCGGTACCGTGGGTGAGCGCCACGACGCCATCGATGTTCGAGAAAGGCTGCAGCGCAGCCGGGTTCATGCGGCGCGAGAAATGCTCGGCGATGCCGCGTGCCACCGTCGCCGAGCAATTCACCGTCGACAGGATGCCGATGTAGTTGCGCGTGGCGACCTGGCCGTTGGCGCGCCGGTAGCCCATGAAGTCGGCCTGTTGCCGGGGCGGCTCGGGACGTACATCCGCGCAGAACGCATAGTCACGCTCGAAGCTGCCTTTTTCCTCGCCAATCGTGCAGTTATGGACATGCACATGTTCGCCCGCCTCGATGGCGCGGCTGGCAAAGCCGATGATCTGGTTGTAGCGGCGGATCGGCGCGCCGGCCGCGATGGCCCGGGTGGCGACTTTATGGCCGGCCGGTATCAGGCCGCGCGCGCTGACGCCTTCGACCGCGCTGCCGCCAATCAGCTGGGCGCGCGCGATGACGACGTCGTCATTCGGATGAAGGCGGATGAACGGGGGGGTAGCAGTCATGGAAGCTCCGAAAGCGGCACGCAGCAGGTGCGCAGTAGCGCGCCGCTTGCGGCATGATGCGTCGCCACGGCGCGGCACTCGAGGTTTTTTAGCTTAGCGTGGCGTGCGCCGCTGCAGTTTCCAAATGCGAAAGGGGGCGTGTGCCCGAGGGGGCGGTCTCAATGACGGCGCTGCAGGTCGCGCAGCTGAAGCTCGCGCAGTTGCGGGGCTAGCAGCCAGGCGGCGGCGACAATCGCCAGCGTCATCGAGCCGCCAAACACGATCGACGGCACCAGTCCCATCCATTGCGCGGCGAGGCTCGATTCGAGCGCGCCGATTTCATTCGACGAACCGATGAAAAGCCCGTTGATCGCCGTGACCCGACCCTGCATTTGCGGCGGTGTCAGCAGTTGCAGGATGGTCTGCCGCAAGACGACAGAAACACCGTCAAACAGGCCGGATGCGAACAGGCAAAGAGCCGCAAGCCAGAGCGAGTCTGATAGCCCGAGGCCGATCATGGACAGCCCGAATGCCGCAACCGATCCGAGCAGCCAGCGGCCGGAGTTCTGGTTGACCGGACGGCGCGTCATCCACAGACCGACGATCACCGAGCCGGCCGCCGGCATCGCACGCAGCAGCCCGAGATTCTCCGGACTGCCATTGAGTACCTCGTGAATGAAGGCGGGCAGCACGCCAACGGCGCCGCCGAACAGCACGGCGAACATGTCCAGTGCCATTGCGGTGAGCAGTACCTGGGTCGACAGCACGAAACGCAGGCCGTCGCGGATGCCGGCCAGCACCGATCCGCGCGGCGCATCGGCCGGCGTGTCTTGCACCGGCAGCCGGTACAACGCGAAGGCCGCCGCTACCGCCAGTACGCCGGTCGCCAGGTAGGCCGAGCCGACCCCGGCCCACGCAATCAGCAAGCCGCCAAGCACCGGACCCGACACCAGTGCCGTCTGAAACACGACGGTGCCGATCGCTGTTGCGCGTGCCAGCTGTTCGCGTTCGATGATGCGCACCAGAATCGCCGAATACGATGGCCGCAGCAGCGAGCGTGCAGTTCCGGCCAGCGCCATCGCCAGATAAATCGCTGTCGGCGATGTGCCGTCGCGCATGCCCAGCAGCGCCATCGGCAGCGCGATCGCGCAGTAGCACGCGCAGCCAAGGTAGGCCAGCCGTTTCTTCGGCAGCACGTCCACCGCGTGGCCGGCAAACAGTGACAGCCCGAAATAGGGCAGGACCTCGGCCAGCGCGATCAGCCCTAGGGTGACGACGTCATGCGTGAGCGCGTAGACATGCCAGCCGGCGGTGACGGTGAGGATTTGATAGGCGAGCGTGATGCAGGCCCGGTAAACCGTCAGCCGGGTGAAGGCAGGCGAGATCAGTGCCGGCATCGCCGAGCTATCGCGCACTCAGCGCTCGGCCGGTTGCGGGCGCAGCAGCTTGACGACCAGCGCCGCGGCAGCGATCAGGCCAGGAATCGCGACGACGGTGAACACCTCGCTGAACGACAGCTGCCGCCGCGACAGTTCGGCCACCAGGAAAGAGCCGGCGATACCGCCGAAACGCCCGATGCCCATCATCCATGCGACGCCGGTGGCGCGCCCCTCGGTGGGGTAATAGCTGGCGGCCAGCGCCGGCAGCGATGACTGCGAGGTATTCATCAGCGCGCCGGCAGTGAACACCACGAACACCAGCCAGCCGAGTTGGCTGCCGGACTGCCCGATCGCGAACACGGCGGCCGCGGTCAGCACGAAGCCGATGGCGATCACGCGGTTGGGTTCCAGCTTGTCCATCAGCAGGCCAAACAGGACGGTGCCTATGCCGCCCAGCGGGAACAGTGCCGCCACCAGAGTTGCGGTCTTCGGATCGAGGCCTGCGTCCTTGAACAGGATGGGCATCCAGTTGATCAGCGCGTAGAAGATCACCAGACCCATGAAATAGGCGACCCACAGCGCCACCGAGCCGACCAGATAGGGACGCGACAGTACCAGCCCGATGCCGGCCTTGCCGGCGGCCGTCGCGGGCGGCGGTGACACGTCGACCCTGTCGATGTCGGTGCGGCGCGGCGCCAGCCGGCGCAGGATCGCGCGTATGCGCGCCTCATTGCCCGGCCGCGCGGCCAGATGACGAATCGACTCCGGCAGCAGCGCTGCGATCAGGACGACCAGCAGCAGCGGTGAGATGCCGCCGACCAGAAGCACGCTGCGCCAGCCGAAGTTCGGTATCAGCCAGGCCGCGAGCAGCCCGCCGAAGGCAGCGCCCAACGGAAAGCCGCAGAACATCAGGTTGGTGATGGTGGAGCGCATCCGTTCCGGGCTGTATTCGCTCATCACGGTGACCGCATTCGGCATCGCTGCGCCCAGCCCGATGCCGGTGACGAAGCGCCAGACGGTCAGGGTGCCGAGATCGGCCGCATACGACGAGGCCAGGCAGGCGCCACCAAACAACAGCACCGAGACGAGCAGCACGATCTTGCGCCCGAAGCGGTCCGCCAGCGGGCCCGAGGTGAGCGCGCCGACCGCCAGCCCGAACAGGGCGGCCGACAACACCGGCGCCAGCATGGGCCGCGCGATACCCCATTCCTGCGCCAGCGACGGCGCGATGAAGCCGATCGCTGCCGTATCGAAGCCGTCCAGCAGCACGATCAGAAAGCACAGCAGGAAGATCAGCCACTGGTAAGCGCCGAAGCCTTGTGCGGAGAGGAAAGCGGGCAGGTCGGGTCGGGATGCAGAAGCGGTGCTGGAACGGGAGTCGGGATTGGCGGGTGCCATGGTGTCTCGCAAATATTTTTTTGAAGCGCCGGATTCTAAAGGATCGCGGGCGGACGAAGGGTAGCGGAAAGTCGGCGGAAGGGCGGTTCACGGACACGGCCTCAGTGCGGCGGCCGCTGTTCCTTCAGCACTCGGGCAACTTCGGCAGCACCGGCAGCACCGGCAGCACCGGCGGCGCCAGCAGCAGCGCTGGCACCCGTAGCGGCGGCGGATCCAGCACCGGCACCGGCAGTGACACCAGCCGCACTAGCCATGCCGGCATCGTCCGGCTCTGCCTGAACGCGCAATCGCGGCAGGCAGTCGGGGCAGGTACGCGCCAGATAGTCGATCAGCTGCTCACGCAGTCGGCAGCGCAGGTGCCAGGCCAGTTCGGCATTGGCGGCGGACATCAGCACGCGCAGCTGAATTGCCTGCGGGCTGGCGTCAACCACCTGTACCTCGACCAGCCGGCCGTCCCACTCGGGCGCGTCATGGCACAGGCGGATCGCCTCGGCGCGGATGTGCGGCACCGGCGCGCGATAGTCCAGCCATAGCAGCACATAGGCGAGCAGTTCGGCGTTGTGCCGGGTCCAGTTTTGAAATGGGTTCTCGATGAACCACTGCAATGGCAGTATCAGCCGGCGCTGGTCCCACAGCCCCACCACCACATAGGTGCCGGTGATCTCGTCGATGCGACCCCATTCGTTCTGCACAATCACCACGTCGTCCAGCCGGATTGGCTGGGTCAGCGCGATCTGCAGGCCGGCCAGCAGGTTCGACAGAATCGGTTTGGCCGCGAAGCCGGCGGCGATGCCGGCCAGCCCGCCGGCGGCCAGCAGGCTGGTACCCAGTCGCTGCATTGCGGGGAAAGTCATCAGCGCCAGTCCTCCGCCGACAACGGCAAGCAGCGCCACCGCCACCCGTGCCAGTACGCGCGTCTGTGTCTGGATGCGTCGTGCCGCCAGGTTGTCAGGCGTGGTCACCGGGTGAGCGTAGAGGATGATGTCGCGCCCCGCCTCGACCATGCGCATCAGCATCCACGTGAAGGTGCCGACCAGCAGCAGCGCATTGCCATCACGCAGCAGCCCAAACGCGGCACCGGGCTGCGGCAGGTTGCGCATCAGCGCCTGCAGCAACAATAGAAATATCAGCAGCCGCGACGCGGCAAATGCGTACGCAAGCAGACGCGACAGGAAAGGGAAGGGCAGGGCCAGTCGCGTCAGCGCATGCTGGGTGAAATGCCCGGCGATCCAGACAGCAATCCACAACCAGACGGCCGACACCAGCAGCGCCGCCCACGGCGAGGCGGCGGCCAGCGCCTGCAGGCGGGCGAGCATGTCGGCCAATGCGATCGGGTCTGAAAGAAATACGCTCGTGCACAAATACCGTCTGTGCTCTGCGCAATCAGGATTTGAGCGAAGCCACGGCAAAAAGTGCGACGCAGATGGCGTCTACCTCTGCGGCTGAGCGTGCTGCGGCGTTGCCGCTCCGCTGCCTGCCATCAACGTCATTGCAAGCGGGGCACACCGGCAGTCATGCCGATCCGCACGCGCTGGCGAGCTGGGAATTCAGACGGTCGCCAGCGCGCGTAGACGTTTCTCAGCGTGGTACCGTGTCGCTTCCGTCGGCGGATTTGTCCGCGCCGGCCCGCGCCTGTACGCACTCCATCGTGCGGCGCCAGAATTCAATGCCGTTGCCACCGTACTCCATGGGCAGATTCAGTATCTGCAGATGTGCGGCTTCAATGTCCTTGAAGCGGATCGGGTTCATCAGTCCGCGCCGCTCCATCTCAAGATATGCCATGCAGTTGGCTTCGATTTCGGTCAGCTTGAGGTCTTGCGCATGCGCGCATTCGTGCAGGAAAACGAAATCCCACAGCCCGGCATTCGATAGCCTCCCGCGCCGGTGCGCGACGGCATCGATGTAGATCACTGGCCAGCCCGTGGCATCGGTGCGTACGACGGCGACGGCCTTGCCGAGTTCGGGGTCGCGATTCTGGACGCTGTCGTATTGCACCCAGTTTTCTTTCGCAATGCCGGTCTGGCCGCCGCGATTGACCGCGCATTGCAGTTCGGTGCCGTCCGACAAGGGCAGCGCATGGGCGGAGAGGGTGATGACGGCAGCCAGTGGCAGCGCAGCCAGCAGCTGCAGCAGCGATCGGAACATGTGCGACTCCTTCGCACCCGCAGGTGCGGACGCGTCAGTGGAAGCCGCTTTCTCTCAAGACCGGCCCCCGGTGGCAACCCATTCTGTTGTCGCAGGCCGCTACGTCGGCGCCTGCTGTAGTGGACATATCGTAGCGGCAAACCCGCCGACCTGCAGCGCGCTGTCCCGGGTTGCCGAAATGAGAATGCGCGACGCAGACAAAGGGTCTGTGTCAGACCGCCGTTGACATGACTGAATAAGTACATCGCTGACACATCAGTGCCCGCCGGCAAGCGTGCGCAGTAAGCGTTAGACTGCCACGAAAGACATGTGCTGCGCATGGCGCGGCGCGCGTGACAAGGCGAGTTCACACAGGGGCAGCTCAGCGTGACTTATCGATCAAAGCCAGGCTATTTGCGCAAGACCGTCGAGCGGTCTGTACGTCTGCTGGTACTGGCGAGTGCTTTGCTGGGTGGGCCGGCGCCCGCGCAGGACGCTGTGCATGAACTGGTACGGCCAGCCACTTTTCCGCCGCAGCTGATTGCGCGGCTGGATCTCGACGAGCCCACGCTGATCGACGCCTTGCTCGATGCCTTGCCTTCACTGTCGCGCTATCCCCGGCCGACCGAGCCGCCGCGGCTGGTCTATCTGCCGTCAGCACAACTGCGTGCGCAAGCCTGCACGGTTCCCTGCCCGGTGCTGGCCTACTATGCCGGCGGCCGCGAGATCTTCCTCGACCATAGCCTGAACCCGCTGATTAACCTGTTTGACCGGTCGATCCTGCTGCACGAGATGGTCCACTACCTGCAAGCGCAACAGGTCGATGAGATGCAAGCGCTGGAATCTGCGGGGCGGCGCGAGCGTTGCCGCATCTGGTATGCGCGCGAAAGCGAGGCCTATTCGATACAGCAGAGCTTTCTGACGCTGGTGCACAGCCGCGCGAGTGCTGGTCGCGTGCCGGGGCGGTCGAACTGCTGATTAGACGGTACGTCATCTGATCCAGCTCTGAATTCCGCTCAATGTCTACGTGACGGCGCGTCTTGCCATCGAAGTGCTGTGACAGCCACCACACCGTCATCCCGGCGCAGGCCGGGATCCATCGTCGATCGACCTCAGCGCCTGCGCCGGAGATGGGGTCCAGCTTGCGCTGGGACGACGCTTTGCTCGCAGGTTTTTCTCAACCGGTGGCCGACAAGCTATCCGGCGGTTTGCGAGCGGTGGCTAATGCGCACCGCTTCGTCATTCCGTTCAAAGCTATTGCCACCCGCCCCCCAGGGCCTGGATCAGCGCGACGCTGGTCACCTGCCGGTTTGCCTGCATCTGCTGCAAGGCGCGTTGCGCGTTCAGCGCCGTGGTCTGTGCGACCACCACCTCGAGGAAGCTGACCTGGCCGGCACGGTAGCGGTTCAGCACCTGCTGCTGCGCCTGCCGCGAGGCGTTGGCGGCTTCGGTCAGCAGGCTTTCCTGTTCGGCCAGCACGCGTGAGGCCACGAGTTGGTCCTCCACGCCCTGTAGTGCCGTCAGCACTGTCTGCCGGTAGCGTGCGACTTCGCCCTCGTAGGCGGCTTCCGCGCCTTGTACGCGTGACTTCACCAGCCCGGCGTTGAATACCGTCTGCGTCAGCGCAAAGCCCACCGACCAGACACTGGTCGGACTCGACAATAGCGTCGCCATCGTCCCGCCAAACCCGCCGCCACTGGCGTTGAGCGTGAGGCTGGGGAAGTAGGCTGTGCGGGCAATGCCGATCTGCGCATTGGCGGCGGCGACTCGGCGCTCGGCGGCGGCGATGTCGGGGCGGCGCTGCAGCAGCTCTGACGGCAGCATCAGCGGCACCGCCGGTGTGCTGGCCAGCCAGTCATCGCGGCGGGCGATCGAGAAGTTTGCGGGCGCTTCGCCGACCAGCACGGCGATCGCATGCTCGAGTTGCGCGCGCTGGCTGCCGAGTCCGGCGTGGTCGGCGCGCGCGTTGGCCAGTTGTGTTTGTGCCTGCAGCAGGTCGGTTTTGGCGGTGATGCCGGCGCGGTAGCGGTTGTCGGTGATGCTCACCACGCGCTCGTAGTCGGCGATCGCGGTTTCCAGCAGCCGGCGCTGCGCATCCATCTGCCGCAGCAACAGGTAGTTGGCCACCAGCTCGCCCTGCGCCGACAGGGTCGCGCTCGCGAGGTCGCCGGCGCTGGCCTGTACATTCGCTTGCGCGGCTTCAACCGCACGCCGCAGCCGACCCCACACATCGACTTCCCAGCTCGCGCCGAGATCGACGCGCACCCGCTGGGTCGGCGTGACGGCCGTGGCGATGTTGGTCCGGTTTCCACTGGCATTCAGGTTCACCGCCGGCAGCAGCAGCGCGCGCTGCTGGCCCACCAACGCGCGCGCCTGCGCGTACGCAGCGGCGACGGCGGCGATGTTCTGGTTCGACAGCGCGACTCGTGGCGCCAGCTCATCGAGCAGCGGGTCGTTGAACAACGCCCACCAGCGGTCGCGTTCGATCGCGTCAGCCGGTTGTGCAGGCACCCAGCCCGCGGCTTCCTTGAAAGCGGCAGCTTGAACGGTAGCGGGCTTCTGGTAAGCCGGGCCTGTCGCGCACGCAGACAGCAGCAGGGCGAGGATGACGGGTAGTTGTTTCGTCAGTGTGTTCATGGGTTTCATAGCGGGGCGGGCGCGCGGCCGAGTTCGCGCTCGAGCGGACTGCGGCGGCGCCAGCGGTCCAGCGACAGGTAGACGACCGGCGTGGTCAGCAGCGTCAGCAACTGGCTGGCGATCAGTCCGCCGATGATGGCCACGCCGAGCGGCTGGCGCAATTCGGATCCCTCGCCGAAGCCGATGGCCAGCGGCAGCGCACCCAGCGCGGCGGCGGCGGTGGTCATCAGGATGGGGCGCAGTCGCTGCAGGCAGGCCTCGCGCACGGCCGCACGCGGCGACAGCCCTCGGCTGCGCTCGGCTTCGAGCGCGAAATCGATGATCAGGATGGCGTTCTTCTTGACGATGCCGATCAGCAGGAACAAGCCGATCAGCGCAATCAGCGAGAACTCCATGTCGAACAGCATCAGCGCAATCACCGCGCCCACGCCCGCCGACGGTATCGTCGACAGCACGGTCAGTGGATGAATGAGGCTCTCGTACAGCACGCCCAGCACGATGTAGATCACGACCAGCGCGGCGACGATCAGCAGCGGCTGCCGCCCCTGCGTCTCCTGAAACACGCGGGCATTGCCCTGGAAGCTGCCGCGTACGTTGGCCGGCATCATGATCGCGGCTTCGGCCCGCTGCACCGCGGCCTGGCCGTCGGCCAGCGACATGCCGGGGCTGACATTGAACGACACGGTGCTGGCCAGTTCGGCGTCCTGGTGGCTGACCGACGCGGCGCTCGGCCGCTCGGCAAAGCGGGCTATGGCCGACAGCGGCACCATCGTCGAAGGCTGTGTCGACAGCGGCTGGCCGCTGGCGATGTCACGCAATGCCGGATTGGACGGCAATGTGGCGGCGGCCGTACGCACCGGCACGTAGATATCGTTCAGCGCCTGCGGGTCGCGCGCATGGGTGGGACTGGCTTCCATGATCACGCGGTACTGATTCAGTTCGCCATACAGCGTCGCCACCTGCCGCTGGCCGAAGGCGTTGTACAGCGCGTTGTTGATGTCGCGTGAGCTCACACCCAGTCGTGCCGCAGCATCCTTGTCGACCTTGACGAAGGTCTCGACGCCGTTTTCCTTCAGATCGGCATCAACGTCCACCAGCCCCGGCTGCTGTTTCAGCGCATTCACCAGCCGGTCGGTCCACAGTTTCAGATCGGACTGGCTGTCGCTCTTGAGCGTGTACTGCACCACGCTCATGTCGCGCCGGCCACCCACGCGCAGGTCCTGGGTGGGTATCAGCACCGCAGTCACACCAGTGATGCGCGCCATCTTCGGGCGTAGCCGCGCAATGACTTCCTGGCCACTGATGGGAACTTCGCCGCGCTCGGCCAGCGGCTTCAAAGTGATGTACATGAAGCCGCCGCCAGTGCGGCTGCCACCGGCGTAGCCGGTCACCGTGGCGACGGCCGGGTCGCGCCGGACGATCTCGACCAGTTGCTGCACCTTGCCTTTCATTGCGTCGAACGAGATGCTCTGGTCGGCGCGCAGGCTGGCGCTGATCTGGCCGGAGTCCTGCGTCGGAAAGAAGCCCTTCGGCACGATGCTGAACAGCCAGGCGTTCAGCCCGATCACGCCGCCCAGCATTAGCAGCACCAGCCAGCGATGGTCGAGCGCCACGTCGAGGGTATGCGCGTAGGCATGCTGCACGCCGGCATAGCCGCGCTCAAGCAGCCGCACCAGCCGTCCCGGCCGTGCCGGCGACGGGCCGGGGCGCAGCATCCATGCGCACATCATCGGCGTGGTGGTCAGCGAGATCAGCAGCGAGATCATCACCGCTGCTGACAGCGTCAGCGCGAATTCGCGGAACAGGCGTCCTACCTGGCCACCCATGAACAGCAATGGAATGAACACGGCGACCAGCGACAGCGAGATCGACAGCACGGTGAAGCCGACCTCGCGCGCGCCGCGTAGCGCCGCCTCGAAGCGGTTCATGCCGGACTCCAGATGCCGCGAAATATTTTCCAGCACGACGATCGCATCGTCGACCACAAAGCCGGTGGCAACGGTCAGCGCCATCAGCGACAGGTTGTTCAGCGAGAAGCCCAGCAGATACATCACGCCGAAAGTGCCGAGCAGCGACACCACGGTGGCGACCGCCGGAATCAGGGTCGCGCGCGCGCTGCGCAGGAAGGCGCTGACCACCAGCACCACGAGCACCACCGAGATCAGCAGCGTGACCTCGATCTCGAACAGCGACGCGCGTATCGAATGTGTGCTGTCGGATGCGACCTGCAGCACTATGTCGGGCGGCAGGTCGGCACGCAGCGACGGCAACAGCGCGCGCACCGCGTCGACGGTTTCGATGACGTTCGCGTCCGGCTGCCGGTACACCATCGCTACTATCGAGGGCACGCCATTGAACAGGCCGAGGTTATTGCGATCTTCCGGGCCGGTATCGACGTGCGCCACATCCGCCAGTCTGACCGGCGCGCCGTTGCGCCACGCAACCACCAGCGACCGGTATGCTTCGGCGTCCAGCCTGGCGGCGGTGGCGCCGGTGTTGGTCAACACCTGCAGCGCGCGGCCGTCGCTTTCGATCACGCCCTTCGGCCGGTTCGCCGTGCTGGACTGGATCGCCGCGCGCACGTCCTCCATGCTGATGCCGTGACGGTTCAGCGCGAACGGCAGGAGTTCAATGCGCACCGCCGGCAGCGAGCCGCCGCCGATCTCAACGTCGCCGACGCCGTTCACCTGCGACAGACGCTGCTGGATCAGGTTCGACGCCGTCTCGTAGATTTGTCCGGTTGAGCGGGTTTTCGAGGTCAGCACCAGCACGATGACCGGCGAGTCGCCGGGGTTTGATTTGGTGTAGGTCGGGTTCGAGCGCAATGCCAGCGGCAGGTCGGCGCGCGCCGCGTTGATGGCCGCCTGCACCTCGCGGGCGGCCGAGTCAATCTTGCGCGACAGGTCGAACTGCAGCGAAATCCGCGTTGAGCCGTTGCCGCTGGTCGAACTCATTTCGGTCAGCCCCGGCAGCGCGCCCAGACGGCGCTCGAGCGGTGCGGCCACGCTGGCCGCCAGTGTCGCCGGACTGGCGCCGGGTAACTGCGCGCGCACCGAGATGGCCGGTGATTCCACCTGCGGCAGCGGCGCCACCGGCAGCGCAAAGAATGCGGCGATGCCGGCCAGCGCGATGGCGATGGTCAGCAGCCAGGTGGCGACCGGGCGCTCGATGAAAGGGCGCGACAGGTTCAAGCCTCTGCCCCGTGGCGAGTACGTGCGCCCAGCCAGCGGCGGCCGAGCCGGTCGAATGCGAGATAGATCACTGGCGTCGTGAACAGCGTCAGCAACTGGCTGACCACCAGTCCGCCAAAGATGGCCAGACCCAGCGGGTGGCGCAGCTCGGCGCCCTGGCCCCAGCCCAGCATCAGCGGCAGCGCGGCGAACAGCGCCGCCAGCGTGGTCATCAGGATGGGGCGGAAGCGCAGCAGGGCCGCCTGATGGATGGCCTCTCGCGGACTCTTGTGGTCATCGCGTTCAGCGGCAATCGCAAAGTCGATCATCATGATCGCGTTTTTTTTCACGATGCCGATCAGCAGGATGATGCCGATCACGCCGATCACGCCAAGGTCTTCGCCGGCCAGCATCAGTGCCAGCAGCGCGCCGACACCGGCCGACGGCAGCGTCGACAGAATGGTCAGCGGGTGGATATAGCTCTCGTACAGCACGCCGAGCACGATGTACACGCAGATCACGGCTGCCAGGATCAGCCACAGCTGGTTGTCGAGCGCCGCCTCGAAAGCCCCGGCAGCGCCAAGGAAGTTCAGCGCCACCGACGCCGGCACGCCGATCTCCTGCGCGGCAGCGCGGATCGCGGCGACCGCCTCCTCGAGCGCGCCACCGGGTGGCGTGTCGAAGCCTATCGTGGTGGCCGGGAACTGGCCGACGCGTGTCACCTGCAGCGCCGCCGGCTGCTCCTGCACACTGGCGATCGCATCCAGCGTGGTCGGCTTGCCTGAGCCGGTCTTCAGCGGCATGCGGCCGAGCGCGGCCGGACTGTCGGCGCTGCCCGGCAGGGCTTCGAGCACCACGCGGTACTGGTTGGTCTCGGTGAAGATGGTCGACACGATGCGCTGCCCGAAAGCGCTATACAGCGCATCGTCGATCGCGGCGGCGGTGACGGCCACGCGCGCGGCGCTGTCGCGGTCGACATTCACCATTACCGACGGTCCGGTCGCCTCGATGTCGGAACTGACATGGCGCACGGCCGGGTCGGCGGCCAGCCGCTGCAGTAGCAGCGACGCCCAGCGGCGCACCGTAGCCGGATCCGCGCCTTCGACCGACAGGCGGTAAGGCGTCGGGCCGGTCTCGGCGTCGATCGTCAGATCCTGCACGGGTTGCAGGTAGAGCGTGATGCCAGGCACCCGCGCGGCGGCCTCGCGCAGCCGCTGCATCGTCTGCTGCTGGCTGCCGTGCCGCTGCTCCGCCAGATTGATCAGCAGGCTGCCGGTATGCGGCATCGTATTCGTACCGCCGACGCCAACCTGCGAGCTGACGCTGCCGACATCCGGGTCCTGCAGAATTTCGCGCACGACCGCCTGCTGCAGTTCGGCCATTCGTGCAAAGGACACCGACGGGCTCGCCTCGACCCGCGCCTGTAACTGGCCGGTGTCCTGTTGCGGAAACAGGCCTTTCGGTATCAGCACGTACAGCGCCACTGTCAGCGCCAGGGTCAGCAGCGCCACCGCAAGTGTCAGCGGCTGGCGCGCCAGTACCCATTGCAGCGCGCGATCGTAGGCCTGCACCAGCTGGTCGAACTGCCTCTGCAGGCGGCGTCCGGCGGCGCTCTGCAGGCCTTCGCCCCCGGCGCGCAGCAGCCGCGCCGCCATCATCGGCACCAGGGTCAGCGATACCAGCGCGGAGATCAGGATGGTCACGGCGAGCGTGACCGCGAATTCACGGAACAGCCGTCCGACCACATCCGACATGAACAGCAGCGGGATCAGCACCGCGATCAGCGACAGCGTGAGCGAGATGATGGTGAAGCCGATTTCGCCGGCACCCTGCCGCGCCGCCTGCATGGGTGATGCGCCGCGCTCGATGTGGCGCGCGATGTTCTCCGACATCACGATGGCGTCGTCGACCACGAAGCCGGTCGCGATCGTCAGCGCCATCAGCGTGAGGTTATTCAGGCTGTAGCCGAGCAGGTACATTGCGCCGCAGGCGCCGACCAGCGAGATCGGCACGGCAATACTGGCGATCAGCGTTGCGCGCAGGCTGTGCAGGAAAGCAAAGATCACCAGCACCACCAGGCCAATGGCGATGAACAGTTCGATCGTTACGTGTCGTACGGATGCGCGTATGCCGCCGGTGCGATCGGCCAGCACATCGACGCGCAGGTCGGCCGGCAGCGTCGCGGTCAGCTCGGGCAAGCGCTGCTTGATCGCGTCGACGGTCTGGATGACGTTGGCGCCGGGCTGTCGCTGCACGTTCAGGATGATCGCCGGCTGCAGATCGGCCCAGGCGGCAAGGCGCACGTTTTCGGCGGCCTGCACGACATTGGCCACGTCAGACAGGCGCACCGGTGCGCCGTTTCGCCAGGCGACGATCAGGTTGGCATAGTCCTGCGCGGATTTCAGTTGATCATTTGCATTGATCGTGTAGAACCGCGTCGGCCCATCGAAGCTGCCCTTGGCGGTATTGGCATTGGCCTGGGCGATCGCGCTGCGCAGGTTGTCCAGGCCAAGACCGGCCGCTGCCAGGGCGTTCAGATCGGCCTGGATGCGGATTGCCGGTTTCTGTCCGCCAGACAGCGATACCAGGCCGACACCGGCCACCTGGCTGATCTTCAGCGCGAGCTGCGTGTTGGCGATGTTCTGCACTTCGGTCAGCGGCAGTGTGTCGGAGGTCAGCGCCAGGCTCAGCACGGGCGCGTCAGCCGGGTTGACCTTCGCATAGGTCGGCGGCGCCGGCAGGTCGGCCGGCAGCAGGGTGGCGGCCGCGTTGATGGCCGCCTGCACCTCCTGCTCGGCGACGTCGAGCCGCACGCCCAGCCCGAATTGCAGCGTGACGGTCGACAGACCGCTCGCGCTGGACGAGCTCATGCGCTTGAGCCCGGACATCTGGCCGAACTGCCGCTCGAGCGGTGCCGTCACGGTCTGGCTGATGACCTGCGGGCTGGCACCCGGATACAGTGTCTGCACCTGAATGGTCGGGAAGTCGATCTGCGGCAGCGCCGATACCGGAAGGAAGCGCAGCGCGACCAGACCGGCCAGCACGATCGCCAGCATCAGCAGCGCGGTCGCCACCGGCCGCCGAATGAAGGGCAATGAAGGATTCATCCGCGGCTCGCTGCACGGCGCTCGCCGCCGCCACCTTTGCCGTCTCCTTTACCTTCCCCTTTACCGTCGCCTTTGCCGTCTCCCGGCGTGTCTGGCCGGGAGTCAGCTTTGCCATCCTTGCCAGGCTGGCCGCTGCCATCGCCTCGGCCGGCCTGTGCGCCGCCCTGGCGTCCATGCTTGCCGCCGTCACGTGCGCCCGGCAGGCGCACGCTGGCGCCGTCGGACAGCCGGTCCGCGCCTTCGGTGATGACCTGCTCGCCGGCCTGAATGCCGGACAGAATCTGGGTGCGGCCCTGACTGCTCAGGCCGCGCTCGATCTTGCGCAGGGCCACGGTACGCTTTTCCGCGTCCAGCACATAGACGAAAGGACCATCGGCGCCGTTACGCACGGCGGCGACCGGCACGGCGGTCGCGCCTTCGATGGTGCGCAGCTTCAGGCGCACATTGACGAACTGGTTCGGGAATAGCCGGGTCTGCGCATTGTCGAAGCGCGCCTTCGCGCGCACGGTGCCGGTCTGGGTGTCGACCAGGTTGTCGAGCGCGAGGAAGCGTCCGCTGGCCAGTTCGGCGCTGCGTGCGCGGTCGAAGGCAGTCACCGCCAGTGGTCCGCCGCCCGCGACCGCATCGCGTAGCGCCGGTACGCTGTCCTGCGGCACCGCGAAGACGACATCGATCGGATCAACCTGCGTGATCGTGACCAGCCCGCCGGTGTCGGAGGGGCCGACCAGGTTGCCCACGTCGATGGTGCGCAGGCCGATGCGGCCAGCGATTGGCGCAGTGATGCGCGAAAACTCGAGGTTCAGCTGCGCGCTTTTGACCGCGGCGCGATCGACATTGACGGTGCCCTCCAGCTGGCGCACCAGTGCCAGTTGCGTATCGACTTCCTGCTGCGCGATCGAGTCCTGCGCCAGCAGCTGCCGGTAGCGTCGCTCGGTTACGCGCGCGTTTTCCAGCTGGGCCTCATCGCGCTGCAATTGCCCGCTGGCCTGCATCAGCGCATTTTCGAACGGGCGCGGGTCGAGCACGGCCAGCAACTGGCCGCGTCTGACCAGCTGGCCCTCGCTATAGAGCACTTGCTGCAGCACGCCAGACACCTGCGCTCGCACGGTCGCGGTGGCGATCGGCGTGACGGTGCCGAGTGCGTCGAATTCGACCGGAAAGTCGCGCTGCTCGACCGTGGCGACGCCGACCGTGGCCGGCGGACGGCCGCGTGGCGCACCGGCACGGTCGCTGCCGCCTTGCTTGCCTGCGGTGACGTACCAGACCAGCCCGCCGATCAGCGCGATCACGAGCAGCAGCGGCAGCCAGCCGAAGCGGCGGCGCGGTGGCGTGTCGGTGGTTATGCGGGAGGGAGCTTCGGCCGGGTTCGAGGGTTCAGGTCCCATTTTTTCCTTTATGCGGTGAAGTGACGCGGCGGCCTGCGCGGAGGCGGACAGGTGCTGCGCAACGCGAGCGCGATTTTACCTCTGGCCCCGGGTATGCGCCGGGCACGGCTGGCTGGCCTTGAAAAGTCCGACGCTGCGGGGTGTTGATCAGCCGGCTGCGGCCCGGCGCCGCCCGATGACGTGGCGCGGCGGATTCTTGCGCGCTGGCCGCCGGGGCGGTATCAGCGAAACACCATGACCGGCACGCTGGCGTGCGCGAGTACCTTCTGGGTCTGGCTTCCGGCGAGCATGCGCAACAGTCGGGGGCGACGGTGCGCGGCCATGAAAATGGCGTCGCAGCCATGGGTTCTGGCGGTCAGCAGGATTTTTTCGGCCGGGTCGTCCGACTGTTCGAGCACGGTTTCACAGGGCACACCAGCCGCATCCGCCATCGACTTTGCCTGCGCCAGAATGCGCTGCGCGCGCAGTCGCTGTTCGTCCTCGTAAGCCCGCCAGTCGATCGACGGCACGTCCCCGCCCAGTGGGTTGTAGGACAGTTTGCCGGCTACTGACAGCACGACCAGCTTGCCGTTGACGATCCGTACCCAGTCCAGCGCCGTCGCCAGCACGGGCAGGGTAGAGTCTGAGCCGTCAGTGGGCAGCAGAATGGTGGACAACATGGCGAACTCCGGCAGGCAAGTGAGCGGTCGCAGAGGGACCGTGAACAGGTCTGGCCCGATTATCCTGCCGGCGCCAGTGCCGACGGCTTGTGCAGCATCAGCGGCGCTGTCGCGAGGCCGGCTCGTTTGACGTCATGCGCTACCGGACCCCGGACTGTGGTTGCTCGAAGGCCGGGTATTAAAAAAAGCAATGTTGCATCGCAGCAGCTTGCGTACAATCGAAGTTCCTTGTTTTTTTCAGTTCTGCATTGGCCGCAGCCCCCATTCCCGTTTGGAATTCCCATGAAAAAAATCCAGAAAATCCTTGTTGCGAACCGTTCCGAGATTGCGATCCGCGTGATGCGCGCCGCTACCGAACTCGGGATTCGGACCGTGGCGATCTATGCCGCTGAAGACCGTTTCGCGCTCCACCGATTCAAGGCTGATGAAAGCTATCTTGTCGGTGAGGGCAAGAAGCCGATCGCGGCCTATCTGGATATTGACGACATCATCCGCATCGCGAAGGAAGCGAACGTGGATGCGATTCATCCGGGCTACGGCTTCCTGTCAGAAAATCCAGACTTCGCTGAAGCCTGCGCGGCGAATGGCATTCTGTTCATCGGACCCAAGCCGGATGTGATGCGCACACTGGGCAACAAGGTTGCCGCGCGCAATGCGGCAGTTGCCGCCGGTGTGCCGGTGGTGCCCGCAACGAAGGCGCTGCCGCACGACATCGAGAAGGCGAAGACAATGGCTTCCGAGGTCGGTTATCCGCTGATGCTCAAGGCTAGCTGGGGTGGCGGCGGTCGCGGCATGCGCGTGATCGAGTCCGAAGCAGAGCTTCCGTCGCAGCTGGAGGTGGCGCGCCGCGAGGCTGCCGCCGCGTTCGGCAATGACGAGATGTATCTCGAGAAGCTGGTGCGCCGCGCGCGCCACGTTGAGGTACAGATTCTCGGCGACACGCATGGTCAGCTGATTCATCTGTTCGAGCGCGATTGCTCGGTGCAGCGCCGTAACCAGAAGGTCGTCGAGCGCGCGCCTGCGCCGTATCTCGACGAAGCCACCCGCATCGCGCTGTGCGAAGCAGCGCTGAAGCTGGGTCGCGCGGTGAATTACACCCACGCCGGTACGGTGGAGTTCCTGATGGATGCGGATACCGGCCGCTTCTATTTCATCGAGGTGAATCCGCGCATTCAGGTCGAGCACACCGTGACCGAGCAGGTGACCGGCGTGGATATCGTGAAGTCGCAGATCCGCGTCACGGAAGGCCTGGCGATCGGCCAGCCGGACGAGCAGGGGACGCGTATCCCGCCGCAGGATAAAGTGAGGCTGAACGGACATGCGCTGCAATGCCGGGTGACGACGGAGGACCCGGAAAATAATTTCACACCGGACTACGGCCGGCTGACCGCGTATCGCAGCGCATCCGGCTTCGGCATTCGCCTCGACGGCGGTACGGCGTACACCGGCGCGGTGATCACGCCGTATTACGACTCGCTGCTCGTGAAGGTGACCGCGTGGGCGCCGACTGCCACCGAGGCGACCTCGCGTATGGACCGCGCACTGCGCGAGTTCCGTATCCGCGGCGTGTCGACCAACCTGCCCTTCCTCGAGAACGTCATCAATCATCCGTTGTTCAAGTCGGGCGAGTGCACCACGCGCTTCATCGACACGACGCCGGAGTTGTTCAAGTTTGCCAAACGTGCTGATCGCGCGACGAGACTGCTGCGCTTCATCGGAGACGTGGTCGTGAACGGCAACCCGGAAATGAAAGGCCGTCAGTCATCCGACATCATCCTGCCGCATGCGCCGCTGCCGAAGATGGGACGTAACCTGCCGGTTCAGCCGGGCTCTCGCGACAAGTTCAAGGAGCTGGGCGCCGACAAGTTTTCCGCCTGGATGCGCGAGCAGAAGCAGGTATTGATTACCGATACCACGATGCGCGATGCCCACCAGTCACTGTTTGCCACGCGCATGCGCACGGCCGACATGACGGCGATCGCGCCTTACTACGCGCGTCTGCTGCCCGGCCTGTTCTCGATGGAATGCTGGGGTGGTGCGACCTTTGATGTGGCGATGCGCTTCCTGAAGGAAGATCCGTGGGATCGCCTGTCGCAGCTGCGCGCGGCCGTGCCGAATATCCTGTTCCAGATGCTGCTGCGCGCGTCGAATGCGGTCGGCTATACCAACTATGCGGACAACGTCGTCAAACATTTTGTCCAGCAGGCAGCCGCTGGCGGTGTCGACTTGTTCCGCGTGTTCGACTCGCTGAACTGGGTCGACAACATGCGCGTAGCGATCGACGCGGTGCGCGAGACCGGCGCGCTGTGTGAAGGCGCGATCTGCTATACCGGCGACCCCTTCGATCCGGCGCGCAGCAAGTACAACTTGCAGTACTACGTGAAGATGGCGAAGGATCTCGAGAAGGCCGGCGTGAATATCCTCGCGATCAAGGACATGGCCGGCGTCTGCCGCCCGAACGCGGCGCGTGCGCTGGTCAAGGCGCTGAAGGAAGAGGTTGGTCTGCCGATTCATTTCCACACGCATGACACCAGCGGTATCGCGGCGGCCAGCGTGCTGGCGGCGATCGACGCAGGCTGCGATGCGGTCGATGCGGCGATGGATGCAATGAGCGGCCTGACTTCGCAACCCAACCTCGGATCCATCGTCGCCGCGCTCGAACATACGGACAAGGATCCGCAGCTGCCGAAGGAGGCGCTATTCGCTGTCTCGCAGTACTGGGAGGGCGTGCGCCGCTGTTATGCGCCGTTCGAGGCCGACATTCGTTCCGGTACCTCGGATGTGTACCGACACGAAATGCCGGGCGGCCAGTACACCAATCTGCGCGAGCAGGCGCGCGCGATGGGCATCGAGCATCGCTGGCCGGAAGTGTCGCAGGCCTATGCGGACGTCAACCAGCTGTTCGGCGACATCGTCAAGGTGACGCCGACCTCGAAGGTCGTCGGCGATCTCGCGCTGTTCATGGTGGCGAATGATCTGACGCCGGCCGATGTCGCCGATCCGGACAAGGAAATCGCTTTCCCGGAATCGGTGATCTCGCTGTTCAAGGGAGAACTCGGTTTCCCGCCGGATGGCTTCCCCAAGGCGCTGGAGAAGAAGGTGCTGAAGGGCGGCAAGCCGCTGGAGGGTCGCTACGGCGCGAATGTACCGCCGGTTGACCTTGCGCAGGCGCGCGCGTCTGCCGAGAAAGCTGCGGATCGCAAGATCAGCGAGCAGGAACTGTCCTCCTATCTGATGTATCCGAAAGTGTTCACCGAGTATGCGCATCACCGTCGCACGCACGGCGACGTATCGGTACTGCCTTCACAGGTGTTCTTCGAAGGGCTGAAGGACGGCCAGGAGATCTCGGTCAGCATCGACCAGGGCAAGACGCTGGTCATCCGCCTGCTAGGCCGCACCGAGATCGAAGACGAAGGACAGAGCAAGTTGTTCTTCGAACTGAACGGTCAGCCGCGCATGGTGCGCATTCAGCATGCGGGCGTGGTGTCGACGGTGTCGCATCCGAAAGCTGAGGAAGGCAACGCGCATCATGTCGGCGCGCCGATGCCAGGCATGGTGGTCACGGTGGCGGTGAAGACTGGCCAGAAGGTCGCCAAGGGCGATCCGCTGGTGTCGATCGAGGCGATGAAGATGGAGACCATGATCCGCGCCGAGTTCGACGGCGTCGTGCGTCATGTGCATGTGAAGCCGGGCATGGTGATCGCGGCGAAGGACTTGATGGTGGAACTGGCCGCCTGATACGCCGCACCATCGGTTCGTCTTGCGGGCGCATTGATGAAATGCGGGCACACGGCCTCTGGCCGGTGCCCGCATTTTTTTGCGTTGCGCATGACGTGCCTCGACGCTCGCAATGCACGCGTTGCAGGCAATGATCAGCGGCAGCAACCAGCAAAAAAACTCCTGCAGGCACGCGTCCTGCAGGAGGAATATGACAGAGAGGTGTTGCGAATCGCGATTGACCCGTTACTCGCTTGTGCTGGCTAGGGAACCGGAATGCCTATGCATTTTAGGGCGAACAACCGGCACTGAAAAATTCGAAATATGGAAGGGGGGCTTGTCCCGGTGGGACTCGCCCGTAGCGATCCAAGCATCAACGACTAGCGCACGCCCGGCGGCGGTGGCGGCGGATTCCCCGGCGGTGGCGGGGGTGGCGGCGGTGCGGTCGTGGCCGGTGCGCTGCTGACGGGAAGCGCCTCGTGCGTGTACATGCCTGCCGGCACCGGCACGCGATGGCCGAGTCCGTACATGCACTGGATGTAGCTGTTGTCGTAGCGGGTCTGCGCGGTACTGCGTTCGTAGCGTCCCGACTCTCCGCCCATCGCGCTGCCAAACAGGAGGCCGGTACCGGCGCCAATGGCGGCGCCGTCATGACCACCGATCGCTGCACCGGCCACAGCGCCAATGGCGGTGCCAGCGACCGCGGTGGCAAGGTTCGAGTCAGTGGAGATCTTGCCCGGTCCTTTACCGTCGAGGCCGCGTATCGCGTAGTCGCGGCAGTAGACCTCGTCACGGTTGAACTGATCGAAACTCTTGCCGGTACCGGGCAGCACCAGCACGCTGGGACCGGTCGGCGCGGTCGCGCATCCGGCGAGCATGATGGGCAAGGCGATCACGAGCAGGCGTTGTTTCATGGTGTCCTTCATGGCGTACTTCATGGTCGGATCGACGAGGCCGGCGGCACCGGCGGCACACGTTGCCAGGCTTCCGCGCATTCGCTGACGTAAGGATAGTACGTTTGGCTCGGTGCGCAGTAATACCAGTAGGACGAGGCGGGCGCTTCGGCATTAGCTGCCGGCCGTTCGATGTAGACCGGTGGCGCGGTCTGGATGACCACGGGCGGAGCGGTATAGATCGGTGCGCTGTAGCTGAACGATGGGCCAGCCCAGTAGTTCGGATAGAAGCCCGAGTAGTAGCCCGAACCGTAGCCCGAGTAAAAGCCGGGATGGTAGAAACCGTTGCCCACGGACAGGCCGAAATGCACACTGCTGCGCGTGTGTGGGTGCCGGACGTGGGCGTAAGACGATGACCCGTGGGCCAGCGCGAGGCCGGGCAGCAGGATCAGCGCTGCCATCAGTGCCGAAAGGCGCTTGTGCATGAGGACTCCGGACAGGGGAAAAATGCGTATGAGGGAAATATCCGCCGATTGTAACGGTCCGGCTCAGCGACCGCAGTCTGGCGATTGTGAATACTTGTAACCGCACACAACAAGTTGGCCTTGCGTTTGAGGTTTTGCAAAAATTTTCAAGTGGTAATAAATTCTACCCACGGTCTCCATGGATTCGTATGTCGTGCCGCAGGGCGGGAATGACGGCCCGGGCGCAGCTTCAGATCACGTCGACGGCCAGGCGCGCCGTTGCATACAGGTCGACCTGTACGGCAAGACTGCGCAGCGGCGTCAGCGACATTCTGTGAGACGTACTAATCGCCGCCTCAACGTGGCCACCGGCATTTGGATCGAGACTCAAAGCTATCTTCACCATTCGGGAGTCCCAATGGCATCGATCACGGCAGATCTCTCATCACCCGGCAAACAGCCGGACCCGTCACAGCGGTCGCTGGTGGCCGCGCTGCTGGCGGAGGCGGATGTTCAGATTGGCGGCGACCGGCCCTGGGATTTCCAGATCCGCCATCCCGATGTATTCAGCCGCATCCTCGCCAGAGGCAGCCTGGGTCTCGGCGAGAGCTACATGGATGGCTGGTGGGATTGCGAGCAGGTCGACGAATTCATTGCTCGTGTGCTGCGGGCACGGCTCGATCGCCGGGTCGGCCATCCGGGCGAGTTGCTGGCCTTGTTGCGCGCCAAGCTGGTCAATTTGCAGTCGACCACCCGCGCGTGGCAGGTCGGGCGCGAACACTATGATCTCGGTAACGACCTTTACGAGAGCATGCTCGATCCGTACATGGCGTACAGCTGCGGCTATTGGGCGCAGGCCGACACGCTCGAGAAGGCGCAGGAAGCCAAGCTCGATCTGATCTGCCGCAAGCTCGGCTTGCGTCCCGGCATGCGCATGCTCGATATCGGCTGCGGCTGGGGCAGTCTGATGCGCTACGCGGCGCAGCACTACGGCGTTGAATGCGTGGGTGTCACCGTGTCGAAGGAGCAGGCCCGCTGGGGCGCGGAGAAGGCGGCCGGATTGCCGGTGCGTTTCGAACTGACGGATTACCGGCAGTTCAACGCGGTCGGCGCCGAGCGCTTCGACCGCGTTGCGTCGGTCGGCATGTTCGAACATGTCGGCCACAAGAATTACCGCAGCTATTTCGAAGTCGCGCGTCGCTCGCTGAAGGAGGACGGTCTGTTCCTGCTGCATACCATCGGCAAGAACGAGAGTGGCGGTGCGATCGACCCCTGGATCGACAAGTATATTTTTCCGAACGGCTCGTTGCCTTCGGTGCAGGAGATCGCGGCAGCCAGCGAACGTGACTTCATCGTCGAGGACTGGCACAACTTCGGCGCCGACTACGACCGCACGCTGATGGCCTGGCATGCGCGTTTCGAGGCTGCGTGGCCGACCCTGCAGGCGAATTACAGCCCGCACTTTTACCGGATGTGGCGCTACTACCTGCTGTGCTGTGCGGGTACCTTCCGGGCGCGCGACAACCAGTTATGGCAGGTCGTGCTGTCGCCGCGCGGTGTATCCGGCGGATACCGGCGCGCTTCCTGAGCCCCCGGACTCGTCAGCGCCTGCGCAGATCAGCAGCCGCATCGCCGCTGGCTCAGGCCGCCCGCTCGCTCTCGAGCCGACGCATGTCGAAGAGTTGCATTTGCGTCAGCATCTTCGCCGCGCGCTGCGCCGGTATCGCCGGCGATACCAGGAAGCCCTGAATCTCGTCGCAGCCCATCGCTCGCAACTGAGCGAACTGCTCGGCCGTTTCCACGCCTTCGGCCACCACGACGGCGCCGAGCGATTTGCCGATACTGATCACCGCCTCGCAGAGTTGCCGTCCCGGGCCGCGCATGCCGAGCGCGCGCACAAAGGACTGATCCACCTTGAGCGCGTCGATGTCAAGCTTCTGCATCTGCGACAGGGATGAGTAGCCGGTGCCGAAGTCATCGATGTGCAGCTCGATGCCCATCGCCCGCAACTCCCTGAGCTCGGCCAGCATCACCGGGTCTTCGCCGACCATGGTCGATTCGGTCAGTTCCATCGCCAGCAGCGACGGCGCGAGCCGATGTTGCTGCAGACATTCGGCGATCAGATTGCGGCAGCGCGCATCTCTCAGCTGCTGCGCCGAAACGTTGACCGACACCGGTACCAGCGGGAGGCCCTCGTCACGCCAGCGTGCCAGCTGCGCGCAGGCTTCGCCGATCACCCAGGCGCCCAGCGGAATGATCTGACCGGTTTCCTCGGCTACTGGAATGAACTTGGCTGGCGAGAGCATGCCGCGCTCGGGGTGCCGCCACCTCAGCAAGGCTTCAAAGCTGCGCAGCTGTCCGGTCATGGCCGACAGTCGAGGCTGATAATGCAGCATCATTTCGCCATTCTGCAGTGCCAGCGGCAGCGCTCCTTCGAGCCATAGCCGCAACTCGCGGCGCTCCAGCATCGAGCGTTCGTAGTAGCGGGTTTGCCCGCCGCCGGCCTGGCCGGCCGCATGCACCGCAACTTCGGCAGCCTTCATCAGGCCGACTGCGTCGGCGGCGTCCGCCGGATAAAGCGCGACGCCAATCGATACTTTGTGTACCAACTCGGACGCCTGCTCTGGCCACTGCGAGGCGGCAAGGCCGGCACGTATGCCCGCGACCAGGGTATCGACCTCGGCCACCGAACCTACGCGGTCGAACAGGACGGCAAAGCTGTCGCCGCCGACACGCGCGACCTGACTCGTCGACTTTAACGAGTGCTTCAGCGTGGCTGATACCGCCACCAGCAGCTCATCCCCGAATTTGTGTCCGAGTGCCTCATTGACCAGCTTGAAGTTGTCGAAGTCGAGGATCACCAGCGCCAGCAGGCGTGACTCTGCGCCCGCGAGCTGAATCGCCGTTGGCAGGTACTGATCGAGCCACATCCTGTTGTTCAGCAGGGTCAGCGGATCCGACAGGGTCATCGACTGCACCTGCTGCTCCCGTACCTTCAGGTCCGTGATGTCGCGAATGGTCAGTGCGACGCTAGTATCGATGCGCACGGCGCGACTGAAATAAAAAGCCGGATGACCGTCGCGCGCGCTCGCGACCTCGGTCTGCGCATCGCCTTCCCGCGCCGCCGTGCGCAGCATTTCGCGCAGCGCCTGTACTTCGTCTTCGGGGAACAGCTCGGTCAGCATGCGGCCGACCGTCGCCTCGCGTGACATGTGCACCAGCCGCGCTGCCTGCGCATTGCAGTCTTCGACGCAGAATTCGTTGCCACTGGCGCTGCCTCGGCAAGGGGCGAACACGAAAATCGCGTCACGCACACTATCGACCGCGTGCCGGTAGCGTGCCTGAGCCTGCTCGATCGTCTGTTGAGCCAGCTCGCGTCGACTGGCGCTGCGTGCATTGGCCCAGGCAAAGGCCAGTACCAGCAAGCTCGCCAGCAGGCCGCCCGCATAGTTGAGCCGCTCGGCCGCTGCCAGTGGCGCGGTCACGTTCTGTTCAGCGAAGGCTACCAGCGCGATCAGCGGGTAATCTTTCAAGCGGGCCCAGCCGACGACGTGGCGGCCGTGGTCGTGGAACTTGTCGGCTTTGTCAATGCGCGCGCCGGCCGCACCGGGCAGGTCGGGTGCCTCACGATAATGCTGGAAAATACGTTCGCCGAAACCGCGCGTATGGTTCGTCAGCATCGGTCCGTCGACCATCCAGACCGACGCAAAATCATGCACGTTCATACTGAGGTCATCATTGAACGCGTTCAGATAGCGCGGCAGCATGGTGATGGCCACCACGCCGCCGAAACTGCCGTCTGTCTTGTTGACGCGGCGAGTCAGTCGCACGATAGGCTGATCCGCGAAGGCGGCCACACCCATTTCACGCGGATTGATGCGCAGTTCGCGCGAAGCTGTATCCCGGTGATATCGAAAGAACTCTGCCGCCGAGAGGTCGATTTTCTGCGTGGACCCGGTACGCCGGTGTCGGGCGATACCTTGCTCGTCAAGAAACAGCGGATGCAAGGGCAGGTCGGTGAGGATGCCCTGATAAATCCGCTGGATCGTTTCCGGTGCGATATCCGTCTCGTGCAGTTGCGTCAGGGTCAGCGACAGCTGGTCGATCTGCAGGATGGACTTTTGCAGGTTTTCAGCAAAGCTCTGTGCATAGCCGTGCGCCTTTGCCAAGGACTGATCGTAGACGAGCCTGCGGTCGTTCTGCATGTTCACGAAGAGCATGACCCATATCCCGATGATCGCCACAGTCGCACCGACGGCGCGGTACATCGCGATGCTCAGCTGATTCAGCTGACGGGAAAGTAGGGTGGCGGCCGGCACGTGTGTGTCAGTAGGAGCGAGAGCTGGAATGTCAATCACATTCTAACGCCGATGATCGACCGAGCGGCACCGAGCTCCCCGCATCATCACGAACCGTCTCAGCGACATTCGAACGGACTGCTCGGGGCACGTGCATTAGTCATGGCAGGTGCACGGGTCATGGCAGGTGCATGATTCACAGCGAGTTCACGAAGGCGACCAGCGCGGCACGGTCGGCTCGGCTGAAACCGGCAAAGCGGTCACGCGCTGGCCTGGCCTCGCCGTCGTGCCAGAGAATCGCTTCGGTCACGTCACGCGCGCGACCATCGTGCAGCAGGTTGCTGCTGCCGTTGACCTGTGTCGACAGTCCGATGCCCCACAACGGTGCCGTTCGCCAGTCGCGCGCACCGGCCTTAAAGTCGGGCCGGCCGTCGGACAGGCCCTCGCCCATGTCGTGTAGCAGCAGATCGGTGTACGGATGAAACACACGGTCGGCCAGGGCAGGGAAAGGGGCGTTCCTGCCAGTCTTGAGTTGCGGCAGGTGACATTGCGCGCAGCGGGCTTGTTCGAACAGTTGCTCGCCGCGAAGCACATCGGCACGCTCACGGTCTCTGCGTGGCGGTGCATCCAGCGCCTGCACCCAGAAGCTCAGGTCATCGAACTCATCGGCAAACAACTCGACCGCGTTACCGGGCGGCGCTTGCTTGCAGTAGGTTTGTACCGATGGACAATTTTGTTGCGGATACAGCGATGATGTGATGCCCATATCATGCAGAAACGCAGCGGCAATCTGTTGCCTCACGGCGGGCTGGTTGGCTTTCCAGCCGAAGCGTCCGAGCGAAGTTTTGTCATTGATGTCGTCGCGTACATAATTCGGGCGGCCGTTCAGCCCGGCCGCCTGTTGTGCGGCAGCGATCTGCAGGATGTCTTCCTCGCTGACGGATTCGAGATAGCCGAGACCAAAAATCGCCGGCGCGTTCCGCAGCGACGTCAGCACCGGTTCGCCGAGCGGCCCGAACGACAGGCTATCGATACGGATCTTCGGACGCCGCAAATCAATGCGCTCACCGTCCGGCAATACCGTGGGTACGCTTTCCCAGTCGACGAAGACATCGGCCTCGCCCTGTCGCACATGCTGGCGATTCGCAGAAATCACGTCAAATACCTGCAGTTGTCCGCCGTACTGCGGATGTGGCAATGGGCCGCCGTGCGGATTTTGTCCGGGCAAGGACACGCGCAGCAATTGCTGAAACACGGTGCTGTTCGGGCGATCGACGGTTTTCCCGCGACCCGCCTGGATGTGGCAGGCCATACAGGCGTTGGCGATGAAGGTAGGTCCGAGACCCCAGGCATATCCCCCCCGCGGGCGCATGTATTGCCAGTTGTTCTGCACGGGCATCGCCGGAAAAACCAGCCAGACGGTCCGGAACATGGTCTCGCCGGCGCGGAACTGGCGAGTTTCATCGTCGGACAGGCCTTTCATCGCTTGCATATAGACCGCGTTCGGCTCCGTTGCCGGTGTTCGCGCATCGGCACCCGCCGGTCCGGCGCATAGTACCAGCGCGGCCAGCGCGCCCAGCCACCCGGTCAGGCGGGTACGCAGCGACAAGTTCCGGGACATGCAACCTCCATGATGAGCTTCGGTAAAAAGTTACTCTAAGGAATCTGTTGAATCATAAATATGATCCGAATCAAACATTCCGGACTCTGAACCCGGTTTCTCCTTCGCCGCAGCGATCGCTTGCTGGTGACGGTGCGGGGGACGTTTGCCGAATATGTCGTCCGAGCACCGATATTTTTCAACGTGAAAGGTCAGCTTTCGGATATCAGAAATAATGCGCATTGACATCATGGCCGCTGATCACTAATCTCGGCCAGAAGAAAAGTCTGAATTCCGAATTCAGAATTCAGAATAATGAGGGGCATCTCGGATATTCCCGTCCGTTGCCCAGGAGACAATGCAGATATCACGCCCACAGTTGACGCTCGTCGACCAGGTCTATGAGGCGATTCTCTCGAGGATCGAAGCGGGCACCTATGGTGCCGACGCGCGGCTGATCCAGGAAGAGATTGCCGAATCACTGGGCGTGTCACGCCAGCCGGTGCAGCAGGCACTTTTGCTCTTGCGCAACGAGGGCGTGTTGACCAGCGCACCGGGACGCGGCCTGATGGTTGCGCCATTCGATCGCGACAAGGTGCGCAACCTGTACGAGATCCGCGCCAGCCTGGATGCGCTTGCCTGCGGCAAGGCAGCGGAACGCGCGAGCGCGCGCGCTGCCGTCGAAGGTCCCGCTTATATCGAGCGGGGCTGGGACGCGGTCAAGAAGAAATCGATCTCGGCGTTGGTGTCTGCGGACATGGCTTTCCACCATTTTCTGTACGAGCTGTCGGGCAATCCGATGATTGCAGAGACCGCATCCGCGCACTGGAGTTATCTGCGCTGCGTGATGGGCGCGGTGCTGATGATCGGTGTCGCTCCCGTCGAAATCTGGACCCAGCATGAGGCCATCATGCAGGCTGTGATCGACGGCGATGTGGCCGAGTCCGAGCGGCTCGCGCGTCATCACATCCTGTTTTCGGCGACCACGGTGCTCAATAACATCGATAACGAGGTGCAGATGAGTCATTGAACGCAGCCTTGTTCTTGCACGAGCCAGGATCGCAGGATCCTGTCGGCGTGCTGACAAGAGCAAGAACTGCGTGGCCTGTCCGGAGAGAGAGTGGCGCCGACAAAAGCTTGATCGTCAGGCGTGCCTTCGCAGACAGGTCGACTTGGATGGAAAGATGGTGTAACCACGGCAGCGGTGTTTTGCTGGAAGCACTAAGGTGAGGTGGCGCGGTTCAAGGGTGCCGCGGTCGGCAGGCGCATCGCGCTGCCACACGTCGCACCGCCAAGAGCGAAGCCTGTTTAATTTGAAATGATCAAGAGGTTGAAATGAATAAGGAAGTCAACGAGATGAACGCGGTCGATCTGCAGCGCCGCCTGCTGCTGAAGGCCACCGGCGCTGCTGCCGGCTGCTGCGCGATGTCGGTCGGCACGGCGCATGCGGATGAAGGCGCAGAGGGTCCGGCCAAGGGCGATCTGCTGGTCCCCGCCAAGGGAGAGTCGACTGCGCCGCTGAAGGCAGAGGACATCAAGGTCGGCACCAAGCCGGTGCTGGTCTATCCGTTTGACTTGAAGGAAAAGAAAGCCAAGGACGGCTCGCGCCTGAACAAGCTTTTGCTGGTGCGCCTCGACCCTGCGCAGATGACCGACGAGATCAAGGCGCGTGCCGCCAGCGGCGTGGTCGCGTATTCGGCGGTGTGCACCCACCAGGGTTGCGATGTGACGGAATTTGTCGGTGCCGAGAAGGTGTTGATGTGCTTCTGCCACTTCTCGAAGTTCAATCCGGCCGACGGCACGGTGACGAAGGGACCGGCATCGAAGCCGCTGGTTTACGTGCCGCTGACGGAAAAAGACGGACTGTTGACGATTGCAGGCGGTTTTTCGAACAAGCCGGGCGTCTGACGACGACCGGAGCAGGATTCGCGGTTGGCGATCCCGGCCGCGATAAGGGGAGCTACGTCAGAGTAGCCATATTCAACGATGGAGGAGAATCAGAATGACAATTCGCATGAAGCACCTCGCATTTGCACTCGCGCTGCTGCCGGCAGCGTCGGTGATGGCAGAGGGCCCGGCGGCGGGCAAGGGTGTTCCGGCTTATAAGCCAGTGACCGACGCTCGCCTGCAGAACCCGGAAGCACGCAACTGGCTCAGCTGGCGCGGTAACTACGGCAGCTGGGGCTACAGCGCGCTCGACAAGATCAACGAAAAGAACGTCAACAAGCTGCAGCTGGCATGGTCCTATTCGACCGGCGTGACCGAAGGTCACCAGTCGCCGCCGATCGTCAACGATGGCTTCATGTTCGTCACCACGCCGCAGAACCAGGTGATCGCACTGAACGCGAAGACTGGTCAGGAAATCTGGCGCTACAAAAAAGAGATCCCCGCTGAATTGTTCCAGCTGCACCCGACCAACCGGGGTGTCGCACTGTATGGCGACAAGGTCTATGTCGCAACCACCGACTGCTACCTGGTCGCGCTCGATGCCAAGACCGGCAAGCAGCTGTGGAGCACCCAGGTCGAAAACTGGAAGACCGGCTACTACATGACCCTCGCGCCGCTGGCTGCGAAGGGCAAGATCATGATCGGCGTGTCGGGTGGCGAATACGGCATCCGAGGCTTCGTCGCAGCGATCGACTCCGAGACCGGCAAGATGGTATGGCGCCGTCACACCATCCCGGCTCCGAACGAGCAGGGCGGCGATACCTGGCCGAACAATGGTTCGTACAAGACCGGCGGCGGCTCGGTCTGGGTCACCGGCACCTACGATCCGAAGACCAACACCGCTTACTGGGGCACCGGCAACCCGGGTCCGTGGACGCCTGACCTGCGCGAGGGTGACAACCTGTTCGCCAGCTCCACGATGGCTCTGGACGTCGACACCGGCGAAATCAAGGGCTACCACCAGTACGCTCAGAACGATTCGTGGGACTGGGATGAAGTTACCCCGCCGCTGCTGATCGACACCGAGATCAACGGCAAGAAAACGCCGGCAGCTGTCCGTGCTGGCCGTAACGGCTACATGTGGGTGCTCGAGCGTACCAACACCGGCGCACTGAAGTTTGTGAAGGGCTGGCCGTACGTTGGTAACAACGTGTTCAAGGGTCTGGATCCGAAGACGGGCCGTGCCGATGTCGACTTCAAGCACAAGCCGTCGATGAAGCAGGGCGCGAGCTTCTGCCCGTCGCTGTGGGGTGGCAAGGACTGGCTGCCTGAGGCATACAGCCCGAAGACTGGCCTGATCTACACGATGGCCAACGACAACATGTGCTCGGAACTGCCGAAGGGCGAAGCGACGACGTACAAGGCGGGTGATCTGTTCATCGGCTTCCCGCTCGAAGGCGTGCTGACCAACGTCCGCCTTGGACCGGGTGCGAAGACCTCGATCGGCGAGATCCAGGCATGGGATCCGAAGACCGGCAAGCTGGCCTGGTCGACCAAGTTCGAAGACCAGATCTGGACTCCGACCTTCGTCACCGGCGGTAATCTGGTGTTCTCGGGCGGCCTGCCTGACCGCAAGTTCCGCGCGATGGATGCCAAGACCGGCAAGATCCTCTGGGAATATGCGGCTCCGTCGGGCGTGATCGGCGTGCCGAGCGCGTATGAAGTCGACGGCGAGCAGTACATCGCCGTGCAGTCTGGCTGGGGCGTCGATGCTCAGCGTCTGGCTTCCGCGATCGATCACGTGAAGGGCACGAACACGATCGTTCCGCAAGGCGGCACGCTGATGGTGTTCAAGCTGCCGAAGAAGTAATGCGGTAGTGCAGTAGGGCTGATTCGTCAGCTCAAGGTTTCCGGCCGGTTCTCCGGCCGGCCGGAGACTGGCAGTAAAGAGAATCTTTCTCTCGCGTTGGGTTTTCCAGTCTCCCCTGTTGGGGGAGGCTGGTTTTTTACCTGGCGCGACGCACTCGGTTATCCTCGCTGCATGGACACTTCATCCAAAGCGACGACTTCTTCGGTCCGACCCCTCGTAGTCCGCGCATTGCTCGTACGCGCGCTCCTGATTCTCCTGCTGATCGCCGGCCTGATCCTTGGCTGGGCCGCGCTGTTCGGCATTCCTCTCGACCTCGGCGCGCAGCGTGCCTCGGTGGCCCGTTTGCTGTCCGCGCAGATCGGTCGCAGCGTGCAGCTCAACGGTGCGTTGCAATTGCGGATCGGCCTGCGACCGCATTTACTGATCAGTGATTTGCGCATCGCCCAGCCAGAGGGCTTTGGTTCCGGTCACTTCCTGAGCGTCGGTGCTGCGGAGGTCAGGCTCGATCTGATGCCGCTGCTGCGCAGGCAGTTTCGCGCGGACCGGCTGCAGGCGCGCGACGTGCGACTGGTGCTGGTGCAGCGCGAGGACGGTACCGGCAACTGGACCTTCGGAACCGGCACCGCGCCGCCCGAGGACGTATCGCGCGATGACGCGGATGGCGGTCTGCGCGCCGAGGACGTCGCCGGCCTGGATATTCGCGACATCGACATCGACAACCTTACCGTGGTCTATCGCGGCGGTACCGCACCGCCACGCGAGTTTCACCTCGATCGTCTGGACGCGGCATTGCCGATTGGTAGCGGCGTGAAGCTGCGCGCCTCGGGCAAGCTGGAGCGCACCCTGCCGTATGCGCTCGCGATCGACGGCGGGGAACTGCGCGCATTGCTGCGCGGCGAGCGTGGCTGGCCCGTGTTGCTGCAGCTGGACTTCGCTGGCGGAAGGCTGGCTGCGCAGGGCAAGCTGGGCGGCGCGGACGGTGATCTGCGCTTTGGTCTCGGTGCGCCCGACCTGGCGACCTTCGGCAAGGTGATGGGTGTGGCGCTGCCGGATGCAGGTGCCGCCGGACTGTCGGGCAATGCGCGCTTTGGTCCGGGCTATGTCCAGTTGAATGGTCTGTCGGCGTCACTCGGTAAATCAGTGATGGCTGGCTGGCTTGAGGTCGATGCGCGTGGCGAGCGGCCGCGTCTGTCCGGCGCGCTTGGTGTTCAGACGCTCGATCTGCGTCCTTTCCTCGGACAGGACGATGAAGAGGAGAAGCCCACCGATCTCGCTGCGTTGTATCGCAGTCTTGCCAAGGCCAAGGTGGACCTGCAGGCACTGAACAAGATGGATGCCGAACTGCAGCTCGGCGTTAATCAATGGCTTGGGCTGCCGGGTGAGATTCGCGACGCTTCGCTGCAGCTGCAGCTGAAGGATGGCCGACTCGGCATGCCGGTACAGGCCAGCGTCGAGGGTGTACCGATGCAAGGGCGTCTCGACCTGGATGCGGCACGGCAGTCGCTGGCGCTGCGCTTCCGCGCAGCCGACTCGCCGATCGGCGGGCTGGCGCGCTTTCTCACCGGGATTCCCGGCATCGATGGCCGACTGGGTTTGCTCGAACTGGACGTCAGCGCCAGCGGCATGCGCGGCGACGAACTGATGCGTTCGATGACCACCTCAATGCAGGTCGCCCGCAGCCGGCTCAGCTATGGGAACGCTGAAGGCGATCGTCGCAGCGAGGGGGGAAGCAAGGGCGGCGGCAAGGCTGCCGATGCACGCAATACCGGTGCACGGCCGGTGGACTTCACGCTCGAACGTATGCGCTTCAGCGTTGGCGGCATACGCCCGCTGGCGGGTGAGCTGAGTGGCAGTCTGCTGGGCCAGCCGTTGAAGGCTACGCTGTCCGGTGAGTCGCTCATGGCAATGCTCGCGCAAGGCGGCTCGCCGGTCGCGCTGACGGTGCAAACGGGTCGCATCGCCGCGCGCGTGTCTGGAACGCTCAGCGGCGCGGACCAGCGCGCCGATCTGGTGTTCAGTCTCGGTGCCGAGCGTGCCGGCGACGTTGGTGCATGGCTGGGTCTGAATCCGCGCTCGAACCTGCCGATCGCACTTGCCGGGCGCGTGCAAGGCAGTGCTGAGCGCTGGTCACTGTCGAATCTGGTATTCCAGGTCGGTGACAGCAGCCTGCACTCCGACGTCGATCAGGCCACCGTCGATCACCGGCAGCGCCTGAATGTGTCGCTGCAGATCGCCAGTGTCAATCTGGCGCAGCTCGACGGCTTGTTACCGCCGCCCGCGCCTGCACGGCCGGGCACGCGCACAACGCTCGATATTCCGGTTCTGCCAACGCGACTGGTGCTGGAGGATGCCGACGTGCGGGTGCGTGCGCGGGATATTCGCGGCAGCCTGCTGCAACTCGGTGAAGTCGGATTTGATGGCCGCGTGCGTGACGGTTACATGCAGAGCTCGCCATTTTTTGCCGAGATCGCCGGCACCCGCTACGACGGCGCGGTAGCGCTCGACCTGCGCGATGCCGAGCCGCGCGCGCAGTTCTGGCTGTCGGCTGCATCCGTCGATGTTGGCCGAGTGTTGCGCCAGTTGCGCCTGACGCAGGAGATCGATGCCGGCGTCGATCGTCTGAGTCTGTACATGGACAGCCGTTCGTCGCGGCTGGCTTCATTGATGGCGAACGCGCAGATCGCCGCCGATGTCAGCGGTGGACGGTTGGTGCTGCGCGACCCGAACATGAAAGCGCAGCTGGCACTGGCATTGGCCAACGGCAGCCTGTCGGCCCGTCCGGGCGAGCGTGTCGCGCTGCGCTTGTCCGGGATGATCGATCAGACTCCTGTCGAGGTTCGGCTGCGCAGCGCGACGATGAAAGATCTGGCCGACATGGCGCGCCGTGTGCCGTTCGAACTGAGCGTCGACGCCGCTCAGACGCAGCTGCAACTGTCAGGCAGCTTTGACCGCCATATTGAAGCACGTGACGCCGAGCTCGCGCTGGACGTGCGCGGGCCGCGCCTGAACACGCCGGACAAGCTGGCACGCACCGCATTGCCGCCGTGGGGGCCATGGTCGGCGGTCGGTCGTTTCCGGATCAGCAGGCGTGGCTACGCGGTCGAGGATTTGCGGCTGCAGGTCGGCAGCAGCCGCTTGCAGGGGCGCGGCGCACTGGATACCGCGCAGGGGCGGCCGAAGCTGGATATCGCGCTGTCGGCACCGCTGGTGCAACTGGATGATTTTCGTACCGATGGCTGGTCCGCGATCGGCAGCAGTAAAGGACAAACAGCCGACAAGGCAGCCGACAAGTCGGACCCGGAGTCGCTACGCCGCAAGGCGACTGAGGCCGGCAACAGGGCGCAGGCCCTACTGTCGCGCGAGAACCTGTTACAGGCCGACGCCACCTTGTCCATCACCGTGGAGCAGGTGAAGTCCGGCACCGACTTGCTCGGTCAGGGAAGCTTGCAGGCAAGGTTGTCCGATGGACGTGCGGAGATTGGTCCGGTGCGGCTCAGTATGCCCGGCGGACGGGCCGACTGGCGGCTGTCGTATGAGCCGCTGGAGAAAGACGTGCTGGCGTCACTGAAGATCGATGTCGAGAATTTTGATTACGGTGTGATCAGTCGGCGCATTCGTCCCGACAGTGACCTCGACGGTCGCTTCAGTCTGACGATGGACGTCAATTCGCGAGCGCCGCAGTTATCCGAACTGCTGGCGCATGGCAGCGGCAGCATCGAGTTTGCCGTCTGGCCGCGCCGGCTCCGCTCGGGCGTCTTCGACCTGTGGGCAGTCAACCTCTTTGCCGCGCTGTTGCCGACGCTCGATCCGAAGAATGAATCCGTGGTCAATTGCGCGGTCGGCCGTTTTACGCTGGATGATGGCAAGTTGCGGCAGAAGCAGCTGGTGATGGATACCAGCCGCATGCGCGTGACCGGCAGCGCGGCGGTCGATTTCAGTCGGGAGACGCTGAAGCTGCGGCTACAGCCACAGGCGAAGACGGCCCAGTTCCTGAGCCTTGCAACGCCGATTGAGGTGGCGGGCAACTTCAGCGAATTCGACATCGGTCCAAATCCCGGCGACGTGCTGCAGACCGTGATCCGGCTGGCGACATCGGTGATCTGGGTGCCGTTGAAGAAGCTGTTCGGCGAACGCCTGCCAGCGGACGGCGCGGACGTCTGCAAGGTCGTGCTTCAGCCTGCAGGCGCCGCCGGACCGCCGTGAGGCAGTGTCGTGGCGGCTAGGCAGCGGGCCGCTCAGTGCCTCTGACAGAACGCCGCTGAGGTGGTTGCGCCGTCCTGCCGTCCAGGTCAACCTGTCGGCGACGGCGCACCTGGCCGTCGACGTTCTTCAGAGGCCCGGAGTGCCGCTTACTGCGCGCGGAATGGGGCAACCGGCAGCGCCGGCGCTTGCGCGAAGTTGGCCGGTACCTCGCCGGTCAGGGTGTTCAGAAAGGCGACGATCTGGCGCACATCCTCATCCGACAGCTGGCGGCCGAGCTGCAGGCGTGCCATCACGCGCACCGCGTCATCCAGCGTGGCCACCGATCCGTCATGGAAGTAGGGCGGCGTCATCGCGACGTTGCGCAACTGCGGCACCTTGAAGATCCACATGTCTTCTTCCTTGCCGGTGTCGTGGAACTTGCCCTTGTCGCGGCCCTTGAAGTGCGGCATCTCGACGCTGCCGGTGGCTTTCCAGTAGTCCTCGGTCAGGCCGAATTTCTGGAACATGCGGCCGCCGACTGTCGAGCCATTGTGGCAGGACGCGCAGCCATAGCCCATGAATTTGTCCAGTCCTGCCTTGGCCTCGGCGCTGATGGCGCGCGTATCGCCTTTCAGGTAGCGGTCAAATGGTGCCGGTGTCAGAAGCGTGCGCTCGTACGCGCCGACTGCCACGCCCCAGTGCTCAGCCGACACCGCCTCTTTTTCATTTGGGAAGGCTTCGTCGAACAACGGCTGGTAACCCAGCGTACGCAGAGTCTCTTCGGCTTGCTCAAAGCTCTTGTTGCCGTAGGCGAGAGGGCTGGTCAGTGCCTTCATCGCTTGCTCTTCGACGCTGGTGCGGTTGCCGCCGTAATGCTGGGACACCAGCAGCGCAGTATTGAACACGGTGTGCGCATTCCGCGGCAGCTTCTGGCCATGCACGCCGACGGACTGCGGCAGCGAGTCGGCACCGTAGTGTGACGGGTTGTGGCAAGTCGCACAGCTGGTGCGACCGTCGGCAGACACGCGGGTTTCGAAGAACAGTTTGCGGCCGAGCTCGACACGCGCCGCCGAATGTGGGTAATCGTCGACATGCGCTGTGTCCGGCAGAGGCTTGAATACGTCAAGCGCGCGCTCGAGCAGCTTGCCTTCGGTGTCTTCGGCAGTGACAAAGCTGGTGATGGCGCCGCCTGCCGCGAGCACTGCCGCGATGAAGCCGCGACGGACGTTTCTGGAAAGAGTCATGGTAAATCCCCCGGGTGGTTGTTTTTTTAAGGATTGTGCCGTGAATCTGCCAGACGTGCAGAGCGCTGTCCGGAGCCGCGCGTCGGAGGTGATTCGCGATGCGCTTGCCTGCAAGCGCTCAGAAGCGTTTCCAGATACCGCTGTGCCAGTGGCCACCACCCGAGCGTCGCTCATGGCCTAGCTGCAGGTAGAGCACGGTATCTTTCGACAGCGCATATTCGTAGCCGGCGCCAATCTCGCGAATGGGCTGCCAGGTGCCGTACTTGTTGAACACCTGCTCGCTTTCCACCAGCACGAACTTCAGTTCGCCGACGCGCACGGGCATGCGTAGCGAGGCGATCCAGCCCCAGGGGCTGACGTTGGGCCGGGGTAGTGCCGGATCCACGCCGGGACCGCTCATGTCGCGCGTCACATGCAGCACTTCGACCGCGAGACGCGCATTGCCGAACTTGCGCAGCGCCCCGACAACGATATTGCGCGCGCGCGGGCCATAGTGGTGGACGGACACGTCGCTGGAGTCCTGATAATGATCGCGGGATGGCATGTCGATGCCCGCATGCCAGCCCCATTTGTCGGCGTCGTAGGTCAGCAGCAGCTTGAGCGCGTTCGTATCCAGCGGTCCTTTTTTCAGGCCGTACTGCGCGCTGAGTTGCAGGCCGTTGATGTTGGGAGAGATGTAAGTGAACGCGCGCGGAATCCGGTAAAGGCCGATACTCCCGTGCTGAGCGATGAGGATTTTGTCCTGGACCAGTCCGTCATTAATGAAAGGGTCGACGCGGCTGGCAATGCCATTGATCAGGTCGCGTGTTCGACCGATCCGCAGGGTACCGTAGCGGCTGTTCAGGCCGACATAAGCGTTGCGATCGAACGAGAATTTCGCTTCCGGATCGATCGTGCTCTCCAGCCGAACCTCGACTTGCAGATCTTCTGAAATGCGTTCAAAAGCTTCATAACCGAAGCGGGAGGTAAAATTTGTGCGGAAGTTGCTGCCGTTGCCTTTGCCCCAGTTGTGACGCAGGTCGGCATCTGATGCGGGGATGTGCTCGCCGAAGCCGCCGACCAGGCCCTGATCGAGGATGCCATACAGCCGGTCGGTAGCGCCAAACGCCAGGCCCGGAAGCGCAACGAGCAGGGTCCCCAGTAACCGTTTTTTTATTATTCTGATACGCACGCCTAAGCAGGATTCATGAATTGCCGTATTGCGAAGATAACACCCGCGTCCTAAACTGCGGTTCCAAAAAATTTAACAAGTCCATTGGGAACAATCACATGCTGCCCGGCGTTCCCAAACAGGCAACCTTCACCCGGCCATGTGCCGGCGTCACCGTTCCTGCGTCATCATTGCGGGAGAAAAGACTCATGAGACCCCTGAAAACACTCTTACTTGCCCTGCTCGTCGCAGGCGCGACGGTGGCTGCGCATGCGGCACCGGCGGCCTGGGTCGATAGCCTCGAGCCACTGCCCGCGGCCCAATGGAGCCGCGCTCGCGCCGCCCATCTGCTGGAACGCGCCGGCTTCGGGGGTACACCGCTCGAAGTCGCACAGTTCGCGTCGATGTCGCCGCGCGATGCGGTGCAGACGCTGGTGCGTTACAAGACGATCAACAATCCGCTGCCTGCCTTCCAGGAGTCCGGCGCTTTCGATCCGGGTCTCGATCCGTTCACGCCGTCGCGCCCCGCGGCCACCGACATGGCCAAGGAATCCGGCGAGGCGCTGGGCGTGAAGTCCAAGCCCGAGGGCAATCGCAAGCTGCAGCAGGTGGCGGATCGCTACCTGTTCTGGCTTCGTGCGACCAAGCTCGAGTCGCAGCGCCTCGCCTACTGGTGGGCGCAGCGCATGCTGGTGACCAAGCGTCCGCTCGAGGAGAAGATGACCTTGTTCTGGCATGGTCATTTCGCGACCAGCGACGAGAAGGTGCGTGATTACCGCAAGATGGCGCTGCAGAACCAGACGTTGCGCGACAAGGCCACCGGCAATTTCCGGGACCTGCTGATCGCGATTGCCCAGGACCCCGCCATGCTCGCGTATCTGGACGCTGCCGTGAACGTCAAGGGCGCGCCGAACGAAAATTTCGCGCGCGAGATCATGGAGTTGTTCACCATGGGCGTCGGCAATTACAGCGAGGATGATATTCGCGAGGCCGCTCGCGCCTTCACCGGCTGGAATTTCAATGGACTGAAGTTCGTCGTCAATCCGGACAAGCACGATAACGGCGTCAAGAATTTCCTCGGCATCAGCGGTAATTTCGATGGTGTGCAGGTGATCGACATCATTCTGGCCCAGCCGGTGACGGCGGAGTTCATTGCCAGCAAGCTGTACCGCTACTTCGTGCGCGAGGAAGTCTCTCCCGAGTTGCGCGTCAAGCTTGGCAAGCTGCTGCGTGACAATCGCTACGAGATCAGCCCTTTCCTCGAGACCGTGTTCCTGTCGCGCGACTTTTATAGCGATCCCTCTGTTGGTACGCGCATCAAGCCACCGGTCGAGCTGGTGATTTCCACCTACCGCAAGATGGGCCTGACCGAGATCCCGGGCATCCCGGACTTTAACGACCTGACCGATGCGATGGGACAGAAGCTGCTGTTTCCGCCAAACGTGGCCGGCTGGGCCAGCGGCCGTAGCTGGATCACGCCGGGACTGCTGCTGGTACGCGGCAATTTCGTGTACGACACCGTGTTCCCGCCGATTGATTTCGTCGCCAATGACCGCGTGCCCGACGACCGTTACGGTATCGTCCCGGTGGCTGACAAGCTCGCTATGGGCAAGGACGTCACTACGGCGACCAAGCCGGACGGCAAAGACGTGACCTCGATGTCCATGCAGAATGACCGCGACGAGGACTTCAACACGCGGCTGGCCAGTTATCACGCATGGCGCAAGGCCATCGAGAAGGTCCGGCCGATTCCGCGCACGACCGCGCAGCTCAATGTGGCGCAGCTGGTGCGTGACGCCGGCTGCCTGACCGCGCAGCATGCGGTCGACCATCTTCTGGCGCGCTTCCTGTCGACGCCGGTGGATAACGCCACACGAACCAAACTTGCGGCATTGCTCGAGGCAGACCTGGGCACAGCTGACCTCAAACGCGCGGACAGCTACATGGAGGATGCACTGCGCAACACGCTGCACGTGATCCTGTCGCTGCCTGCATATCAGTTGGGATGAACATGACACACGCACACATCAATCAGGGACGTCGCGACCTGCTCAAGGCGCTCGGCGCGGCCGGACTCACTGCCGGATTGCCGCTGGCCTCCGCACAGGCACAAGAGGTCGCCGGCGCCGACAACAAGCGCATCCTCGTGATCGTCGAGCTGAGCGGCGCGAATGACGGACTGAACACGCTCGTACCTTACGCAGACGACGCGTATTACCGGCTGCGCCCGCGCATCGGTATTCGTGCTGACAAGGTCCGCAAGATCGACGACGTGTATGGCTTTAATCCGAGCATGTCCGGCTTCGAGCAGCTGTACAAGGACGGCATGATGGCCATCGTGCATGGATGCGGTTACGAGCAGCCGTCGTTCTCGCATTTCACGTCGGCGGCCTACTGGCACACCGGCGTACCGAACGGCGGCGAGCCGTATGGCTGGCTGGGTCGCGTCGCGGACGCGATCGACCCCGGCCTGACGCCAAACTTCCTCGTCAACATCGACGAGCGGCAGTCGCTCGCCGTGCGCGCCGCGCAGCACGTACCGGTCGTGTTTGACAACCCGGATCGTTTCACCCGCAAAGGGCTGCTGCAGAGCCGCGCGCTTCTCGACAATCCGGTTGCGGCGAGCAGCGCCAATGCTTCTCGCAAATTCCTTGATGACGTGGCCAGAAGCGCACGCGAGGCGTCGCAGCTGGTGCGCGCCGCCTGGGACAACTACCGTACGCCGATCGACTACGGCATCATCCCGGTGGACCTGCCGAAGGTCGCTGCCATGATCAACGCCGGCTTGTCGTCGCGACTGTTCTATGTGTCTTATCGTCACAATGCCTTTGACACCCACGTGCAGCAGAACGAACAGCATGGGCGTCTGCTGTCCTATGTGTCGGACGGGATTGCCGGATTCATGAAGGACATGGAGCGCATCGGTCGCGCGGATGACGTGACCGTGCTGGTGTTCTCGGAATTCGGTCGCCGTGCCGCGGAAAACACCAGTCTCGGCACCGACCATGGCACGGCGAACCACATGTATGTGATCGGTAAACAGGTCGCCGGCGGCCATTACGGCGACGTGCCTTCGCTTACCGACCTAGACGAAGGTGGTAACCTTCGCTTCACGACTGATTTCAGGCGCGTCTACGCGACCCTGATCGAGGACTGGCTCGGCTACCGCGACAGCAAGTCGCTGCTGTACGGAGATTTCGCCAGCTTCCCGATTTTCGGCTAGTGACACAAGCAACTAGCAACAAGTAACAAGAGACAGGTGACATTCGCATGGCAGCACATTTCGACCTTCCGGACATCAAGCTTTTCGTGAACATCGCGGAGGCGAACAGCCTGACCCGCGGTGCGGAGCGGTCGCACATGTCGCTGCCGGCGGCATCCATCCGTATCAAGAACCTCGAAGAGGGCCTGGGCGTAAAGCTGCTGTATCGCACCAGTCAGGGTGTGACGCTGACGCCGCCGGGGCAGGCGTTCATGCATCATGCGCGACTGGTGCTGCAGCAGCTGACCGATCTGCGTGGCGACCTCGCCGAGTACGTGAAAGGCTCGCGCGGGCATGTGCGGATTTTCGCGAATACGACAGCGATGGCCGAGTACCTGCCGGCTTTGCTGCCGTCGTTTCTGGCCACGCATCCCGACGTCAACATCGAGCTGAAAGAACGCATGTCGAACGACATCGTGCGCGCCGTCAGCGAGGGCAAGGTCGATGTCGGCATCGTTGCCGGTAACGTGCGTACCGAGGGACTGGAAGTGCTGCCTTTCCGCGAGGACCGGCTGGTACTGGTGACCTCCGAATCGCATCCGCTAGCCGCGCGCGCTCGCATTGAATTTGGCGAGGCGCTCGCTTATGACTTCGTCGGCATGGTGGAGGCCAGCGCGATTCACGCCTTCCTGGCGCAGGCAGCCAACGAGCTGAACCGGCAAATCAAGATTCGCATCCAGGTCGGTAATTTCGAGGCAGCCTGCCGGATGGTCGAGGCGAATGTGGGCATTGGTGTCGTGCCGTACTCATCTGCTGCCCGACATGCACAGAGCATGAATATTCGTTGCGTCGAGATCGCCGACGAGTGGGCGGTCCGCAAGCTGCAGATCTGCGTGCGCAATCTGCAGGCCTTGCCGCTGTTTGCGCGTGAGCTCGTCGGATTACTGACCGGCGAAACGAAATTGACCGCCTGAGTTCATGCCGCTGCCGTGCTGCAGCGGCCGCATTCCCTGTAGTTAATATACGCGCGCAGGGTTAAATCGCCTTCAACACGAGCCTAAAAACTCGCGAATTGCCCGCCCACGGGCATTGCTTCACACTCGCTTCACTGTCTGCAAACCACTGATGGCGTCGCAACACGCGTCCGCTGTCCCTGTCACTGGATTACCCGAATGAACCATAGCGATGCCCATCAGGACATCCGGGATGCCGTGCGCGCTTTGTGTGCACAATTCCCGGCCGATTACTTCCGGCAGGTCGACGAGGAGCGCGGCTACCCCGAGGCCTTCGTCAATGCACTGACCGAAGCGGGCTGGCTGGCCGCGCTGATCCCGCAAGAGTACGGCGGGTCCGGCCTCGGGCTGGTCGAGGCGTCGGTGATCATGGAAGAGATCAATCGCGCAGGCGGCAATTCCGGCGCCTGCCACGGCCAGATGTACAACATGGGTACCTTGCTCAGGCATGGCTCCCAGGTGCAGAAGGACTTCTATCTGCCGAAGATTGCGCGCGGCGAATTGCGGCTGCAGTCGATGGGAGTGACCGAACCGACCACCGGCACCGACACCACAAAGATCAAGACCACCGCCGTGAAGAAAGGCGACCGCTATGTGGTCAACGGTCAGAAGGTCTGGATCTCGCGCGTCCAGCATTCCGACCTGATGATCCTGCTGGCCCGCACGACCCCGCTGGCGGAAGTGACGAAGAAATCCGAGGGCATGTCGATCTTTATCGTCGACCTGCGCGAAGCGGTCGGCAAAGGACTCGAAGTCCGGCCGATCCGCAACATGGTGAATCACGAGACCAACGAACTGTTTTTCGAAAACCTGGAGATTCCGGCCGAGAACCTGATCGGCGAGGAGGGCAAGGGTTTCAAATACATCCTCGATGGCCTGAACGCCGAGCGCGCACTGATCGCTGCCGAATGTATCGGGGACGGTTACTGGTTCATCGACAAAGTCACCAGGTATGTGAATGAGCGGATCGTGTTCGGTCGCCCGATCGGCCAGAACCAGGGCGTGCAGTTCCCGATCGCCAAAGCCTACGTGAACGTCGAGGCGGCCAGCCTGATGCGCTACAAGGCCTGCGAATTGTTCGACGCCGGACTGCCCTGCGGCACCGAGGCGAATATGGCGAAGATGCTGGCGGCCGATGCGTCGTGGGAAGCCGCGAATGCCTGCCTGCAGTATCACGGTGGTTTCGGCTTCGCGTCCGAATATGACGTCGAGCGCAAATTCCGCGAGACGCGGCTGTATCAGGTCGCGCCCATCTCGACGAATCTGATTCTTTCCTACGTCGCCGAGCATGTGCTCGGGATGCCCCGGTCGTTCTGACGGCTTACGCTGATCATTGGAGGTCAAGATGAAAGACACTCTGGCACCCGGCGCACAGCTCGCGGCCTTCGCTGCGAACCTGCGTTACGAGGATATCCCGGCACCGGTGTTGCGCCGTACCGAAGACCTGTTGCTAGACTGGTTTGGCTCGGCGCTGGCAGGCAAGGCCGGACGACCGGTGCAGATCATCGAGGCGCTCGCACTCGAACAGGGACCGCGCGATGGCGGCGCGGAAGTGCTGATCTCGCGCCGCAAGACCTCGCCGCTGTTTGCGGCGATGGTGAACGGCGCGTCGTCGCATTATGCGGAACAGGATGATGTGCACAACGGATCGGTGTTCCATCCGGCGACGGTGATTTTCCCGGCGGTGCTGGCAATCGCGCAGGATCGCGGCCTGTCCGGCAAAGAGCTGCTGACCGCGTCGGTCGCCGGTTATGAAGCCGGCATTCGCATCGGCGAATTTCTCGGCCGTGCGCACTACAAGATTTTCCATACGACCGGCACGGTCGGTACCGTGGCCGCTGCGGTGGCCGTCGGGCGGCTGATCGGCCTCGACGCGCGGCAGATGCTGGACGCCATGGGCTCGGCGGGCACTCAGGCGGCAGGACTGTGGGAGTTTCTGCGCGATGCGGCCGACTCCAAGCAGCTGCACACCGCGAAGGCGGCGTCTGACGGACTGCTGGCCGCGCTGCTGGCTGAGAAGGGCTTCACCGGCGCGAAGCAAATCCTGGAAGGCCGGCAGGGCATGGCGTCGGGCATGACGCAGGAACCGACTCCGGCGGCCTTGACCGACCGTCTTGGTGAGCGCTGGGCGACGATCGAGACTTCCTTCAAATTTCACGCCAGTTGCCGGCATACGCACCCGGCCGCAGACGCGCTTCAGAAGGCGATGCGGGATCACGGGCTGAATCATGCCGATATCGTCGAGGTGATCACGCATGTGCATCAGGGCGCGATCGATGTGCTCGGCCCGGTGGTTGATCCGCAGACTGTCCATCAGGGCAAATTCTCCATGGGTACCGTGCTCGGCCTGATCGCCATCGAGGGCGCCGCCGGTGTGACGGAGTTCGAGCAGCGCTACCGCGACCCCGATGTCGCGGACTTCCGCGTGCGCGTGAAGATGGTGCTGGACGAAGAGGTTGACGGTGCTTATCCGGCGCGCTGGATCGGCAAGGTCACGGTCCACACGCGCGACGGTCGTGTGCTGCATGCGCGCGTGGACGAACCGAAGGGCGATCCCGGCAATACGCTGACCCGTCCCGAGCTGGAAGACAAGGCGCTGCGACTGGCGGCCTTCGGCGGCTCGGCTTCCGAAGCAGAGATGAAGCGGGCGTTTGCGACGCTGTGGGGAATTGCCGGGTGCGAGAAAGTACCGGGCTTGCTGGCGGGTTGACGGCCGGCTGGCGACAATGGAATTTCCAGGTTGATGGACGATGGATCCCGGACTGCGCCGGGATGACATTTTGTAGATAGCCAGCCTCAGAACCGTCATCCCGGCGCAGGCCGGGATCCATCTTCGCGCAATTGATGCCTTGTTTCGGAGGATGAATCGACAATGCGTGCGAGACAGAGTCTCAAACGACCCGCTCGACAATCCTCAAATCACACGCTCGACAAACAGCACCAGCCCCGTCACCAGCACGGCTGCCGAAGTCCCCTGAACCGCGCGCACTCCCCACGCCTGACGGCGCACCCAGATCAGCAGCGGCACCACGATCGCCACGGCGACGATCTGCCCGGCCTCCACGCCGAGGTTGAAGTTCAGCAGTGCGAGCAGCTCGCTGTTCTTCGGCAGACCGATCTCTTTCAACACTGACGAGAATCCGAAGCCGTGCACCAGCCCGAACGCAAAGCCGATGGTCCAGCGGCGCGAGATCGCGAAGCGCGGATACAGGTTTTCAAAGGCGACATAGGCAATCGACAACGCGATCACAGCCTCGACCAGCACCGAAGGCAGGGTGACCAGGTCGAAAGCGGCCGCGCCCAGCGTCACGCTGTGCGCCAGCGTGAAGGCAGTGACAATTTTCAGCAGCTGCAGCAGACTGCCGCCGCACAGCACCAGCGCCAGTACAAACAGCAGATGGTCGTAGCCGGTGGCGATGTGCTCAATCCCGAGCAGGAAGAAACTGGCCGCGCCATTGGCTGCGGCGGCATGCCGCAGGTCGGCTTGCATCACGGGCTGCGCTGCCGAGAACGCATGCGACCGACTGCCGCCATCCCAGGTCAGCAAGGCGATGACATGATGGCTCTCACCCAGCACCGCCGGGAGGCGGTCATGAACGCTCAGGCGACCGACCGGGTGGTCGCAGTCGAATTGCAGCGTGAGGCTGTCACCGGCCTGCGCTACGCAGCGGCTGCCGTCGGCGTCGACCGTCAGATGCTGACGAAGCAGTGCGGGCAGGGCGGTAACGCTGGCATCGGAGGTCATCAAGCCGCTAGTCGCGCCGGTTGGCGTGTAAACGTAGGTGACGGTGGATCCGCGCACCGATACGCTGGCAAAGCCGGTCGCGTCACCCGAGTGCGCCGATGCCGTGGCCGGATGCAGTGCTGCCGGCAGGGCCAGGAGCAGCGTGAACAGTGCCCGCAGCAGCATGGACTCAGCGCGTCGCTGTACTCGTCGCCGCAGCTGGCTGTGCCGGAGTCGTCAACTTTTGCGTACCCGCATCGGCGGATGCAGCCGATGCGGCGGACCCGGCAGCCGGCGTAATCGCCTTCATCGCGGCGATCAGGTCGAGCAGGTTCTTGATGTGGAATTCCGGCACAGTCACGAGCTCGGCGCTGCCGACCGGCAGCAGGTAACGACCGTAGCCATCCGGTGTCACGCTGCCGGTGGCGTAGCGCGCCAGCGGCGCATCGGCGGCACTGCGGTAGACCGTGATGAAGATGTCCGGGCGTGTTACGCCGTACTCATCCTCGCCGGCCTTCAGCGGAATTTGCTGTTCGTACTGCATGCGACCGAAACCGGTCATTGCCGTGGCAATCGTCTGCGATTGTGCCGGGTCGATGCCATGCTCATGGCCGGCCTGCGATGCATCATGGATGCCATGGAAGAACCACTGGCCGTTGGCAGCGCGCTCGAAGCGATGCATCGTTCCCTTGACCATGATCTCGACGACGCCGACCTCCTCGATCGGTGTCGGAAGCAGGCGCTTGGTCACTCGCACCGAGCTCATGGCCGAGATTTCATTGCTGCGTTGTACCTCGGCGCGCCAGATGACGACACCCAGCGCGATCAGCACGCCCCAGATCAGCCATACTTTGCGGGCGCGCATTAGCGTCTCCTCCACCAGACGGCCACGCCAAGCGCCGCCATCAGCAGCGGTATCAGAATGATCGACAGGACGAAGGTCCCTTTCATTTCCGTGTTCGTCATGTTCACGATGGGCAGGTCATAGGTGCGTGGCTTCAGGCCGATCAGGTTGTCGCGAGCGGCCAGGAAGTTCACCGCATTCATGAACAGCATGCCGTTGCCGACGAGGTGATAAAACGAGTTGGTCGCGAAATCCGAGTCGCCGACGACCACAATACGCGCCTCCTTGCGTTCGCTACTGGCTTGTTTCGGCGCTTCGACTTCCTCGCCGCGCAGGCGCCGCATCACCATCTCGGCCGATTCGACGGTCTGGGGGTTAATGCGCGCCGTGGCCATGAGGGTCAGCGGACCGCCGCGGTTCTTGCCTTCAACGAACTCGACTCTTGAGCGGTCGGAATTCGAAAAGCTCTTCTTCGAGGTATTCACCAGCGGACGCACGGTGACACCCGGCACCGGTGCGGCAGTCGCCGACAGCGAACGCGCTCCCGGGAAGAAGGTCTGCGGCAGTTTGGTCGTGATTTCGTGAGGGTTGTATTCGCTGATGGCCGGCGTCGACGGATCGGCCCAGAAGTGGCTGGCCGGATCGATCACCATGTCATCTTCCATCTTGATGCCAAACTTTGCGATCACGCGATCGAGGCCAGTCTTGATGAACGGGTCGATCATGAACATCGCCTTGCCGCCGTTGTCGAGATAGGTGTCGATCGCCTTGACCTCGTGCTCGAGCAGGGCTGTCTGCGGACCAGCCACGATCAGCACCGAGCAGCGCGACAAGTCGGCGCTGCTCTGCATCAGCGAGATTTTCTCAACCACATAGTTCAGCGCCTCCAGGGCGCCGCGTGCTTTGGCCATGCCGTGCTGCTCGTGCTGCACGATCTTGGTCTCCAGGCCGTGCGAGTGGCCGGCACCGCCTTCCATGTGGTCGTGCGACTCGAGGCTGAACGGATTCGGTTCGCCGTGACCGTCGAGGAAACAGGCAATTTGCTGCTGGGCCTGGGTGACGCGCAGGATGCCGTTGGCGATGTCGGTTTCGGTCGGGCCGTTGACAGTCAGCTTGCGGCCCTCGCTCTCAAGCAGCGAGGTGCCGGCAAACTGGACGCCGCGTAGCTTGGCCTGCGCCGGGTTGAGAGTGGGATCGAAAAACTCGACGCTGATCTTGTCGTTCTGCGCAGCGAAAAGTTCGTACAGCTCGACCGTTTCGCGCATGCCGCGGTCATGGAAGAAAGTGATGTGGACGGGGCGGTCAATCGTTTTCAGCATGGCGACCGTTTCTGGCGCCAGCGAGTACTCATGCGACTCCGTCAGGTCGAAACGCTTGGGATACAGGGCGCTGACCCAGGCGATCGCGACCAGCACACCCAGCACGCCGACCGTCGACAGCAGCAGCTCACGCCGACTGGCGGAGAACAGCAGTCGGAGGTCGCTGCGCAGCTTCAGCAGTGACCACAACGACAGCAGGACGCCGGCAATCAGCAGGACGTTGGCAGTGACAGACGAATCGACCGACAGGGCATTCGCGATCGCACCGGCGATCAGCAGGAGGACGCCGATAATGAGGATCAGTCCCGAGCGAAAAGTGCTATCCATGATGTTCGGAAGCTTTCATTGTTGTTCTTGTGATGCCGGCGACGCCGGGCTCAGCGCCGCCATTGCAGCCAGCTGGTGTTGAGGGTGAGAGCACAGGCGGTCACGACCAGGTAGAAAGTGATCGCCTCCGTGCGCAGCAGTCCCTGAATAAAGTCGGCGTAGTGCTCCGAAAATGACAGGTGCGCGAACAGGTCACGCAACAACACGGAGGACTGCAGGCTTTGCAGGTGGCCAATGAACCAGAACAGCAGCAACACCGGAATCGTGATCAGCGCGGCAACGATCTGGTTTTCCGTCAGCGCGGAGAACAGCTGCCCGATGCCGATGCAGGCCATGCCGAGCAGCAGAAAGCCGATGTAACCGGCGATGATGTTGGTCGTGTGTGGCGAGCCGTACAAATACAGCGGCACCAGATTGATCGCAGAGGCCGCCGTCATCAGCACCAGCATCGTGACAGCGCCGAGGTATTTGCCGACCACCACCTGCCAGGTGCGCAGCGGCAGTGTCATCAGCAGTTCCATCGTGCGTCCGGTGTATTCGCCGGAGAACAGCCGCATTGTCAGCACCGGCGAGAGGGTGATCAGCAGGATGCCCATGTTCTGCAGGGTGGTATCCATCGTGCCGACGCCGGTCAGGAAGATGTTGTAAGTGAAAAAATAGCCGGTGCCGAGCAGGAAAACGGCAATGACGAAATAGGCGATCGGCGAGCGGAAATAGGTTTGCATTTCCTTGCCATAGACCGCTGCCAGGCCATTCCATGCGTTCATGCGCGGCCTCCTTCATGTCCGATGTAGTTGAGGAATACGTCTTCGAGCGTCGGCTGGCGCCGCTCGAGCCGATACAGTTCGCCGCATTGGGTGACGGCGCGCGCGATGCGTGCCTCGACACCTTCCTCGGCACTGACCTGGCAGTCGATCGCAAAGACACCCGGCCGGGCGCCGAAGGCCTGCAGCTGCACGCCGGCCACGCCGTCGGTCGCCAGCAAGGCCTGCCTGAGTGCATCCGGGTCGCCGCCCGCTTCGAGCGCGACTGCGCTGGTCTGATCGGCCGCTTGTTGCAGGGCTTGCGGCGAGCCGGTCGCCAGCAGCCGTCCCTGATTGATGATGGCCACGCGATGACAGAGCAGCGTGACCTCGGGCAGGATGTGCGTGGAGAGCAGCACCGCATGGCGCTTGCCGGCATCGCGGATCACTTCGCGCGTCTCCTGGATCTGGCCGGGATCGAGGCCGGCGGTCGGCTCATCGAGCAACAACACGTCGGGGTCGCCGAGCAGTGCCTGAGCCAGGCCGACGCGCTGCCGGTAGCCTTTCGACAGCTTGTAGATGTCCTTCTTCGTCACATCCTCCAGCCGGCAGGCGCTCAGCACGCGGTCGAGCTCGCTGCGCGCGCGCGAACTCGGCAAGCCCTTCGCTTTGGCGACGAATTTCAGGTAGGTCGTCACATCCATGACGTCATACAGCGGCGGCTGCTCAGGCAGATAGCCGATCTTCGCGGCTGCTTCGTGGTTCTCTCTGGCCATGTCGTGTCCGGCGACGCGTACGGTGCCGGAGGTCGCGGCGGTGAAGCCGGCGATCAGGCGCATCGTGGTGGTCTTGCCGGCGCCATTCGGGCCGAGGAATCCGACGATCTCGCCGGGTTTCACGCTGAAGGAAATGTCATGCAGGATGGGTTTGGAGCCGTAACGCTTGCTGACTCGGTCCAGTTCTATCATCGGTGATTCGCAGTGGTGGCAAGAGGGCACAAAAAAGCCCCCCGGTAGGGGGGCTTGAAACGTACAGCTTGTGGCGATTACTTGTGCCAGCGGTCGCCCAGTTTCGCGAACTGGTTCGCGTCGTGCGACATCAGCACTGTTGCGCCTTCGAGATCGCGCATCATCTTGATACGGTTGACCGAGTCGGTGTAGTCCTTGACGCTGTAGTTCAGGCCAGCGACATAACCGTCGAGGTTTTCCTGCATCCAGACGGCATCCTGCGTGATGATCACGGAGCCGGTCTTCGGCAGCTTGACCTTCATCGACTGGTGACCGATCGTATGGCCCGGGGTCGGGATGATCTTCACGGAGCCATCGCCGAACAGGTCATATTCGCCGTCGAGCTCGAGGTAGTTGAAGTCACGAGCTGCGGCGATATCTGCGAGGACGAAGGAGCCGTTCACTGCGCGGCCCTGAATCTTCTCAGGCCACCAACCCTGATACAGCTCTTTCTTCTGCATCACGTGGATCGCCTTCGGGAACATGCCGATGTTGCCGATGTGGTCGAGGTGCGAGTGCGAGTGCACGACCACCTTGACGTCTTCAACGGCGATGCCAAGCTTTTTGAGCTGCATGTCGATGACATCAGAACGTTTCTGGTTCGGCTTCAGGAAGTCGCAGTTGCCAGCGGCCCAGTACTTCTTGCAGTTGTCCATGCTGTCCGAAATGGCAACGTTGTTACCGCTGTCGAACACGACGATGCCTTTCGGATGCTTCAGCACCCACATCGACACCGGAATGGTGATCTGCTTGGCTTCAGGATAGGTGGGGATCAGGCCATGGATGTTGAAGGGGCCGAAATAGCCACTGGTTGCCCAGTAGAGTTCCTGCGATTGGGCTGACGGCGCGGTCGTGATGCAGAATGCAGCCAGCAGCGATGCGATAAGACCAGTCTTCTTCATGCGTGCTCCTCCGTTGTGGTTGTCATTATTGGCACTGGAGCCAGCCTGTTACGCCGAATCCCCAGCTTGCTTCATTTGGCCACTGACATCCTAACGGAGTCCGCAGCCGACTGCCCGGTTTAATTTTCATCATGATGCAAGTGACTTTTTTTCATGTCAATGAAAAATACGGTCGTTCGCAAATGGGCCGAGAACCTACATGCTGCAGCGCGCTAATCCGGTTTTTCCCTCTGTGATACTGATCGAGGTCGGGTGGTGAATGGTGCAGGGCATCCGGATTTACTTTTTTCAAACGGGTACTTTAAAAAACTCGGCTTGCCGCTTTTGCCAATGTGATTCAGACTCCGCGCAGGGTGCGACCCACCGGACTATAAACGCGCCACACATAATACGCATGCTGACCTGGCCTGTGCGGCCCGGTCTTTCTGGAGATGACAATGAAACCTTCCCCTCTCGGCCGGATTTTTGCAGGCTCGCTGGCCGCATTGGCCATGTCCGGCGCGCTGGCGCAAGCCAAGCCCGCACAACTCAAGGTCGGCGTCACGACCTTCCTGTCTGGTCCGGCGTCGGTATTCGGCGTGCCGGCCAAGGCGGCAGCCGAGCTGTATATCGAGCAGCTTAATGCGGCCGGCGGCATCAACGGCGTGAAGATTGTGCCGACCTTCATCGACGAAGGCGTGGGTGCAGACAAGCTGCTGTCGGAATACCGCCGCGTGGTGCAGGAAAGCGATACGAAAGTGATGCTGGCCGCGATCTCCAGCGGCAATTGCAATACGCTCGCGCCGGTCGCCGAAGACCTGAAAGTACTGAATATCATGTGGGACTGCGGCACCGAGAAAGTGCTGGAAGACCGCCGTTACAAATACGCAGTGCGCACCCAGGCGAATGCCACCACTGAAATGGTCGCTACCGTGCTGTACATGCTCAAGCAGAAGCCTGACATCAAATCGCTTGCCGTGGTCAACCAGGACTACGCGTGGGGCCGCGATTCGTGGGAGTTGTTCCGCAACACCCTGCTGGCGCTGAAGCCGGACGTCAAGATCGTTGCCGAGATGTTCCCGAAGTTTGGTGCCACCGATTACTCGACCGAGATCAGCCGCCTGCAGGCGTTGCGTCCTGAGGTCGTGCTGTCGACTGCCTGGGGCGGCGATCTCGATACTTTTGTGCGGCAGGCGTCGCAGCGCGGACTGTTCCGCCAGTCGCTGTTTGTGCTGCCGCTGGCCGAGAGCTCGCTGGAGCGTCTTGGCAGCTCGCTGCCCGACGGTGTGATCGTCGGCGCGCGCGGTGACCATTATTTCCTGCATCCGCAGCATCGCGACAACGCGAAACTGAACAGCTTCACCAAGAAATTCCGCGAGAAGACGGGCAGCTATCCGATCTATCCGGTATTCCACATGGTGCAGGCGCTGGACGGACTGGTGGCCGGCTATGAGAAGGCGATCAAGGCCAACAAGGGCGCATGGCCAACGGTCGAGCAGGTCGCGGCGGTCATGCACTCGGTCGAATTCCGCGGATTGACCAACACGGTCAAGATGCGTGAGGACGGCCAGGGTCTGGAAGACCAGCTGCTTGGCGTCACGAAGAAGGTGGCCGGCTATAACTTCCCGACGCTGGAAAAGATCGCGGTCTATCCGGCGGAGCTCGTCACCACGCCGGTGGGCCAGAAGTCGCCGGAGTGGGTCAAGACCCTGAAGCCGGCGATCATCAACGACCCGGGCATCAAACAATTCTGATTTCCGACAGTACGCGGGGCAGGGCCTGCCGGCCCTTCGCCCCCGCCTGACGTCTCTCTCCAACGCTGAAAAGAATCCCGATGCCGCTGGATATCTACATACTCGCGGTCATGGACGGTCTGTCCTATGCCGCTTTGCTTTTTCTGGTCGCGCTGGGCATGACGCTCGTGTTCGGCGTGATGAACATCATTAACATGGCGCATGGTAGCTTCTATGCGCTCGGCGGCTACATGGCGGCCAGCCTCGGGCTGTGGGCCGCGTCGCTCGGGCTGTCGCCCGCATGGTCGCTGCTGATCCTGCCGCTGGCGGCTGTCATCGTCGGCACGGTATTCGGATCGCTGATGGAAACCTCGCTGATGCGCAGGATTTATTCGAAAGATCCCATCCTGCAGTTGCTGATTACCTTCTCGGCTTTCATGATCTTCGAAGATCTGCAACGGCTGGTCTGGGGTACGCAGCCTTACTTCGTTTCCGAGATCGTCAACTACCTCGGCACCACTGAAGTGCTTGGCATCACCTATACGCGCTATCAGCTGATGGTGCTGCCGGGCGTGGCGCTGGCGATCTTTGTCGCGCTGCGCAGCTTCCTCAAGTTCAGTTCGGTCGGCCGGCAAATTGTCGCGGTGTCGCATAACCGTGAGGTATCGACGGCGCTCGGCATCAATGTCAAGCGCATCTCGCTGTTGACCTTCGTGGTCGGCTCGGTGCTGGGTGCGCTCGCTGGTGCGCTGGCGTCGCCGACTGTCTCGTGGGTACCAGGCATTGGTGGCGAGATGATCGTGCTGTCGTTCGCCGTAGTCGCGACTGCCGGCCTCGGTCAGATCGAGGGCGCGCTGGTGGCGGCGGTCCTGATCGGACTGGCGCGTTCATTCGCGGTCTACCTGCTGCCCGAGCTGGAGGTGCTGGTGCCGTTCCTGATCATGGTGCTGGTGCTGCTGTTCCGCCCGCAGGGTCTGTTCTCGGTGGCTCAGGCGAGGAGGGTGTAATGGAACGCAGAGCAAAAATCGTCGCACTGCTGCTGGCTGCAGTTACCGTGCTGGTGCCGTTCCTGGCGCCTTGGCTGAAGACGCCCCTGATTCTTGGCACGGCGTTCGGCATCGCCGCACTCGGCATTTCGATTCTGATTGTGTCGGCGCAGATCTCGTTCGGCCATGCGCTGTATGTTTGCGCGGGCGGTTATGCGTGCGCTTTCGCGCTGCGCCAGTGGGCGCAGCTCGACAGTGCGCTGCTGCTGTTGGTGGGCGCCGTGGTCGGTGCGCTGGCTGGTGCCGTGATCGGTTCGTTCGTGGTGCGCTATCGCGGCATCTTTTTTGGCATGCTGAACCTCGCGCTGTCGATGGTGCTGTATGCAGCGCTGGTGAAGTTCTTCAATATCAGCGGCGGCTCGGACGGTCTGCGGCTGGAGCGCTCGCCGTTCTTTGGCGTGCAGATGGAGCGTGACGCGTTCGAGACTACGCTGCTGTTCTGCGGCGTGATCCTGGCGCTCTTGCTTGGCTGGGGAGTGCGGCGTTATCTGGGCTCGCCGGCGGGGCAGGCGCTGGCGGCGCTGAAGACCAACGAGACGCGGCTTGAATACGTCGGCATTTCGGCCTGGCGCACGCTGTGGGTCGGCTATGTGATTTCGGCCACGCTGTGCGGCCTGTCGGGTGCGATTTTCGCGATTGCGCAGGGACTGGTCACGCCGGAGATGGGCTATTGGGTGCGTTCCGGTGAGATCGTGTTCGTTGCCATTCTCGGTGGCGTCGCGCATCCGGTGGGCGCCTTCATCGGCGCGGCGATTTTCGAATTCGTGAAGCTGTTTGCCGCTGCCTACCTGACCGGCGCCTGGCAGATGGTGCTGGGTTTCGTGCTGATTGCGATGGTGTTCCTGGCGCCGCGCGGTGTGTCGGCGTTGCTTGAATCGAAGCGGAGGAACGCATGAGCGCGTTGCTACAGACACGCGACTTGCAGCTCGCGTTCGGCGCCGTGGTGGTGGCCGACCACATTGATTTCGAATTGCATGAGGGTGAGCGGCTGGCCGTGATCGGTCAGAACGGTGCAGGCAAGACCACCTTCATCAATATCTGTACCGGGCTGATCCGGCCGGCCGCAGGCCAGGTGTTCTTTGACGGCCGCGAGGTCACGAAGCTGGCGCCGCGCGAGATCGCGCTGCGCGGCATGGTTCGCTCGTTCCAGCTGCCTCAGCTGTTTTCCGAGCACACGGTACGTGACTGCGTGCGTATCGCCTCGGCCGGCAAGCATGGCGCGCTCGGGCTGTGGAAGCCGCTGGCCGAGTCGGTGCCGGCCTCCGAGGTCGATCATGTGCTCGATATGGTCGGCCTGTTGGCGCGTGCCGAGGAGGTTTCGGGGGCGCTGCCGGAAGGTCAGCGCAAGCTGCTCGACATCGCGATGGCGCTGGTGCTGAAGCCGCGCCTGCTGATCCTGGACGAGCCGACTTCCGGCGTGTCGACGGACGAGAAGCACGGCCTGATGGCGACCATCATGCGTGCGCTGGATGAACAGAAGGTCACCGCGATCTTCGTCGAGCATGACGTGGACATCGTGTCGACCTATGCGACCCGCGTGGCCGCCTGGATCGCTGGCAAGGTGGCGGCTGATGGCAAGCCGGCCGATGTGCTGGCGGATCCGGTGATTCGCGCCAACGTGATCGGGGAATGAAATGCTGAAGATAGACAAGATCAGCGCAAGCATTGCCGGTATCACGGTATTGCGCGCCATCACGACCGAATTCAAGGCCGGCGAACTGCTGGCCGTGGTGGGGCGCAATGGTGCCGGCAAAACGACGCTGCTGCGCGCCATCATGGGACTATTGCCGGTGGCTGCCGGGGCGATCCGGCTGGAGGGCGAAGATCTGACCAAGCTGCCGGGCTATCGCCGCAGTGGGCTCGGTATCGGTTATGCGCCAGAAGACCGCGTGATGTTTCCGACGCTGACCGTCGAAGAAAACCTGCGCTTGCCGTGCGAAGTGCTGGGGCTCGCCAGTTCGGAAGTTGACCGCCGTCTGGCGCGCGTGCTGGACGTGGTGCCGCAGCTCAAGGAAATGCTGCCGCGCTCGGGCGCGGCGCTGTCGGGCGGGCAGGGCAAGATGGCCGCGCTCGGCCGTGCGCTGATGGTGGGCACGCGGCTGGTGCTGCTGGACGAGCCTTTCCAGGGGCTGGCGCCGGTGCTGGCGGTGCAATACGCCGAATCGCTGCGCAAGCTGCACCAGGTTGCGCCTGAACTGTGCATCGTGGTCACCGAATCGAACCGCAGCCTGCTGCGCGATTTGCCGGATGCGACGCTGACGCTCGAGCGTGGCGAACTGCTGGCGGATGCGCCGGCGTCGGCGCACGGATGACCTACTGAGGCGGCGCTGACGCGCGACTTGCGCGTCGGCTCCAGAGCGGTTTCAAGCCGCCGAGCCAAGACCAACGAACCCAATCGAGGAGACCTTCATGCCGACCCTGCTGATCGACGGCCAGTGGCGCGCCGCGGCCGATGGCCAGACCATTGACGTAATCAATCCCTGCGACGCCCGGGTTTTCACCACCATTGACCGGGGTACCGCCGCCGACATCGACGCTGCGGTGCAGGCTGCGCAAAGGGCGCTGGATGGCGCCTGGGGACGGATGACGGCCACCGAGCGCGGCCGCATCCTGATGAAATTCGGCGAATTGATCGTCAGGCATGCGGACGAGATCGCGCAGATCGAGGCGCGCGACACGGGCAAGCCGATGACGGTCGCCCGCAATGACATCGTCGCCGTCGCGCGCTACTTCGAGTTTTACGGCAGTGCGGCCGACAAGATTCACGGCCAGCAGATTCCCTACCTGAACGGTTACAACGTGCAGGTGGTGCGGGTGCCGCATGGCGTGACTGCGCACATCATCCCGTGGAATTATCCGGCGCAGATGTTCGGCCGCACACTCGCGCCGGCGCTGGCGATGGGCAATGCCTGTGTGCTGAAGCCCTCGGAAGATGCCTGTCTGTCGGGCATCCGTCTGGCGCAGCTGTTGATGGAGGCCGGCCTGCCGGCCGGAGCGCTGAATGTCGTGACGGGTTACGGCCACGAGGCGGGCGCGTCACTGACTGCGCACCCGGGCATCAATTTCGCGACCTTCACTGGTTCGCCCGAAGTGGGCGTGATGGTGCAGCAGGCGACCGCAAGGAATGCCGTGCCTTGCGTGCTGGAGCTCGGCGGAAAGTCGCCGCAGATTGTGTTCAGCGATGTCGACGTCGACAAGGCGGTCCCGATCATTGTGAAAGCGATCACGCAGAATGCGGGGCAGACCTGCTCGGCGGGTAGCCGTCTGCTGGTGCAGCAGGATATTTACGACAGTTTCATGAAGCGCGTCGCTGATGCGTTTGCGCAGGTAAAGGTCGGTACGCCGGAGATGGATCTGGATTGCGGCCCGATCGTGAACAAAAAGCAGTTCGAACGCGTGAATAGCTTCATTGATGACGCGATCGCCACCGGCGTGCCGCTGCTCGCGCGGGGATCACTCGCGGGCGGCGTGTCGAAGGATGGCTATTTTGTCGCGCCGGCTCTGTTCGGTGCGGTGCCGCGGGACCACCGGCTGGCTTGCAAGGAAGTGTTCGGTCCGGTGCTCGCAGCGATGCCGTTCAAGGACGAAGAAGATGCCGTGCGGCTGGCCAACGATACGGAGTTTGGTCTGGTGTCCGGCGTCTGGACGGAGAACGGCGCTCGCCAGCAGCGTATGGCCGCGCGTTTGCATACCGGGCAGGTGTTCATCAATTGTTACGGCGCAGGCGGCGGTGTCGAGTTGCCTTTCGGTGGCATGAAGCGCAGCGGGCATGGGCGCGAGAAAGGTTTCCTCGCGCTGGAAGAATTCAGCACGACCAAGACGGTGGTGCTGCATCACGGTTAACGATTTTCAAAAGCCGCCGTGTCGCGGCGCAGGCCGGGATCCGGCGGCTTCATTCAATTCAAGGAGACATCATGGGACAACTTCAGGGCAAGGTAGCGATCATCACCGGCGCCGGCAGCGGCTTTGGTGAGGGCATGGCAGAGGCGTATGTTCGCGAGGGCGCCAAAGTCCTTATCGCCGATCTGAATGCGGAAGCCGGCGAGCGCGTTGCGGCCAAGCTGGGCGCGAACGCCAAGGCCGTGGCGACCGACGTGGCGAATCAGGCATCCGTGCAGAACATGGTGAAGGTGTGTGTGGATACCTTCGGCATCCCGGACATCGTGATCAACAATGCCGGCACCACGCACAAGAACCAGCCGATGCTGAATGTCGACGAGAAGACCTTCGATCGCGTGTTTAACGTGAACGTGAAGTCGATTTACTTCATGACGCATGCGGTGGTGCCGCTGATGCGCCAGCGCGGCAAGGGTGGCGTGATCCTCAACGTCGGTTCGACTGCCGGCATTCGTCCGCGTCCGGGCCTGTCCTGGTACAACGCGTCGAAGGGTGCGGTCAACCTGCTGTCCCGCGCGATGGCGGTGGAACTGGCGCCAGACAATATTCGCGTGAATGCGCTGTGCCCGGTGATGGGCGCGACCGGTCTGCTCGGCGATTTCATGGGCGTGCCGGATACGCCGGAGAACCGCGCGAAGTTCGTATCGACGATTCCGCTGGGCCGTTTTTGCGAGCCGAGGGACATGGCCGCTGCCGCCGTTTTCCTCGGCACGGACGGTGCCGAGTTCCTGACGGGTCTGGAAATGCCGGTTGACGGCGGTCGTACGATCTGACCCACTGAATCTTCCCGGAGCCTATTGATGAAGACCCGCGCTGCCGTACTGCATGAACTGAACCAACCGGCACCTTTTGCCGACAGCAAGCCGTTGAAGATCCAAGAGATCGAGCTCGACGCGCCCGGTCCTGGCGAAGTGCTGGTGAAGATGACGGCAGCCGGTCTGTGTCACTCGGACTTGTCAGTGATTACCGGCGTGCGGCCGCGGCCGGTGCCGATGGCGCTGGGTCATGAGGCGTCGGGCACCGTGATGCAGGTCGGTGACGGTGTGTCGGATCTGAAGCCGGGCGACCGGGTGGTGCTGGTGTTCGTGCCCAGCTGCGGCCATTGCCTGCCTTGCATGGAAGGCCGTCCGGCGCTGTGCGAGCCGGGGGCGGAGGCGAACGGCAAGGGCACGCTGCTGTCCGGCGAGCGGCGCCTGCATGTCGGCGCACAGTACGTTCACCATCATGTCGGCGTGTCGGCGTTCGCCGAGCATGCGGTGGTGTCACGCCGTTCGTGCGTGAAGATCGAGCAGGATATTGATCCGGTCGAGGCCGCGCTGTTTGGCTGCGCGGTGCTGACCGGCGTTGGTGCAGTGGTGAATACGGCGAAGGTACAGCCGGGGCAGAGCGCCGCCGTAGTGGGTCTTGGCGGCGTTGGCATGTGCGCGCTGCTGGGGGCAGTGGCTTCCGGTGCGACCGACATCGTTGCGATCGACCTGAATGACAGCAAGCTCGAGATGGCGAGAAAGCTCGGCGCGACCCATGTGGTGAATGCGCGCGACCCGGATGCGATTGCGAAGGTAAAGGAAGCGACCCGTGGTGGCGTCGATTTCGCATTCGAGATGGCTGGCGTCGTGCCGGCCATGGAGCTCTCTTACCGCGTCACGAAACGGGGGGGTACGACGGTCACGGCCAGTCTGCCGCATCCGCAGCATAACTGGCCGCTTCAGCAGGTCAGCCTGGTGGCGGAAGAGCGCACGGTCAAGGGCAGTTATATCGGTTCGTGCGTGCCGGCACGCGATGTGCCGCGCTACATTGGCCTTTATCTTGCCGGCAAGCTGCCTATCAACAAGCTGCTCGGCGAGCGGCTGCGGCTTGACGACATTAACCGTGGCTTCGACAAGCTCGATGCCGGCGAGAGCATGCGCGATCTGGTGGTTTTCTGATCCGAACCTGAGCCGCGACGGTTCCACCGTCACGGTCACTCTCCTGGTTTGCCCGGGGCTTTCGGGTGGTCGGGCGCCAGGCTCGTTTGTTGTGTCCGCAGTTTCGCTTGCCCGAGCCCTCCCTCATTGAGCTTGGCTTGGTCAATGCTTGCGCCTTTTGCAGCGTTTTCACCTGGCTGAGTTTCTGACGCCTCCAATCGGTCAAGCATTGCGACGATCTGGGAGAGGTCATCAATGTCAGTGGTCTCCCTGGCAATTTTCTGAAGCTCGGCTTGCACTTCCTCGTTGGTAAGAGCCAGTTTTGGTAATGGCTTTCCGCCGGGCTGCGGGGCGGCATCCCTGCCAAAGCCGAACTTCCGGTCGCCGCGATCGGGACGGCGTATCGCCGGCGCTTGTAACGCATCTTCTGCTGCGTTTGCGGAGGCAGCTTGTTTCGGTGCGATGTCGGTTGCGGGTGTCGGCGTAGCGGCAGCCTTCAAGGCGGCGGCTATGTCAGTCTCCACTGCTTGTTTCGGTGCGCTGGTGAGTTCGTGGGTCGGCGTGGCGGCAACCTGCAACGCAGCTGCGGATGTGTCAATCTTTATCGCCTGTTTCGGTACCCGCGTGAATCCGGCTGTCGCCAGGGGCTTCGGTCCAGTTGGGCTCTTGATGTTTTTCGTCCCCTCTTTCCAGGGGATAAACCCCGATTTCAACTCGATGGCTCGTCTGGCCTCCCGGCGCTGCAGTGGACGCGCGCGGGCTTGTGCCGTCGGTGCGGCGGACGGCGTGGAAGGGAGCGCCTGCGTTGTGGTCTGAGTCGTCGTTTGGGTCGTTGTTTGGGGCGTTGTTTGGGTTGTAGTCAGGGTCGTCAGCGTTGTCATCGAACCCGGCCCGAGATTTGGCCCTTTGAACATGTCACCTCCGATGCAGTTCAGTCACCTCCCCCTCTGAGTCGCTCAAGGAATCGGTCGCTCCGAGCAAGTCGCTCCTGGTTTTGCATTGCCGTGATACCAGCGCCTGTCGCATCGCTGGCATGTTTTCCTTTTAATGGGCTTGCGCAGAACCCGTCGCTTCGTGAGCGCCCTGTCCCTGGGATTCAAGGCCAGGCTTCGGTTTGCCTTGGGCATCGGAGAGCCTGTATTTGGTGCGGCGGTCGCCCATCAGGTCGCGCAGCTCGCGAATGCTCATTTCAGTGACTTCATGCATGCGGATCAGCAATGACGCGCCAACAGGCAGCGTGCGGTGTCGAATCTTGCTGATGACCGGTGGCGCGACTTCCAGCGCGCGCGACAGTGCTGCGTCATTTTTGAGTTTCATCCGCTCGCGCAGTGTGTCGAGCAGACGATTCGGGTTGTAGCTTTCTTGCGAAGCCAGTGCGTGCGGCTGGCCATGATGTGCATGCTGATGTTCCATGATGTTCCTCGACAAGAGCGGTGAGTTAGCGTGAACCGCAAGGCTCGCTTGAACGATTCGCTTGCGTAAACGACATGACTGCTCGATGAGAAACAAGTTCCGCATCAACATCGGTGAGATGCTTTTTCCCATGCGGCGGGCATGAAGTCGCCGAGGAGCCGACGAAAAAAGAGCGACGAATACACCGTCGCTCGGAAGAGGAGGCAGTGCGGATTTACCAGTAGCCAGGCCGGAAGGCAGGGGCAATGCCGCTCTGGTACGCGGCATAAGGGTCAAAGGCGTTTAGCCCGAGCGCCATGCTGAGCGCTGCTGCCTGCGGACTGATTGTCGGCGGCTCTCGATAGGCGTTGGCCATGGCCTGCATGGCCGCGGAATTCAGCAGGGATCCCAGCGCATTGCCACTCATGGGCGCCATCAGCGATGCGATCGCCGGCACGCCGGCAGTCATCGCTTGCGCCTGCCCCAGACCGACGGCGCGCACCACATCGGGCAGGCCGAAGCCGGTTCGTCGCGTATCGCCGAGCATCAGTGGCTGGCATGAGCGTTTGATAATCTGGAACAGGTGCTCGACGCGTTCTGCACTGCGCATCTGACCGCTACCGCGGAAATCGGGATGGTGCGCGAGCACCAGCGCTGCCAGTCCGGTCACATGCGGCGCGGCCATGGAGGTGCCATCCCACGCAGCGAAATTATTGTCTGGCACCGCTGAGGTGATGGCCACGCCCGGCGCGCAGACGGCGATCTCGGGACCGAAGCAGCTGAAGCGTGCGGAGAAAAAGCCGTTGGCATCAATCTGCGGCGTCAGGGTCTGCGTGTGATAGCTGTCCGCAGGGAATTCATTGATGCGGCCGATCGCCGCGACGGTCAGCACGTTCGGTGACGAGCCGGGATATTGCACCGGGCCGCCGGAGTTGCCGGCAGCGACGATGCAGGCCACGCCAGCCCGACGCGCGCGAATGATCTGCTGTTCTAGGGCCTCCGAGGGCTCGGCACCGCCGAGGCTGAGGTTGACGACGTCAATCTGGTTTTCAATGCAGTATTCAAGCGCTTCGATCAGCTGGCTGATCTGGCCCCCGGGGAATAGTTTGCAAGCATGAATTTCGGCATCGGGCGCGAAGCCCCGGATGCCGGTGGCCGAGTCGAGGCCGGCGATCACACCGGTGCAGTGCGAGCCGTGCGCGATGGTGTCGATGTTCCAGGTCGTGGTGCTGGTCGCTTTGTTGACGATGTCATGGCCGTGCGTCACCTGGGTCAGATCCTGATGCGTGTTGGCACAGCCGGAGTCCACGACCGCGATTTTGATACCCTGGCCTCGGTAGGTGTTCGGCAACTGGTCGAGCCGCATGGCGCGCTGGCCCCAGGTCAGCTGTTGCTGCTGCGGGAAGCTCTTCAGACTGGGCCAGTCGGACAGCGCGCGCAGTACGACGGCGTTAACTTCGCTGTCGCTCACGTCGGGCCGCTCCTGATAAAAGCTCCAGTAGTCGGCACGTGGTTTCACGTAGAGCCTGCGCACGCTGGCGGCGCTGTCGCCATACAGCGTGAGCCGAACGCGGCCACTGGCGTCGCTGACGCCGCGTGCGGGTAGCAGGCTGCCGAACAGATAGACCTCCGCACCCTCGACCGGTTGCTCTTTGCCGAGCAGCTGGAATTCGGCGCTGAACGCGGTACCGCCCAGTGGCAGGTTGTAGGACACCATGCTGGGTTGCGGGTAGTCGGCATCAAACAGCTGCAACGGCTGGTCGCGTTCGACGATCAGTTGTCCCTGCGCCTGCAATGCCAGCGCCTGCGCTTTGTCTTCGTTCATCCGTGCGACCAGCACACCCGCGTCCTGCATGCCGGTGGAAAGCGCGCCGACAATCTGCTTCGGACCGACGCGATCGATAATTTCGATATCAGGAGAGTCTTTCAGTGCCTGCTCGACGGTGGCCATGCTGAGCGGTGCGATGCCCATCATCTGCATGCCGGGATGTCGGCGTGGCGCAATCAGGAATTGACCCTTGCGCTGCCGCAGGTCGTGTGTACGCGGCTGGCTGTCGGTGGCTGCCGATTCGCTCGGTTCGCCTTCGCCGGATTCGGGCTTGTTGGCCATGGAGATCCTTTCGGAGTGGTGGGTGGGTTCAGGTTGCTGGGCCAAACAGCGACAACGGACGGTCGGGCTCGATTTTCATGTCGCCGCTTGCTGCGAAGTCGCGCTCAAGGGCGGCGGCGGTGCTGTGATCCATCTCGAATACGGCGGTGTGTGGTGCGCCTCGCGGACCGATGGTGTCGAGCACCTGCAGTTCGGGGTTGCGGCCTGCCTCGACAATAAAACGGGCCAGCTTGGTGCCGTCGTTGCAGCTGATCAGATAGCGGCCGCGGCCGGGGCCGCCCGGGAGAGTTGTCATTGGCGTTGGATTGATATCAGCAGTCGCACAGGCACGCCGAAGCGGTGGGTGCGACCTCGGGAATCAGTGCAGGGTCTGACCGGCCGAATAGTTTTGCTGGCCCTGTGCCGCGTACGGTTGCTGCTGTTGTGCCCATGCCTGTTGCAGCGCATCCATCTGGAACGGCAGCAGGCGGCCGAGCTGACCAGCAATCCCGCCGAGCTGGCTGCCGATGCCGGGCTGACCGAAGATGCCGCCGATAGCGCCGCCGAGCGGCTGGCCGAGCTGACCAATCAGGTTGCCGAACAAACCTTGTGGTGCCAGTTGTGACATCTGCTGCTGTGCATAGGCCTGCTGCATCGGATCCATCTGGAAGGGCAGCAGGCGACCGAGCTGACCGGCGATGCCGCCGAGCTGGCTGCCGATACCCGACTGCCCGAACATGCCTCCGATGGCGCTACCGAGTGGCTGGCCAAGCTGGCCAATGAGGTTGCCGAATAGGCCTTGCGGCGCCAGCTGCTGCATTTGCTGCTGCATTTGCTGCTGTTGTGCCAAGGCCTGCTGCATCGGGTCCATCTGAAACGGCAGCAGGCGACCGAGCTGGCCGGCCGCACCACCGATCTGGCTGCCCAGGCCGGATTGTCCGAATAGTCCGCCGATGGCGCTGCCGACGGGTTGGCCGAGCTGGCCGATCAGATTGCCGAAGAACCCTTGCGGAGCGAGTTGCTGTAATTGCTGCAGTTGTTGAAGCTGTTGAAGTTGCTGCAATAACTGTTGCTGCGCCTGCGGGTCTGCGTAGCTCTGCTGGGCCGGATCAGCAGAGAAGGGCAGGAACTTGCCGCCGATGCCGCCAGCCATCTGGCCGATCTGGCTGCCGAGGCCGGCGTTGCCGAACAGGCCACCAATGCCGCGTCCGATCAATCCACCGACCGGTCCGCCGAGCAGGCTGCCGAACAGGCCTTGTGGCGCGAGTTGCTGTCCGCCGTAACCGCCCCATTGCGTGATGCCATTCATGTCTGCTCCTGTGCGTGAAAAGGAGCGGCTATCTTTTCGGGACTGGGCGTGGAATGCAAATGGATCGGCAGCCTGCTTGCGAGCTCTCAAGCGAAGTGCGCTGTTCGACTGTTGCCAGGGGCGAGATCAATAAAAAACCGTGCAGGCCTGTCGGCACTGCACGGTTTTCAGCGTTTGCTGCGCAGTGCTTAATGCACTAGCAGCGTGAACGGATGCACGTAAGCTTGCAGTGTGACCAGAATGCCGACCAGTGCCGCCAGCGCGATCGAATGGAAGAACACGTAGCGCAGGATCTCACCCTCGTGCCCATACCACTTGGTGGCGGTCGACGCGACCACGATGGATTGCGCATCGATCATCTTGCCCATTACGCCACCAGACGAATTGGCGGCCGCCATCAGCACCGGGTTCAGGCCCAGCTGTTCTGCCGAGGTCTTTTGCAGGCCACCGAACAGCACGTTGGATGCGGTGTCGGAACCCGTCAGCGCAACACCGAGCCAGCCGAGCAGGGTGCCGAAGAACGGGTACAGCACGCCGGTATTGGCAAACGCGAGACCCAGGGTTGAATCGACACCGGAGTAGCGGGTGCAGTAGCCGAGGGCGAGCATCGCGGCGATGGTCAGCAGCGAGTATTTCAGTAGCTTCAGCGTGTCCCAATACACGGCCAGCATTTCACGAATGCGGTAACCCATCAGGAAGGCCGAGATCACCGAGGCAATGAAGATGCCGGTGCCGGTGGCTGACAGCCAGTTCAGCTTGAAGATGGCTTCTTCGACCTTCGGCACAACGGCGACCGGCGGCATTTTTTGGACCATGTTGTGCAGGTTGGCCCATTCGATCTTGATCAGCGAGAAGCTGTCGAGCGCCTTCTTCCATTCGGGGATGCCCCACAGCAGAACGATCAGCGACAGGATCAGCCACGGTGTCCACGCCGTCATCACTTCCTTGCGGGTATAGCTGTGGCCGCCGCCGACGGATGCGCCGGCCTGGTGGCCGCCTTCGAACTTGCCGTTCGCCGAGGTCATGATGGTCTTCGGCTTCCAGACTTTCAGGAACAGGGTCAGCAGCACCATCGACGACACGGCCGCGCCGACGTCGACCAGCCACGGACCGTGGAAGTTGGAGATCAGATATTGCGGTACCGCGAACGCGGCGCCCGCCACGAGGACAGCCGGCCAGATCGCCAGCATGCTGCGGAAACCACAGAATGCCCAGACCAGCCAGAACGGAACGATCAGCGAGAACAACGGCAGCTGACGTCCAACCATACCGGACAGTTCGAGCATGTCGAGACCCGTGACGCCGGCCAGCGCAATGATTGGCGTACCCAGCGCGCCATAGGCGACGGGCGCGGTGTTCGCGATCAGCGACAGGCCCGAGGCCGCCAGCGGCGCGAAACCGAGTCCGATCAGCATCGCACCGGTGACGGCTACCGGTGTACCGAAGCCGCCGGCGCCTTCAAAGAAGGCGCCGAAAGAGAATGCGATCAGTAGCAGCTGCAGACGGCGGTCGCCGCTGATGCCGGCGATGCTCTCGCGCAGGATCTTGAACTGCCCTTTGCGATCCGTCAGCTGATACAAGAAGATCACGTTAAGAATGATCCAGCCGATCGGAAACAGACCGTAAGCAGCACCATACAGCGCCGCCGACAGCGCCGTGTCGGCCGGCATGGTGAAGCCGACGATGGCGACGACCAGTGCGGAAACCAGACCCATGAGGGCAGCGATGTGTGCCTTGATGTGAAAAAAGGCCAGCGCAGCGAGCATGACGACGACCGGTATGGCCGCTGCCAGCGTGGATAGCCAGATGTTGTTGAATGGGTCATAAACTTGTGACCACATGATGAACTCCCCCGTCGTGATTGTTTTTGTGGTGAATAGTGATGCTAGTGATGCGCAGGCAGCCTGCATGATATGGACTAGGAGGAACATTGTCCACGGGCTTGGACGGACTTTTCGGGAGGTAACCAGAATTCAAGGTCAGTCCTGGGCGAAGCAGGAAAAAGCAGGAAAAGCAGGAAAAGCTCTGTTCGGATGCCTCGGCTTGCATAGATTTCATCTGTTGAGCGCTGGCTAATCGATAGACATCGTTCTACCAGTTCAATATCATCGACGGCTTTGTTGCCGGCCGCGCTGCGGAGCGGTGATTCATCAGATCAGAATTACAAGAGATTGAGGAGAAATCATGGACAGCGGCTTTCTGGCTTTGCTGGCATTCGTTCCCATTCTGCTGTCCGGTGTGCTGCTGGTTGGCTTGCGGATGTCGGCCAAGACGACGATGCCGATTGTCTTCATCGTGACCTGCGCGATCGCGATGGGTGTTTGGGGCATGAGCCTGAACCGGGTGCTGGCGTCATCGCTGCAGGGCCTGATCCTGACTGCAGGCCTGCTGTGGATCATCTTCGGCGCCATCATGCTGTTGAACACCCTGAAGTACTCGGGCGCGATCGCTACCATCCGTGCTGGTTTTTCCAACATCAGCCCGGACCGACGCATTCAGGTGATCCTGATTGCCTGGTTGTTCGGTAGCTTCATCGAAGGTGCGTCGGGTTTCGGGACGCCGGCGGCGGTTGCGGCGCCCTTGATGGTTGCGGCCGGCTTTCCGGCGATGGCTGCGGTCGTGTTCGGGATGATGATTCAGTCGACGCCGGTATCCTTCGGCGCGGTCGGTACGCCGATGCTGGTGGGCGTACAGGGCGGCCTCGATAAGGCGGCATTGACCTCGGCACTGGCCGCGAAGGGGCTTGAGTGGGATGCGCTGTTCCGTGTGATCGTGTCGGAAGTTGCGATCATTCATGGCATCTGCGGCACGTTGATGCCGCTATTCCTGGTCATGGTGATGACGCGCTTCTTCGGTCGCAACCGTTCATGGACTGAGGGCCTGTCGATTCTTCCTTTCGCGTTGTTCTCGGCGTTTGCTTTCACGATTCCGTACATGCTGGCGGGCGTCTTCCTCGGCCCGGAGTTCCCGTCCATCCTGGGCGGCTTGCTAGGCCTCGGCATTGTGACGCTGGCAGTCAAGCGCGGCTTCCTCGTGCCCAAGGACACCTGGGATTTCGCGCCGGCCTCAGAGTGGCCGTCGACCTGGGTGGGTGATCTGCAGCTGTCGCTTGACTCGCTGGCCAGCAACAAGATCTCGCGTTTCATGGCCTGGCTGCCGTATGTGCTGCTGGCGCTATTGCTGGTGCTGTCGCGAACGGTGAAGCCTTTCGGCGACTGGCTCAAATCGATCGACCTGAAGTTCGTCGATCTGCTTGGTGAACAGGGTGTGGGCGGTAATTTCCAGGTGCTCTATCTGCCCGGCGGCCTG